>Ga0209943_1000084_pt1 | contig 62670 bp, 50 predicted proteins | sample SalPonR1_B_D2_MG_FD_185698 | JGI IMG/M metagenome (GOLD analysis project Ga0209943, IMG submission 185698) | Salt pond soil microbial communities from South San Francisco under conditions of wetland restoration - Salt Pond MetaG R1_B_D2_MG... ... | reverse complement strand
CCATCCTCGCAGACAGATTTCCCTGAATAATCGTGCCCGCCGCTTTTGACAGATACAGGAATATCATGAGTTCGGGCAAAGTTTATCGAATTCTTAACATCTTCACTGTTTCTGCACTTAATAATTACTGACGGATGCCGGTCAAACAGACTGTTCCATATCTCGCGAGATTTATCGTAATCATTGTTTTCAGGAAGAATGACATTCCCCTTGATTTGATTTTTAAGATGAAATATTACCTCTTCGCTTACTCCGATTTTTGACATAATCTGATCCTTTTTTTTCAGAAATGGTTATTACCAGATGGTTGAAAACCATGCTTCAATTAAGTATGCGTAATTAGCTGCTACTCTAATTCACAATAAAATGGACAAAACATTTTATTACTCTTCATAGATCATTTTCCGGGTCATACCACCATCAATCGTCAGGTTTTGGCCGGTTATAAAATCATTGTCGGAGTTTGCCAAAAAAAGGCATGCTCTGGCGATATCTGCAGGCGTACCAACTCTGCGGGAGGGATGTTGTAAATGGTCTTTATCACGTAACTCGTCAGCGGTACCGGTATGTATCCAACCCGGTGATATACAATTAACACGAATATTAAACTCTGATAAGGATAAGGCAAATGCATGAGTCATTGAAACAATCCCTCCTTTGGATGCGGCGTAGGCTTCGGAATTTTTCTCGGACATAAACGCCCTTGTAGAGGCAATATTGATAATTGATCCGGAATTGTGCTCAGCCATTGATAAAGCTGCTTCCCGCGTACACAGAAAACAACTACGAAGATTGGTATTCAACACGTTATCCCATTTCTCAACAGTCACTTTAAACGGTGATAAAAATTCTGATACTCCTGCATTATTAACCAAAACATCAACCTGATTATAGATATTCTCAGTTTCCTCAAACAAATTTTTAATCGATCCGGGTTCTCTGACATCAGTTTGGATGTAATATCCACTGCCGGATAAATTGTTCAATTCATCAGCGAGCAGTTTTCCATTATCGCTATCAATATCGGCTATAATAACAGCTGCCCCTTCAGAAGCAAAATGCTTTGCGATCTCACGTCCGATACCATTTGAAGCCCCTGTTACAATCACAATTTTATTTTTTAACAAATTCATCAGACCTGATATGTTTTAACTTTTTAATGCGATATCAATTCTTTTGTTTAAGTTACTTTATTTTGATACCAGTATTTTGAATAATCTAAATTCTCAATTTCAGACTCATCAAAAGGTATCTTGAAACCAGTTTTTGAGATAGTGATTCACTTCTGAAATCTGAAACAGTAAAGTTCTGAAATTTATTCTGATTCAACAGATTCCGTGCCTCAAGCCTTAGTCTCCATTTGTTTGGTTTTATGATGTAGTCAAAAATGGAATCCAGAAATATCCATGTTTCTTTGCTACTGAAATCATTAGTCCTGAACCTTTCAGTAACAAACTGAGTGTTTATTTTGTCACTGAAGTCAAAATACAGATCAATGTATTGTGATAGCTCTACTGTGTTTCTGCTGTTCTGAGTTTTTACCTGATAATTTGTCCACCGGGAACCAATATTATAATTGAAAATGCCGCGAAAAACTGATTTAGCTTCTAATCCCACATTATATTGATTAGATACAAAATTAAACAGGGTTTGATTAATTCTGCTAAGAGTGCTGTAGTTTGTATAATTGCCGGTAAATTTCAAATTACTCTTTATTCTGTTCAAAAAAAGATCTGCTGAAGATGCTGCCATAAATGTTTCCTGAAATCCATTTTTTGCTTTTTCAATAATCTGAAATTCCGGTGTGATAAACACTTCAGAAAAGGGAAGATTATTTTCTTTGTTATAGATTACAGATGTATTGAGAAGAATGCGGTCAAACCACTCACCATACCGGTATTGAAAAATTAAACTATGTCCCCTGATTATTTCAAATGAGCCAATACCTCTCGTGAAACTTCTGTCACCGGTAAAAATTAAACCGTCCGTCAGGTCAGATACAGCAGTTGTCGTAGCATTACGAACATAGCCAAACCTGATTTCATTACTATGATTTAATTTCCAAAAGAATCCTGCATTCGGGTTAAATATTTTTGAAAAATTATGAACCTTTAGTTTCTCATTATCCCTGACTGCAACATCGTCTTTCAAAAACGCAACATCGATTCCGCTGTAAAAAGAAACGTCTCCGAATCCAAAACGGAACTTAAAACCGGTATGTGAACTTTTACTGTTAAAGGAAATACGGTTATTAAAATTTAAATCACTGTCAGACAGATCTTCAGAAGATTCCTGTTCGAGCAGTTTTGAACGAAAACCGGAATTAAAAAAGTTGAATCCTGTATTCGCTTCAAGTTTAATTACGGGTGATAATCTACTGATCCACTTTGCATCAAAATCGAACAGCTCATTCCTTTCAGCATAGAGTTGTTCACTCCCAGAAAACTGCCGCCCTGAAAACAGGTCAGCGGATGGGAAAAAAGGATTGGACGAAAATGTTTCCTCCAGATCCTTAAACCTGTAAATAACAGATGCTTCAATTGCACTATTTTTGTTTACTCGATTAATATGATGAATATTATGCAAATGTTCTGTCATTGAAAGATCGTGTAGTTTCGATGCATCATCGGTATTAAAAACCAGGTTTGACCGGCCGCCACCATCTGTTTTTTTATAGTGCCCCTGGTAGTAAATCCTTTTCTCCTCATTCAGATTGTAATCAATTCTTAAAGAACCAAAAAGATCGTTCAGTTTATTTATTAAATTCAGATTTTCGGTTTCTATGAAACGACTCTCCCCTGTTTCAAAAGACTCAATTCTTTCTCTTTCGAACCTGTCTTTATCAAAATTCAGGAAAGAGATAAACTTCACTTTAAGATCCTCGTTCGGGGTCAGTATCATGTTGTTTGACAACATATTGGAGTTATTAAATCTGGTTCGTCTGTCTCCCAGGCCGATGTCACTTTTTCGAAGAGACAAACGCGGAGCCACTGAGTAATTAACAAGTCTGTTGAGATTATCAAGTGGATTTTCACCTAACAATGCATTTAAATCTGTTAAAGATTCTTCGCCAACACTGTTACTGTTAATAATGGAATAGAATTTGACAGAGGGTGTCAGATTTACCAAAAACAAGTCTGCCTCATGATTATTTGATGTGTTGTAACCAAGTGAAGAATTTCCGAAAATCGTGTGTTTCATATCCTTTTTTAATTGAAGGTTTAAAGCCACTTTATCACTCTCTTCCAGGCCACGCAGTTCTTTTTTTTCAGAATATCTTTGAAGCACATCCACTTTATTGATGGTATAGGCTCCGAGATTCTTTGTGATCAGTTCATACCCTTTTCCAAAGAGGTCTGAGTCTTCCACCATAACTTTTTCTACCTCCTGGCCACTGAAATAGATCTTTCCATTTTTAGCAACTTCTATGCCAGGCAGTTTTTTTAATATATCTTCGGCAACCTCTTCATTACCCTGCACAAAATCAGCGACATTGTATGTTATCGTATCTCCTCTAACAGATACCGGTCTTTCGGCCTGAACAATGATTTCATTAAACTGAACCGGGTTACTCCTGAGAATAATTGTGTCAAGAATTAAATCATCAGCCCTACCTGCATCGACTTCTATATTTTCTATATGCTTTTCATAGGAGAGTGCATTGACCGAAAGTGTAAATATTCCGGATTTACTGACGCTGATGCTAAACTCTCCGAGTCTGTTCGTCTGAGTATAGGCACTGATACTGCCGGTATCCTCTTCAATCAATATGATTTGAACAGATGGCAATCTATTCGCAAGTGTGTCTTCAACAACCCCCCGAACAGTTATTATTTGAGCATGTGAAACTGAGTAAAATGAGGATAAAATTATTAGAGAAGATGTCAATATTTTTTTCATCTCTTTTTGAAGTCTAAGCTTTTTAAAATCCCATCTAACTTTAATTTTTTTAACTCTTCATTAATACTCTCTTTCAATATTTCTGTTAGCCTTTTTTGTAGTTGAAAAAGAAGCTGAAACTCCTCTCGGAAGTTTTGACATGATCAATTCAATAAATTCTTCTTCAACATTCTCTTTTGTTTTAGCAAAATCTTCAATGGTCATTATTATCCCTTCATCAGGGGTATTGATTTCAAAATCTCTTTTTGTTGGAATTTCAATTGAGGTGGCATAGAACTGAACTCCCAATTCGTCATCTGTAACTTCAAGTATAAGCCCCGGTAATCCATGAAATTTCCACGGCCCTGCATCAACAGGTATATTATATGTAAACCAGGCTTTATAATTCCTCCCTCTAAATGTAGTTAGAGCCTCGTGTACAGTATATGAGCCAATCTCTTTGCTGTTACCGGTGATAGTCCAGGCAAATAAACCTGTCGATTCTTGTATTGTACACTTCCTGAATTTTCTATTTTGGTAAAAATATTCGGTAGATATCACTTCATTATTTTTCCTGTCAATAAAAACTTTTTCATAATTGGAAAGTGGTTTTTCGATAGCAAAAGTAATTACAGCATTTTCAATATCTTCAACATCATGATCTACTGCATGAGTTGTATTACTCTCATTTATATTGTGTGCAAATATAAATAGTGAAACAGCCCCATTGAAAATTAATCTGCTATCCACTTCGTTGAATTTCTCTTTTTCAAGCACTGTCTTATATATTACTTCTCCTTTTGTTTGTGCATATGAATTCTGATATAAATAAAAAGTTGATATCAGAATAATTATAAACAAGTATTTTCGATTTCTCATAATGATCAAAATTTAAAAGCAGCACTTACTTAGAAATGCATATTCAGTAAATGCTGCCCGATTCTAGGTTGATTAACGATTAAGTATTTTAATCAGAAATTTTTGCTTAATTAAACGTATTATTCCACCAATTTCCGATTTTTAGCTTTGCGCATGTCCACAAACTTACATCTTCAAATGTAACTTCGATGTCCATATCATCAGTTTTAATCCGAATAGTACAATCCAGTAACTCATCCAGTTCTCTTTCACTGTTTGCACATATAAATGACTTATCAACAGCATCATATGTATAATTTTGATGCGTCTCTGCTACTGCTGAATAATGAATATCATTAGACTTATATTCATTCAACACTAAGTAATCATCTGATGCTAAATTAAACTGTATTAAAGAAAACAGAGTAAAAAGGACAATTTTCATTTTTTATCACCTTTACTTTAGCTCTTTAATAAGACTTGCGATAAACTCTGAACAAGTAACTCCATCGATTGTAATTTCCAAATCAATAACCTGACCTGCAGCTACACCTTTCACTGTCATAGTGCATTTTTTTTCATCAACCTCATCCTTAAATTCCAGAACATCGATTTCAAAGCCCAAATCAGTCAGCAGACCTTTAAGTTCAGAAACCGCCGGATCTGGTTGAGCAGAGCAGGCTGTGATTTCATTTATCTCGTTGATTGCCAGGTCTGCCGGACCGGCGATCAGTGTCTGCTGGCTGATGAAACCGAGCAGTGTAAAAGTGATAAGAATAAATATTGTTTTCATAGTTATACCTCTTAATGATTAGTTTTTATGTTTTTTTTTGCTATTCGCCTTCACGGTGTGAATCCGCTTGATCAAATAGCCTGCATGCAATTAATCATCAAAAATGTTTCGAAACAATCTCATTTTGTATCCTGTTTGGGTTAGTTGTATCTCATTTGTTCTTTTTTAAATGCTGATACAGAAGTTCGTTTAATCCCGACTTGATAACTCCGACCCGTAGCCTGGTCAAACTGGTTTTATAATACCTCGATAAAAATTTGTAAAGAGCCTGTTCATCCTTTAATCCTGCCTCTACCGCTACAAAAAATCCTGTAGCTTCAGGGTCATTTTTCAGAATACTGATCATTTTTTCGAATCTCTTTTCTCTTACCAGAATTTTTGGGTTTTTTCCATATAACTCATTCATCACTTTATAGAGCCAGCTTCTGGAAACTCCCGTCAGCTGTGCCCACGTTTCAACTGAGTCAATCCTGTGGATGTTTAATTCTAATTCTGAATAAACAGACCTGGCTTTCAGAACCCTCAAATCATATCTTGTTACCTTTTTTTTGCACATTTTATTTCAAGCCCATCAGTGATAAATAGTCGAATTGGTCTTTCTCCTGGAAAGTCTGTAATCATTGGTAAAAAAAGCGTCCTTACTATGCTGCCAAAACTCACGTACAGCAGAAAAGATGTTATTCCGAGGACTATTTTCCTCTTTTGAAAAACGATAGCATGGTTACAGCGTTTTCTCTTAAGAACAATATTTGGCTGAATCCTTACACTTTTTTTTATTTTTTTTTGGGAGCATAGAGAAATGAAAAAATGATCCGGATCTGAAAGATTCTTGAATAGTAATCAACTAATAAATTGGCAAGCAATTCAAAATAATATTCATAGCTATAAAAATGGAAATTCAAAGAATTTTTTACTTATTTGTTAATCAAATATTCACTTTAAATTCTTATATATAGTATTCGTTAAACCTGAAAACTAAAGCCAAATAAAAAATGACTAAACAAGACTTTGACCTTACACAGCATGATATTACTGTGAAAAATATTATCAGGAATCCATCTCCGGCAAAATTTTATGAGGACGCTATTAAATACGATCCGGGTTCTGTTATTACAAACAAGGGATCGCTTGTTGTACGATCCGGGGAACGTACAGGCAGAAGTCCGGCAGACAAGCGCGTTGTAAAAACAGATAACATCAGCGAAGATATCTGGTGGGGAGATATAAATATCCCGCTGGATGAAAAAACTTTCAAAATTAATCATCAGCGGGCTACAGATTATCTCAATACTGTTGATCGACTTTATGTGATTGACGGTTTTGCAGGATGGGACCCAAAATATCGCCTGAACGTGCGGATTATTGCCGAACGTCCCTATCATGGTCTTTTTATGCAAAACATGTTGATACGACCTACAAAAGAAGAGCTCGAAAACTTTGGCGATCCCGATTTCGTCGTTTATAATGCCGGCAAGTTTCCTGCGAATAAGTTTACTGAAGGTATGACATCTGACGCCAGTGTTGATGTGAACTTTGAAACCAACACCATGGTGATTCTGGGAACTGAATATGCAGGTGAAATGAAAAAAGGTATCTTTACCGTAATGAATTACCTGATGCCTAAAAGGGATGTTTTATCAATGCACTGCTCTGCAAATGAGGGAGAAGGCGATGATGTTGCACTATTTTTCGGCTTGTCTGGTACAGGGAAAACAACACTATCCGCCGACAGCAGCCGTAAGTTAATCGGTGATGACGAACACTGTTGGAGTGAAGATGGTATTTTCAATATTGAAGGAGGCTGTTATGCCAAAACTATCAATCTCTCCGAAGAGAAAGAACCCGAAATATATAATGCCATAAAGTTCGGGACGGTTCTGGAAAATGTAGGGTATGATCCTGGTACAAGAGAAGTAGACTATGACGACGTGAGTATTACGGTAAATACCCGCGCATCTTACCCGATTGAATTTATTTCAAATGCAAAAATACCTTGCGAAACCGGTCATCCTAAAAATATCATCTTTTTAACTTATGATGCATTTGGTGTACTTCCTCCCGTAAGTAAACTAACACCGGAACAAGCCATGTACCATTTTATCAGCGGATACACAGCCAAGGTTGCCGGTACTGAAGTTGGTGTAACAGAACCCCAGGCAACATTTTCTGCCTGTTTCGGAGCCGCTTTCCTTGTATGGCCTCCAAGCAGATATGCAGAAATGCTCGCAGAAAAAATGAGAACTCACGGATCAAAAGCATGGCTGGTTAATACCGGAATAGCCGGCGGAGCGTACGGAACCGGCAGCAGAATTGATCTGAAAAGCACACGGGCTATAATTAATGCTATTCACGAAGGAAAACTTGATGATATTTCGACCGAACATGATGAGATATTCGGATTTGAAATTCCAACAGAGTGCCCAAACGTGAAATCCGATATTCTTATTCCCCGAAGAAGCTGGGATGATTCGGAGGCATATGATAAACAGGCCATAAAACTTGCCACTCTCTTCAACGATAACTTTGAGAAATATAAAGAGGAGAGCAGCCAGGAAATCATCAATGCAGGACCTAAGGTATAACCGGTAATATTTAAAGACAGGCAGTCGGCTCTGAGTCGTATTGCCTGTCTTATTTTTTTTAAAAACATCACAAAGCTTCTTTAAATTAATAGGCCGAATGGTGCTTTTTTTAATCTTTGTGAATGCTGGCAAAGATGGGATTTAAAAAACACGTTATCCCCCTTGTCTCATATACACAGCTTATACCTATAAGTTAAAATTTCAAAATTTAACTATTGGCTTTGGTAATATTTTACAGCTTCATCAAGAGTTCTGTAGTGCTTAAAAACCGAGATAAGCTGAGTCATCATGAGTAAATTTTCAATTTTTTTATCTGCCTGACAAATCACAAGATCTCCTCCGGCTTTTCGCATTGTAGTCATCCCGCCAATGAGAATCCCCAAACCAGACGAATTAATAAACTTGACTTTCCCAAGGTCCACAATCACATTTGTTTTTCCCTGATCAATTAAACTGTGTAAATCTTCCCGGAATGTTTCTGCAGCCGGACCGCCCATTATATTACCGCTTAACTCAAATACTGCGCAGTTAAACTGTTCCTTTATATTGTATTTCATCCTGTATCCCGATTGGTTTAATCTTATTTTATCCGAATAATCCGGACTCTCTGCAATGAGATTGAAATTATTTCAAAAAATGAACCCCACATTGAACCCGGTTGTATTCGGCTACCTGTTATTTATTTATATAGTTACAATAAATCAATTTATTAATTAATACAAGTCCGGTAATTATGAAACCGAATTCAGATGATTCGCAACCGAATCTACCTGGAAACTTCGCGCATTAATTCTTCAATTGCTCTTTCAAGTTGTTGGTCAACACCGCGGTCAATCACACCGGGCATATTTTTGACTTTTATCATTGGCTCAGTTTGATTGTTTTCCATCCACTCGCCCGACATATTTCTTGCACTTACCGGAACCACGCCCCAGCGCGAACCATCGGGAAGTCCCTCCCATCCTGCAAAACTACATGTTCCCGGCACCGGCATTCCCACGGTTTTCCCGATTTGCAGCTCCGTGTATGCACTGGCATAGCAGTGGCCATCCGAATACATCGCTTCATTGATAAGAGTCAGTGTTGGTTTTGTCCAGCGTGATGTGGGTTCGCCACCAACATCTTTATCTGCTGTTGCGTAGGTGTTAAACTCGACTCCGGTAAAAAACATAGCCAAATCCGCAACCAAATCACCGCCGCCATTAAATCTTGTATCCACAATTACACCATCACGGTCGCTGTATTTCCCAAGCATATCCTGAATTACATTTCTGAATGGCCCGTCACCCATTCCCGGTATATGTACATACCCGAGGGTTCCATTGCTTTTTTGATCTACTTCACGCTCGTTTATTCGGATAAACCTTCTGTATAAAAGAGCTCTTTCCTCTCCCAGGGAAATCGGCTTTACCGTAATTTGTTTCCGGTCATTATTCCCCGGACCCGTAATCTCCAGCAATGCAAATTTCCCGGCTTTTCGATTCAGAAAGCTTGCTGCATCCCTGTCAGGGGTGACAATTTCTCCATCAATTTTTTCAATAATCATTCCCGGGGCAATATCAAACGAAGCTTTATCAAGAGGACCTCCCTCCAATATTTCAGCAATCCGTATACCGTTACCTGTGTGCTCATAATCCATAAAAATTCCGAGTGAAGCTGTTGCATCAGGGTTTTCTATGCTTCTGCTGAATCTTGCCCCCGCGTGGGATACATTTAATTCACCCAGCATTTCAGAAACCATTTCAGCGAATTCATATGAATTCCCAATATGAGGCAGGTATTTTTGATATTCTTGGTAGAGTAAATCCCAGTCATTTCCGTGAAAAGTTGGTTCATAAAATATATTTTTTGTCCGGATGTAAACATGTTCAAACATCTGATCACGTTCTTTCTCTTCATCAAACATCATTTCCCCCGCAACTTCTATTTTTTTAGAGCTGCCGGCTGACAAATCCAGTTTTGATATCGAACCGCCGCTCAGCAGATAGAGATTTTCCATCTCTTTATCCCAGGAGAGAGTTCCGGAGCTTGCATTTAAGCGTACAGCCATTTTAGTATCACGTGTTCGCAGATTGGTTTCCCACAGGTTGTAATTTTTTTCAAATTGAACCAGGTAATAGAGCGTTTCACCATCTTTTGACAAAACGGCATCACTGATCTGCCCGGAGTGAATGGTAAGCCTGGCAGTCTGGTCTTTCATCCTCTCTTTATCAAAAGTCAGGATTTCTTGTTCCTCCTCTTTCTTTTTTTCCTGATCATCATCTTCTTTTTCATCCCCTTCAGAAGATTTTTTGATCTCTTTTAGAAGTCTAAAATCCTCCTCACTCAAATTATACTTGTCCCATTCTTCCTGGGTAAAAAACATGGAATAAACGTCGCGCTCTGACCTTCCGCTGGTCGCATAGCTTTTCAGCCCATCTTTGTTGCTAAACCAGATCATCTGTTTTCCGTTATTTACCCATTTTGGTGTTCTGTCCTGGTAGCCGCTTTCAGTCAGATTTATTCTTTCACTTCCATCGGCTGCAAGTAAAAGCACTTCACTATTGTGCAAAAGCTTACTCCAGCCAACCAGCAGCCATCTGCTGTCGGGACTCCATGTAAAATATTTGTCACCATCCCGCATGTGAAAAAGATCTTCCGGAGTAAGCAGATCCACAGAATCTCCGGTTGCTAAATCCCGCACTCTCAATGTGCGCCGGCCTGCTATATATGCCATTTTATTTCCATTCGGTGAAAAAGAAGCCATATAATTATCAAGACTATCCTGAACCAATATCTCTTCATTCAGAAGTGTGGATGCGTAGAAAAAAGGTTCTTCATCCCGAACTTTTACTGTTTTATGGATACTCCATCTGCCATCCCGTTCGCCCGAATAAACCACTCCGCTGCCATCGGGTGTAAAAGTTACAAAACGCTCCTGTTCCGGGGTGTTTGTGATTCGCTTGGTCATAGATCCGTTCACTGAAGTTACAAACACTTCCCCCCGTGCAACAAAGGCGATCTCTTTTCCGTCAGGAGATATATCCATTTCCCGGATACCACCATTGATCGTGATAAATTTATCAGGATTGCTTTTCGCCTGTGTACGGATGGTTACATTTACTTTTTCAGGTTCACCGCCCTCCTTCATTGTATAGAGTTCGCCATCATATCCGAAAACAATGGTTCCGTTGGCATAGCTCAAAAACCGAACCGGGTGTAGAGAGAAAGATGTAAGCTGTTCAGAGTCTTCAGGCTCAGATATTGACATTCGGTGTACGTTAAACGAGCCGCTCTCTTCACTCAGGTAGTAGAATGACTCTTCATTCTCACTGTAGACCGGCTGCCGGTCTTCTCCTTCGAATGAAGTTATCATTTCGTGATTGTCTTCATCAAAATTGTAAATCCAGATATCGCGGGTAATCGACGAAGTGTGATGCTTTCTCCACTCGTTTTCACCTCCTTTTTTATCATGATAGATCATCTGAGTTCCGTCACTGTTTACCTGAACATACTCAGCCGGAATTGTAAATACCTGGTCAACCCTTCCCCCATCAACAGGAACACTGTAAAGTTCAGGCTGTGAACCGGCAGGAAACTGCCTGTGCTCGGCAAGATCCTGCCGAACTGCACCGAAGATTACCGATTCATTATCATGAGAAAAACTGTAGGGGTTCTCATCATTAGAGTGAAATGTAAGCCGTTTGGCCGGACCCGAAGTGGCATCCATTAAAAAAATATCAAAATTTCCATACCTGTCTGAGGCAAAAGCAATCTGTCGGCCGTCTTTACTCCACACCGGCATGGTATCATGAGCTTCGTGAAATGTAAGCTGGTGTGCAACTCCTCCTTTAGTGGAAACCCGGAATAAATCCCCATTGTAAGTAAATGCTATTTGACTGCCCTCAGGTGATATTGCCTGGTAACGAATCCAAGCGGGATTCACCTGTGCAGATAAAAAACCGGAAGAAATTAAAAAGAACAAAATAGTTAAAAATACTTTCATGATGCTTTTGAAATAGATTCAGTTTGAGGTTATCAGAAGCTCTTATGATAAAGAATGTTTAGAAATGAAAGAAGAAAATTTATTACATGCTGTCTCTCATTGAGCAACTCTAAATTTATGTTTTAAATAATTGTATTTGTAAGCAAATTTATTTTATATATTTATCGTTAGGTGAATCTACCTATAAATAAAAATCTCAACATGTGCTTTTGAGATTTCAATAAAATCAGTTGGAATCCAGGGATAAGGGAGCGCAGATAGATGTAGTTCTTAACGTGATTATATTTAAAGTTTCAGTTTTTATTACACTTGCTGCAGTTGTATCTGATACATATTCAGGCCAGGTACAATTCAGCCATTTGTCAGTTGATGACGGTTTATCTCAGAATGCCGTTTTTTCGATTGAACAAAATAACAAAGGGTTTATGTGGTTTGGAACCAAAGACGGACTGAATCGTTATGATGGCCGTAGTTTTGTTGCCTATCAGCACAATCAGTTTGATGAGATGCGGGTAAAACTGACGGAGTACGGCGGAAAGACGACCGAGTCCTCCTTCGAAGTGGGTCCCATAGTCCCGGATGAGACGGAGGTGGGGGATTTCTCCTCGATGGAGTATAAACCTAAACTATCGGTACGCACTCACAAAACTGGCAAATCCATAACAATTGAAATTGAAGACAACGGCTCCGGCATCCCGGTCGACATCAAGAACAAAATCATGCAGCCGTTCTTTACGACGAAAAAAGGGACGCAGGATATCGGTCTTGGCTTGAGTACTACCAATGATGTTGTGAAAGCGCATGGTGGTACCATCAATATAAAAACCACAGAACATGAAGGCACCGCTTTAATCTTTGAATTGCATGTTTAGCCGAACAACCCTATCGCCATCTGCCCGGTTTTCCGGGATGCTGATGTTATTGCTGCCCCTATTTTTTTTGGCGGCCTGCAGCGGCACGTCCGGAGATATGGACTCCTCGCTTCCACCAGACCTTTACTCTCAACCTGAAACAGTTCAACTAAAAGCAGGAACCCGCATTCTTGCCGCACCAAAAATCATTCACCCCGACAGCGTAGCCAAGCCCCAATCTTTTACCGTTAACCAATCTGGATTAACTACAATAAATACACATCCCAACCGGTACACAATACCCAATGAACTAACCATCATACCAGTTGATAAAAGCAAACTTAAAACCATAAGAGTAGGTGAAGGCAATCCCGATTTTGTCTTACTAAATTCTACGGGTGACATAATACCCACCGGCGTTCCTATTCCTGCGAAGGGTAAAGTGGTAAAGGCTATTCATTCTAAACCTACCAAAGCTCTACCACCCTCTATCAAAGATGCCGCCATTGCCAACCTTCAGTATTTAAATGTGGAGCATGGTATGGCTTCATCTTTTGTAAGGTCCGTCTTAGAAGACAAAAACGGAAATATCTGGATAGGGACCCGGGGAGGTGTAAGCGTATTTAATGGCGAACGCTTTACACATTATACCGAAAATGAAGGCTTATCCAATAATTTCGTCAGGGTCATCGTCGAGGATCAATACGGAAATATCTGGATGGGCACGGAAGGCGGTGGCGTGAGCGTATTTGACGGGGAAAGTTTTACCCATTACAACGAAAACGAAGGTTTACCCAGTAATTTAGTCAGAGCCATCCTTGAAGACAAAAGCGGAAATATATGGCTGGGGACCCGGGGAGGCGTTAGCGTATTTGATGGAGAAAACTTTACCAATTACACTGAAAAAGAAGGTTTATCCTATGATGATATCATGTCCATCGCTGAAGACCAGAACGGTAATATCTGGATTGGGACTTTTTACGGTGGGGTAAACGTATTCGATGGAGAAAAATTTACCCATTACAACGAAAACGAAGGCTTATCCAATAGTAACGTTGTGTCTATTCTGGAGGATCAAAGTGGAAATATCTGGCTGGGGACGGATGGTGGTGGAGTGAGCGTATTTAATGGAGATAGCTTTACCCATTACACTGAAAAGGAGGGCTTGTCAAGTAGGTTCGTCTGGTCCATTCTGGAAGATAAAAACGGAAACGTATGGTTGGGAACCCGGGGTGCAGGAGTCAGCGTATTTGATGGAGAAAGCTTTACCCATTTCGGCGAAAACGAAGGATTATCCAATAATACTGTCTACTCCATCACAGAGGATCAGAGCGGAAATATCTGGATAGGTACAGAAGGCGGCGGGGTGAACGTATTTAATGGAGAAAACTTTTCCCGTTACACCGAAAATATGGGTGTATCCAACAATACCGTCAGGGCCGTTTTAGAAGATCAAAACGGAAATATATGGGTGGGGACCGAAGGGAATGGGGTGAGCGTATTCAATGAAGAAAGTTCTACCCATTACACCGAAAACGATGGTTTATCCTATCATACTGTCGTTTCCATTCTGGAGGATCGAAACGGAAATATATGGCTGGGCACCGAAGGCGGTGGAGTGAACATATTTAATGGCGAAAGTTTTACTCACTACACAGAAAGCGAAGGATTATCCAATAACTACGTGAGGGCTATCGCAGAGGATAAAAACGGAAATATCTGGATGGGATCTCGTGGAAGGGTAAGCTCATTCAATGGAGAAAATTTTACCCATTACATTAATAAACAAGGTTTATCCAATAGTGTCGTTTGGTCCATTCTGGAAGATCGAAATGGAAATATCTGGCTGGGGACAGAAGGCGGCGGGGTAAGCGTATTTGATGGCGAAAGCTTTATCTATTACACTAAAACCCAAGGTTTATCCAATAATATTGTCAGGACCATCGCAGAGGATAAAAACGGAAACATTTGGCTGGGAACCTGGGGTGGAGGAGTGAGCATTTTTAATGGAGAAAGCTTTATCCATTTCACCGAAAACGAAGGCTTATCCAATAATACCGTCTTCTCCATCATAGAGGATAAAAGCGCTCCCTTAAATGAAGTTATCGTCTATGTAGGAACAGAAAATGGGCTTTCAAAAATTTCTTTAAAAGAAGATGAAACTTCCGCTGATGAGAAATTTTCGTTTAGTGTTCAAAACTTTGACAAACAAAATGGATTGAAAAGCTTGCAGTTCACAACGGGGGCCACTATCGACAGTAAAAACCGTGCCTGGTGGGGCACCGACAATGGGTTGGTAATGCTGGATTTGAATACGCTTAAGCTTTCTAATGAAGTACCCCGGCCCCATTTATCTCAATTAGAAATTAACGAGCAGTATATAGACTATCGTAATATCCCTGATAGCCCCGGCAGCCAACGGGATCAAATCAAATATGATGGTGTTCAAAAATTTGAGAACTATCCTCTCGGTTTAGAGTTACCCTATTATAAAAATCACCTCACCTTCTATTTTGCAGCTATAGAATGGTCAGCACCGCATAAAATCAGGTACAGCTACAGGATGGAGGGCTTACATGCCAATTGGAGCCAACCCACCGCCGACCCGGTGGCAGATTACCGCAGCCTGCCATTTGGCACCTACACCTTTCAACTCCGGGCCATAGGTGAGAGTGAAGTATGGAGTGAGCCGTTTGATTACACCTTTACCATTCTTCCTCCATGGTGGCATACCTGGTGGGCTTATGTTCTCTATGGTGTTATATTCCTGAATGCCATCTATCTTTTGCGCCGGTATGAATTAAATCGGTTTAACCTGAAAAACCAATTGGCCTATGAAAAGATTGAAACCGAATCGCTCCGGAAACTTGATCATCTTAAATCTCATTTCTTTGCTAATATCTCCCACGAATTCAGAACACCGCTGACTCTAATTCTGGGACAAATTGAAACCCTGCAATCATCAAACATCAACGAAAATTTCAAAGACAAACTGAAGGTTGCTGATCGTAATGGCAGACGCCTGCTGAGCTTGATTAATCAGCTTCTCGAATTGTCGAAACTTGAAGCCGGCAAAATTGAACTTAAAACAGAGGTTCACAATATGGTTTCATTTCTGAAAAGCCTGTTTTACTCATTTGAAACCCTTGCAGAAACAAAAAATATCTCACTTTCTTTTGTTTCACAATATCAGAATCTGCCTTCAAGGTTTGATACTGATAAAATGGAAAAGGTTTTCTGTAACCTGCTGTCTAATGCATTTAAATTTACTCGTCCCGGTGGAAGTATTGAAGTCACAATTTATAAACCTGATGCCGATACGGTAAAAATATCATTGAAAGACAGTGGGATTGGAATTGCGCCGGACAGGATTCCCCACATTTTTGATCGTTTTTACCAGGCTGATGTATCAGACATACGTGAACATGAAGGAACAGGTATCGGCCTAGCGCTGGTCCAGGAATACATAACATTACATGATGGCAAGATATCTGTTTTCAGCAAGGAAGGTGAAGGAACTGAATTTATTGTAGAACTTCCTTGCAGGCTCACGCCTGCTGATAGCAACCGTTTTCCTGAATTGGCGGAACCAATTTATCCAAAAAACGGCACAACAGAACCCTATGCCCATGAACCCGTAAACATCACAAACGTCTATCTCCCCTCTGTCTCCGTAAATGATGAAATAATTCTTATAGTGGATGACAATACAGATGTACGCACATTCATTCGCGAACAGCTTGAAAAGGATTACAAAATTATTGAAGCTTCAAATGGAAAAGAAGGTCTCAAAGCCTCTCAAAGTATTATACCCAACTTGATTATTTCAGATCTTATGATGCCCGAGATGAATGGGTACTCTTTTTGTAAAAAAATAAGGGAGAATGAAAAAACCAGTCACATTCCGATCATCATGCTTACCGCCAAGGCCGGACTCGATGACAAAATAGAAGGTCTGGAAACCGGAATAGATGCCTACCTGACCAAGCCTTTCCGTGTTAAAGAGCTAAAGGTTCGCGTCTCAACTCTCATTCAGCGCCGGAAAGATCTCCAAAAACGTTTTTCAACATCGACCCTGATAAAACCGGCTGAAGTAACCACAGATCATATTGATCAAACGTTTCTTGAGAACACCATACAGGTTATAGAAAAACACCTGGACGACGAAAAGTTTAGCAATAATTGTCTGGCAGAAACCCTGAATATGAGTGTATCACAATTGAACCGAAAATTAAACGCCCTGATCGGACAATCAGCCGGAAAGCTGGTTCAGACTTATCGCCTTCGTCGCGCATCCGAAATGCTTAGAAATTCCGAACAGACTGTAGCTGAAATCTCCTACAAGGTAGGATTCAGCGATCAGGCCTATTTTTCCCGCACCTTCAAAAAACAGTTCGGAAAAAGCCCCTCCAAATATCGAAAGTAACCCCAACGGCAACCAACCCCAACTTTGGAAAAGTTACCACCTCCCACATCCACGTTCCCAGCCCGCAACAACTTTTCCAAAGTTCCCCGTCATCAATCAAACTTCGATTTCTCCTCCTCATGGCTGAAAATAAAATTTTCCAATCCGCCGAATAAATCAATTACTTTTTTACAATTTATAAACGACCTGCATCCATTTAAATAAATCTGGTAAGAGGAGTTTGGATAATATTCAAACTGTTTTGTAAATCCATGTTTTAAAGGATTTAGGTGTATATAAGTCACCATTCTCAAAAAATATTCTTCCGAATCTACAACTTCCCGTTTGAAATTTTTTTGGAATAAGCTGCCTACTCTATTTTGCTGTTTGTTTAATGACTGAGTATACGAACTAAAAAAATTGGAAAGATGCTTTGAAGGATGTTGCAGATTTTTATTCTTCAAACTGCTTTTTAAAATCAGATTTTCTTGCATTACCTGAGGACGAACACTCACAAGCATATGAAAGTGATTGTTCAAAAGACAATAAGCATAAGTCTCAAACAGATGAAAACAATGTTTTTTGTACCCGGACAAAAAAAATTCATAATTCTCCGCTGTATAGAAAAGTGATTCCCGGTTATTACCCCGGTTATAGATATGGTAATATCTGTCGGTCTCTAAAGGAATAGTTATTCTTTCTTCTTTTTTTAATTTTCAAAAAATCTAATAAAAAAGACTAATTAAATCCAGATCCAAACCCAACTTTGGAAAAGTTACTACCTTCCATATTCCAGTTCGCAGCACGCTCTAACTTTTCCAAAGTTCCCAACGACTACCAACCCCAACTTTGGAAAAGTTACTACCACCCATATCCCCGTTCACAGCACGCTCTAACTTTTCCAAAGTTCCCAACGGCAACCAACCCCAACTTTGGAAAAGTTACTACCACCCATATCCCCGTTCACAGCCCGCAATAACTTTTCCAAAGTTCCCAACGGCAACCAACCCCAACTTGCGCAAATAATCCAAACATTTGCGCAAATAGTGCAAGATTTAGCAAATATTTACGCATACATTCATATCACACCGGAGTAAGCTGAAAATCCGGCAGGTACAAAAGAGTAAGCACTCAATTTTATACTATAATGGATTAAATATGGGAAAAATAAATAAATCGACAGGATTACTAAGTTGTCTGGCAATTCTTGTTTTCGTTTCAACATTTACAGTTCGTGATGCAATAGCTCAGGATGACAATCAAAGCAGAATTTTGTCGATGTCACAATTTACAATCAAAGGCGGCCATGAGATGCAATTTCGTGAAGGGGTTAGTGCATGGAAAACCTGCTACCTGGAACATGACGGCGAGTGGGAATGGAATATGTGGAGCAGAGTTCAGGGAGAAGGTACCGTATATGCACTTACTTCTTATATGAATAATTGGGCGGAAATGGATGATAATGATGATGAAGCCGGAGCGGCTTGTCAAAGCCTGGCTCAAAACATGATTGTTCCGCATGTTGATAATAGTGAACGAAATATGGCCAGAACCATGCCTGAAATAAGTAAGGCTCCAACAACAGATATGGATGTTATTTCTGCTACTTATTGGAGAGTCAATAACAGCACAAAGTTCATGGATACGATCGAATCTGTTATATCCGCCATACGGCAAGCTGAAGGTGAACCTCGCGGCTTCTGGTTCGATTTAGTTGGTGGCGATCTGAATGCACCCCATTACTTTGTTGTGACGCCCTTTGCAAACTTTGCAGCTATGGATTCGCCAATGGATGGCGTTTGGGACGTGGTTGAAGAAACCAACAATAAAAAAACACGTGACCAGCTGCAGGCCGATTACAGGGATTCGGTAGACCAGGTCTGGTCATTTATGTGGAGAAGAGTTGGCGAGCTGAGTCACGCGAATTAAATCAGCCTTTTCTTCTCTTTAAAAGACTCAACTGTTTGTTTTGGTAAGGTTGGAGGGATGGGAGGACCAGGGAACCGGGGATCAGTACTCTTTATTATTAAGATTGCTTTTCTCCGTTCCCTGTCTCACCCCTTTTTATTTTCTAACACCAAAATGCATTTCTAACCGCTCTTGTATAAAACATGACTCAAAAAATTATTATGGGTAAAAAAAATTATATCTGTCAATTCGCCATCATTTTATCCCTGCTGCTGATCGTGCCGGCACAATATATATCAGCACAAAACAGCACTCATCCGCTTGATCCGCTGTCATGGCAGGAGTACTGGACAGTTCTTGAAACTCTTCAGGAAGCCGGTAGTCTCGATGGCGACACCCGTTTTTCGCACATCAACCTTGTGCCCCCTGATAAAGAAGTGGTCTGGACCTGGAATGGCGCCGGATCTGTTCCGAGAATGGCCTACGCTACTGTCCACCAGGGAGCTGATACCTACAAGGCAATTGTTGATTTAAAAAATAAAACCCTGGAATCATTGGAAAAGCTTGAGGGAATTCAGCCGACGTGGCTGGGTGAAGAGTTTGGAAAGATGTCGGATATAGCCAAACAGCATCCGGAGTTTCTTGAAGCCATGAAAAAGCGGGGATACGATGATCTAACACTGATTGATATCTTCTTTGGTCCGCCCGGTTATTTTGGCACTGATGAGGAGATAGGCCGGCGGATCGCTCATGGGCATGCAAGTGATCCGTCCGGATACCGTAATGGCTGGGGTAGAAATATTGAGGGAGTAACGATTGTCGCAGATATTAACACGATGGAGATCTTGCGTGTCGTTGATGAAGGCGTTGTGCCCGTTTCGAAGACAAACATAGATTTTGACTCCGGTTCAATTCCGAATGTCCGGGAGGTGCCCGGTAAAATGATTGTACATCAGCCGAACGGCGCAGGTTTTAAGATAGATGGACACCGGGTAGAGTGGCAAAAATGGAAGTTTCATGTCCGCCCCGACCATCGTGTGGGGATGGTCATTTCAACTGTTTCCTACGGTGATGGAAACGAAGAACGAAAAGTGATGTACGAAGGATTTTTATCCGAGATCTTTGTTCCCTATATGGATCCCGCTTTTGGGTGGTATCCGCGTAACTTCATTGATTTGGGTGAGTATACGGCCGGCGGTTTCACAAACCCGCTATTGCGCGGACTTGATGCACCGGATTATGCTCATTACATGGACGGACTTTTTATGCACGACAATGGCAGGCCTAAACACGTCCCCAATCTGATTGCAATTTTTGAACGAGAAACCGGTGATCCCTCCTGGCGGCATAACAGCAGTGACATGGGCCCGGAAAGCCGTGTAAAACGGGATTTGGTTGTGCGGGCTGCAGCTGTTGTTGGTAATTATGACTACATTCTTGACTGGGTATTTCAGCAGGACGGCTCTATTGTAGTCCGCGCCGGGGCAACCGGTATAGCCGAGGCAAAATCCACCATTCAAAAAGATGCAGGGGAAGCCGCATCCTCCGATACACCTGATGACGCCTATGGCCGTTTTGTAGATCCGCACATTGTAGCTGTAAATCACGATCACTATTTCAGCTACCGGCTGGATATGGATGTAGACGGGTCAGATAACAGTTTGCAGATTGACCGGCTAACCACCAAAATGCTCCCCGATGATCATCCCCGAAGAAGTGTCTGGGTCGGTGAATCAGCCATTGCGAAAACTGAATCAGAAGCCAAACTGAAAAAGATGATGGAAAGCCCGGCTTTGTGGAGGGTAATCAGCAATTCCCGTAAAAACCATGTAGGCTATCCCACAAGCTACCAGCTTATGCCCGGTATGACCGCACTGACGAAACTGAGCGGGGACGACTATCCGCGCAGAAGGGCAGGCTATATTGATAACCATTTGTGGGTAACACCTCATCATACGGATGAACTTTTTGCTGCCGGAGAGTTTCCAACCCTCAGCACACCGGGACAGGGTTTACCCGAATGGACAAGTGCAAACCGATCCATTGAGAACGAAGATATTGTGATTTGGTACACCATGGCGATGCACCACATGGTACGTGCCGAAGACTGGCCCGTAATGCCCGTTCTCTGGCATTCGTTTGAGCTGCGTCCGTTTGATTTCTTTAACCGAAATCCTGCGCTTGATCTGCCAAAAAGATAACATCCTGAGTAAACAAATCTTTAGTTACCGATAATACAAACATCCATAAAACGAATACCATGAAAAATAAATCCAACAACTTTTTATCTATAACCGCAGCAGTAATGATCGCATTCTTCATGACTGCTTGTAATCAAACTCAGAACAGTAATCCGAATGTAGAGATAGTTCAGGGAATGTACGAGGCATTTGCGGCCGGAGATGGCGGAGCCGTTTTGGCAAAGTTCTCTCCTGATATCATCTGGAATGAAGCCGAAAGCAATTCGCTTTCAGATGGCAATCCATACATGGGCCCTCAGGCTGTTGCAGAAGGTGTATTTGGCCGGCTCGGACAAGAGTGGGAGACCTTTACACTCACTGATCAAACAATATACGCTGTAGGGGATGATATGGTTCTGGCAACCGGTAGATACCGGGGAACACATGCTGCAACCGGAAAATCGATCAATGCACAGCATGTCCATCTTTGGTGGTTTGAAGACGGATTGGTGACCCGGTTCCAGCAGTATGTAGATACCAAGCAGCTGGCGGATGCGGAGACGGAGTAAGAGGGCGAGTCAGTATTGATATAGCTTATGAAAGAGGAAATTCAAATTTAATCACTCACACCAAACACTCATGAAAACAGCAGGTATTATAGGCGGTTCCGGGTACATTGGCAGTTATGTGACCCAAAAATTTCTCAAAGAGGGATACAAGGTTAAGGTTTCAGCCAGGGATATCAGAAATAAGAAAAAGTATCAGCATCTCGAAAATCTTAAACACTCAAACAACCTCGGAATTTATCCGGTGGATGTAACAGATATAGCATCTTTGAGAAGATTTATTGATGGATGCGATATTGTGGTTCACGGCGGTACCCCGTTTCAGCTGGATGTAAAAGATCCGGCAAAAGAGCTGTTTGAACCCACCATTAAAGGCACTGAAAATTTTTTAAGAGTGGTTCATCTCTCATTATCGGTCAAGAAAGTGGTTCTTGTTGCATCCGTCGCAGCATTTAATACGGATTATCCTTTACCCGTTGAAGGCCGGCCGGCTGACTATCTCTACACCGAAAACGATGAACCGCATCTCAATACAGAGGGGCATCCATATGCACAGGCTAAATATCATGCCGACCAGGTTGTTCAGAAATTTATCAAAGACAATCCGGATACCGATCTTGAAATTGTAAGTGTGTATCCTGTAGGGGTAATGGGACCTGCCCTTTCAAACCGTGATGATTCCACGTCCATGGGCTTGCAATACCTGTTCAAAAACAGAATTGCTCCTAACCCCTTTGTGCAAATGCTCTATGATCATGATATGGAATTTGCCATCGTGGATGTCCGCGATGTGGCCGAGGGAATTTTCAGAGCAGCCACAATACACGGGCTGCATGGAAAGCAGTATTATCTGAGCAATGAGAGCTGGAAGGTGTCGGATATTTCACGAATGCTGAACAGTGAACCTGTTCAGGAAAAACCCAGGTTTGTGTACAGCGGAAAATGTGCGGAGCGGGATTTGGGAATCACGTATAAACCGGCATCAGAGTCTTTTACCGATTATTCAGCAGTCAGTTAGAAGGTTAAACAAATCAGATGTTGAATAAAAATTGAATATCGCTCTTCATAGTTTGCCCGCCAAATGCGCAAATAATCCTAACATTTGCGCAGACTGTGCAAGAATATTGGATCCTGACATGCGATATTTCTACTTGAAAAGGAATTCAGTTAATACCACGATTACGAACCTGTTTGAACATGGTGGAGTACGGAAATTTACTAGTCAGAAAAAAATAACAGATAAAAACCTATGAAAAGTAAAACCAGTAGTATTTCTAAGATAGCCACAAAAGATGTCACCATGAACCGTCGGGATTTTATGAACCGCTCCGGGCTCCTCTTCGGTGCCTCGTTGCTTTCACTGCCCCACGCAATGGCGGTGGTGGCACAGGCGAAACCAACAACTAATCTTCCGGCCCTCAATGACTGGGTTGCGGTTCGGCGTCAGTTCACGCTTGATCCGCAACTCATTCATATGGCAGGGTTTTACCTCGCTGCCCATCCTGCACCTGTTCGGGAAGCGATTGAACGTCATCGCCGTGGTTTCGATGCCAATCCGCTTGAGTATCACCATGACAACGCTATGCGGTTTGAGCTTGCCGCGCTTGAGGCGGCTGGCAGCTATCTCGGTGTTGATCCGGCCGGTATCGCCATGACCGACAGCACCACCATGGGACTCGGCCTCATCTATAACTCAATTGAATTACAGCCGGATCAGGAAATCCTTACCACAACACATGATCATTACGCAACATGGAGTTCTCTTCAGTTGCGGGCCGAACGCAGCGGCGCCTCCGTACGGCAGGTCAGTCTTTACGAGCGCGGAGAAGATGCGACGGCTGAGGCCATGGTTGACGCACTGGTCAATGCTATCACACCGCATACCCGTTTGATTGCGGTGACATGGGTGCACTCCGGCACAGGTGTGAAACTCCCTGTTGCTGACATATCGCGCGCCATCGCACAGGTAAATCGCAACCGGGATGCTGCAAATCACATCTTTTTGAGTGTTGATGGCGTGCATGGACTGGGCATCGAACAAGAATCGCTGCGCGACCTCGGCTGTGATATATTCATTGCAGGAACACACAAGTGGATGTTCGGTCCGCGTGGCACCGGCCTGGTGTATGCAACAGCACGGGCGCGTCAATTGCTTCAACCTACCATACCGCCGTTTCCGCCGGTTGTGTTTAGTGACATGTCGCAAGAGGAGTGGGAAAGCCGCGTAACTTGGGGCATGCAAATGTCGCCGGGCGGATTTCACTCTTTTGAACATCGCTGGGCCGTTACCGAAGCATTCGCAATGCACGAAGAAATAGGTAAGTCAGCAGTCAAATCACGCATTCACATGCTGAACAGGCAGATCAAGGAAGCGCTGGCTGTAATGCCACACATCACAATGCATACGCCGATGTCTGATGAGGTTTCAGCCGGCATTGTTTGTTTTGAGGTTAATGGTATGAGTCCTGCGGAAGTGGTCGCCCGCCTGCGCCAGCGCTCGATTGTTGCAAGCACAACGCCCTATACCGTTACATACGCTCGCCTTTCTGCAGCCATCTTCAATACAGGGCAGGAAATTGAACGCATCCTTTCAGCTGTACACGAGCTTGGTTGATGTTAACGCATTGCTCTAAAATACTTAATTCGTTCATTCTGATTAAAGTTTCTGAATGCCAAAGGCGTCAACTCTCTTTATAAACATGAAATCAACCAGACTGAATTACACGAACTCCTGGATATTTATTATCGGGCTGTTTCTGATCTCCACTGTTGTCTTTTGGCCGCGATATTACTCCAGGTTATTTGATGCATCGTTTAGTCTGCATCTGCATGCAATCACAGCCCTACTGTGGTTTGCTCTGCTGATTGCCCAGCCGCTTCTCATCAAAAAACGAAAGCTGAAACTACACAGGCTGCTGGGAAAACTATCCTAACCTGTTGCGGCAATGATCGTAATCAGTATCATCCTGCTTGCACACATCCGCATTTCGGCTACCCCGGAAGAGTTCTTTGTCAGCCGTTCTTACGCTGTTTACCTGCAGCTCTCCCTGGCTTTTGTATTTGCCGCAACCTACGGGTTTGCCATCTGGTATCGGAAATCAAAAGATATACATGCCCGATTCATGGTGGCTACCGCGTTCACATTTATTGATCCGGTTTTCGATCGGTTCATCTCCATGTTTATGCCTTTCATTACCATCCGCGGCGAATGGCTTACATTCGGATTCATCAACCTGTTGTTGATCACGCTGGCTATACTGGACCGCAACCACCTAAAGGCGAGATGGGTGTTTCCAGGGCTGCTTCTCCTCTATCTCATTATTGAGATACCCATCTTTTTTCAGCTGACAGACATGGGGTGGTGGCAATCGTTTGCAGCCTGGTTTGCTTCGGTTTAGTGTGAGCCTGCCTCAGCCTGTGATTTGTTTAATTCCTTTATATTCGAAGTTTCCAGAGCCCGTTTCCTGATATAATGCTGCAGATCCTCCAGTTCTCCATCGGTTATTTCAGGGAAGCCCGGCATGCCTCTGCCTGTTAATTTTCCATCGCGAACTACAGAAGCAAACGCCTCATTGTTTAAAACAAGAGCTGATGCCCTCAGCTCCGGAGCCATGCCTCCGGCAAACATGCCGGGACCGTGGCAGCCTCCGCAACTGCCGTATACAATAGCGCCTCTTGAAGCCATCTCTTCGTTGATTCTAAAATCGGGATCAACCAGCAGTTCCGGGAAATGGGGTGGTGGTAGTGCAGCCATCTCTGCAGAACCCTCCATTGAAAAGCTGATCAGGCGCCTGGTATGGACGCCATAGGACCAGCCCAGCTCGGAGGCTTCCGCACTGAACCCGGCAAACCCGCCACCAAAACCAACCAGCAGCGAAATGTACTGCCTTCCGTTAATCGTGTAGGTGATAGGCGGGGCAGAAATACCCAGTCCGGCATCAAACTCCCACAGGATTTTTCCCGTTGAAGCTTCGTAAGCCAACAGCTTGCCGTCCGACCGTCCCTGAAACACAAGGTTTCCTGCCGTCGTTAATGTACCTGCATTCCAAGAGGTTGCTTGTGGCAGATACCAGGCTACTTCCTGCTTAACCGAATCCCATGCCTGCAGTGAAGAGGGATAATCCCGGGGCTGTTCAGCAGCTACTTTGAAACGAACTCCAACCCCACCTGAAAACTCTTTTGCCTGCCAGTTTTCAAGATCTATTCCATCATCAGAAAAGGTATAACTGGTGTGTATGGTTGGAATATAAACCAGCCCGCTCTGAGGGTTATATGACATGGCATGCCAGCTGTGCGACCCATAAGGACTTGGAGTAATATCGGCCGGACCATCCTCATAACGGGACCCTTCCACTTCTACGGGCCTTCCAGTCTCCATATCAATATGAGAAGCCCAGGAGGTTTCAACATAAGACTCTGCGGAAATTAGTTTACCTGTCTTCCGGTCAATTACATAGAAAAAACCATTCTTTGGTGCGTGCAGAATAACTTTTCTCTCTTCCCCGGCAATATTCAGATCAGCAAGTACAATGTCCATATTGGAATTGTAATCCCAGGTATCTCCCGGGGCGGTCTGATAGTGCCAGATGTATTCACCCGTATCCGGGTTCAGCGCCACGATGGAGCTCAAAAAAAGATTATCGCCGCCGCCCGGACTTCTGATCTTCCGGTTCCACGGCGACCCGTTGCCCGTACCGATGTAGAGCATGTCTAGTTCCGCGTCGTAGGTGAACCCGTGCCAGGCATTTCCGCCCCCGCCGTGCTTCCACCACTCGCCTGTCCAGGTCTTGGCTGCCATCTCCATCGCTGCATTCTCAAACCCATCGGCAGGATTTCCGGGCACAATATAGAATTTCCAGGCCTCCTCTCCGCTGTCCGCATCATAGGCGGTAACCCAGCCGCGGGTCGGGCCATTTTCCGTACCACCGTTACCGATCAGCACTTTTCCCTTGAAGGCTTTGGGAGCCCCGGTGATGTACAGGGACCTTTCCATATCATACGTTCGAACCGACCAGATTTCGGAACCGGTTTTGGCATCGATGGCGATCAGACGGCCATCCCAGGTGGCGGTAAAAACCTTACCCTCATAAAAAGAGATTCCACGGTTGTGCACCCAGCCGATTTTCCTTTTACCACGTACTTCCTCGCCTACTTTGGGATCATACTCCCAGATCAGATCACCGTTCGTTGCATCTACTGCCCTGATGATGTTCATCGTTCCGGTAAAGTACATTACACCATCAACAACCAGGGGTGTAGAGACCAGGCCCACATCATTGGGCAGATCAATGAACCAGTCTACTTTCAGATCGGATACATTTTCTGTATTGATGTCAGCAGCCGGACTAAATCGCCGTTCGTTGTGTGTACGGCCGTATGCAAGCCAGTCTGAAGTTTGCTGCTCATCAGCAATAGCCTCATCGCCATAGGTGGAGCTTTGATTTTCATTTTCGCATGAAACAATTATAAACAGGCCGATTAAAAAAAATAAGCCATTTTTTAAGTATTGAAAAGTCATTGGTTTTGGATTTATTGGTTATTCATTTGTTTAATCAAATAAAAAAACAGATCAGGCAAACACCTGATCCGCTTTAAATGTCCATTTTGCATGACCAACTATGTTCATTTTTTTACCAGTTGGAATATTTCCGGTCAAAACACCTGTGTTTGTGCCTTTTAATGTCCAATATGCATACAAAGTAGCCCCATTGATTTCAATTTTATCTGCGATGATATGCAAATCCGGATAAGCCATATGAAATGCATTCATCATCGCTTTATAGTCAGACTGACTATTTCCTACTCTTTCGCCATTTGTATTTCTGACTAAATCCTTTACCGTTACCGCTTCAACATATGAGAAGTCGTTGGTATTCCAGGCTTTCACCATGTTATCAGCGGTTTTATTCATTTGATCTGAAGACTGTGCTATAGTCAGCTGATTCATAAAAAGCATTACAGCCATCACTGCAATGATTATTTTTAGCGTGTTCATATATTATCCCTATTATTATTGTTAATTTAACTCCATAAGTCATTTACTCATGACAAGGCAGACACCTATTATTAATGCTTATATAAATTACCGGCTATGATGTGATCGCCCGGGTCAATTTTGAAAACGCACTCCAATACCTTGCTTATTAAATACTTTCGGGGAAATTCACTAATATTCCTCTTCTTATTGATAAGTCATTAACTTATAATAAGTTAGACAAATTTATCTGATATCCTAATACTAAACAACAAGCCCGGGCTTTATTATTTCTGGTTCTCGTCTGAAGGTTTGAATCTTCATATAAGTAAGGGATCTCCAGGCCCACTCTAAAGGACCATATTTGAACTTTTTCAGCCAGTAGTAACTGACAATTATTTGTACACCTATGATTATCAAACCAACAAAAAGCAGTTCTATATTTCTCAGTCGGGCAATATAGCCCAGGCCCCAGTTAAAGAATAAAAATGTACCGATCAGGGATTGAAACACATAGTTAGTGAGTGCCATGCGTCCATAAGGAGCAAACCAGGTAAGCAGTTTTTGCATTTTTGGCAATTCATACAGATATACAAAACCGGCAGCCAGGAATATCGTAAAGAAAAAGTTGAAATTATCATACGCCGATAATGCAAACATAGACCACCACGAAGTAAAATCAAATATGCTTTCCATTTGAGAAAACATGTACCAAAAGAGAGGAATCATGGCAAATGTACCTGCAGCTGACCAGAGAATAATTTTTTTAAGCAAGAGAACGTTGGTTTGTAAATTTTCAAAAAGCCTGGTTCTGCCAATCCACATACCCAGCAGAAAAAAAGCAAAGGTGAGGTAGCCTCGGCCAATAACACCAAGTTGAAAATTGAATTTGCCTATCATTGAAAGAAAATTCATCCTCCAAACTTCCAGTATAGTACCGTTTGTGAGTGCGGTTAAATACCTTTCATCAAAATTTTCAATATTCATTGCAAGGATGAATTCATTGCCAAAAATACCATAGGATAAAAACCGGCCCCCACCAAGAAATAAAGTGATAGCAACAGCAAGAACAATCTTACTGCTAATACTGTGAAATGGTATAAGCAAAAAACCGAAAAGCACATAAACCACTAAGATGTCCCCTGAATAAAAGAAATTGTGAACCACTCCAATTCCCAGCAATACCAGTAAACGCCACAAATACCGGGTTTTATAGTGAACACCGCTTTTCTCAGCGTTATCCATCTGTATAAAAAAGCTAAGACCAAACAGCAGTGAAAACAGAGCAAAAAACTTTCCCCTGATTACCCAAAAAGAGAAACCATCTACTATGGCATCGACAGGTCCGGCAAACATTACGGCTTGCATCTCCTCAGTTGGAAAAGCAGCCAAATACTGTTCCAGCACATGGGCAATCACAATTCCTGCAAGTGCAAAACCTCTCAGTGCATCAACCGAATGGATACGATTTTTTTTAACCGTCTTCATATAAGTTTTAATTTTAAATGAATTGTTGAAAGTATATTTGTTCGTAATAAACCTGAATACTATCCATTCGTAATACCCTGATCTCAATCACGATGAGTTTTTCATTGGAAACGCATCAAACCTGGTGTCAGCAAGGTGAATCCGTTATCAGCCGATCCATTTCGGTCATGAACTCCGCAGAATAGAGTGTTCTTACTGCACACCAATAGTCCCTGTGGGCCTGAGATCTGGCGAAAAACGCCTCCCAGGCATCCCGCTGTTTTTCGAATTCCGTCCTGTCGTAAAGGCCCAGACGATATTGGTAGTGAACATTCTCCCAATAGCGAAATAGCGCATTGGACCGAAGCTGAAACTGAAACAAGTCAGGGCCGCTCAGCTCCTCACCTGATTCTGCCCGGTATAACAGATCGCTCAGCTGGCGATTGTTTGCAGGGGTATTAAGCATTTCCACAATACCCATCGACAGATCATGACGAATTTGAGCCCGCATCATCAGGCGGTTCTGGTTCAGTTCCACAAGCACCAGAACAAGGCCGACCAGTATGGCAAAATTGGCGACAATCGTTAACCACCGGGTCATGCGATCAGTGTCCACAGGATAGTCCTCTCAACATTTTATGTTTCAGGATCATCAGGATCTTCTGCTCATCGGCAATTGCCATATCGCTGTAGGCTAAGTTTTGATTTTTATTTCCGCAGGAGGCCAATAAAAAAGAGCCGGCCGGAGATAGTACCATTTTATCATGATATAAATAAATTAAACCGTTAGTGAAAATCCTCCATCAGGCGTAATGGTGGAACCCGTTATATAACTTGCTTCATCAGAACATAGAAAAGCGATTGTTTTGGCAATTTCTTCTGACCTGCCCGCACGCCTGAGGTGGACAGCAGGAATAGCATACTGGTCGTACATCTCGTCTCCCACAATACCCCGTAATCTGTGGTGCATTGGCGTATCTATAATACCTGGACAAACCAGGTTCACCCGGATGCCCTCCGGTGCCAGCTCTGCGGAAACACTGCTTGTTAAGCCGATAAGGGCATGCTTTGTACTCACATAGGCCGATCCTGTCGGGAAACCGAGAAAAGAATTTACTGAACCAATATTGACTATGGCACCTCCCTGTTTGGATGAGAGCATCGCCCTGGCCTGGTATTTCATGCATAGAAAGATCCCTTTCAGATTAATATCGTGAACCCGGTCCCACTCTTCTTCCGGTAAATCTACAATAGGTGAAAAAGCCCCCTCAACTGCTGCATTGTTTACCGCATAGTCCAGCCGCCCATATTCTTTAAGGACATGGGCTACCATTTGATCAACATCACCTGACCTTGAGATATCCGCAATGATGGCACTGGCTGCTCCTCCCCTATCCTTAATTTCTGCCACTAACTCTTCCAGTTCAGTACCACGCCTGGCTGCAACGACCACACTCGCACCTCTGGCTGAAAATAATTCGGCAGTTGCCCTCCCTATTCCACTGCTCGCTCCGGTGATTAGTGCGACTTTATTTTCCATGATTTATTTTTTTGGCTTATAAAATTTGATTTATAGCTGTTCTCAGTGTAGAACAGTTACTTTGATCTTGGTCTAAAAGATTTTGCGCCGTTTTTTGCCCGCTAATTTTTTAACACAATTCGAAACCTGGCTTTACCTGATTCCAGATGGTTAATAGCTTCGTTTACCTGCGTCATTGGAAATTCCTCTGTTATAGGATAGATATCATGCCGCACGCAAAATTCCAGCATGGTTCGTGTCAAAGCCGGGCTACCCAAAGGGCTTCCTGCGACAGATTTTTCTCCTGTAAGAAGTGTAAAGGCAGGAATGGCCATAGGTTCTAAAACCGCTCCTACATTGTGAAATTTCCCTTTGGGGGCCAAAGCAACCAGGTAGGAGTTCCAATCCAGAGTGACGTTGGTCGTATTAAGAATGAAATTCAGACTTCCTGCGATTTTGGCCAACTCCTCAGGATTTGTAGAGTCCACTACCCTCGTTGCCCCCATTTCCATAATGGATTTCTTTTTATCAGGGTTGGAGCTAAATGCGATGACTTCACAACCCCATTTATTTAGAAATTTGAGCGCCATATGTCCCAGCCCTCCGATGCCAATCACTCCAACTTTGTCGGTTGCTTTTGCCCCTGCGAAAATGATCGGATTAAAGACTGTAATTCCCCCACAAAGCAAGGGCCCGGCCTTGGCCAGATCGATGCCATCGGGTAATGGGATGGCCCATGACCAATGGCTGCGAACATGGTCTGCAAAGCCACCATGCCTGCCTCCGATGGTGAATTCGGCAGAAGTGCAGAGATGTTGGGAACCGTCCATACACTCATGGCAGGACATGCATGATCCGGAGAACCATCCTAAACCAACCTTATCCCCGACTTTCAAATTTTTTACGGCACTGCCTGCTGCGACAATCTCACCGATAATTTCATGGCCGGGCACGATAGGATAGGCAGTCATTCCCCAGTCATTGTTGATCATGCTAAGATCTGAATGGCAAATTCCGCAGTTAATAACCCGGATATCGACCTGTTCACTTCCTAATTCTCCCATTTCATAAAAAAATGGTTTTAATTTTTCATGTGGTCCATGAGCAGCATATCCTGATACTTTCATATTTTAACTTGTATATAAAGTTTGGGTTGTTGTGATTTTGAAAAGGTAGAACTCAATCTTTTTGAAAAATCTTATTCATTCGTAACATGCACTTCTAATTCGATTTCAATTAAAAACTCTGGCAGTGCCAGCCCTTTCACTTCAAGCCAGGTACCGGTTGGAAACTGCTTGATATAGATGGAATTCCGGTAACCTGCATGCTCCAAAAATGCCGGCATATCTGTGGTAAACACATTTTCCACTACCACATCATCAAAGGTGCAGCCATAGTGCTTCAGTACCTTATCCAGGTCGGCGTAGCAATTTTTCATTTGCTGGAGCAAATCACCTTCAGCGGTGGGTGTGCCTTCGTTATCCATGCTTACGGCACCGGATACTTTGATACTGTTTCCAATTTTTACGGCATGAGAATATCCGTAGGCTTTTTCGATTTCAGGTCTGAGGTTGAAATACAGGGGTTTTTCTGTGCTCATAATTATTTTTTTAGTCTATATTTTTTTGATTTGTGTGGTTAACTTTCCTGGAAATATTCACCTCTAATGATATCAATGCTTATTCTGCTTATAGTTTTAACTCAGCAGACATGGTAATCGGCTCCAGTACTGTGTGTGTATCTTTTATATGCTGAATTTTTGGATCGTTGATAATTGATCCCAATTTTTCGATATCGTCTGTATCGATTACTAACAGTATAGAGTTGGGATCATCAGCATCCTGAAAGGTTCTGAACCCATTAGAAGCCGGCCCGAATATTCTCACCCTGTCCTCATGGCCATTTAGCCACGCATTGATGTCTTTTACCTTGTGACGAATTACATAAGTAGCCATTGTTTTTGAGTTTAAATTTTGCCTGTCCTGAATGTTTTTCAGCTTTGGCGTTTGAATTTTTAAGATTTTTCACTGAGAAAGAAAAATAAACGGTTCTTCTCAGCAGCTAGAATTTTAACTGGTTAATCAAACTCTCCGGGCATTTAATCCAAAGTCTCGCTCCACGGCATTATACCACTCTTCATCGTTTACAGAATTCCAGTTTACCCATTCCTCATCGCTCATGGAGAATCTCCAGTCTATAAAAGGGATCGCATCGGGACCTACCGGATGGCGCAGCTTCCAGTTATTGCTATCGGCAGCTTCCAGGATCTTATCAGCAACAATTGTAGAACTTGTTGGGTTTTGAAGTGAGGCGGTAAAGAGATCAGCCATTCTTTTGGAGTTCGGATAAATGGAATTATCCTCCTCACTGATCTCATGAGCCATGTCAGTGTCAATAATCCCCGGCTGGACTATTCTCACACGGATGTTAAATGGCTTCACCTCCTGGGCTAAAGCCTCACTCATGGCTTCCAAAGCAAATTTACTGGCTGAATAGGGTCCTAACGGACTACTGGCAAGACGACCGGAAACCGAACTCACATTGATGATGCAACCTGATTTCTTTTTCCTCATTTCCGGTAAAACATTTTTGATGCATCGGATAACTCCAAAATAATTCGTCTCCATTACCGCCTTAAATTCACTCATGGGCAATTCCTCGATAGAGCCGTTGATCCCTAATCCCGCATTATTGACCAACACATCGATTGTTCCAAATTTTTGGATGATCTCCCTGATGCAGGATCTGACCGATTCGTCTGAGTTGACATCCATCGCATGAATGCTAATGGGCAGGGATTCCTCTTCGATTATTTGCTTGAGACCAGTTGCTCTTTCAGGATTCCTGAGTGTAGCAAATACCTGGTATCCTTCCCTGCCAAATGCCAAAACAGTTTCAAGACCTATACCCCTGCTCGAACCTGTAATAAGTACTGTTTTCATATCCATATCCCTTTTTGTTTTCACGTAACAAATCCTGTTTCCAAACAGGTGATGCACTTCAGAGATGAGACTGGTAATTGAGCAACATCCATCCCGCTACTAATGTAAATACAAAAACTTGTTATGGGTTAGGAGAATCTGCGCAAATGTTTGGATTATTTGCGCATTTGGACAAATAACTTTGGAAAAGTTACTACCACCCATATCCCCGTTCGCCGATCGCCATAACTTTTCCAAAGTTCCCACCGGCAGCCAAACCAACACCATTCAGTAATTTAATCGGTCCGTCTTAAATAATGTTTACATCACTCCTCACTTCTATTCAGACTCAGATAGAATATCGATGCCCATGGCGCTGATAATAGTTGATCGGTCGTAATAACTGAAGTATCGGTCAATTTTGTTTTCTTCATTGAAGTGAACAGTGAAGTTCATTCGCAGATTTACCGGGTTGCCATTATAAACCATTTCATTCGACAAATAACTAACCACATAAGGTCCGGTTAATCTCGAATAGTTTGGTGACTCCTGCGCAATAACGGGCAGGAAAACCGTGCTAGTGAACTTCATTGATTCAATGCCGGAGGTAGTTTCCCAGTTTTTCCACCAATCCAACACGGCTTCTTTCCCTGTTATCACTGTTCGTGTTCCAGAATCACCATCCGGGAATTGATACTCAATATCATCTGCCAGCAACTCGCCCCAGGCGTCAAAGTCCATATCTTGCATATGCATCATCGCCTGTTCAGTAATATCAGCATATTTCGAAGAGCCTATATCCCAGCTTTCATTTCCATCATCCATATTCTGTACACAACCGACCAGAAACATCGTACTCAGAATAATACAGCCTGTCAAACCTTTTATATTATTGTGTATATTTATATCTACCATAATCCTATTATTTTGTTTTTAATTTAAAATAAATGTTTTTTATTCTTACTTAAATCTGAATGAATATGGTTATTTGCACTATCAATTCCTAAGCTCTTTATTTATACAGTGCATGTTAATTTCAACTCCCTACTCGTATCCCGTTCTCCAACATGTTGTAAAAAACTTCCCGGCTTCTGATTTATCCTAACCATATAAATCATTTAGCTAAATGCAGATTTTTTAATCTTTTTTTGAAGAAACTAATTAAATACCAAAAAATTTATTAACCCAAGTCTGCTTCAATTCTAAAATTAAGAACAAGTTATAGCACAATTAGTGAAATAACCTGCGGTTGGTGTCCACACCCTGAATTGAATATCCGAGCTTTGTTGATCCCACCAACTTTGGAAAAGTTACTACCACCCATATCCCCGTTCGCGGACCGTATAACTTTTCCAAAGTTCCCGCCGGCAGCCAAACCAACACCAATCGAAACCCCAACTTTGGAAAAGTTACTACCTCCCACATCCCCGTACGCAGCCCGCAGCAACTTTTCCAAAGTTCCCCACCGGCAGCCAAATCAACACCATTCGAAACCCCAACTTTGGAAAAGTTGCTAACACCCACATCCCCGTTCGCGGATCGTATAACTTTTCCAAAGTTCCCCACCGGCAGCCAAACCAATACCAAACGCTACCCCAACTTTGGAAAAGTTGCTACCACCCATATCCCCCTTCCCGGATCGCTATAACTTTTCCAAAGTTTCCCTAAAAAAAGTAAATGCGCAAATAGTCCAAACATTTGCGCAAATAGTGCAAGATTCTCACTTCGATGACAGGTAAGTTTTTCACGGAAACAGAATTGACTTACAGTTACGCTGGCTGGCTTCACAACTGTACCAATCCTAATATTTTCAATCATATGAAACTACTACTAGTCACTTTGCTCCTCGCAATTTTTCCCTTTTTACAATTTGAACAGCATGATCTGGATAAAAAAGAAGCGGCTGTCTGGGCGGCGGTAGAAGCGCGCAATGCAACCTGGGCGGCAAACGATCAGGATGGTCATATGGCTATTTATCATCCGAACTTTCTGCGCTGGACGCTCAATTCAGACCTGCTTTTTACGAAAGATTCTTTTGCTTCACTTTGGGACGCAATCAAATCGAATGAGACTGTTCTTGAATTGAAAGTAATTCCAAAAGAAGTACGTTTTTACGCCAATGATATGGTGGCAATAGCGCACTATACAATTGATGAAAAATATCAGTGGATCGGCGAAAATACCAATAATCGTAAAAAAGGAGACCTGTTTTCGGGAAATTTGCGTTTCAGTGATGTCTACATATACGAAGGAAATCGATGGCTCTATGCGGGCGGTCATCGCAACGGTATGGCATTGCCACAGCCAAGGAGTAGCTGAGAGTAATTTTATGTTCCAGCAGCATTTCATAAAACATGGTCGTATCCGTATACGGCCACCACACTGCAGGAAGTACTAAAAGTGACTGAAAATGAATGTTTAAATAATAAATACAAAACTCTTTCTGGTTTTTTAAACCCAACAAAATTCAAATCAAACCATATTCATGATAAAATATATTGTTTTTACTACATCACTACTTCTGTTTACAAGCTGCACACCCCGGGAAAATCCAATCGAAAAGGTGAATGCCCTGGCTGACGCCTACGTGAAGGCCTATTTTACCATGTACCCGGAACAAGCGGTGATATGGGGTGCACCAGACCTGTACCCTGCACAGCTCACCGATAATTCGCTGCAAGCCCTGGACGAGTGGCACGGCACAGAAGACAGCCTGCTAACCGAAATGAACAAGATCGATGCACCTGCTCTTCAGGGAAGCGAAGCTGTAACTTATGGTTTTTTGAAGAACCGCCTGGAGGCTTCCGTCAATCTTCGTGTGTGCAATATGGAGAAGTGGCGGGTGAGTCCCACCTTTACAGGCTGGCAAAATGCACTGTCGTTCGTCTTTTCATCCCTGCCGGTGGAAACGGAAGAACAGCGGGAAAATGTCTACAGCCGGGTATCGCAAATGCCGGAGTATATTCTGACAGAAATTTATAATTTAAAAGCCGGAATTGAATCGGGGCACACGGCACCGGAATCGAGCGTTAGGGCCGTTACCGGGCAGATGGATGCCCTGCTGCAAACACCGGCAGAGGACACGCCCTTTGTTTCCATGGCCCCCGATGACAATAAGGCCTTCAAACAGCGTTTGATCGAATTGGTAGAATCGGAAATCAACCCCTCCATCTCCGCCTACCGGAACTATTTAATGAACGAATACCTGCCTCAGGCCCGGCAGATTGTGGGGGTCAGCGCCCTTCCCAAAGGTGAAGATTGTTACCAGGCATCAACCGAATATTTTGTGTCGGCCAGCTTTTCTGCTGAGGAGATTCACCAACAGGGTATCGATCAAATGGATGTGATCGTCCGGCAGATCAGCGAACTGGGCGAACGACGTCTCGGGACCGGTGACCCGGCCGAAATTCTTCGTGTTGTGAAGGAAGATCCGCAATATCGCTTTGAAAGCCGCGAGCAGATGATCAGCTTTGCCGAAGAAGCAGTAGCGCGGTCTGAAAAAGCCCTGCCCGAATGGTTCGGCTTTATCCCTGAGCTGGAGACTCAAGTAATTCCCTATCCGCCTTTCCAGGAAAAGACTGCGCCGCTTGGGCAGGCAATCCCGCCATCGGCCGATGGAAGCCAGCCCGGGAAATATGTGATTAACACCTATCAGCCGGAAACACAAACCATTTCAATGCTGGAATCACTCTCCTTTCATGAGGCCTATCCGGGACACCTTTTTCAGATCTATGTGTCGCTGGCGGCCGAGAAACACCCGGTGAGCAGCTATTTCTTCATTTCAGGCTTTGGAGAGGGATGGGCGCTCTACACCGAGCGGCTGGCCGAAGAGATGGATCTGTATACCTCGGATGTGTCCCGCATCGGCTGGCTGGCAAGTGAAGCCCACCGGGCGGCACGCCTTGTGGTGGATTCGGGAATGCATGCCCTTGGCTGGACCCGGCAGGAATCGATCGATTACCTGCTGGAGCACACCACACTCACGCCAAACCTGGCTGCCGCTGAAACTGACCGTTATATTGCCGTACCCGGCCAGGCCACCAGCTATATGATGGGTGCCCTGGAAATTATGCAGCTTCGCAGCGAAGCCGAAGAAGCCCTGGGCGATGCTTTTGATATCAAAGCCTTTCACGATCTGCTGCTGGAAGATGGCACTATTCCGCTGGTTATGCTTCGGAATAAAGTGGAAGGATGGATTGAGAAAGAAAAAGTTTGAATTACTGATTAACCGGATTTTAGAATGGACACGGATTGCAACCTCCAAAAATCAGCGAAATCCCTTAATCCCTTAAATCTGCGATTCCCATGTTAAGATTCTTCCGTCATATACGAAAATCCTTTACGGAACAGAATAAAATCCGGACGTACCTGCTCTACGCAATTGGAGAAATTCTGCTGGTTGTGATCGGTATCCTGATCGCCCTGCAGGTAAATAACTGGAATGAACAGCGCAGCCGGGAAGCAAAGGAGATTGAGATTTTAGAGACCTTTGAGCTTGAACTAACCAGCTCCCTCAACCGGCTGAATGAGATTCTGCAATACAACCGGCAAAACAAGAATAAGATGCTTCAGCTTGAGCAACACCTGTCTGAACAAAAGCCTTATACGCCCGGACTGGATTCTCTTTTCTTTTCGTCCACATCCTTTACGTTTGGGGATCAGTTCAGCACGGTGGCCCTCGATAATCTCAACTCTTTCGGGGTCGACATCATCCGGAACAAAGAGCTTCGATCCCAGCTGATGCGCACCTATGAAGCCTATCCCTACCTGAAGGAAGCTCAGGATATCTATACTGACATTATACTGACTGCTGGCAAAACCCTGTTAAGTACCCGTTTTGAAGAGCTTTGGGAAGGTGACGCACAGGGTCTGGACAATTTGGTTGGAGTGATGCACCCGGTTGACTATCACTCATTACTGGACGACCAGGAGTTCCTCTATTTTCTGCGTTCGTTACCAAATCATATGGGATATTTTGTGGAATATCCGTCAGAATTTGTCAAAGAACGAATTGAGCGTTCTCTGCTGCTTATCCGCCAGGAGCTGAATAAACAAGGGCACCGTTTGAAAACTGAATAACCAAAATATTTTATGAGTAAAACTACAGATCAGTCCAACATCAATACTCCTCTTCAAAAAGAAGAGGGACTTAACCGTACGATCGGTGTTTGGGGCCTGAGTGCAAATATTGTAAACATCGTTGTGGGAGCCGGAATATTTGTATTACCGGCCATTGTGGCTGCCGGTCTCGGTTCCGCCAGCCTGGTAGCCTACCTCTTCTGCGGATTTCTTATTGCACTGATCATGCTCTGTTTTGCCGAGGCAGGCAGTGAGGTCACAGATTCAGGTGGTGCATATACATATATAGAATCCGCCTTTGGTAAATATCCCGGTTTTCTGACAGCAAATTTAATCATGGTTGCTGCCCTTTCAGCTGATGCCGCAGTCGCTAATGCAGTTGCCGACATTCTAACGGTTTTTATTCCGGTGCTGAATACCGGCTGGATGCGGATATTATTTTTCCTGGTAATTTTTGGCGGACTGGCATGGATCAATGTCGTTGGAATCAGAAGCGGCATAAGACTGGTTCTATTTACCACTACGGGCAAACTAATCCCACTTCTGCTGCTCGTACTGATCGGATGGAAAGATGTTACAGGCTCTCACCTTGTCTGGGAATCTTTTCCCTCATTAGGCAGTATTGGAGAAATTTCGCTGATCCTCTTTTTTGCCTTCCAGGGCGGTGAGGTCGGTGTATCGGTTGGCGGCGAAGTTAAAAATCCGCAGAAAACAATACCAAAGGCAATATTCATCGGCGTAACCGGGGTTCTTTTTCTATATATACTCATACAGACTGTATCTCTGGGTGTGATGGGTGATACACTGGCAAGCTACCCTGAAAATCCGCTGGCTGAGGTTGGTAATCGTGTTTTCGGTCCTGTCGGCCTCACATTGATTACCCTCGGTGCAGCTGTATCGATGTTTGGAAATCTGAGCGGTGAAATTATGAATGAACCCAGGGTGCTTTTTGCAGCAGCGAGGGATGAAGTTATTCCGCCAAAGGTACTCGCAAGGGTACACTCGAGATACTCCACTCCACATGTTGCTATACTCTTCTACACATCTGTTGCTTTTTTACTGGCAGTTATTGGCGGACTCCAGGCTCTCATGATAGCCTCAAGTGCAACTGTTTTGCTTGTCTACCTGGGTGTTGCTCTATCTGTCATCAAACTAAGGAAAAGAGTACCTGGTGATTCCAAATCTTTCAGAATACCCGGCGGATATACAGTTCCGGCTGCCGCATCACTGGTTATTCTCTGGTTTTTATCACACCTCACCGGGCAGGAAGCGTTGGGTATGGCAATTCTGATTGCTGTACTGACAGGGGTGTTTTTCGGTATGAGATGGATTCGTGCGCGGGCTGAAATACAACCGGAAAAAAGTCCCGTCATCACTGAAATCAAATGATAGTAAATCAATCTAACCTGTCATGAACAGATGAAATTCCCATCCGCCCTTACAATTCTGATGCTTATAGCAGCACTGGTGGCCGCTTCAACATGGCTCGTTCCGGCGGGAAGCTATAATACACTCACCTATAACGCTGCAGATAGTTCCTTTACTCAATCCGGAGAAGACAATACTCAGACCGTACCAGCAACGCAGGAATTTCTGGATGAACAACAGATCAACATCCCTCTGGGGAATTTTACCAGCGGAGCCCTTTACCGGCCTGTTAGTATTCCGGACACCTATCAACAAACTGAGGCACGGCCCCAGGGATTTTTTGCTTTAGCGATGTCTCCCATCAAAGGAATTATCGATGCGGCGGATATCATCTTCCTGGTACTGATTATTGGCGGGCTGATCGGGATTCTGAACCTGACCGGTGCCTTTAATGCCGGTATTGCATGGCTGGGAAAGGTGCTGCAGGGCAGGGAGTATCTTCTCATAATTTTTACAACAACACTGGTAGCTCTTGGCGGAACCACATTTGGATTTGCTGAAGAGACCATCGCACTCTACCTGATCCTGATCCCGGTTTTTATTGCTGCGGGATACGATGCCCTGGTTGGATTTGCTTGTATTTTTCTGGGGTCGGCCGTGGGCGGTATGTGTTCAACGATCAATCCCTTTTCAATTATCATCGCTTCCGACTCGGCCGGCATTCTCTGGACCGAAGGGCTTTACCCCCGGATTGCTATGTTCGTGATCTGCATGATCATTACCATACTTTTTATTCTCCGATACGCCAATAAAGTAAAAAGAGAACCCTCCTCATCCATTCTTTTTGATCAAAAAGAGATGATTGAAGAGTACTTTGGTATTCACGCAAAAAAAGACTTTCACACCTTTAACCTTCGGCGGATACTGATCCTGGCCGTGTTCATGGGCTCTTTTATAATGATGATTATCGGTGTTCTTATGCTGGACTGGTGGTTCATTGAGATGACGACTGTATTCCTGGCTGGGGCAATCATCATTGGAGTGATTGCGCAAATTAATGAAACGGTTTTTGCTGAAGCGTTTGTAAAGGGTGCTGCTGATTTACTTGGTGTAGCGTTTATCATCGGTATTGCAAGGGGAGTTTCCATATTGATGAGTGACGGAATGATCAGTGATACAGTTCTCTTCTATGCAGCCTCTGCGACAGACGGAATGAGTGAAGGGTTTTTTATAAACTCCCTGTTTCTGCTCTATAACGGACTCTATTTCATTATCCCGTCGACCTCAGGAATGGCGGTTTTAACCATGCCGATATTCGCTCCGCTGGCCGATACTGCCGGGCTGGGCCGCGAGATGATTGTAAATACCTATCAGTATGGGCAGCTTAGTCAGATCATTTATCCTACCGGTCTGCTGCTGCCCTCTCTTGCTATCTGCAAAATAGGATACGATCGTTTTTTGAAGTTTATTTGGCCCCTGATGCTGATTCTTTTATTTGTAATGATAACCTCATTAACCCTGATGGTAAGCATATGAGAGCCAACAGACCTGTATCATTCAGAACCAATTGCCTGATGTCTTCATTGAAACAACGAAACAGCTTACAATGGAGGATAAATCAATGAACAGATTCCGCATGATCATAAACGGATACATCCTTTTAGGGACCCTATTAATATCTGTAAACAGCGGGGAGCTTTTTGCGCAGTCACCTGTAGAGAGTATCCTCGACGTTCGCGAAGCCTCGAATGCGGCATTGAAAGCCCTTGACGAAGAGGCAAACTTCCAGTTTTTAACAGATGACGTATTGATCACAACCGGAGCCGGCACACTACTGTCTGGAAAAGACGAACTGAAGGCTTATATAGAATCGGCTGTGGATTCCCCGCCCATGTTTTGGGTTCGCACTCCCGCTGAAATCATTGTGAACGAAGAACGCGGCCTGGCCTGGGAAACCGGCGTCTGGCATGGGTACTACGCCGATGATCAGAATGAAGAATCCCATGTTTTTCACGGCAACTATGCAGCACAATGGATTCATCAATCCGGAGAATGGAAAATTCAATCCCAACTTTTTGTAACGCTTAACTAATGCTCCGCTTCTTCCGTCAAATCCGAAAATCGCTTATGGAACAGAATAAAGTTCGTACTTATACCCTATATGCTGTTGGAGAAATATTCCTCGTAGTAGTCGGGATCCTGATCGCATTGCAGATCAACAACTGGAATGAAGCAAATAAAGCTCAAAAACTGGAAAGAAGCACGCTTCTTGAGCTAAGCATTGGCCTTGAAAAAGACCGAAATATTCTTGTCGGTGAAGTCTCATACTATGAAAGAGATCTTTCAGCGATCCTGTATCTCGAGAAATTGTTGGCTGATAAAAATCGAATTTATACTTCTGAAATGGACACTTTATTCGGTAAGGTGTATGGCATACGTTTCAAACGGTTAAACATGGCTTTTTATGAAGATTTAAAATCCAGCGGCCTGCAGGTTATAAGGAATCAGGATATTCGAAGAAATATTGTAAACCTGTTTGAAAACGATTATAAAACTATAGAAGGGATCCTGGAAAATGAAACAAGTGTAAACCGGGTGAACCGGCCATACTATCTTGAAAACTTTTCCGCACTCAATTTTAGAAAGTCAGCCACTCCGAATGAATTTGATCGCATATGGAATGATCCATATTACAAAAATATCGTGCACTACAGAGCCATTACTTTGGAGCGAAATCAAATCAAAAGCTATAAAAATGCGATTCATGAAATTGATGAAGTACTTTTGCAAATCAAAGAGTATCTGAATTAATGCTCCGATTCTTCCAACACATACAAAAACAACTTATGGTTATAACTTCTTGCTACTCTTCCGCCAAAACTCCAAATGTTCAAACTTTCAACACGAAGCAGCTCATGTGTTTAATGCATACGAACAATACATTCACCCAATAAATAACCAACAATCCAATGCACTTAACCTTTCATTACATCCGCAAAACAGTTTTTAACCCGTCTGCTTTCCATAAATATCTTACCTGCATCTTAACTGCAGCAGTGGCGGGAATGTTCTTCGTACCTCAGACACATGCCCAGTGGACTAATCACTATCCCAAGCTGGAGGATTTCGGCCATCACGTCTACCTTGAACAACATGAACTGCCGATTCTTTCGCACGGTCCTGTGGATCCGGCGCCGGCGCCGAACGGACAAACCCTGGCCTTTGCCGCGCAAGGTTGGATATGGCTTATGGACCTCGAAACCGGCGAGGCAACCCGGCTCACGAATGGCCCCGGCGTAGATGCCCGGCCCAGGTGGTCGGCTGACGGATCACGCATTGCGTTTGTCCGCGACCATGGGGAGGATACCTCGGTTGTGATCCTGGATCCTGACAACGGCGATGAGCAGATCATTAACACACCGGCCATTGAGCTGGACCCGGAGTTCTCGTCAGACGGGAAATTCCTCCTCTATACCTCCGGCGAGAGCGGCAGCCTGGAGCTGCGGCGGCGCCACCTGGAGGCCGGAACGGATGAAACACTGACCGACCTGCACCAGGTGGTGCGAAACGTGCGCCGGCTGGCCGACGATTCGGGCATTCTTTACCTGCACGGAAGCGGATCCCATCGCGTGCTTCGGGAGCGCAACTTTATAGCCGGATACGACCGTATTGCACACTCTGAAACGCTAACCTATCACCTCACCGCCGATACGCATCCAACGGAACGCCTGATTGTTTACAGCGCGCCCATTGACAATGACTATCACCTTTGGACGATGGATCTGGACGACCCGAGGGTAAAGCACCGCCTTACCGATGGCCATCCATACGCCATGATGCCGGCTTTCAGCGCTGACGGTGATGAGATCTTTTATGTTGACCTGGATGAAAATCGCCAGTTCCAGCTCATGCGAATAAATACCTATGGAGGCACGCCTGAAGAGCTGAACATCACACGCTGGAATTATGGAGCGCCCACCGGATACCTTTCGTTATCCGTTGCCAATTCTGATGGAGAACCCCTCACTGCACGGCTTTCGATTACACGCGCTGATGGGCATCCGGTTGCCTATTCCGGCGATGCTACCTACGTGGATCCGCAAACCGGTCGTCACTATTTCTACGTGGAAGACAGTACGGACTTCACGCTGCCGGCAGGACGCTATACTATACTTGCAGCACGCGGTCCCATGACACCCCTTGTTGAAACAGAAGCGGAAGTAAGGGAAGGCGGCAACGCCAGGGCTGTCATCGAACTTTCGGAGATCTGGGATGCAGGTGCCGCCGGCTATGTGTCGGCCGATCATCATATACATCTGAACGGAGACGGGCACCACCGGGCTGACCACGAAGATGCACTTCGCCTGATGGCGGGCGAGTCACTGGACCACCTGGCACCGATGTCGTGGAACCGATGGGAGCGCCGCATCGACCGGGACATACTCGGAAAGGAGACATCTATGAACGGACACACCGTGCAGCAGGGTCAGGAAGTGCGATCTCACTTTCACGGTCACATCGGCCTTCTGAATGTTGATACACCATTTGCACCCTGGTTCTTCGGCCCGTTTAACCCGACACTGGGTGATCCGGACCTGACCAACGGGGATGTCTTCGAATTTGCTGACGAGAACGGTGCATTTCCCACCTATGTGCACCCCATTGGCTCGGATCAGGATCCGTTTACCCATCTCCACGATGGACCGATTCCGCTCGAGATGATATCAGACGGCGTGCTCGCCAACCGGATGGGAATTGAGCTCGTCTGTGCGTGGACCAGTCCGATTGGCAATGCGCACGTCTGGTACCGCCTGCTCAACATTGGCCGGCCGGTTGCCGCCATGTCGGGCACCGACGGATGGGTAGATTTCCACCGTACACCAGCTGTTGGAACCGGACGCAACTATGTGAGAACAGGGAGTGCGGAGCCGCCAGCCGATGCTGTGATTGAAGCCGCTGCAGCCGGCAGAAGCTTCCTGACGACCGGCCCTGCATTGACCTTTGAACTGGGTGACGGTGCCCGTCCGGGTGATGTGACGTCTGCTGGCAGCCATTCATGGCAGGCAACGCTTGCGAGTACAACTGATGTTGATTCACTGCAGATCATCGTAAACGGAAGCGTGGTTGAACGGCTTGGAGGAGTAGATGCAGGTGAAACCCGTATTTTTACAGGTGCCGTTGATCTGCCCGAAGGCGGATGGGTTGCCGTACGTGCATTCGCCGGAAAGCATGAAGACAGCTGGCCCACGATGCATGCGCGGCCATTTGCTCACACCTCACCGATCTGGATAGGAGAAGTGGGTTCTGCGGAGCCGGGTGCGCGGGCAGACGCTGCCAGAGATCTGATCCGCGCTATCAATGCGGCGGAGAAGATGGCGCGCGAGGCGTACGGAGAGGTTGAGACTCCACGGATGCAGGCGCGGTTTGATGAGGCCCGGGCAAGGCTGAGGGAGATGTTGGATTACACGGATTAATTTTGACCAGCGCCAGTCAGTGAAATCTCAAAATCCGTAAAATCCGAAACAACAACGGGTCTTTGAATTGCGCGCTCGATTTCCATGCTGTACCCGAGATTGACTTTTAAGGAACCAAATCATACTATACATATAATATCATGCATTAATACATATTTTTCTATGAGAACCACTCTTGACATACCAAAAAAACTGATAGATGAAGCCATGAAGGTAACCGGTGCAACGACCAAAAGTCAGTTGATAAAAGATGCGCTTCAGGCTGAAATTGACCGGGCTAAACGAAAAAGATTGATCACCAAAAAGGGAACCGTGGATCTGGACATTAACCTTGATACACTCAGAGACCGCAACTGATGAGTGCATACAGTATTCTTATCGACACTTCCGTTTGGATTGAATATTTCCGGACCGGCAAGCCTGATAAACTGGATCGGGTTATTGATGAAGACCTGGCGTGTATCAACGAACTCATCCTTACGGAGCTTGCACCTTCCTTATCACTGAAGAATAAAACCGAATTACTGGAAGGATTGCAGGCCATCCGGATGATGCCAATGAATATTGACTGGGAAATCGTTCGCGACTACCAGGTTATAAAATTAAAAAATGGAATCAATAAATTTGGAATAACCGATATGATTATTCTGCAGCAGGTAATTGATCAAAAAATTACTCTTTACAGCTTCGATAAGCACTTTAAACTGATTCAAAATCACTTGAATTTTGAACTCATCTCTGAATAATTATGCTACACTTCTTCCGCCAAATCCGAAAAAAACTGATCGAACATCCGTCAAAGAGCCGGACAGGGGATAATGTTCTAAAGTATTTGCTAAACGCCGTTGGTGAAATACTGTTGGTAAGCTCATTAGCAACCCCGCAACTCTGCAGGCTAACCCCATTCTTGTATGAAGATTAAAAAAATAAGCTTATTTGTTGTCTTAGCAATTTTTCTACTGAGTTGTAATGTCAGGCAAACCTCTGTCTCAAAGATTCAGCAGTGGCATCCTTATACCATTTCATTTGAAGGGCCTGCTACCTCAGAATACAGTCCTGAAAACCCCTTTATGCAGTATTTACTGCTGGTTGAATTTGAGCACGAAAAGACGACAAAAGTAGTTCGCGGTTTTTACGCTGCCGATGGGTTCGCAGCCGAAACCAGTGCTGATTCAGGTTCAGTTTGGCAGGTTAGATTCAATCCAGACCATATTGGGGATTGGACGTATAATGCCTCGCTCTTTAAAGGTGACAGCATTGCCATATCACAAAATATTGAATCAGCAGAGCAAGTCGCACTTTCAAACAGCAAAGGTGCCTTTGAAGTTATCCCTTCCCAAAATACATCACCGGATTTCAGAGCTCTGGGAAGAATTATTGCAGAAAATGGGTTCTTTAAATTTGAAAATTTCGATAACTATTTTTTGAAGGCTGGATCTGATAGTCCGGAGAACTTTCTGGCTTATGTGGACTTCGACAATACCTACCGTATGGAAGCTCTAAACAAGGATGGTGAAGCCCGGACAACGGGAGAAATTCATCGCTTTGAACCACATGTGCAGGATTGGAATCCAGGCGACCCGACATGGCAAGATGGAAAAGGAAAGGGAATTATTGGCGCGACCAATTACCTCGCCTCAAAAGGAATGAATGTAGTTTACTTCCTCACGCTGAACATTAAAGGTGATGGAAAAGATGTATGGATGTACCGGGGCACCGATGATTTTTCCCGGTTTGATGTGAGTAAATTAGACCAATGGGAAATCCTGTTTCAGCACATGCAATCGAAAGGGATTATGCTGCATGTTGTATTACAGGAAACCGAGAACGAAACCATGTTAGATGGCGGCTATATGGGGCCTTATAGGAAGTTATATTTTCAGGAACTGATCGCACGGTTTGGGCACCACAATGCTTTGGTCTGGAATTTAGGGGAAGAAAACGGACCTGCTCCCTGGGTTGAAACAGGAGCCCAAACGGATACCCAACGGAAAGCAGCAGCCAGATTTTTTAAAGAGAATGATCCGTATAACCATCCGGTTGTCATCCACACGTTGCCTACCGAAGATTTACGAGCGCCGGTTTTAGACCCTTTGCTTGGATTTCCCTACCTGGATGGCATTTCGCTGCAGCATCACGAACGAGAGAGTGCTGCAGAGGTTGTACAAAATCTTAAAGAAAAATCAATTGAGGCCGGACACGAATGGCTTGTAACTATGGATGAAATCGGGATGTGGCATACGGGTGCCAAAGTGGACACAGCTGACCCCAATCATCCGAGCCTTACACACTTAGTACTGTGGGGAACATTGTTATCAGGGGCCGCAGGTGTTGAATGGTATTTTGGAGCCAACAGCCCACAAAATGATTTAACATCCGAAGATTGGAGACAACGTGACCAATTATGGGAGATTACCAATCACGCAAAAGCATTTTTTGAGGAGTATCTCAACTACTGGGAAATGGACCCCAATCATGGATTAATAAATAAACCCAAAAGTTTTTGTCTGGCTAAACACAATGAAATCTATGCGGCGTACATCCCAAAATATTCCGAAACGACCATAGATTTGAGTAAAGCGGCCGGCGATTTCGATATATTTTGGTACGACCCTTTAAACGGAGGCACACTGCAAACCGGTTCGGTAAAACAGATTGAGGGAGGAAGTATGCAAAGCCTTGGTCTTCCTCCAACAAAGATTAAAAAAGATTGGGCGGTGCTCATTCGTAAGAGCTGATAGAACAGGTGTTTCGCGCCGGTTGGCGATTATTCGTTAATTTGTTTACGGTGTGGATGGTAAATAGTCGAAAGAAATAAAGAGGCTGAATACGAACCCTTGTGCCGTCAGGCTGCGCCCGCCCACCGGCTGGTACAAAATATTGATGAGTTATGGCAAACACCTACACCCAAATCCAAATCCAAAACGTATTCGCCATTCAAAACCGACAAAGTTTAATTGGTAATGAATGGAAAGATGATCTGTATAAATATATCACCGCTACTATTCAACATAATAAGCATAAGCTACTACAGATTAATGGAATGCCAGATCACATTCATATTCTGTTTGGCTTGCGGTCAATTCAATCTATATCTGATTTAATGAAGCAGGTGATACAAGATTCATCCAAATGGATCAATCAAAACATGCTTGCGAAAGGAAAGTTTTCATGGCAAGAAGGATATGGGGCTTTTTCTTATTCAAAAAACCAATTACCTCGAACCATAAAATATCCTGACTCCGACCCTGTTGCTAAATCACCCGAAAGTAAGTAAACTCTATTTTTAGAAAATAATAGGGAACCCTTGATCACACTTTTCAGACATATCCTGTAATAATGATTTCCTTTTTCACGCAAACCAGAAAGCAAACTCATGAAAACAATAAACCTTCTTACCCGCCTCCGCTATCCTGCTGGTGGAATTCTGATTTTGATTGCCGGGATTCTGATCCCACTGCAGACCAATCACTTGTTCCCGGAAAATGTTCATCAAAAAACAGACAAAGAAACCCTGAATGAACTGATTGAGGCCTCGATCGAAGAATTGCAAATTGAACTGGATGCCGGGCGCATCACGTCGGTTGAACTGGTTGATTTCTATTTGACGCGTATCGAAACCTACGATCGAAACGGCCCGGCCTTAAACAGCATTGCGTACATCAATCCCCGGGCCCTGGAAGAAGCTCAAGCCCTCGACCGGGAACGGTGGGAAAAAGGCAAACGGGGTCCGCTGCATGGAATTCCGATTCTCGTCAAAGACAATTATGAGACCCGCGGTATGCCAACCACAGCGGGATCAAAATCACTTGCAGGTTTTGCTCCTGATCGGGACGCTGAACTGGTGGAACGCCTGCGTGCCGCCGGGGCGATCATTCTGGGCAAAACGAACATGCACGAATTCGCCTACGGGATTGAAACCTGGGGATCGGCTTTCGGCAAAACCCGCAACCCGTATGACCCTGAAAGAAATCCGGGCGGTTCCAGCGGCGGTACGGGTGCAGCGGTGGCGGCGAATTTTGCTATTGCGGGCCTGGGCAGTGATACCTGTGGTTCGATACGGATTCCGGCGGCGCATAATTCGCTGGCTGGCCTTCGCGGAACGCAGGGATCTTCCAGCCGGCGCGGTATTATTCCTCTCTCTTCGACACAGGATATCGGAGGTCCGTTGGCACGCAGCATCACGGATCTGGCACTTCTTCTGGATATAACGGTTGGTTATGACCCCGGAGACCCGCAAACATCCGCCGTCTTATCACAGCTCGAAGGAAGCTTTATAGATGCACTGGACCCCGATGCACTGAGTGGGAAACGGATCGGAATCGTTAATGAGTTGCGTTACCGGGGCACCGAGGACCGCAATGTCGCCTCGGTTTTCGACCTGGCAGTACAACAGATGGAAACACTGGGTGTTGAAACAGTAACCATCAGCATTCCGGTTTTGGAAGATGAAATATACCAGGTGTTCGGTGGATTCTACATACTTCAACACGATTTTGGAAACAACATTGATTCTTACCTCTCTTCGAGGCCTGAGGCGCCCGTTCAGTCTCTGGAGGAGATTATAGAAACCGGGCTGGTCATTCCGCAAGTGCAGGTGCATTTGGAGACTTCGTTCGATTTACAAAACGATCCCGAAGATATTTACCTTCAGGAATTCTCAAAGAGAGAGCAATTAAAATCAGCGATTGTTGAAGTGATGGCCAGACATGAACTGGATGCGCTGGCTTACCCGACAATACGGCAAATTGCTGCCCCGATCAGTGAGGAACAATCTGATGATAACTGCCATCTTGCCGCAAATTCAGGTTTTCCTGCTATCACAGTTCCTGCTGGATTTAGCGAAGAGAGAATGCCTGTTGGGCTTGAACTACTGGGACGTCCCTGGGATGATGCGCGCCTTGTGGGAATGGCATTTGCTTTTGAACAGGCCACCCGGCACCGACGTGCGCCAAGTCTGGGCGACTAAGGTTTGCTGGTGACATTAAGTAAGCGGGGAAGTTACAGCTTTTCGGTTTCTAATTAATCCACAGCCTGAATAACAGGTATAAAAAAAGCGCTGATTAAAAACCAGCGCTTTCAATTATAATCCCATCAGGGTCACATTCTCGGTAGTCCCTCTCCACCAGGCATAGGTGCAAAGTTAGAGTGTACCAGTTTCCAACTGCCACCCTCCAGTTGCCAAACCTCAGACGCCCTTGTATGATAGTCAACTTCATCTCCGGAATCGTTCATAGTATAATTTCCGGTACTCGTATATGTAGTGATGGCCATTGTCATCTCTTCATTGAAATTAACGTCTACCTCCCCTACATCCCAGCTATTCCATGTAAAACTCACGTTTTCTGTGGGCTCGTCGACCAGTTCACAGGGTCCCATATTTGAATTACACGCAATCATACTCATACTTTCCGGCTGAAACTTTGCTTGTCCTTCTATATCGTTCATCATCGTAAGGCGGACGCGCTCCTTGGTATAAGCTTTGATGGAGTCTGCCCACGCCCCCTTATTGGTTGTGCGCCAGTAAATGGTTGCGCTCTGCTGGTATGCAGATGGCCCTGCTGCATAATTCATCGCCTGTAATTGGCTCTCCAGGGCTTTTTCAAAATCACCGGCTTCTGCATAGTGTTCAGCTCTGGAGTCGTAGGCATTGGGTCCGTCATGCATCGCAATGGCTTTCTCAATCGCTTCTATAGCCATACCCAGATCGAATTCTGCATCATCACTGAGGCTATAACTATAAGAAATCATGTTGTACGCAGGAGATGCATAATCAGGAAACGATTCTGAAAACTTTTTAATTGCAGGTAACTGTTCATCACTTGCCATTGCTCCCCAGAACTGAAACAGAGGAACATCCGGATGGTCATTTACTGCGTTCATTCTTACTCCCTGCCAATCATCTTGCTCATTAACCATAATGGAATACCAGGCCATTTCAGTATCCGAAAGGTTTGATGTATCTAATTTTTCAAGCTGTTCAGCTCGATTTCCAAAGTTGCCCGCCATAGCTGCATTAATTTTTAACAGTTTGGCTGAACCGCAATCCGGATCAACCATAAGAGCGGCATTCGCCATACCTACTGCAAAAGGTGTTTCCAAATTTAACATATGTGCTATGGCCTGGTCTGTAATATCCGCTGCTTTTGAGTTACATGATTTTTCAGGCAGCCACTGCCCGTAAGTCGTGCTTGCAAAAAGAAAGCACATAGCTATTGATGCAATGAAAGTTTTCATTTTTATCCCCATTTATACCTGTTAGAAAAAATTCAGGTAAGATTATCGTTTTAGATATCCAGTACTACTTTGGAAATCCCCGTTTTTTAACCCCAATAAATTCGTCCAAATTATTGAAAAAACCAAATTTGCGTATAACCCTCTGGACTGACACTACCTAAGGCGCGCGGTTTATTGCTTACTATCTATTTTCTGCTGATATAATATTCCTGCGGGTCAAACGAAATCCGTGAATTTCCCTAATCCCTAAAATCCGCGATTCCAAGGGCAAAATTCGTAAAAAACTCATTGACCATCCATCAATGGGCCGGACAGGGAATAATGTTCGTAAATACCTCCTCTACGCCATCGGCGAAATCCTGCTGGTGGTGATTGGCATCTTCATCGCCCTGCAGATCAACAACTGGAACGAGGAACAGATCTGGCGGGATCCGGAGCAGGTATATTTGCAGAACCTCATTGGTGACCTTGAATGTCATCTGTTTGAACTGGCCCGACAAAGACAAGGTGCTCAATTTGTGAAGAAAGCTTTCACTATACATTTACTAATTACTGAACTTAAAAAAAGAATTGAACTCCGGGAATAGATCTATCTTTTCTGCTTTGCAGAAACAGAAAATGCCGCCCCGATAATCCCGGCATGATTGCGGCTTACGGCAGGGACAACCTCTGCCTGAAGGTTCAGGTAGGGTTTAAATTTCTTGAATTTTTTACTTACTCCGCCACCGATAATGATAAGATCAGGCCAAAAGAGTTCTTCAACAAGCTGAAGATACTCATTCACTCGTCCTCCCCACTTCTTCCAGCTCAGCTCCTCTTTTTTGCGGATGGAATTGGCGGCATAATCTTCAGCCGGGCCGCCGTGCAGGGGAATATGACCCAGCTCTGTGTTCGGAACCAGCTGTTGATTATGAAAAACAGCCGTTCCAATACCGGTTCCGAAATTGGCCATAAAGATGGTTCCGAAAAGACGTTTACCGGCGCCGAACTCCATCTCTGCAAAGCCTGCGGCGTCAACATCGTTTACCAGGTGAGTGGGACAGCCCGTCTTCTTTTCTATTTGTGCGGATGCATTCACCCCTATCCATGAATCGTCGATGTTGGAAGCCGTTTTAACAACTTCGTTTTTAACTGCGGCCGGAAAACCACATCCAACGGGACCCTGCCATTCAAAATTTTTGATAATTTTCTCGATCACCTCTATCACTGCGTGCGGTGTGGCCGGTTTCGGGGTAGATATTCGATACCGTTCGGTGATGAGCTCGCCTTTCTGAGTATCTACAATGGCACCTTTAATTCCTGATCCGCCAACATCAATTCCTAAAATTTCCATAAGGAATTATACTGAAACTGACGGTCAATGTGAAGATTATTTTTGACAGAAAATACCCATAAGTACAGGGCAGGGATAAGCTTATCACACAAACTATTGTGGGACCCGGTTCTTTAGAGATCATAAAAAATAATTGTTTTCTCAGCGCAATTGGCAAAATCCTGTTGCTGCCTGGGAATGAGGTTGCTGAAAGGCTATTTAGAATTAAAAAAGGAGAAGAAAAAAGATTAAAAAATAACTCTATTGAACGATTTTACGGGATTCTGCCTTCTTATATCAAGATCTTAACTATTTTTTAGTACCTGTTTTAAAAGGTTCAAAACAAACATCACTGTTATGTATGATATCAACCGCTTCATGAAATGGATAGAAGATATAAATCCCACCGAGACCGAATTCCATCAGGCTGTCCATGAAGCGATGATGGATATTATTCCATTTGTAAATGAAAATCCTGACTATGCAAAAGACGGCCTTCTTGAACGTCTATGTGAGCCTGACAGGATCATCAGCTTCCGGGTAACCTGGATGGATGATGAAAAAAAGGTACATGTAAACCGTGCATGGAGAGTACAGTTTAACAACAGCATTGGTCCCTACAAAGGTGGCCTGCGGTTTCACCCCACAGTAAATCAAAGTGTACTCAAGTTCCTGGGATTCGAACAGTGTCTGAAAAACGCGCTTACAACACTGCAAATGGGCGGTGCCAAGGGTGGCTCCAATTTTGATCCCAAAGGTAAGAGTGACCATGAGATCTTCCGGTTTTGTCAAAGCCTGATGACAGAGCTCCATCGTCACATCGGGGATCAGCGGGATATACCGGCCGGTGATATTGGTGTGGGTAACCGGGAAATCAGTTACCTGTTTGGAAATTATAAGAAGATGGAGAACCGCTTTACCGGAACAATTACCGGGAAAGGAATCAGTTTCGGGGGAAGCCTGATACGAACTGAAGCTACAGGTTACGGACTGATCTATTTTGTTACCCACATGCTTAAAAATATTGATGAACCACTAAGCGGAAAATCTGTAGCTATATCCGGCAGCGGAAATGTGGCGCTTTATACAACAGAAAAAGCCATCGAGTGTGGCTGCAATGTCATTACACTTTCCGATTCTGACGGCACAATTTACGATAAAGACGGACTTGATGAAGAGAAACTGGCGTTTGTGAAAGAGCTGAAGGAAGTAAAACGCGGCAGAATCAGAGAGTATGCAGAAAAGTACAACTGTGAATATTATGAGGGAAAAAAACCATGGCACATTCCGTGCGATATTGCACTCCCCTGCGCAACCCAAAATGAAATTACAAAAACGGATGCTCAAAGCTTGCTGGAAAATGAGGTTATCCTCGTAGCAGAAGGCGCCAACATGCCCTGCACCGAAGAGGCATCCAATCTCTTCAGGGGTTCAGATATCCTCTATGCACCCGGCAAAGCATCCAATGCAGGCGGCGTAGCTGTATCAGGTTTTGAAATATCCCAAAACATACTCCGGATGAACTGGACGGCCGAAGAAGTTGACAGCAAACTCTACTCCATTATGGAAGATATTCACAAGCAGTGCATCCGGTACGGCGAAACCGACAACGGGTCCGTCGACTACACCAAAGGAGCCAACATCGCAGGCTTCGTAAAACTGGCCGACGCGATGCTCGCCTACGGCCCGATCTAACTTTGGAAAAGTTACCACCTCCCACATCCCCGTTCTAAGCCCGCTACAACTTTTCCAAAGTTCACCACCATCTGCCATCCCCTAACTTTGGAAAAGTTACCACCTCCCATATCCCCGTTCGCAGACCGCTACAACTTTTCCAAAGTTCACCACCACCTGCCATCCCCAACTTTGGAAAAGTTACCACCTCCAATATCCCCGTTCGCAGACCGCTACAACTTTTCCAAAGTTCACCACCATCTACCATCCCCAACTTTGGAAAAGTTACCACCTCCCATATCCCCGTTCGCAGACCGCTACAACTTTTCCAAAGTTCCAGTTAAAAAACCAAATGCGCAAAAAGTCCAAACATTTGCGCAGATAGTACAAGCCTTTTAATCAGCAAAAAGGTAGGTTTCTTTCCGAGCTATCTACGCTCATCATTAAAAAGGCTAATTTGCAAAAAAATCTAAAACCAAACATATGAAACTCCTGGTAGTTGACGATGAACACGACGTTGAAATGCTGTTCCGACAAAAATTCAGAAAAGAGATCAGGTCCGGCACGTTGGAACTGGAATTTGCACTCTCGGGTGCTGAGGCACTGCGAATGCTGGAAGACGAAAATCCGCCGGAGTTTGTCTACATCTTCTCCGACATCAATATGCCCGGAATGTCGGGACTCGATCTGCTCGAAAAAGTAAAAAAGGACTACCCGCAGATAAGTATCAGTATGATATCAGCCTATGGCGATTCAGACTACCATAAGAAAGCCATCGCCTCCGGCGCAAAAGAATTCTTTACCAAACCGATCGATTTTCAATCTCTGAAAGATGAAATTTTAAACCTTTCGGACAATTGAGTATGCAAACAGACACCGTTCGGGATTTTGAACCTCACAAATAACGCCTTCGACACGATGAGGGAGAAAGGAATTAAAAATTCAGAATTAAGAATTAAAAATTATTCTCCAAGGTTAACGGGTCTTGGGCTCATTATTGCGAATGATATCGTTAAGGCTCACACAGATGAGCTTGAAATTAAAAACAAAACGGGTGTTTTAACATGCTTCATTTTAAAATTACCATGTGATTAAAAAGAAATTGATCCAAATGAAGAAAGAAATTGAACCAAAATTACTGGAAATAACTGATAAAATTGATGGTCTGAATGACCGTGCATGGGAAATTCATGTGACAGATCCGAAATTCGCATTAAAATTAAGTTCGGAAGCAAAGAACCTTTCAGAAAAGTGCAACTATAAAAAAGGAGTTGCCTATGCAACCAGAAATTTAGGTGTTAGTTATCGCTATCTGTCCAATTTTGATTCCGGCCTTTCTAATTCTTTGATAGCGCTTGACATGTTTATTGAATCCGGGGATAAAAGCGGAGAGTCACAGGCATTGGTATCTATTGGTGCTATTTACTATTACATGGGTGATTATGACAAAGGTCTCGATTATTTTGAAAAGGGTTTACAAATTGGCGAAAATGCAGATAACAAGGAAGCAGTGACTTATGCTTACAATGGGGCAGGATATATCTATAATTTATTCGGTGACTTGGATAAAGGCCTGAACTATCTTCATAAATCATTACTTCTAAGCCGTGAAATTAAAAATTTTGTTCTCGAAGCATCCATTTTAGACAGTATTGCAGTTGCCTATCTGAATGATGGACAACTCGATAAAGCTTATGAAACATATAAAACCTGTCTGCACTTGAGTGAACAGAATCATGAAAAAAGAAATCAGGGTTATGCTCTGTTCGGAATAGGTGAAATTCTTTATAAAAAAAATAAACCGGAAGAGGCAAAAGAATATTTTCTGAAGAGTATAGAAATTCATAAAAGCATTGGCTATCAAATTGGGATGGCTCATTCCCTTTTACATATCGGAAGAGTCTTTCTGAACCAAAATAATCTTGAGGACGCTGCCCATTATTTGCAAAAATCTCTAAAAATCGGTGAGAATATCAAGGCAAAGGTGGTAATCTATGAAGCACATGAAGCATTTTCAGCTCTGTATCAATCTTTAAAAAACTTTGACAAGTTTGTTGAACATTACAAATTGTATAACAAATACAAATCAGAAGTTTTTAAAGACGAGCTGGAATCAAAACAAAAGTTTCAAAACATTCAACATGAGGTAGAAAAGCTAAAGCAGGAAGCTGAGATCAATCGACTGACCAATGTAGTTATGAAGGAGAAAAATGAAGAGCTGGAAAAATCCTATAACAGTGTATCGTTATTGAGTAAAATTGGTCAGAACATAACGTCAACACTCAATCTTGAGACCATACTTAAAACCATTTACAAGAATGTTAATGAAATAATGGATGCCACTATATTTGGAATAGGTATTCTGAAACAGGACGGCAAAAATATTGAATATCGTTTGTCTATGGAAAAAGGGAAAAGATATCAACCATATGAGAGGTCTATGGAAGATAAAAATCAATTTTCGGTTTGGTGCATAGATAATAAAAGTGAAGTATTTATTAATGATATCGAAACCGAGTATTCAAAGTATTTGCCAAATATGGACATGGCAATGATGAATTCAGCTGAAATGGAAGATGGTTCCCGGCCCGAAGAACCTCATTCACTTATCTATCTTCCATTAATTGTTAAAGATAAGATCATCGGGCTTATTTCCGTTCAGTCTTACCATAAGAATGCTTACACGCCATATCACTTAAATATTTTAAAAACTCTTGCATCTTACGCATCTGCAGCACTGTACAATGCACAATCTTATTTGGCTCTTCAGAATACTCTGAATGAACTAAAAATAACCCAGGAACAACTTGTGCAGCAGGAAAAACTGGCCTCTCTTGGCCAGCTCACCGCAGGAATTGCTCACGAAATAAAGAATCCGCTCAATTTTGTGAATAATTTTTCGGAGCTGAGTGTAGAGTTGGTGGAGGAGGCAAGGCAAGAAGTGAAAGAAAAGCTGACGGCCGACAGCAATCCTTTCACAGCCATTTTAGACGACATCGAAGCCAACCTCAAAACGATCCATAAACATGGCAGCCGTGCCGACAGCATCGTCAAATCAATGCTGCAGCACTCTCGGGGCGGAGACGGGAAACTGGAGCCGACGGCACTTAATGCCTTGGTGAAGGAATATGTCAATCTAGCCTTTCACGGAATGAGGGCCGGAAAAAATCCGATCAATGTAGATATTGAACTGCAGTTGGATGAATCTATCGGAGAAGTGCCGCTGATTGCTGAGGATTTTTCGCGAGTTATTTTGAACCTGACGAACAACGCCTTCGATACTATGAGGGAAAAAGGAATTAAAAATTCAGAATTAAAAATTAAAAATTATTCTCCAAGGTTAACGATTCGCACGAAAGCAGAGAATGAAAAGGTCGCGATAGAAATCGAAGATAACGGATCCGGCATTCCGGAAGAGATGAAAGATAAAATCCTGCAGCCGTTTTTTACCACGAAAAAGGGAACCCATGGGACTGGATTGGGACTGAGCATTACGAATGATATCGTTAAGGCACACGGTGGCAGTTTGGAACTATATTCGCAGCCCGGACAATCAGTTTTTACAATTCAACTCACCGGTTAAATATATGCTGAAATTCTTCCGTACCATTCGTCAAAAACTAATTGAAGAAGATAAATTACGCACCTACTTCCTCTATGCTGCCGGCGAAATACTGCTGGTGGTGGTTGGAATTTTGATAGCCCTGCAGGTGAATAACTGGAATGAGGGGAGAAAAGCTTTTGATCAGGAACAAAGTACTTTGATATCTTTAAATCAGGAAGTAGAAAACAATCATACCATTACAAATAACTGTCACAAAGATATTCAGCTTATGATGAATTCGGCAGATAAAATTCGGTCACTGATCTCGCCCGCATTTCCCGATATAGCCGCCGATACCCTGAATACCTGGCTGGGAATAACCGGAGTAACAATGCGCTGTTTTATTGTAACCGATATCATGGATGAACTTCAGAGTTCCGGTAATCTGAAGATCATTCGCAATGTTGAACTCCGCAGGCAGATCGGAAGCTGGTTATCAACATATGAAGATCTGCGCAAGGAGGAACAGGAATGGGAACGTGAATTTTCAAGAGAATATATTCCATTTACCAACAAATGGATTGCCTGGGATGATGTAGATTATATGTTCAATAAAGAAGATCCGGCCTATTTTGAAAAGCGGTTTAATATTGATCCCAGGCCAATTTTGCAGGAATTCGAGTTTTCGAATGTTTTCTCAATTCATTACTGGAGGATGAGGCGTATAAGAAACCGCATCACAAACCTCAGAATTGAAACGATCAAACTGTCTGAGCTCATTAATACCAACATTGCGGGGCAGAATGATTATTAAATTAAAGAAAATTTTTGATTCTGAACTCAACAATTTTCCATGACGTATTTCCTTGGTAAAAATGACAGGTCAGACAGCATCCGATTCTAACTTCAGCTATCCCGGTTTTACACCCGGCAGCAGTTTTTGGAAAAACATACTGGAAAGCGAGTGTAAAAATGAGCACAACTATTTTAATTTCTCGATGCCTGACCAAAAAACTCAAAAAGTAATTTTTAATTGAAAACTATTGTTTTATATCCATTTAATTATATTCCACGATAAATTAATTCGTAAACCTGATTCTGAATTCAGGTTCGATCAAAACTTTGCAATTAGGGAACAGTTAATACGGGACTTTCAAGTAGATGTAAAAACATCAGAATGAAGCGCTGACGGGATTCAGCTTTCCAATTGTATTTAATCAAACATTCGCTATGTCGTCTGAAAAAATGAAACGTGCCGTTGCAGAGTGGAAGAGCAGAAATCTGGAACTTGAACAGCAGGTTGCGGAACAGGCCACCGACCTTCAACAGAAAAACCGTGAGCTCGAAATTGAGGCCGCTGCCCGGCGGGTTCGTGCCGCAGCCATGGGTATGCAGACTCCGGAAGATATCATGGATGTTCTCAGGATTGTGAAAGAAGAAATTTCAAAATTTGATCTTGAGAACATCGCCACCTGGATCTGGACAAAAGATGATAAGGGGTTGATTACACAATGGGATATCTTAGAAGTGATTGAAGAAGGCAACCTGGTTAATTTCAATCTCAGTTTTGATATCAATAACTATCCGGAGGTCAACCGCCATACGAAAGAGTGGGAAAAAGGGAAAACGTACTATACGCTGAACTGGCAGGGTGAAAAGCTTCAGGCAGTCATCGATGAAGTGGCCGATGTCGACCCTGAAAGCGGGAAGATGTTCCGGGAGGCTGTGGAAGTTGGCCAGATCCGGGATTACTGGCATGCGGCCTCGCCCTTTTCCCGGGGGGTTGTGGGACTCGATTTTGTATCTCCCCCACCCGAAACAGCCGAACCCATTCTCACAAAAATGGCCGACACTTTTGGTATGGCCTACCAGCGGTTTGAAGATTTGTTGAAGTCGGAGGCACAGGCGAGTGAGGCAAAAATAGAGACCGCACTCGAGCGTATCCGTTCCCGATCCATGGCCATGCAAAATAGTGATGAATTGAGCGAAGTGGTCCGGGTGATGTACGATGAAGTTGAAAAGCTAGAGATATCCAAAAGGGGCTGTGCGTTGATGATCTTCGATAATAATAATAAGAACATCCAGCTTTGGTTTTCAGAATTTGTCAATAGGCAACACGCACGGCCTTACAATTTCGACAATCTAAACCATGAACTTGTACGCAAATGGTGGGAATTCTGGGAAAGCGAGGACGAGTTCATGAGCATTCATTTAAAAGATGAAGAATGCGATCAATGGACAAACTACATGTTTGAAAATACAGGAATGAAAGATCTGCCGGAGGAAGTCAAAGAAGGCATCAGGAGTGAAAACGAGGTTTATTTTGAATATGCAAAGATGAAGCAAGGATTGGTCTCATTTATTAACCTGGAACCCTTCTCCGAGGAAATATTTCCCATATTAAAGCGAATCGCTCGTACATTCGAACAGGCGTACACTCGCTTTTTGGATGTCCAGAAAGCAGAACAACAGGCATACGAATCCAAAGTAGAAGCCAGCCTGGAGCGGGTACGGGGCATGGCCTCGGCGATGAACCACAGCGATGATCTGATGCAGATCGCCGAAGCGATGTTCAGGGAGATGGAGATTCTAAAGATCAATCCATTGCGATATGGAATCGGCATTATCGACGGCGAGAAGCAGGAAGCTGAACTCTGGGCCTCAACTGTAAACGATGGACACTACCTGGACATGCTGGGAACAATCTCCCTCACCTGGCACCCCATGCTGAGGCAGGTGCTGGACGCCTGGGATGCCCAGCATGAAGAGGTGATTTACGAGCTTAAAGGAAAAGAAAGGAGCGACTACTACCGGAAAATAGGACAGGTAAATCCCGATATCCCGAACCTGGAAGCTCTGCAGGATCCAAAAGCAGATATTACTGAATTTGTAAGCTTCTTCCCTTTCAAATCAGGCGCCCTCTATGCGTTTACCGAAAGCGAGCCCGGTGAGGATGGTAAATCCATTTTAAAACGATTTTCCGGCGTTTTTGAACAAGCACATATTCGCTATAACGATCTTCAGGTGGCCGAAAATCAGGACCGACTGATTCGGGAGGAACGCGACCGGCTGGAAATAGCTCTGAAGGAATTGGAGGCTACAAAAGACCAGCTCGTCCAGCAGGAAAAACTCGCCTCCCTCGGGCAGCTTACCGCCGGCATTGCCCACGAGATCAAGAATCCACTCAACTTTGTGAATAATTTTTCGGAGCTGAGCGTGGATTTGGTGGAAGAGGCGAAAGATGAGCTTTCAGCTTTCAGCCATCAGCTTTCAGCCGTGGATGCAGGTAAAGTTGAGGAAGCCCTGTTAATATTGGAAGATATAGAAGCCAACCTCCGCAAGATCCACGAGCACGGCAGCCGCGCTGATGGCATCGTCAAATCGATGCTGGAGCACAGCCGGGGCGGTTCGGGGGAAATGGAACGAACGGATTTGAACGCGTTGGTGAAGGAATTTGTGAACCTCTCCTTTCATGGGATGAGGGCAGGTAAAGATTCAATTAACGTGGACATTGATTTACAGCTGGATGATGCCATCGGCGAGATCCCGCTGGTTGCCGAAGATTTCTCGCGAGTGATTTTGAATTTGTGCAACAACGCATTTGATGCGATGAGGGAGAAAGGAATTAAAAATTCAGAATTAAAAATTAAAAATTATTCTCCAAGGTTAACGGTTCGTACCAAAGTAGAGAATGGAAAGGTGGTGGTAGAAGTCGAAGACAACGGCCCCGGTATTCCTGAAGATATCAAAGACAAAATCATGCAGCCGTTTTTTACGACCAAGAAAGGGACGGCAGGAACCGGGCTCGGACTCAGTATTACCAATGATATTATCAAAGCGCATGGCGGCAATATGATGGCAGCAAACCTGGAAAAATCGGGTGCCCGGTTCACAATTAATCTTCCTTCATCATGAAACCCGGAAAAACATCAAAAAATTTTGAGGGAAGATCGGTTTACGAAAGGATGACCGCGGTCTTCTTCGATTCTAATCCTGTTGAAGATCTGAATGAAACCGTACACCAGGAATTTATGGGCTACGGCACCGCTGCACATGAGTTTATGAATGAAAAAAAGGTGCTGATGGAAATGGCC
>Ga0209943_1000083_pt1 | contig 62929 bp, 77 predicted proteins | sample SalPonR1_B_D2_MG_FD_185698 | JGI IMG/M metagenome (GOLD analysis project Ga0209943, IMG submission 185698) | Salt pond soil microbial communities from South San Francisco under conditions of wetland restoration - Salt Pond MetaG R1_B_D2_MG... ... | reverse complement strand
CAGTTAAAAGGGTCTAGTTTAGCGGGTAAAAGTGACTACTTAATTGCTGAAGTGGATGAGTATCAAAATAAGTTAAAATATTTTAACCCTTTTGCAACTGTACTTTTAAATATTGATTTTGATCATCCTGATTTTTTTAAAACAAAGTCTTCCTATACTAAAGTTTTTAGTGATTTCGTTAAAAAAATAAATAAGCAAGGATTTTTGGTATATAATTTAGATGACAAGAAATGTCAAAAGCTTAGTACTAATGTAAAAACTAAGAAGATAAGTATATCCTTAGAAGATAATACTGCTGATTTTTTTGCTTATGATTTAAAACAAAATAAATTAAAACAAAGTTTTGATTTGCAGATAAATAAAAAAGGTAAGAAAAAGAATCTTAGAAATATTGAGATTAAACTTTTAGGCAGACACAGTGTCTATAATGCCTTGGCAGTAATAGCCAGCTCTTTAGAGTTAGGGCTTAGTTTTAAAGAAATAAAAGAAGGCTTATCTTCCTTTATTGGCACAGCTAGAAGAATGGAGTTTTTAGGGAAGTATAAGAATATAAGTATTTATGATGATTATGGTCATCATCCTACTGAAATAAAAAGTACTATTTCCGGACTGAGAGCAAAGTATAAGGATAGGCATATCTGTGTGGTTTTCCATCCTCATACTTATACCAGGACTAAAGCTTTATTTAATGATTTTGTTACTAGCTTTAGTGAGGCTGACGAAGTCTTGATAAATGATATCTATGGTTCAGCTAGAGAGAAGCAGGGAGGGGTAAGTAGTAAGGATTTAGAAAGAGCTATTAAAAAATATAATAAAAAACAGAACATTAAACAGGATGTAAAAGCCACTGGTGGCCTTAAAGCAACAGAAAATTATTTAAGAAAAAATTATAAAGATAAAGATATTGTTTTACTCCTTGGTGCTGGTGATATTTTTAGAGTAGCAGAGTCACTTTTAGAAGGTTAATTTGTAGTAATAATTCTTTACTTCTTAATTTTCCCTTGCTAATATAATTATATAAAAATATGTTAAATATTGAAGAAAATAAGGTCTTATCTTTATATACCACTTTTAATATTGGTGGCTTAGCGAAGTATTTTGTAGAGGTAAGTGATGAACATGAAGCTCGAGAAGCTATTTCTTGGGCTAAGCATAAAGATTTAGAAATACTCATCATTGGGCAAGGATCTAATATGTTACTACCTGATGAAGATTTTTTAGGTTTGGTGATTAAAAATAATATTAAAGGAATCAGAGAAAAGAAAGTAGATAATAATTATATTATCATTGAGACTGGTTCAGGTGAAATCTGGGATGACGTAGTTAAGTATAGTGTTGACAGGGAATATTGGGGTATAGAAAACTTAAGTTATATACCAGGAACTATTGGCGCCTCACCTGTGCAAAATATTGGAGCTTATGGTGTAGAATTAAAAGATGTCTTTTATAGTCTTAGAGCAATTAATTTTGATAGCTTAGAAACTGAAACATTTGAGAAACATGAGTGTAATTTTGCCTATCGTAGTAGTATTTTTAAGAAACAATTGAAAAGCAAAGTCTTTATCACTTCTGTTTCTTTGAAACTATCACTAGAAGCTAAACCTCAATTAAATTATGGATCTTTAGGTGATATTATTAAAAAAGATATATATGATCTTAAACCAAATGACATTTCTAAAGCCATAATTGAAATTAGAAAAAGCAAACTACCAGAGCCAGAAAAGTGGGGTAATTCAGGCTCTTTTTTCCAAAATCCTGAAATTGAAAAAGAGCATTTTGAAAAATTAAAAGTTAAATACCCAGATATTAAATATTATAATTTAGATAATGGTTTGATTAAGGTGCCGGCTGGCTGGTTGATAGAAGAGGTTGGTTGGAAAGGTAAATCTTTAGGTAAGGCTGGTGTTTGGGGGAAACAAGCTTTGATATTGATAAATCTAGGGGGAGCTAGTTCTAAAGATATTAAAAAGCTGGCTGAAACTATTATAGCTGATGTTAAAGAAAAATTTGATATTGAACTTGTACCTGAAGTTAATATATATTAAATATAATATTAAATAAAAAAGATAAATTAAATAAAGTAAATATACTAAAATATGACAGCTAAAGAATTAAGAGATAAATATTTAAGCTTCTTTGTAACTAAAGATCATAGTATGTTAAGTAGCGCTTCGCTTATACCTGAAAATGATCCCACAGTACTTTTTACCACTGCTGGTATGCACCCATTGGTTCCATATTTACTGGGGCAAAGTCATGCTAGTGGAAAAAGATTGGTAAACATTCAAAAATGTATTCGTACAGGTGATATAGATGAGGTTGGTGATAATACTCATAATACTTTCTTTGAAATGTTAGGTAATTGGTCTTTAGGCGATTACTTTAAAGAAGAGGCAATAAAATATTCATATGAATTTCTAGTTTCAAAAGAATGGCTAGGACTTGATAAAGAAAAGATTGCTGTGTCTGTTTTTAAAGGTGATGAGAACGCTCCCTTTGATGAAGAGTCTTATGAGGCTTGGCTTAACTTAGGCTTAAAAGAAGATAGAGTTGCCAAATTAGATAAGAAAGAAAATTGGTGGGAACTATCAGGTGAAAATTCTCCAGCTGGACCGGATACAGAAATTTTCTATTGGTCTAAAGAAGAACCAGCACCTTTAAAGTTTAATCCTGATGATGAGGGTTGGATAGAGATTTGGAATAATGTTTTTATGGAGTATCAAAAGAATAGTGATGGCTACAGTAAATTATCCCAACATAATGTAGACACCGGGATGGGACTTGGGAGAACCTTAGCAGTGCTTAATAATTTAAGTGATGTTTATAAAACAGAATTACTTTGGCCTATAGTGGAAAAAATAGAAGATTTAACAGGCGCTAAATATGAAGACAGAACTAAAGAGATACGTATTATAGCTGATCATATTAGAGCGGCTACTTTTATTTTAGGAGATGATAAAGCGGTGTCACCATCTAATACTGATCAAGGTTATGTACTTAGAAAGTTAATTAGAAGAGCTTTAAGGTATATGAGGCAACTAAATAGTGAGGTTGATTATAGCTTTAAAGATTTAGCTGAAATTGTTATAGATAATTATCAAGATGTTTATCAAGAGTTAAAGAGGAATAAAGATTTTATTATTATAGAGATTGATAAAGAAGAGAAGAAGTTTTTAAGCACTTTAGAAGCTGGAGCTAAGCAAATTGATAATATAAAAAATGAGATAAGCGGGGAAGAAGCTTTTAATATTTTTCAAACCTTTGGTTATCCAGTAGAGATGACTAAAGAAATAGCTAAAGAAAAAAATCTTAACTTAGCTTCAGATTTTGATAAGGATTTTCAAGATGCTATGGCTAAACATCAAGCACTTTCTCGCACAGCTTCAGCTGGGAAGTTTCAGGGTGGTTTAGCTGACAGTGGTGAAGAAACGACTAAGCTTCATACAGCTGCTCATTTATTGTTAGCAGCTCTTAGAAAAGTTTTAGGTGATCATGTTGAGCAACGAGGGTCAAATATTACTTCAGAAAGATTACGTTTTGATTTTTCTCATCTAGAAAAATTAACAGCAGAACAAAAAGAAGAAGTGGAAGAAATAGTAAATGAAATTATAGCTCAAGACTTGCCAGTTACTTTTGAAGAAATGACTTTAGAGGAAGCAAGAGCTAAAAATGCTATGGGAGTTTTTGAATCTAAATATGGAGAACGTGTTAAAGTTTATCAAGTAGGAGATAATGATAATTACTTTTCTAGAGAAATTTGTGGAGGACCACATGTTGAAAATACTGGAAAATTAGGTAAATTTAAGATTAAAAAAGAAGAAAGTAGTAGTGCCGGGGTTAGGAGAATAAAGGCTGTATTAGAGGGATAATATTTAATTTATAGCACCTTAGTGCTTGGCTCTTGACAAGTATATATTTAGTATATATAATAAGCCTATATTTAATAAACAGAGACAATCTGTTTTGCTAAATGGTTTGATAAAGTAATGTTTTTTCTTTATCAAATTTTTGTGTTAATGGAAAATAATAAAAATTTAAAAGAACAATCACAGGTACAAAACTCAAAGGACTTCTTAGAAATGGAAGGAGAAGTGCTTGAGCTTATGCCTGCCACTACTTTTAAGGTGGCTCTAGAAAATGGTCATGAAATCATGGCTCATTTGTCTGGTAAGATGAGGATGAACAAGATTAGATTGTTACCAGGTGATAAAGTTAAACTTGAAATCAGTCCTTATGACTTAAATAAGGGCAGGATAGTTTATAGACTTTAATCAATTGATTAAATAGCTTCTATATAGTAAATCTAGAAGAAGCTTAAATTAAAGTTTTTTATGAAAGTAAGAGCAAGTGTAAAAAAGATGTGTAAATATTGCCAGGTCGTTAGACGTAAAGGCCGTGTTTATGTTATTTGTAAAACCCCTAAACATAAGCAAAGACAGGGTTAATTTATTATTTTATGGCTAATATAAGAATTGCTGGAATTAATATCCCCAGTGACAAAAAAATAGAATATGCATTAACTTATATTTATGGTATTGGACTCAGTGAAGCTCAAAAGATTGTTGAACAAGTAAAAATAGATGCTAGTACTAGAGTTAAAGATTTAAAAGAAGCTGATGCTAATAAGATTCGTGAATATATTGAAAAGAATTATACTGTTGAAGGAGATTTAAGAAGACAAATTGGTGGAAACATTAAAAGATTAAAAGAAATAGATAGTGTTCGTGGTTCTCGTCACGCAAAAAGATTACCTACTAGAGGGCAAAGAACTAAAACTAATAGTCGTACAGCTAGAGGTAATAAACGTTTGACTATGGGTTCAGGTAAAACCAATGCTACGGCTCAAAAAACTTAATTTAGTAATTTGAATTTTTAATATGAGTGAAGATAAGGCTCAAAAAGCAAAAAAAACAGAAGAAATCAAAGAAGACTCTAAACTTGAAGAAGTCGAATTTGAGGATGAAAAAGAAATAAAAGCTGTTTTAAAAAAAGAAGATACAAAAAAAGTAAGTAAAGAAGCTAAAAAAGAAGCTAAAAAGGAAAAACCTGAAGAAAAAGCTAAAGTTGAAGAAGAGGAGGAGGAAGAGGAAAGCAGTATTTTTTCAAGCGCGGATGATGAAGAGTTGCCAGAAGAAATTAAAGAAAAGTTAGAGAAAAATAAAATAGCTAGAGAGAAGGTTAATAAGAAAAAACAGAAAAAGAAGAAAAAGAAAGGTCCTCAAACTCAAGTAAAGACAGGAAAAGCATTCATTAAAGCTACATACAATAATACCATTGTAACTCTTACCGATTTACAAGGAGGTGTAATATCATGGGCAAGTGCTGGTGTTGCTGGTTTTAAAGGACCAAAGAAAGCTACTCCATATGCTGCTCAAATTATTACTAAAATTGCTACCATGAAAGCCAAAGAAGAGTATGGCTTAAAAGAAGTAGCAGTATTTGCCTCTGGAGTAGGGACTGGTAAGGAATCAGCAATCAGAGCTTTAAATGCTAATGGCCTTGAAGTTACAGCCATTAAAGATGTTACTGCTGTACCACACAATGGTTGTAGACCTAAAAAACCACGTAGAGTTTAATTTATAGAATTTATGAATTTTTATAGCAACAAAATTTGTCGTCGCTACGGCATTAAAACAACAGATTCAAATAAATCTCCACTTGTGAAGCGTAATTATCCGCCTGGATTTCATGGACCAAAAGGTAGAGGTAGAAGAAGTGACTATGGAGAACAGTTAGCTCAAAAACAAAAAGCTAAAGTTATATATAATTTAAGAGAAAAGCAGTTTAGACTAACTTTTAACAAGGCTCAAAGATTAGATGGAGATGCTGGTTTTAATTTATTGAAATTATTAGAATTAAGATTGGATAATGTGATATATAGACTAGGTTTTGCTAAAAGTAGACCAGCAGCTAGACAACTTGTTAATCATGCTCATATTAGAGTAAATGGTAGAAGAGTAAATATACCTTCATTTAAAGTAAAAGAAGGGGATGAGATTACTGTAAAAGAAAAAAGTCAAAAAAGTAAATATTTTGAAATCATAAAACAAGAATTAGACTTGCAAAAAGTTCCTGGTTGGTTAAATCTTGATCTTAAATCATTAAGTGCTAAAGTATTACATGAACCAAAGACAGAAACTGACGTAGATCAAAGTATTGATACTAGAGCTATTGTAGAGTTTTATTCTAAATAATAAACTAATTTTAAAATTATATGGAAAATATTGCCTTACCAAACAAAATTGATTTTAAAAAAGGTGATAGTGCCAATTCAGGGCATGTAAGTATCGAACCTTTATATATTGGTTATGGCATGACACTGGGTAATTCGCTTCGCAGGGTTCTTCTTTCTTCACTTCCAGGTGCTGCAGTTATTGGTGTTAAAATAAAAGGAGCGGATCATGAATTTATGGCATTACCTAATATTCAAGAAGATGTATTAGAGATTATTTTAAACTTAAAAGAGTTAAGATTAAAAGTTCATTCTGATGAAGAGATTAAATTAGAGCTTCATGTTAGTGGAAAAAAGAAAGTTACTGCTAAAGATATTGAAAAAAACAGTGATGTAGAAATTATTAACTCTGATTTAAAGATTGCTGAAATTACAGATGCTAAAGGTAGTTTAGACATGGAAATAATAGTTAGTGCTGGTAGAGGTTATAAGTTAACTGAAACTAATAAAAAAGAAGCTAAAGATTTAGGATATTTAGAAATTGATTCAGTTTTTTCTCCTGTTGTAGAGGTAAGTTTAAAAGTAGAAAATGTGCGTGTTGGTAAGATGACTAACTGGGATAAACTTGTTTTGGATATTACTACTGACGGAACTATGAGCTTTGAAGAAGCCTTTAATGATTCAGTTAATATTTTAGTTAATCAATTTAGTTCATTACTACCAAAAGAAAAAGAAGCTAAAAAAAGTACTAGTAAGGATAGCTCTAAAAAGAGCGAAGAAAATAAGAAAGACAAAAAATAATATATTAATATGAGACATAGAAATAAAGGAGTAATCCTAGACAGGAAAAAAGCACCAAGAGAAGCTATGCTAAATAATCTAGCATCTAGTATTTTAATGTATGAAAAAGTTAAAACTACTGAAGCTAAAGCTAAAGCTGTTAAACCTTTAGTGGAAAAATTAATTACTGTTTCTAAAAAGCAAGATTTAAGCGCCAGAAGAAAACTTATCAGTTCACTACCTCAGAAGTTAGCTATTAGAAAAGCTATGGAAGTTCTAGCTGATAGATATAAAGATAGGCAAGGCGGGTATACTCGTATTATAAAATTAGGCACTCGTTCAGGCGATGGTGCAAAGATAGTACAAATTGAATTAGTATAATTTATATGAAAAAAATAACAAGACAAAAATATACTATAGATGCTACAGATAAAGTTTTAGGAATAATTGCTACTGATATTGCTACCTTACTCCGTGGAAAAAATAAGGTTGAATTCGAACCTAATTTAGATTGTGGTGATGTGGTAGAGGTAAAAAATATTGATAAGTTGAGATTTAGTGGAAAAAAATTAGATCAAAAAAAGTATTTTAGATATTCTGGCTATCCAGGAGGTCTTAAAGAAAAAACTATGGGTGAAGTATATGAGAAAAACCCAGCTGAAGTACTACAAAGAGCTGTTAGAGAAATGCTTCCTCCAGTAAAATTTAGAAAAGAAATGTTAAAAAGATTAATTATTCAATAAAATATGCCTAGCGCAAGTAAAACAACAAGTAAAGAAAAAAGCACAGCTAAGACAGATAAAGTTGAGGAAAAAGCAGAAAAAAAGGAAGAAAAGAAAGTAGAAAAGAAAGTAGATAAAATAGAGGATGCTAATTTTTCTGGTAAATATACTAGAGCTGTAGGGAGAAGAAAAACAGCTGTAGCTCAAGTAAGACTTCATGAAAAAGGTAAAGGTTTAGTTTTTGTTAATGGCAAAAAGATTAAAGAATATTTTCCAGCAGATAAACATAACATTGCTTTAGAGCCTCTTAAAGAAGCTAATCGTCTTAAAGATTTTGATATTTCTATAATAGTAAAAGGTGGAGGAGTACAAGCTCAAGTTGAAGCAATTAGACATGGTGTAGCTAGAGCCTTGCTTAGTTTAGATGAAGGTTTAAGAGAAGTCTTTAAAGTTCAAAGCTGGTTAACTAGAGATTCTAGAAAGAAAGAAAGAAAGAAACCAGGTCTTAGAAAAGCTAGAAAGAGACCGCAATGGAGTAAACGTTAAAATTATACATATTTGTATATTATAAAATCAACAGTTGAGAGAGCTGTTGATTTTTGTTATAATTGTTATATGAATAATATAAGTGATGAATCTTTTAGGTTTGCAAAAAAACATAAAAAAGAAATTATAAAAAAATTTATCAGTGACGACATTAAATCAAATAATAAACCAGTTTTTATTTTTATGGCTGGTGCTCCAGGTGCAGGTAAAACTGAGTGGTCACAAAAATTAATAAAAATTTTAGAAAAAAGAAGTTTAAATAATGGTATTGTTAGGATTGATGCAGATGAAATTAGAAATATTTTTAGACCGCTAGGATATAATGGTAAAAATTCAGATAAATATAAAAGAGGCTGTATAAAAGGAATAGAAATTTTATTTGATAATTGTGTAAAAAATAAATATCACACTATAATAGATGGAACCTTTTCTTCTATTGGGGTTGTTCAAAAAAATATTAAATCAGCCTTAAAAATTAATGCAAACATATTTATTGTTTATGTTTATCAGGATCCATTAATAGCTTGGGGTTTTACAAAAATTAGAGAAAGAGATGAGGGAAGGAAAATTAAGAAAGATATGTTTATTAATTCTTTATTCAAATCAATTTTGAATGTTAATATAATAAAAAAAGAATATAAAAAGAAAGTTGAAGTTTGGTTGGTTGAAAAAGATATAAGTAATACAAAAACAAAAAATATTAAATTTAATATTGATAATATTGACAATTACTTAAAATTAAAATATAATCGTAAAACACTAAATGAATTAATATATGAAAAAGAAAATGAAAAATAATAATAATTTTTTTGGTTTAAATACAACTGAAAAAGCAAAAATAGTTAAACAGGCCGTTGATAGAGCCACAAAAGAGCAATTAGATGTGGTTAATAGACATGGTGGTGTTGAGGTATTAAAAAATTATAGTAGCTCTGATTAGTCTTTACATTATATCAGTATTAAATAAAAGCTTACATATAGTTATATATAAAATCATGCTAATATTAGTGTGATTTTTTATATTAAAATTCTGTGTATGTTAAATATGAGATAATAAAGAAAAAAATGTCGGTGGCAATTAAAAAGGAAAAATGAAATGAGAAATAGTTTGAATTTAAATAATCATTAGAAGTTGTTAATCTAAGTGAGTTTGGAAATTTTTTAACTGGATTAGCTTTAAAGTCTGAAGAATTTTCACAGTATAAAGAAAAGTGATTATGTTTATCTTTTTAGTTAGTAACGTGAAAAACTTAGGTTAGAGGTAACAACTAGTTTAAACTACAGGGAATTTAAATAAATTGAGATTATTTGTATTATCATGTTATAATTAAACAATAATAAAAATAAGTATAATAATGGAAAACCTCTTAAAACAAATTGAAGATTTAAGGCAAAAAGTTATTGAAGCTAAAGAGCTTTTAGATATTGAAGCTTTAAAGACAGAGAAAAGGGACTTAGAGAATAAAATGAAAAAACCTGGTTTTTGGGCTGATAACGAAGAGGCTGTGAGGGTAAGTAAGGAAGCGGAAAGCTTAGACGAAGAGGTAGGTAAATGGGAAGGTATTGAAAAAGAGATAGAAGATTTAGAGAAATTTGTAGCAGTAGCAAATAAAGAAGAAGATAGTTCTGTCTATAAAGATTCCTTAGACACCTATCACAAGTTAGATGAAAAGTTTGAAAAACTGGAGTTTATGCTTTTATTTTCTGGAAAATATGACAAACATAGTGCCATTGTTTCTATACATGCAGGTACTGGTGGGGTAGATGCCCAGGATTTTGCGCAGATGCTTTCTCGTATGTATATGCGGTTTTGTGAAAAAAAGAATTTAAAACTTGAAATAATAGAGAATAATCCAGGGCAAGAAGCTGGTATTAAAAGTCAGGTTTTTAAAGTTGAGGGTAGATGGGCTTATGCTTTTTTAAAGAGTGAGAATGGAGTGCATAGATTGGTGAGAATATCACCTTTTGATGCTGAGAGTATGCGCCATACTTCTTTTGTAAAAATAGAGGTTATTCCTGAGCTAGAACAAGACGAAGATCTTGAAATTAAAGATGAAGACTTACGTATTGATGTCTTTAAGTCTTCAGGACCAGGGGGTCAAAGTGTTAACACTACTGATTCAGCTGTAAGAATTGTTCATTTACCTACTAAAATATCAGTGGCTTCACAAACAGAAAGATCTCAACATCAAAATAAGGAAATAGCTCTTAGGCTTTTAAAGTCTAAATTAAATCAATTGCAAGAAGAAGAAAGGGAGAAGAAAGAAGAGAAGTTAAAAGGGAAGGTAAAGCAAGCTGTCTGGGGTAAGCAAATTAGATCCTACGTTTTGCAACCATACAGGATGGTAAAAGATCATAGAACCAACTATAGCACTGATCAGGTTGAAGATGTTTTAGATGGTGATTTAGAAGAGTTAATTGAAGCTTATTTAAGATGGAGAAAGAATAATGAAAATAAGTAGTTTTGTTATTTACTTTAGATAATTTTAATATAGATTCCTTTAATATAGCGTTATGACTAAACGCTATTTTTTTAAATCTAAAACCTTTAAATATTTATTAGTTTTTATTTTGTTTTTAAGGTTTTGTTTTTTAAGCAATGAAATACACAAGTTTAAAAAACCTGAAGATAAGTCTTTTGTGGCTAATGTTTGTAGTGAGCCCAAAAGGTATTTTGACAAGCAAGTATTAGTGTTGTGTAGCGATGAACCCTATAAAGTGCAAGTTACAACATCAATTTTTCCTAGTTACAGTTTGTATGACAAGTTGTTGGTTAAATGTAAATTACAAGTACCGGAAAACTATAGTGATTTTGATTATAAAAGTTATTTATATAAACAAAATATATATTTTACTTGTTATTCTTGGAGTATTAGAAAGTTAGATGTAGTAAATTATTCTACGTTAGCCATATTTAAGAAAATTAAATATAAATTATGGTTATTTAAAATGAAACTAGTTAACAAGATAGAGAGAAATTTACCTGAGCCAGGAGCAGGATTATCTAAGGCTATGTTTTTAGGTTTAAAAACAGAGGTAGAGCCTCAACTAAAAGAAAGCTTGGAAGATAATGGTTTGGCTCATATTTTAGCTATATCAGGAATGCACATTGCTATACTTTATACTTTAATCTTTTTTATTTTTAAAAGATTAAGAGTTAATAATAAGTTAATTAAGTTTTTAATAAGCGGTATTTTACTTATATATTTAGCTATGATTAGTTTTAGTGTTTCTGCCTCAAGGGCAGTGATAATGATTATAATTAGCTTCAGTGCTAACACTTTAAAAAAGTCTTTAAATAGATTGTATTTAGCAGGTTTTATTATACTTTTTATTTCACCTGAATTATTGTTTAGTCCGGCTATGCAAATGTCTTTTTTAGCAGTTTGGTCGCTTCTAAGTATTATGCCAAGTTTAGATTATTATATTATTAGAAGAGTTAGTAAAGTGGCGCTAAAACTTAAAGAGGGCAGATATAGAGGTTTAAAGTTGAGTTTATATAAATTTATTATCACTATATTTAAAAATAAATACTTTAAATATTTTTATTTTTTGTTTATAGCTTCTTTGGCAGTTAACATTATACTTTGGCCACTTCTTTTATATTATTTTGGTGTTTATAACACTTTATCAATTTTTCTTAATTTATTAATATTACCACTTCTTCCAGTAATCTTGGTTTTAATTATTTCAGGTATCAGTGTGTCAGGTATAGCTTTTATATCTAAAATATTTTTTATACCTTTATATTTTGTTTTTGAATATTTTTATATTATAGCTAGTTTTAATTTTAGTGCTTTTTATATAAGTTTAAATATTAATATATACTTTGTTTTTTTGTATTATTTAGGAATATTATTATATTTTCAGATAACAAAAAACAGACTTCGAAAAAATCTGTTGTTTGTAAAAAATATTTAATTTATTTTTTTGCCTGGGCTCTTTCGTCTTTAGTTAAAGTTCTTAGACAAGAAGTACAAACTTTTATTTTTATACCTCCAACCTTTCTGCTTTGCAAATTAATGTGTTGGCGTTTTAAGGTTTTAACTTTAGAGTGAGAGCGACTAGCTCCTTTAGTTGAGCCTCTTTGGCAGATATCACATTTTCGCGCCATATGATTTAAATTAATTTCTAATTAATGATAAAGCTATACTATCACGCTTTGATTTAAAAATCAAGTTATGATAATATGTGAATATTATGTTACAAATATTTGGTATTATAATATTAATATTTTCAGCAATTATCCATGAATACATGCATGGTTGGATGGCTGAGCGCTTAGGTGATAACACAGCTAAAGATGCGGGTCGCCTAACTTTGAATCCAATTCCTCATTTGGATCTTTTTGGTTCAATTATATTACCTTCACTAATGGCATTATCTGGCACTGGTATTATTTTTGGTTGGGCTAAACCAGTACCGTTTAATCCTAATAATTTAAGTGATAAAAAGTGGGGCTCAGCTAAGGTTGCTATTGCTGGTCCTTTAGGAAATCTGATTATAGCTTTAATGCTGGGCTTGACTTTGCGTTTTTTGGAAATAGCTAATCCTACTATGATAGCCTTATTTGCTATGGCAATACTTATTAATCTAGTACTCATGATATTTAATCTTATGCCCATTCCTCCTTTAGATGGGTCTAAGGTAATAATGCCTTTCTTACCCTTTAAGTGGCAAATGCAATTCATAAAATTAGAAAGATATGGAATGATATTGGTAATTATTTTTATCTTTTTTGCTTTTGATATTATTATTCCTGTAACCTTTTTCTTAATGAGACTTATTGTAGGTAATGGTGCTATGATGCAAATAAGCATGATGTTTGGAGTTTAATTAATTATTAAGATAAACCAAGTTAAAGAAGGTCTTGACTTATCTTTTTACATTTGTTAAATTAGCTATATAAATATTGTCCCGTTATACGGGATTATTTTTATCTTGAAAATTATATATAAACGTAGTATATAAATATAATATAAAAATAAGATTAAATAGATTATGCCAACAATTAATCAATTGGTGCGCAAGGGAAGAAAGCAAATAAAGAAGAAAAAGAAAACCTTGGCTTTACATACAAATGTAGATACTTTGCACCGTAAAAAAGAAGTTACCAAAAAAGGCTCTCCTTTTAAGCAAGGGGTTTGTTTAAAGGTAACTACAATGACACCTAAAAAACCTAACTCAGCTTTGCGTAAAATTGCTAGGGTTAGACTTTCAAATGGTATGGAAGTTACTGCTTATGTGCCTGGAATGGGACATAATTTACAAGAACACTCAGTGGTTCTACTTAAGGGTGGACGTACTAAAGATTTAGCTGGTGTTAGATATAAAGTGGTTAGAGGCGTATATGATGCACAGGGTGTGGAAGGTAGAAAGAAGAGCCGTAGTAAATATGGTGCTAAAAAAAGTTAATAATATATAAATACATATGAGAGGAAAACAAGCTCAAAAAAAAGAAATAAAAGGGGATTTAAAATATAATGATGAAAGTATTGCTAAGTTTATCAATTACATCATGAGTCATGGTAAAAAATCAGTGGCTCAAACTATTGTGTATGATTCCTTTGATATTATTAAAGAAAAAACTAAGCAAGACCCAAGACATATTTTCAACAAAGCTATGAAAAAAATATCACCACTAGTTGAAGTTAGAGGGCGTAGAGTTGGTGGTGCTAATTTTCAGGTTCCTTTTCAAGTAAAAGGGGACAGACGTTTTTATTTAGCTTGTAAGTGGTTAATTGATTCAACTAAAAGTAAGAAAGGTAAGGCTATGGCTGAAAAATTAGCTAATGAAATTTTAGAAGCTTCTGAAGGTGAGGGTATGGCTGTAAGAAAAAGAGAAAACGTACATAAGATGGCTGAATCTAATAAGGCTTTTGCTCACTTTGCTAGATAATAGAAGTTTTAATAAAAAAGTTTTAAATTTAAACATATATAAAGATTAAATAAATTATTATGCCTCGAGAATACCCATTAGAAAAAATTAGAAATATTGGTATTATGGCTCACATTGATGCCGGAAAGACCACCTTCACTGAAAGGGTGCTTTTTTATACTGGAAAAAAGCATAAAATTGGAGAAACTCATAGTGGAGAATCCGAAATGGATTGGATGGAACAAGAAAAAGAAAGAGGAATTACTATTACCTCTGCGGCTACTACTTGTTATTGGAAAGATCATAAGATTAATATTATTGATACTCCTGGTCACGTTGACTTTACCGTTGAGGTAGAAAGATCTTTAAGAGTGCTTGACGGAGCTATTGCTGTTTTTGATGGTTCTGCTGGTGTAGAGCCTCAGTCTGAAACTGTTTGGAGACAAGCTGATAAATATGAGGTACCTAGACTTTGTTTTGTAAATAAGATGGACAAGTTAGGAGCTGATTTCTATATGAGTCTTGACTCTATTAGAGAAAGGTTAAATCCTAATGCTGTTGCTTTTCAATTACCTATTGGTGCTGAAGATGACTTTAGTGGTATAATTGACCTTATGAGTAGAAAAGCTATGAAGTTTACTGGTAATTTTGGTGAAAATATTGAGGAAATTGAAATATCAGAAGATATGAAAGAAAAAGTAGAAAAATATCGTGCAGAAATGATTGAAAAAATAGTGGAAAACGATGAAGTTATTATGGAAAAATATTTAAATGGAGAAGAGCTTAGTATTGATGAGTTAGAAAAGGCTGCTCATATTGGAGTAGTAAATAATAAATTATATCCTGTATTATGTGGTACAGCTTTGAAAAATATTGGTATTCAACCGGGCTTAGATGCTGTAATTAAGTATTTACCTGATCCGGTTGAGGCAGTTGATATTACAGGTCATGATCCTAAAGATGAAGAGAAAGAAGTGGTAGTAAAATCAAATGATGATGAACCATTTGCTGCTTTAGCTTTTAAAATTGCTACTGATCCTTATGTGGGAAAATTAGCTTTTATTCGTGTCTACAGAGGAGTTTTAGAATCAGGAACATATGTTCTTAATTCTTCTACTGGTAAAAAAGAAAGAATTGGAAGATTAGTAAGAATGCATGCTAATAGCCGTGAAGAAGTAAAAGAATTGTATGCTGGAGATATTGCAGCTGTAGTTGGTTTAAAAGACTCTACTACCGGTAATACTCTATGTGCAGAAGATACACCAGTGCTTTTAGAATCAATTAATTTTCCTGATCCTGTTATTCAAATAGCAGTGGAACCAAAAACTAAAGCTGACCAAGAAAAAATGGGTGTAGCTTTATCTAAGTTAGCAGAAGAAGATCCAACTTTTAGAGTTGAAACTGATGAAGAAACTAATCAAACACTTATCTCAGGTATGGGAGAATTACACTTGGATGTACTTATTGACCGTATGAAAAGAGAATTTAATGTAGAAGCCAATGTGGGTCAACCACAAGTATCATATAGGGAAACTATTAAAGAGACAGCTGAGGCTGAGCATAAATATGTTAAGCAATCAGGTGGTAAAGGTCAGTATGGTCATTGTTACTTACGCGTTGAATCTAATGAAGAGGGTGCTGGCTTTGAATTTGTTAATGAAATTAAAGGTGGTTCAATTCCTCAGGAGTTTATTCCAGCTATTGAGAAGGGTGTTAAAGAAGCTATGAATAATGGTATTTTAGCTGGTTATCCTATGGTTGATATAAAAGTAGCTGTTTTTGATGGTTCTTATCATGATGTTGACTCTTCTGAGTTGGCCTTTAAAATGGCTAGTATTTTTGCTTTTAAAGATGCTTGTCAAAAAGCTAAACCTGTACTACTTGAGCCAGTGATGAAAGTTGAGGTGGTAACTTCAGAAGAATATATGGGTAATATTATTGGTGATTTAAATGCTAGACGTGGTCAAATTGGTGATATGGTTGATAGAGCTAACACTAAAGTTATTGACGCTAAAGTGCCACTTTCTGAAATGTTTGGTTATGCTACTGATATTAGATCTATGAGTCAGGGAAGAGCTAATTATACTATGGAATTCTTGCATTATGCTGAAGTGCCTGCTAATATATTAGAGAAAATAAAGGAAAAGAATTCTTAATATATAACTATGAATAATGATTTACTAAAATTACTTAGTCTATCACAGGAAAATAATGATAGATTAGTTATATATAATCTTGAAAACCCTGAAAAATCATGGGTAGCTGTATCCTTAAAAGATTATCAAAAGTTGCTTAATAATGAAAAAAATGAGAATAAAAGTGATAGGAGTGAAGAGTTGACAACTAGTGATTCAGGTGATAAAATAGAATCCATTAAAGAGAATGATAATCAATCAGATAATGAGGGAAATATAGAAGAAAATAGTAATGATGATATTAGTGGAGAAGAATTAAATGGTGTATCAGGAAATAGGGAAGTTTATAGCGATCCTAATATGCCAACTTCAGTAAAAGATGTATTGGAAAACAAGAAGGAAAAATGGGAAATTTCTAGACAGGTAAAAAATTCAGCTACGGAGGTTATTGAATAAATAACTAAAGCAAGTTAAATAAAATATTAAAAATATTAATATAATTATAAATAATTAAGAAATACGACTGGTTGTTCTTATAGAACAAGTAACCCTATTATTAGGGGTCGTGAACATAAAAACATGGCAGATAAATTTGAAAGATCAAAACCGCATGTTAACGTTGGAACTATTGGCCACGTTGACCACGGTAAAACAACCTTGACTGCAGCTATTTTGAAGACTTTAACCGCTAAAGGTTTAACAGCTTCAAGTAAGGATGTAAGTCAAATTGATGCCGCTCCTGAAGAAAAGGCTCGCGGTATTACTATTGCTACAGCTCACGTTGAGTACGAATCAGAAAATCGTCATTATGCTCACGTAGACTGTCCAGGTCACGCTGATTATGTTAAAAACATGATTACAGGTGCTGCTCAAATGGATGGTTCAATTTTAGTAGTTTCAGCTACTGACGGACCCATGCCTCAAACCAGAGAGCATATTTTACTTGCTCGTCAGGTTGGTGTGCCAAGAATTGTAGTATTTTTAAACAAATGCGACATGGTTGAAGACAAGGAATTAATTGATCTTGTTGAAGAAGAAGTTCGTGATTTGCTTAATAAATATGAATTTCCTGGAGATGAAACTCCAATTATTCGCGGTAGTGCTTTAAAGGCTCTTGAAAACTCTGAAGGAGAAGATGGAGATGCTATAATGGATCTTGTAAAAGCTCTTGATGATTACATCCCAGCTCCTGAAAGAGATATTGATCAAGATTTCTTAATGCCTATTGAAGACATCTTTTCAATTGAAGGACGTGGTACTGTTGTTACTGGTCGTATTGAAAGAGGTGTTGTTAATGTAGGTGATGAGATTGAAATGGTTGGTTTAATGGATACTAAAAAAACTACTGTTACTGGTGTAGAGATGTTTAACAAATCTCTAGATCGCGGAGAAGCTGGTGATAATGCTGGTATTTTGCTTCGTGGTGTTAAAAAAGAAGAAGTTGAAAGAGGTCAAGTACTTGCTAAACCAGGTAGTGTTACTCCTCATACTGAATTTGAAGCAGAAGCTTATATTCTAAGTAAAGAAGAAGGTGGTCGTCACAAACCATTTTTCAAAGGATATAAACCACAATTCTACATTAGAACTACTGATGTAACTGGTGAAATTACATTACCAGAAGGAACTGAAATGGTTATGCCTGGAGATACTGTGAATGTTAACATTAAGTTAATTTCACCTGTAGCTTTAGAAGAAAAGCAAAAGTTTGCTATTCGTGAAGGTGGTAGAACTGTAGGTGCTGGTGTTGTAACAAAAGTAGACAAATAGATACTTTGAGCCTCGGATTAATTCCGAGGCTTTGTAGTGCCTATTTAAATTTAATTTAAAATTATCCACATGGCAGAGAAAAAAGTTGCTTCAAAGAAAACTGAAGCTAAAAAAGAAACTAAAGAAAACAAAGATTTTAAGCAGAGAATCCGCATTAAGATTAAAGCTTTTGATCACAAAATTATTGATCAGTCTACAAAAACTATCATGGAAACAGCGCAAAGAAATGATGAGCAAATTTATGGACCAATTCCATTACCAGTAGACAAGAAAAAGTATACTGTAAATAGATCAACTTTTGTGCATAAAGATGCTAGAGATCAATATGAAATGAGGATCCACAAACGTATAATTGATATTGTAGAACCAAAGCAAAAGACTATTGAAGACCTCAGTAGTTTAAATCTTCCAGCAGGGGTTGACGTGGAAATTAAAATGCAGTAAAATACTTTTGTATTATTAAAAACATATTATTGACCGTCTAAGTAACTCTTAATTATTTAAGAAAGTACTTAAATGGAATCTAATATATACGGAGGTAAATTCAATAAATATCACGAACAATTAACTAAATGTTAAGCACCTAAATTTTTTAGGCTGTTCGCTGGTTTATTGATAAGCCAGTTTTTTGTTAAAAAATATGAAATTTATAATCGGAGAAAAACAGAATATGACTCAAGTATGGAACGGTGATGATGTCGTGGCTGTAACAGCTGTGAAAACCGGACCATGTTTTATTTCTAGAATTAAAAGTAGTGAAGCTAAAGATAAATATAATGCTGTGCAGGTTGCTTTTGGAAAAAGAAAAGAAAAGAATATTAAAAAACCTCAATTAGCTTTCTTTAAGAAATTAAATCTTAGCCCTAAACATGTACAAGAATTTAGAATTAACGAGGAGCTTAAAGATGTTAAAGCTGGAGATGAGATTAGTATTGAAAGTTTTAAAGAAGGGGAAAAGGTAAAAGTTACAGGTAAGTCAAAAGGTAGAGGTTTTCAAGGTGTAGTTAAAAGACACGGTTTCTCAGGTACAAAAGCTACTCATGGTAATAAAGATCAGTTAAGAATGCCAGGGTCTATTGGATCAACTGGACCAGCTCACGTATTTAAAGGTATGCGTATGCCCGGAAGAATGGGAAATGATAGAATTAGTGTAGCTAATTTAGAAATTATTAAAATAGATACTGAAAATAATTTATTATACATCAAAGGTGCGGTACCTGGACATAGAAACTCTCTTGTTTATATTAGCGCTGAAGGTGAATTAAAAATTACAGAGAAAAAAGAAGAAAAAAAAGAAGGTGAAGTAAAAGATACTGAAAATAAAGAAACAACTGAGATTAAAGAAGAAAAAAAAGAAGAAGCAAATAAAGAAGAAGCAAATAAGAAAGAAGAAGTTAAAGAAGAAGATAAAAAAGATAATTTAAAAGAAGAGCCAACAGCTGAAAAAGCTGAGAATCAAGTAAAATAATGATATTATAATATGTCTATTAAAGTAAAAATATATAATCAAAAAGCTGAAAGTACTGGAGAAATGACTTTAGATGAGAAAGTGTTTTCTGTTGAACCTAATCAAGATTTACTTTATCAAGCTGTTACAGCTCAAAGGAATAATGCTAGACAAGTTTTAGCTCATACTAAAACTAGAAGTGAAGTTAGAGGTGGTGGTAAAAAACCATGGCGTCAGAAAGGAACTGGTAGAGCTAGAGCAGGCTCAAATAGATCACCTATTTGGATTGGTGGTGGTGTCACTTTTGGACCTAGTAAAGATAGAAATTTCAGTCAAAAGATTAATTTAAAAATGAAGAGAAAAGCTATCTTAATGGTACTTTCTGATAAGATAAAAAATAATGCTTTGGGTGTGATTGATAAGTTTGAATTTAAAGATTTTAAAACTAAAGAAGCTGAGAAATTTGTTGATGCTTTTGAGAAAAAAGTGTTTAAAACAAAAGGTAGACGTAGTGTATTGATTTTAGATGACAAAAAAGATGAAAAATTAAAGTATTCATTACGTAATTTAGAAGGTGTGGAAATTATAAATATAAACAATATTAATATTTTGAAATTACTTAAAAGTAGAGAATTAGTACTTAGTGAAGAGGCCCTTAAAGTGATTGAAAAAAGATATAATAAATAAGATATATGGCGATATTTGGTAAAAAAAAGAATACTGATAAAGATGTTTCTAAAAAAGATGAAGCTAAGAAAAGTGAGATAAAGGATGTAAAAGAAGAAAAGAAAGATGTTAAAAAAGATGCTACCTCAAGTCAAGAAACAAAAGAGGTTAAGAAGACTGGTAAGCCAGGTTTTGCTTATAAGCACTTAGTTAAACCACTTATTACTGAAAAGGCTGCTAACTTAGGAATAAATAATCAGTATGTATTTATTGTCAGTGTAAAGTCAAATAAAGTTGAAATTAAAAAAGCAATTAATGAAGTTTACGGAGTTAAAGCTACAAATGTAAATATAATTAATAATGAAGGTAAAATAGTAAGACGTGGACGTTATACTGGTAAAAGAAAAGATTTTAAAAAAGCTATTGTTACCATTGAAAAAGGTAAAAGCCTTAACATTTACGAAGGCGTATAATATTTTAGAATATGGGTATTAAAACAGTAAAACCTACAACACCGGGTCGCAGACAAGCAACGTTTGCTGACTTTAAAGATATTACTAAATCTAAACCGGAAAAAAGTTTAATTACGATTAAAAAGAAATTTTCTGGTAGAAATAGTAGTGGAAAAATAACTGTTAGACACAGGGGTGGTGGTAGTAAAAGATATATTAGATCAGTTGATTTTAAAAGAGATAAATTTGATATTCCTGCTAAGATTTCTGCTATTGAATACGATCCGAACAGAGGTGCTCGTTTAGCTCTACTTGTATATGCTGATGGTGAAAAAAGATATATTATTGCTCCAGTTAAAAATAGTGTAGGAGATGTTATTATAAGTAGTCAGAAAAATGTTGATATTAAACCAGGTAATGCTATGCCTATTAAATACATTCCTGCTGGTGTACCTGTTAATTCTATTGAACTAGTACCTGGAGAAGGAGCTAAAATGGCTAGAGGTGCTGGAAATGTTATAAACGTTATGGGTGTAGAAGGTAAGTATGCTCAAATTAAATTACCATCAGGTGAAATAAGACAAGTTAAAAAAGATTGTTTATGTACTGTAGGTCAAGTTTCAAATCCAGATAAAAGACATATTAAATTAGGATCTGCTGGTAGAAAAAGAAGAATGGGTATCAAACCAACAGTCAGAGGTTCAGCTATGAACCCTAATGATCATCCTCATGGAGGTGGTGAAGGTAATCAGCCAATTGGTCTGAAACATCCTAAAACTAAATGGGGTAAACCAGCAATGGGAGTTAAAACTAGAAGAAAGAAAATTAGTGATAAGTTAATCATTAGAAGACGTAGTAAGAGACGTCGCTAAAAAGCAATATATTTAATTAATATATAATCAATAAATTAATATAATATTATGTCCAGAAGTTTAAAAAAAGGACCATATATAAACGAAAGAATATTGAAAAAGGTACAAAATCTTAAACAAGGTGATAAAACAGTTATCAAAGTTTGGGATAGAGCTTGTACTATTACTCCAGAAATGGTTGGTTTTGTTTTTGGTGTTCATAATGGTAAAAAGCATGTTCCTGTAAATATTGTTGAAAATATGGTTGGACACAAATTAGGAGAATTTTCTCCTACTAAAAAATTTGTTGGTCATGGAGGTAGAATGGCAAAAACACAAATTGGTGCTAAATAATTATAAATAATATGGAAGTAAAAGCTAGCTTAAAACATTTACGTACATCACCTAGAAAAGTCAGATTAGTTGCTGATTTGGTTAGAGGATTAAAGGTAGATAATGCGTTAAATCAATTAAAGTTAACCAATAAAAAAGTTACTTTACCTTTATATAAATTACTTATGTCAGCCATAAGTAATGCGGAAAATAATTTTGAATTGGATAAAGATAACTTAATAATTAAAGAAATTAGAGTTGATGATGGAGCCACTTTAAAACGATGGATGCCAAGAGCTCATGGTAGAGCTACACCGATTAGAAAACGCTCTAGTCATGTAATGGTAACTTTAGCTGAAATAGTTGAATCTAAAAAAAGTGAAACTGCTAAAGATAAGAAGAAAGGTGTCTTAAGCAAACCAAAAAGAGTTAAAAGTGTTGATGAAGAATCTGAAGTAAAAAAAGGTAATAAGACAAAAAAGGTTACAGACGAGAAACAGCCTAAGAACACTAATACTAAACAAGCTAAAGGAAAAGAATTTTATGATCCTTCAAGACTTGCTTCAAGGGGAGGACATGATAAAATTGAAGGTGGATCAGGTCAGCAACCTAAGAAAAATTTTCATCGTAAGACTGGCTAGATAATATAAATTATAAACACTATGGGAAAGAAAATAAATCCAAAAGTAATAAGACTAGGCATTATCAAAACTTGGCCATCTCTATGGTTTAAAACTAATGATGATTATATTAAGTGTACCAAGCAAGATGTAGAGTTAAGAAAATATGTTATTAAGAATTATAAAGAAGCTGGGATTGATAAAGTTGAAATTATTAGAGATGCTAAACGTATTAACATAGATATTCATACCGCTAAACCAGGATTAATTATTGGTAGAGGGGGAACCGGTATTAATGACTTAAAGAAGACGTTACATAGAAAGTTTTTAAAAAACTTTAGACCTAATGAAATTCAGTTAAATGTAAAAGAAGTAAGTCGCCCTAATTTGAGCGCACAAATAGTATTACAATCAATGATTTTAGATATTGAGAAAAGAATGCCTTTTCGTAGAGTTATGAAGCAAGCTATTTCTAGAGTAGAAAGAGCTGGAGCGCTGGGAGTAAAAATAGTGGTAGCGGGAAGACTTAATGGAGCTGAAATTGCTAGAACTGAAAAATTAGTTTCAGGAAAAGTACCATTACAGACTCTTCGTGCTGATATAGATTATTCTAGAGGAGGAGCCCATACCACCTACGGTATTATTGGAATTAAGGTTTGGATATATCGTGGTGAAGTATTTAGTAAAGATAGTAAAGACGAAGCCGGTCAAGTGATAGGATCTCGTCAAAAGTAATTTTGAAATTATGTTAATGCCAAAAAAGACAAAATATAGAAAAGAACATAAACGCTATCATAGCGGAGTTGCTAGTAGTTTACTAGAAGTTAGTTTTGGAAACTATGGCTTAAAAAGTGTTACAGGTAGTTGGGTAAGTTCTAGACAAATAGAATCAGCTAGAAGAGTTCTTACTAAATATACTAAAAAAGGCGGAAAAACCTGGATCAGAATTTTTCCAGATAAACCGGTAACTAAAAAGGGAGGAGAAATCCCTATGGGTAAAGGTAAAGGAGCTGTTGATCACTATGTAGCTATTGTTAAACCAGGTATGGTAATGTTTGAGGTAGCTGGTATGGACGAAGTTACTGCTAAAAAAGCTTTAGATTTAGCTGCCTATAAATTACCAGTTAAATGTAAATTCGTCAGTAAATAAAATATATGAAATTTAAGGATTTAAAAAATAAAACTAAAGAAGATTTACAGAAAATCTTGCATGCAGAAAGAGATAAGCTTAGAGATTTGAGATTTAAAGATTCAAATAAGCAATTAAAGAATGTTAAAGAAATTAAAGATACACGTACTAGTATTGCTCAAATTTTAACTAAGCTTAAACAAATTACTTTGGATAAAGAGTAAAATAACATTGTATGAATAAGAATAAAACACAAATAAATAAAGAGAATACTAAAGAAATTATCACAAAACGTTTTGAAGGTAAGGTTGTTAGTAATAAAAGTGATAAAACTATAGTTGTTAAGATTGATAGAGTAAGAATTCACCCTAAGTATCAAAAACGTTATGCTATCAGCACTAAGTATCAAGTACACGATGAAAAGGGAATATATAATGAAGGAGATACTGTTAGTTTTGTTGAGTGTCGCCCAATTAGTAAAAATAAAAGATGGCGTGTGCTATATAATTAATATTGTTAATAAAGTTTTAAATATATGATTCAAGTAGAATCTCAAATCAAAGTAGCAGATAACTCAGGAGCCAAAAAGGTTCAGTGTATTAGAGTTTTAGGTGGTTATAGAAAAAGATATGCTAGAGTAGGCGATGTTATCACAGTGACTGTAAAAGAGGCAGTACCTCATTCAGCTATAAAAAAAGGTGATGTACTTAGAGCTGTTATTATTAGAACTAAAAAAGAAATTAGAAGAACAGATGGTACTTATCTTCGTTTTGATGATAATGCTTGTGCTATTGTTGATAAAGAGAAACCAGAACCAAAAGCTACTCGTATTTTTGGCCCAGTGGCTAGAGAAGTTAGAAGGGCGGGCTATTTTAAAATTGCTTCACTTGCCCCTGAAGTATTGTAAAAACATTAAGTTTATTATATGAAAATAAAAAAAGGAGACAAAGTAAAAATGTTAAGCGGAAAAGATAAAGGTAAAACCGGAAAAGTTTTGCAAGTATTAAAGGCAGAAAAAAGAGTTAGTGTTGAAGGTTTAAATTTATTAGTAAAACATTTAAGACCAAGACGTGAAGGTGAAAAAGGTCAAAAAGTTGAATTTCCTGCTTTAGTTGCTATATCAAAGTTAATGTTGGTTTGTCCAAAATGTCAAAAAGAAACTAGAGTTGAATATAAGTTAGTAAAAACAGATACAGGCAATAAAAAATATAGACAGTGTAAAAAATGTCATGAAACATTTGCCTAATAATATAATATATGAATAATTTGCAAGTAAAATATCAAAAAGAAATAGTTCCAGCTCTTAAAGAAAAGTTTAGTTTAAAGAATTTAATGACTGTACCTAGACTTAAGAAAGTAGTTATTAACGTAGGTATTGGTCGTTTTAGTAGTGATAAAGAATATGTACAAAATGTTGAAAAGGCTTTAAAAGCTATTAGTGGTCAAAAACCAGTATTTACTAAAGCTAAGCAATCAATTTCAGGCTTTAAGCTTAGAGAAGGTATGGTTGTTGGCCTTATGGTAACACTGAGAAAGAAAAGAATGTATGATTTTGTAGAGAAGTTAATTAATATAGGTTTTCCAAGAGTTCGTGATTTTAGAGGTATAAATCAAACATCTGTTGATCAGTCAGGGAATCTAACAGTGGGAATTAAAGAACATACTGCTTTTTCTGAAATAGGTCTTGATGATACAGATAAGATATTTGGTTTAGAGATATCATTAGTAACAAATTGCAAAAACAGGGAAGAAGGTCTTGAGCTTTTTAAGCAACTTGGCTTTCCCTTTAAAAAATAGTATATGGCTAGAAAAGCATTAATAGAAAAAGCAAATAAAAAACCTAAATTTAGTACCCGCAAGATAAATCGCTGTTGGCGGTGTGGGCGTAATCACGGTTATATGCGTGATTTCGATCTTTGCCGTATCTGCTTTAGAGAATTAGCAGATAATGGTGATTTACCAGGAATTACAAAATCAAGCTGGTAAACTAGGTTAATCAAATAAAGTTATAAACAAAAATTATGACAGATCCAATCGCAGACATGCTAACAAGAATTCGTAATGCCTCTGCTGTTAATAAAGCAGAAGTGGTTTTGCCAATGAGTAAAATTAAATACAATATTGCTAAAATCCTTGAACAAGAAGGCTGGATTAAGGGTACAGAATTAGTTAAAGGTGGTTCTAAAGGAGAAAAGAATAATAATTTTGATCAATTGAGAATTGTTTTGAAATATAAGAAAAATGGTAAGTCTTACATTAGTCATTTAGAAAAGATTTCTAAACCAGGCCTTAAAGTTTATGTTAAAAAAGACAAAATTCCGAGAGTTTTAAATGGTTATGGTATTTCAATCATTTCAACACCAAAAGGACTAATGACTAATAATCAGGCAAGATCATCTAAAGTTGGTGGTGAAGTACTTTGCCATATATATTAAATAAAAGTTTTATGTCACGTTTAGGAAAATTACCTGTTGCTTTAACTAACAATGTTGAGGCTCAAATAAAAGACAAAGAAATAATAATAAAAGGACCTAAAGGAGAATTAAGTACTGCTTATAGAGGTGATAAGGTTAAAGTTGAAAAAACTGATGAAGGTTTACTGGTTAGTATTAAAGATTTAGCTGATAGAGAACTTAGAGCTTACTGGGGCCTATACCGTTCACTAATAAATAATATGGTGCATGGTGTTACTGAGGGTTTTGAGAAGAAACTTGAAATATCAGGTGTTGGTTATAGGGCTGCTGTTAGTGGTCAAACTTTAACACTTAATATGGGTTATTCTCATCCAGTTGAATTTCCTGTACCTGAAGGTATTACTATTACTGTTGAAGGAAATGTAATTACAGTTTCTGGTATTGATAAACAGCTAGTAGGAGAAACTGCTGCTAGAATTAGAAAAGTTAGAAAACCTGATGTTTATAAGCTTAAAGGTATTAAATATGAGGGAGAGATTCTTATTAAAAAAGAGGGTAAAACCGCTTCTAAAGGTGAATAATTATAGATAATAAAATTATGAATTGGCACAAATTTAGACAACAAAAAAGGGATAGAATACATAGAAAAGTTAGAAAGAAAATAAATGGAACTGCAGAGCGTCCTAGACTTAGTGTTTATCGTTCTAACACTAATATGTATGCACAAATTATTGATGATGAGAAAGGTGTAACTATACTTAGCGCTAATGCTAAAGAGCTTAAAAGCAAGGGAACTAAGAAAGAATTAGCTAAAGAGTTAGGACTTTTAATTGCTAAAAAAGCTAAAGATAAAAAAATAACAAAACTCGTCTTTGATAGAGGTGCTTTTAGTTACCACGGTAGAGTACGTGCCTTGGCTGAAGGTGCTAGAGAAGGCGGTTTAGAGTTTTAATATTTAAATTATGTCTGAAGATACAAATAAACAAGTGAATAAGGAAAACGCTACAGTAGTGAAAAAAAATACTGATACAGCAAATAATCAAAAAAGTGAAGGAGCAGCTAAGGTAGTGGCTAAGTCTGTTTATGGTGAAAAGAAAAAGCAACAAAGAAAGGAACGTAGAGGAAGAAATGATAAGAAAAAAGATGAGTTTGATCAAAGAATTTTAGATATTGCTCGTGTAACCAGAGTTATGGCCGGAGGAAAACGTATGAATTTTAGAGCTTGTGTAGCTATTGGAGATAAAAAAGGTAAGGTGGCTACAGCTTTAGGAAAGGGTTCTGATGTTTCTATTGCAGTTAATAAAGCAGTAAATAAGGCCAAGAAAGATATGGTAACTGTTAGTATGGTAAATGATACTATTCCTCATGAAGTATACTCTAAAGTTGGAGCTGCTAAAATCCTTTTTAAGCCAGCTAAACAAGGAAGAGGTATTATTGCTGGAGGTGTAGTTAGAATTATTTTAGAATTAGCTGGTGTTAAAAATATTTCTAGTAAGATTCTAGGTACTAATAATAAAATTAATAATGCTCGTTGTACTATTGAAGCTTTAAGAAGTTTAAAGAATGTAGAGGATAAAAAACAAGCACCAGAAAAAACAAAAACTGCTGATAATAAAGACAGCAATGAAAATAAAGATAAAAAAACTGATAGTAATCAGAGCAAATAATAATTAGTATATGTCTATTAGCTTAAACAATATAAAAAAACCTGTTAAACAAAAACTAAGAAAAAGAATTGGTCGTGGTAATTCTAGTGGTAGTGGAACTTATAGTGGCAGAGGACAGAAGGGGCAAAATGCTCGTGCTGGTGTTAGTAATTTAAAAAGACTTGGTATGAAGGCTAGATTAATGCAAATTCCTAAAGTAAGAGGTTTTAAATCACAACGTCCTAAAAATCAAGTTGTTTCTGTAGAGATAATAAATAATAATTTTAAGGATAACGACATAGTTAATCCACAGATTTTAGAGGAAAAAAATCTTATTAAAACAGCTAAAGAGCCAGTTAAAATTTTAGGTAAAGAAACTTTAAAGCTTAAAGGCTTAAAGTTTGAGAAAATTAAAATGTCTGCTACCCTTAAAGAACAATTAGAAAACAAATAATTATGTGGGAGAAAATAAAACAAATTTGGAAAATTAAGGATTTAAGAAATCGTATTTTGTTTGTACTAGCTATGCTGGTTATTTTTAGGTTTGCTGCTCATATTCCAATTCCTGGAGTAGACGCTCAAGCACTACAAGATTTATTTGCTTCTAATCAAATATTAGGATTGATTAATATATTTTCAGGTGGTAGTATGCAGAATTTCTCTATCGTTATGATGGGTATTGCTCCTTATATTACTTCATCAATTATTTTTCAATTATTAGGAATGATTATTCCTAAAATTGAAGAAATGCAAAAAGATGAAAGCGGTAGACAAAAGATTAATACTTATACACGTTTAGCTACTGTACCGCTTGCAGCCTTACAGTCATACGGAATGATTACATTACTACAACGTTCAGGTTATCAAATCTTAGGTAATGTTGGTTTTTTTGATTTATTTAGCATGATAATTACTATTACAGCTGGTACTATATTTTTAATGTGGATAGGTGAATTAATTAGTGAAAAACAAGTTGGTAATGGTATTTCTCTTTTAATTTTCGCTGGTATTATCTCAGCTTTACCTTCTACATTACAACAATTAGTTATTAATTTTGATCAATCACAATTATACTTATTACTAGGATTTGCAGTAATTACTATTATAACTATTGTTGGTGTGATTATTATTAATGAAGGACAAAGAAAAATACCAGTGCAATATGCTAAGCAAATTAGAGGAAACCGTGCTTATGGGGGAACTAGTACCCACTTGCCACTTAGAGTAAATATGGCTGGAGTTATTCCTATTATTTTTGCTATTTCAGTATTGCTTTTTCCATCAATGATAGCACAATTTTTTATATCAGCTGAAACTGCTTGGATAGCAAATGCTGCTCAATGGGTAATTGATATTTTTGAAAACCAGTTAGTATATGGTATATCATATTTCTTATTAGTATTTGGCTTTACCTATTTTTATACAGAAGTTATTTTTCATCCTGATCAAATTTCAGAGAATTTACAAAAACAAGGTGGCTTTATTCCTGGCATTAGACCAGGTAAACAAACAGCAGAGTATTTATCTAATACTACCCATAAGATTATATTTGTAGGTGCTTTATTCTTGGGTGTAATTGCAATACTTCCACTTATCATGAGAGCCTTCACTGGTATACAGTCTCTAGCAATTGGTGGTACTAGTTTATTGATTGTAGTTTCAGTTATTATTGAAACAGTTAAGCAAGTAGAATCTCAGCTAACTATGAGAGAATATGAATAATGAATTAATATTTAGAGATAAATAAGATATTGACATATAAAAAGCCTTCATTTAAGGCTTTTTTACTTAGCATAGTAAAATATATATGTTATAATTAGAATATATATTTAAATTAAAATAAATTTAATAGATATGATAGTGCAAATTGTGTTATTTATTTTAGGGTTTATATTTTTAGTTAAAGGAGCTGATTTTTTAGTTGATGGAGCTTCTTCTATAGCTAAAAAATATGGATTTTCATCAATAATGATTGGTTTAACAATTGTTGCTTTTGGTACTTCTTTACCGGAGCTTTTGGTAAGTGCTTTATCAGCTATAGGTGGTAGTCCTGATATTGCTGTTGGTAATATTTTAGGTTCTAATTTTTCAAATACTTTACTTATTTTAGGTGCTACAGCCGTGGTTACACCTTTAGTAGTTAAGAAGAATACTATTAATAAAGAGGTTCCTTTTTCTTTGTTAGCTATATTAGCGGTAGGTTTTTTAATGAATGATTCTTTAATTGATGGATTAGGTCCTAATGTTTTAACTAGAATTGATGGTTTAATTCTTCTTTTATTCTTTATTGTTTTCGTTTATTACACTTTTACCTTAAAAAAGGAGAGATTAAAAGTATTACCCAAATTTAAGGTTTCTAAAGAGGAAGATATAAAAGAACGCAAAAACTATAAATCAATACTTTTAATTTTATTAGGTATTGTTGGTTTATATTTTGGTGGTGAATGGATTGTTAGTGGAGCTGTGGAAATTGCTACTTATTTTGGTCTTAGTGAAGCTTTGATAGGTTTAACAATTATATCCATTGGTACATCATTACCTGAGTTAGCTGCTTCACTTATAGCTGCTAAGAAGGGTGAAGCAGATATGGCAGTAGGAGCTGTGGTTGGTTCTAATATTTTTAATTTACTCTGGGTTTTAGGTTTAAGTGCTACAATATTTCCAATTGCCTATAATTCTACTTTAAATATAGATTTAATTCTTCTTATCGCAATAACTATTCTTTTGGTTCCTCTTATTTATGCAGGTAGAAAGAATGTATTAACTAAAAGAGAGGGGTTAATATTACTTGGTATTTATGTTTTCTATCTAGTATTTTTAGGAATTAGAGGTTAATATATTGATCTTTATATATAAATTTTAAGTAATTAAATATTTAATATAACTATAAAAAAATAAATATATGATAATAAAAACTAAGGAAGAAATAACTGTTTTAAGAGAAGGCGGTAAAATATTAGCTAATATTTTAGATCAAACTGTTAAAATGGTAAAACCTGGCATTACCACCTTAGACTTAGAGGAGTTTGCTAATTCTGAAATATTAAAGGCTGGTGGTAGACCTGCCTTTAAACATCATCCTATGGGAGCTGACTCATATTTTCCCAGCGCTCTTTGTACTTCTGTAAACGAAGAAATTGTTCATGGACCAGCAATACCAGCTAGAGAGCTTAAAAGTGGTGATATTATAAGTGTAGATGTAGGTATGGAGTGGCCTTTTGAGGGGAGTCATGATAGAATTATTAACCCTCATTCTCTTGGTGGAGGTTATTATACTGATATGTCTAGAACTGTAGCAGTGGGAAAGATTAGCAAGGAGGCTAAGCAGTTAATGAGCGTTACCAAGGATTGTCTTAGCGCTGGCATTAATGCTGCTAGAGTGGGTAATACTATTAATGACATAGGTAAAGCTGTGCAGGCTATAGCTGATAAATATGGTTATGGTGTAGTTAGAGATTTAGTAGGTCATGGTGTTGGACATGAGGTACATGAAAAGCCTGACATTTTTAATTATAATATTGGTGATAGGCATCCTTTAAACTTAAAATTAAAAGAAGGGATGGTAATTGCTATTGAGCCCATGATTACTTTAGGAACACACCAAATAAAAGAAGGTGATGATGGTTTTAGCTATGTTACTAAAGATTCTAAATTAAGCGCTCATTATGAACACAGTTTAGCTATTACTGATTCAGATCCTTTGATTATAACTAACCTGTAATTTTAATATTACTTTTATATGAAATACTTAGCTATTGATTGGGGAGAAAAAAGAATTGGAGTAGCTGTGGGAAATGACGAACCTAAATTAGCTATGCCTCTTAGCATTGCCTCTAGTTATAGTGAATTACTTGAGATAATTGCAGAAGAAGAGCCTGATAAAGTGATATTGGGAAATCCTATAAGCATGTCAGGTCAGGCTAGTTTATCTAAGAATTTTAATGGTTTTAAAAATAAATTAGCAAGTGATATTAATCATGATTTAATACTAGTTGATGAAAGACTGAGCTCTATATCTGCTGACAAATTAGCAGGTAAGAGAATAAAGGCCACTAGAGATTCAGTGTCAGCTATGATTATTCTAGAATCATATTTAGAGACAATATGAGAGAAAGCACTAAAAATATCAGCGCCATTATTTTAAAATCTGACTCTTACAAAGAACAAGACTTATTAATCACTATCTACAGCAAAGAAGAAGGTAAGTTAGTCTTAAGTGCTAGAGGTGCTAGGAAATCTAGTTCTAAATTAGGTGGTCATTTACAGATATTTAACCTTGCTAATTTAATGGTGGTAAGTGGTAGAAGTTTTGATTATATTGGTGCTGCTAAAAATAATAAATCATATCTTAATGTTCGTGAAGATTTTAATAAACTACAAATCGCCGGTAAGGCTATGTATGTTTTTAATAGGTTGGTTAATACTAAAGTACAAGATGAAGATCTATATTACTTGTTAATGAATTTTTTAGATCATTTAAATCAGACTCAAAACAATGATATTAGTAAATTAGAAATGTATTATTTATCCTTTTTGTGGCAGTTGCTTAGTATTTTAGGATATAAACCTAATTTATATACTTGTTATTATTGTAAGAAGAGGGTAAGCGAGGGTGTAAATCATTTTAATTTAGATAAAGCTAGTTTAGCTTGTGATCATAGTCAACTTACAGGGCCAATTATTAAACTTAATTCAAGTATTATTAAATATTTGAGATTTTTAAATGAATATAGTTTTGATAAAGTTGAATTACTCAAGATAAATAAAACAGACTTAAAGCAATTAAAAAATATTAGTAATAAATATATATTATATCAATTAGAAGAGTATTTAAGAAAATATTAACTTGTCAAAGAGATTAAAATAATATAGTATTTATGTATGTATATATAATCAGTTATTATGTTAAGAACACACAATTTATCTGAGTTAAACAAGGAAATAGCAGGCCAAGAAGTTACCATTTGTGCCTGGGTTAAATATCGCCGTGATCATGGTGGTCTAATTTTTTTAACCTTGCGTGATCATTATGGGTTAGTACAAGTTAAAATTGATGAAAACTTGGATAAAGCTGTCTATCAAGAAGCTGAAAAATTGAAGCATGAGTGGGTAGTACAGATAACAGGGGAAGTCTTAACTAGACCGGAAGGTATGATAAATAAAGAGATGGTAAATGGTGATATTGAAATTGAAGCTAAATCATTAAAAATACTTAATTCTTGTGAAACTTTACCATTTGAAATAAGTGAGCTTAAAAGTGGGGAGGCCAATGAAAGTTTGAGATTGAAGTATAGATTTTTAGATTTAAGAAGAGAAAAATTGCAAGATTTACTTAAAACAAAGTCTAAATTTATTGAACACTTTCGTTCTTATTTTAGAGAAAGAGGATTTTTAAATATACAAACTCCAATATTAGCAAACTCTTCTCCAGAGGGAGCTAGAGATTTTTTAGTACCTTCAAGAATTCATCCTGGCAAATTCTATGCCTTACCTCAGGCTCCTCAGCAGTTTAAACAGCTTTTAATGGTGGGAGGAGTTGATAAATATTTTCAAATAGCGCCTTGTTTTAGAGATGAGGATCCTCGTCAAGATAGACACTATGGTGAATTTTATCAATTAGATATGGAAATGAGTTTTGTAGAGCTTGATGACATTTTTGATATTATGGAGCCAGTAATGATTTCAGCTACTACTGAATTTAGTAATAAAAAGATTATTAATTTAGATAGAGAAGGTAAATTTCTAAGATTGCCTTGGTATGATGCAATTGATAAATATGGCACTGATAAACCTGACTTAAGATATTCCTTAGAACTTAAGGATTTAAGTGAAGTTTGTAAAGATAGTGGTTTTAAAGTTTTTGATAGTGCACTAGAGAGCTCAGGTGTAGTTAAGGCTTTGGTGGTTTCTAAAGCAGAAGCTATGACTAGAAAAGTGATTGATGATTTAACAGCTACAGCTAAAAAAAGTGGAGCTAAGGGCTTAGCTTATTTAATGATTAAAGATAATGAAATAAGCTCACCTATAGCTAAATTTTTAAGTGAGGATAAAAAGAAAGAAATAGTTAAGGAAGCTGGAGCTCATGATGGTGATATCATATTTTTTACTGCCGATACTTGGCGCGTTGCCTCTGAGTCATTGGGAGCTGTAAGAGTGAAAATAGCAGAGATGTTTGAGCTGGCTGATAATTCTTTAGCTTCATGGTTGTGGATAGTTGATTTTCCTATGTATGATTATAGTGAATTAGAAGAAGGTAAAATAGATTTTAGTCATAACCCTTTTTCCATGCCTCAAGGGGGTATGGAGTCTTTGAATAAAAAGGACCCTTTAGATATTTTAGCCTATCAATTTGATTTAATTTTAAATGGTTATGAAATATCTAGTGGTAGTATTAGAAATCACAGTCCTGAGATTATGTATAAAGCTTTTGAGGTGGCAGGTTATAGTAAAGAAGAGGTTGATGAGAAATTTGGAGCTATGATCAAAGCTTTCTCATATGGAGCCCCTCCTCATGGTGGTAATGCTCCTGGAATTGATAGATTACTAATGGTATTGCAAGACTTAAATTCAATCAGAGATATATATGCATTTCCAAAAGACGGTCAAGGGCATGACCTTATGACCGGTAGTCCTAGTGAATTTTCAGATGAAGATTTAAAAGATTTGCATATCAAGAAAATTAACAAAAACAATTAATATGAAAATAATAGAAATAAAACAATTATATAGAAAAACAAGCGAATACTTAGATAAAGAAGTAGAAATAGCTGGTTGGCTTAGAACTGTTCGCGGTTCTAAAGAATTTGCTTTTATGGAAATAAATGATGGTTCTTTCTTTAAAGGACTACAGGTAGTAATTGATAGTAAATTAGAAAACTTTGAAGATTTAAGTAAATTAAATATTGGTTCATCACTTAAGGTAAAAGGAGTGTTAGTTAAGTCACCGGCTCAAGGGCAAGAATTTGAATTAAAAGCTAGTGAAGTAGTGGTCTATCAAGAAGCTGAAGAAGATTATCCATTGCAAAAAAAGCGTCATAGTTTTGAGTTTTTGCGTAGCATTTCACATTTAAGAACTCGTAGTAATACCTTTAATGCAGTATTTAGACTTAGATCAGTTCTTAGTTTTGCTATTCACAAATTCTTCCAAGAGAAAAACTTTTCTTATGTTCATACTCCAATTATCTCTACTAGTGACGCTGAAGGAGCAGGGGAGATGTTTAGAGTTAGTACCTTAGATCTAGGTAATCCTGAAAAAACAGATAAAGGAGAGATTGACTATTCAAAAGATTTCTTTGGTCAACAGGTAGGATTAACTGTTAGTGGACAATTGAATGCTGAAGCTCTGATTATGGGTCTTAGAAATGTATATACTTTTGGTCCGACCTTTAGAGCTGAGAACTCTAATACTACTAGACACGCTAGTGAGTTTTGGATGTTAGAACCTGAAATGGCTTTCTATGACTTAGAAAAAGACATGGACTTAGCTCAGGAGATGATTGTTTATCTTTTAAACTATGTTTTAAAAGAGCTACCAGAAGAAATGGAGTTTTTTAATAAGTTTATTGACACAAATTTAAAGGAAAGATTAAATAAGATTCTTGAGGCTGACTTTAAACGTATTACCTACACTGAAGCTATAGATATTTTACAGAAAGCAGATAAGAAGTTTGAATATCCTGTGAAGTGGGGTATTGACTTGCAAACTGAGCATGAGAGATATATTTGTGAAGATGTATATAACTCACCAGTTTTTGTTACCGATTACCCTAAAGACATTAAAGCTTTTTATATGAGATTAAATGATGATGATAAGACGGTAGCAGCTATGGATCTTCTAGTACCAGGAGTAGGGGAGATTATTGGTGGTAGTCAAAGAGAAGAAAGGTTGGATGTTTTAAAGCAAAGAATGAAAGATACAGAGTTAACAGAGGAAGAATATTCTTGGTATCTTGATTTAAGAAAGTATGGATCAGTTGAACATGCTGGTTTTGGTCTGGGCTTTGAAAGACTGATTATGTATTTATCAGGCATGACTAATATCAGAGATGTGATACCATTTCCTAGAACTCCTAAGAACGCTAAGTTTTAAGAAGAGAAGTTAATCAAAAAAGAAATATAGATACTAAAACCCGATTAAGTTCGGGTTTTAGTTTAGTATTTAATAAATTTACTAATTCCAATATTTAAGCTATAATATACATATAATAATAAGTAATATTAAACATATGGCTAAACAAAATAAGCCCAAAAAAAAGGATAAGATTCCTGCTAATGTAAAAAGGTATTTAGAAAAGGCAGGTATCAAACATGATATTTTAGAACATAAAACTGTCTATACTGCTATTGATGCAGCTAAAACTATGAAGAAGGATCTTAATAAAATTGCTAAGTCACTACTGGTTAAAGCAGATAAGGATTATTATTTAATTCTTCTTCCGGCTGACTACAATCTTGATGAAAATAAATTAAAAAAAGTCATTGAAAAAGGAAGTGACAAAAAAGTGAAAGCAATTAAGATTCCTGGAGAGAAAATGATGGAAAAAGCTCTTAATTTAAAAGCTGGAGCTTTAACTGCTTTTGGTAATCTTCATAAGGTTAATGTAATTGTTGATAAGAACTTAGAAAAAGCTAAGAAAGCTATTTTTTCATCAGGTAGTTTAAATCATAGTGTAGAGATGGCTGTAAAAGATTTTGTGAAGATGGAAAATGCTGTTTTAGATAGTTTTGGTATTAAAAAGAAAGTAAAGATGGAGAAAAATTCAAGTAAACCTAAAACTAAGGCTAAACCTAAGAAAAAAACCACAACTAAAACTACTAAGAAAAAAAGCACAGCTAAAAAAAGTCCTAAAAAAACTACTACTAAAAAAAGTACAGTTAAAAAAACTAAAGCTTCAAGCGCTAAAAAGAAAACAGCCACTAAAAAGAAAAAGTAATTATGATGGAATTTAAATTAGAAAAGTTCCAGGGCCCTTTAGCGCTACTCCTTAATTTAATTGAAAAAGAAGAGCTTGATATTACTGAAATTGGCCTGGCAAATATTTGTGATCAGTATATTGATTATATAAATAATAATGATAAAATTAGCCCTGATGAGATGGCTGAGTTTTTATTGGTAGCAGCTAAATTGCTGTATATTAAATCAAAGACATTATTACCTTATCTTTATAACGACGAGGAAGAGGAAGGTATTGAAGATTTAAAAATTCAACTTAGGATGTATAAAGAGTTTATCTCTGCTAGTGAAAATATTAAGAAGATAGCCCAGGGTAAAAGGTTTTCTTTTGCTAAACCTTTCAAGGCTAATCAAGCTAGAAAACAACTCTTAAAGTTTTCATCTTTCATTCCTCCTAAAGATTTAAATTCTAATGACATTAAAACCACTTTTCAAGAGATATTAAATAACTTAGAGCCTAGGGTTGAGAAAATTGAAGAAGATAGGATGGATTATATGTTAAGTATTGATGATAGGATAAGTCATATTCAAGGTCTTTTAAAGAAGAATGTTCAAGCTAGTTTTAGTAGTTTAATTAATAGTTCTAACAATAAGACGGAAGTGATAGTTAATTTTTTAGCACTACTGGAGTTAGCTAAACAAAAACAGTTAAATTTTAAACAACACTCCTTATTTGGAGAAATAGATATATTTTCATATAAACAGCAAAACCTATGAGTCTAAAATCACAAATTGAATCACTTTTATTTATCGCTGCTAAACCGCTTAGTTTAAATGATTTAAATAAAATATTAACTAAAGACAAAAAAGCCATTAAAAAAGCTTTAATTGAGCTTAGAGATATTTATCATCAAAATGAATCAGGGCTACAAATTATTGAGCAAAGCAAAAAATATCAAATGGTCTCTAGTGCTGATAATGCTAAATTAGTTCAGAAGTATTTAGAGGATGAAACTTCGGGTGAACTTAGTCAGCCTAGCTTAGAGGCTTTAACTATTATTGCTTATAGAGGCCCTATTTCTAAAACAGAGTTAGAGCGTATCCGTGGCGTTAACTGTAGTTTAATTATTAGAAACCTATTACTTCGTGGTTTAATTGAAGAAAAAAATTCAGCTAGCGGGGAAGACAAAATATATAATGTTAGTTTAGATTTTATTCGTTTTCTTGGTATTGAAAGTATAGAGCAATTACCTGACTATGAAAGATTAAATAAAGATCAGACTATCAGTGACTTTTTGGCTGGTACTTTAAATTCTGATAGCAGTGAAGATAATAGAGTAAAGGTTAGTGATGATAAGATTAATGATTAATTAGAGAATCTATGTTTGGAACTATTTTAATTACTATAATAACCTTTTTAGCTATTAATGGAGCTTGGTTAGCACCTACAGTTATTGATAATTATAACTTAATTGATAATTTAGACTTAAGTGAGTATAAGCAAAAACAAGAGATTAAGATTGTAAAAAGTCCGCTTTTAAAGAATTATTTAAATAAAGAAGATGAAATAAATATTGAAGCTAAAAGAGCAGTGCTGTATGATCCTGAAGCTAATGTTTTTCTTTATGAAAAAAATGCTGAAGAAGTACAAGCTATAGCATCAATTACTAAATTAATGACAGCTCTGGTAATTTTAGATCAAGAACCTGATTGGAAGGGAGTGTATCAAATAAAAAATCTTGATAGAAGGGAAGGTGGTCGCATTCATTTATTTTTAGGTGATAGAGTGACAATAGAAAGTCTTTTTAATGTTTCGCTTGTTAGCTCTGCCAATACTGCTACTTTAGCTCTAGTACATGCTTTAGATTTAACTGAAGCAGAGTTTGTTGATTTAATGAATGCCAAAGCTAAAGAGCTAGGTTTAACTGAAACTCATTTTGCTGATTCCGTTGGATTATCTTCTGGTAATGTGTCAACTGCTAGAGAGTTAGCACTGCTTAGTAAAGAGGCCTTTTCTCAAGAGATTATTAAAAACACCCTTAATCAAAGTAAATATAGTTTTCAAACAGAGCAAGGTAAAACGGTAGAGGTGGAGTCAACTAATATATTATTAGAAGATGATTTAGGACCTAGTAGTTTAGAGATAATTAATGGTAAAACTGGTTATACTAAAGAAGCTGGTTTTTGCTTTAGTGCCTTATATGATGATGAAAATAGTGGAGAATTAATAACTGTTATTTTAAATTCTGAAACTGTATTTTCTAGATTCAATGACTCGTTAAAACTTAGTAAATGGATATATAATTATTAACACAAAAAAGCTTGTTTTTTAAGTTAAAATACAATAGAATAAAGAATCAGGTCTATAGAATTTGGCCTTTTTACAGAAAACCAAATTGGCATAAAATAATGGTTAAATATTTGCTGGCTGGAGCTCTAGCAACCGTCACGCATTTATTAATACTTAGTTTAGTTCATCATTTTTTAGGCCTGCAAATTATTATTGCAACTTCAGTGGCGTATTTAATAGCTTTTGCTGTTAGCTTTAGTTTGCAAAAGTTTTGGACTTTTAGAAATAAAGCTAAAAGATACTTTGAGCAAATATATCTTTATCTTTTAGTGGGAGTATTTAATCTTTTTTTTAATGCTGCCTTGATGCAAAGCTTGGTTGTTAATCTAGATTTTCATTATTTACTCTCTCAGCTTCTAACTTCAGCAGTGATAGCGATAAATAGTTTTTTATTATATAAATATCTAGTTTTTAAACATAATAAGTAGTAAAATAATAATATGAAATATAGAGTGTCAGTAGCAGAGATTGGTGAATTAAATATTGAAAAATTTTTACGTACATTAGGCTGGGCGCAAATATATGACAGTAGAGGAGATAAATATTCATATGTAAAACGCTTAAGCAGAGATTTCTATCCCAGACTTCATTTGTATGTAAAGAAGTATCCTGATAATTACGTTTTTGACCTTCATCTTGATCAAAAGAAAGCCAGTTATGAAGGACACAGCGCTCATAGTGGAGAATATGAAGGAGAGATGGTAAACAATGCCTTAGAAACAATCAAAAGGGCTCTAAAAGCTAAAACAAGTAGTGCCGAGATAAAGAAGCCAGAAAACAAAGATGTTTTAAATTCAATTGGTGAAGGTGATTTAAAAAGAGATCAAGAAATATTAGAGGGAACTAAAAAAGAGTCTAAATTAAAGAGATTATTTAAAAGAATATTTTAAATATGAATCAATCAGAAGAAATTAAAGAAAAATTGGATATTGTTGATATTATTAGAGATTATGTGCCTTTAAAGGCATCAGGCTCTAATTTTAAGGCTAACTGTCCTTTTCATAATGAAAAGACAGCTTCTTTTATGGTTTCTCCAGAAAAACAAATATATCATTGTTTTGGCTGTGGTAGAGGTGGCGATGTTTTTAAATTTATTATGGAAATGGAAGGTTTGGATTTTGTGGAAACCTTGAAGTTATTAGCTCCTAAAGCTGGTGTAACTTTAGAGCAAAAAAATTATCGTAGTTCTTCTAAAAAAAGTAGGTTATTAGAGATAATGGAATTAGCTAGCAAGTATTTTGAGAAGTCTATGCACAGCACTGATAATGGTAAGCAGGTTTTAGCTTATTTAAAAGAAAGAGGCTTAACTGATGATACTATTAAATATTTTAAATTAGGTTATAGTCAAAGAAGCTGGGATGATGTTTTAAATTTCTTAAAAGAGAAAAAGTATAGGGAAGATGAAATATTTTCTGCTGGTATAACTAAGAAAAAAGAAAATAGCAGTCATTATTATAATCGTTTTAGAAACCGCATTATGTTTCCTATTTTTGATATTTCTGGCCATGCCATTGCTTTCACTGCTAGAGTTAATCCTTATAGTCAAGAAGATGAAAAAATGGGTAAGTATATTAATAGTCCGGAAACTGAAATATATTATAAAAGCAAAGTTCTCTATGGTATTGATAGAGCAAAAATGGATATTAAAAAACAAGACTTCGCTATTGTAGTAGAGGGTCAAATGGATGTTATTATGTCCCATCAGGAAGGATTTTCTAATACTATAGCTTCCTCAGGTACCGCTTTAGGGAGTGAGCAATTGAAGATTATTAAAAGATATACTAATAATCTTTATTTAGCTTTTGATATGGACAAAGCTGGGCAAATGGCAGTTGACAGGGGTATTAAAGAAGCTTTAGAGGAGGAAATGAATATCAAGATAATACTTTTACCTGAAGGCAAAGATCCGGCTGACTTATTAAAGAAGGATAAGAGTTTATTTGCTAAGGCTGTAAAAGAAGCTAAGAATATGATGGAGTATTATATTGAAAAAATATTATTTGAATATGATATATCTAAAATTGATGAAAAAAAATTAGCTAGTGCTAAAATAATGACTTTGCTTAATAAGATTAAAAATGATATTGAAAAAGATTATTGGACAAAAGTAATTAGTGAAAAATTAGATATTTCTGAAACAGTTTTACGCGAATTTTTAAATTCTAGAAAAACAGGGAAAACAGTGAATTATCAGAAGAAGGAAGAGAAAAATATAGCTATGAAAAATTTAAATAACCAAGAAAGTAGATTAGAGAAAATTTCTAAATCAATACTTTCTATAATACTAAAGTTTCCAGAATTTGTTGATTATGTTATTTCCAATTTAGATAAAGACTTAATTGTTAATGAAAAAAAGCGTCAGTTTTACAATCATCTAATTATCTATTATAATGATAACAAAAGCCTGAATTTTCAGGAATTTAATAATTGGCTTAAAACAAAAAGTGAAGAAATGTATAGCCTTGTACCTGAGCTTGTTCTTTTAGGTGAGAATGATTTTTTTCATTTATCTCAAGCTGAAGCACAAAAGGAATTAGTCCATCTTATTTCTTTAAATAAAGATTTGTTTAAGCAAGAGCAGAAAAAAATCATCCAAAAAAAGATATCTGAGGCTGAGAAAGCTGAAGATTCAGAAGAGGTAAATAGGCTTCTAAAGGAGCTTAAAACATTATCGGCTCAAAATTAAGAGCTTAAATTTACATTATGCCTAAACTTAAGAAAAAAACAAATATAAATAAAAATAGTAAGACTGCTAAAAATATCACTAAAAATAGTGTTAAAAATAGTGCTAAGAAAAAGTCAGTAAGCTCTAATGTAAAAAAGAAAAGTCTTGTGAAGAAGAAGCAAACAAAAAAACCTGTTTCAAAGAAAAAAAATATTACTACTCAGAAGAAGAAAACTGTCTATAAAAAGGCTGAAGCGCCTAGTAAAGAAGAAATTGATAAAGTGATTTCTAAAGGTAGATCACGTGGTTTTGTTACTGAAACTGAAATTTTATATTTATTCTCACAAGTAGAGGATTATCTTTATGATTATGAAATCTTTTTAGGTGACCTACAAGAACAAGGTATTAGAATTATCGAAGATGCTGGTAATATTTTAGGAGTGGAAGAAAATGAAAGAAAGGCTTTAGGTAAAGATAAAGACAGTCCTTTAATTGGTTCAGTTGATATGTCTAAACTTTCTGAAGATTCTATTCAGATGTATTTAAAAGAGATTGGTAAGGTCCCTCTTTTAAAGGGTAGTGAAGAAATTGAGTTAGCTAAGCGTAAAGAAAAAGGAGATAGGGAAGCTGAAAAAAAGATAATTGAAGCTAATTTAAGGTTAGTTGTTTCTATTGCTAAAAAGTTTGCAGGAGCTAAAGGACTTAGTCTTTTAGATCTTATTCAGGAAGGTAATATTGGTTTATTTAGAGCGGTAGAGAAGTTTGAATATAGAAAAGGATATAAATTTTCTACCTATGCCACTTGGTGGGTGAGACAAGCTATTACTAGAGCTCTAGCTGATCAATCTAGAACTATTCGTATTCCTGTGCACATGGTGGAAACTATTAATAAATTTAAACAAGTACAGAGAATACTTATTCAAGAATTGGGAAGAGAACCTTTGCCTGAAGAGATATCAGCTGAAATGAATGAAGATTTGGATAAGGTGAGATATATTATTAAAATATCTCAAGATACTATATCACTGGAAACTACTATTGGAGATGATGAGGAGGATTCAACTCTTGAGGACTTTATTGAAGACATTAAAAATGTTACCCCAGATAGAGCTGCAGCTCTGCAACTTCTTAGAGATTATGTTAAGGCTATAATTATTAATCTCTCTCCTAGGGAGCAAAAGATACTAGAAATGCGTTTTGGTCTAAATGATGGCGTGGCTCATACTTTAGAAGAAGTGGGACAAGAGTTTGATGTCACTAGAGAACGTATTAGACAGATTGAAGCTAAGAGCTTAGAAAAAATTAGAAAATTAAAAGGATTAGATAAATTAAAAGATTACTAATATGACTAAATCATTATTTAAAACTACAATTATAACATTAGTACTAGTATCACTACCTCTTAGTGTTTCAGCTTGGTCGTGGCAAGATTTGTTTTCACAAAAAAGTAATGCTCAAGAAAATGATAATGTTAGTAATCTTGAAAAGAAAGATATAGCAGAAAAATATGAAACCTGGGAAAAAGCTTGTGATAATAATGATATTAATAATCTGGTAAAAAATAAAGAGAATTTAAGATTTTCTGAACAAGAAGCTAATATTATTGCTAAAAAGATATTAAAGGATTGTAGTGATCCTATGCTTAGCAGTCCAGAGATTGAATTTAGACCAGGCTTTATTAGCTTAGAAGGTTATTTATTAAAGCCTTTAGTAGGGAGGGTATCAGTAGAGGTAGTTGTTTATCCTGAGGCCAATAAGCTTAACTTTGATGTTTTAAAATCTAGTTACAGAGGTTTTTATTTTCCGCCCTTTTTAGCTAATAGAATAATGAGAAAACCTTTAGATAAATTCTTCAAGAACCTCTATTCTTATGATGATTATTATACTATTGAACCAGTGGTAAAAGAGGATGAATTAATCATTAAATATCATTAATTAGTATATAAATATTTGTTGACATTAATAGTATATTACATTAATATATAATTGATTGCTTTCACAAAGCAATTTTATAATTGAATATTCCCGGGTGGCGCAGCGGTAGCGCAGTTGGCTGTTAACCAATTGGTCGTCGGTTCGAATCCGACCCCGGGAGCAAAATTGAAAAACCTATTTGGAGAATTAAGCGGTGTCAACGCTCGTTTTCTCGCAGTTCGCAAGTAGCCCTTGGTCACTTAGTTTCTTGGCTCTTTTGTTTTCTTGGGAACTTGGACTTTTAGACATATTGATCATACAAAAAATTCAAATCCCGTTTTAAAAAATAGACGGAATTTTTTATTTACTTAAATTAACTCTGATTTTTTTTTGTTTATATTAGAAAAATTATTTAAAATTAGTAAAATTTATTGAATTTGACAAAAGATTGTTATGGGCATATAGTTAAAATAAATAGTATTTATAAAAATTAAAAAATAAATTAATTGTAAAATTTATGAAAGTAGCAATAAGCTCAAATGGTGACAATATTGAGAATGTCGTTTCTGATGTTTTTGGCAGATGCCAGTATTTTATTGTTGTTGAAATAAAAAATGGTAAAACTGAAGAAATAGAAGTTATAAAAAATGAAAGTCTTGATCAAAACAGTGCAGCTGGAGTCTCAACTGCTCAATTAATAGTAGAAAAAGATGTAAACGCCGTGATTACTGGTAATATTGGACCAAAGGCTTTAGATGTTTTAAAACAATTTGATATTGAAATTTATTCGGGTAAAGGAATTATTAAAGATGTTTTATCAGCGTTTATAGATAAAAAACTTAAGAAAATAAACTAATATGAAATTAGTTGTCCCAACAAATAGTAAACAAGGTTTAAGTGATAAAATTGCTACACATTTTGGTCGATGTTCTACTTATACTTTTCTTAATGGGAAAGGAGAGGTAACTAAGATTATAAATAATACCAGTGAGCATATGGGTGGCACCAGTTTATCTCCTAAGTTAATAGAAAATCATGGAGCAAATATTTTATTGTGTCAAGATATAGGACCACGGGCGATTAATTTATGCCTAAATTTAGGAATTGATGTTTATGTTTGTCAGGCCGATACCGTAAAAGAGATTTTTCAGCTTTGGCAAAATAAGAAATTAAAAAAGGCGGGCTCAGAAGATGCTTGTAAACAGCATAAGAGATAATTATATTGCTTACAAAGGTGCGGAAAAAATTTAAAATAAAAGAATTGTAAAAAAATGTCTAATTTACAAACCATAAAAATTAATGATAAATATTTGAATAAATTATTACCAGAAGGATTTCCTTATCCGTCTTCAACACTTATCAGTGGGCCTGGAGGAACAGGTAAACCTTTGGTAGAGTTTGCTTTTGTTGCTTCTTGGTTAAGACATGGCGGTTCAGTAATAGCTATGCCTTTACAATACCCAACGATGGAATTTGTAAAAACGACTATGAATAAATTATATAATTTAGATTTAGAAAATTATTATAAAAAAATAGCATATATTCAATTTGATCCTTCTATTAAAGAATATAAAAAATTAGGAAATAATATTTTAAAGGCAAATTTATTAAAATATGAAACATGGAATAAAACAATAGAAATAGCAGAAACTATGGTTGAAAAAAGTAATATGGGAATTTTAGTTTTTGGGGCAGCTTTAAATCTACTTCTATTTTCACCTACATATAAGGAAAGTACTATAAAGAATATAGAAAATATTCTTAAAAATGATAAAAATAAAACTTATATTTTCTCTGTAAGTACTAGTGTATTTGCAGATAAAATTAAGATTTGGGAAAATGCAGCAGATAATCTTTTGTTTACAAGGATGGAAAAAGAAATGAAATTATTTTTAGAAATATCTAAGATGTTAGAAGTAAAATTTTTAAAAAAGGAGACACAAGTTTCAATATCGAAAGAAATGTTTAAAGAGATTAAAAGTATAGCAGAGACGACAAGAAAAAAAATCATACCAATAATAAGAAAAGTTTAAATATTTTTTAATATTTCTTAGATGGCTTATTTCTCCGAAATTTTAAAATTTATTTTCATTAATATCTTAACACCTTAATTAATGTTTTTTATTCTTAGAGTCTTTAATATTTGGTTTTTATAAGAAATAAGAATAAAGATAAAAAAATATAGAAAACGCTATGTCTAAAATAATAAAAATTGCAATTACTGGAGGAAAAGGTGGAACTGGTAAATCAACATTATCAACATCCCTAGCTTCAGCTTTAGCTAGGGATAAGAAGGTTTTATTAATTGATGCTGATGTTGATTGTCCTGGAGATGATCTTTTACTTAGTATTAAATTAAAGAAAGCAAAAGACGTCAAGAACATGATGCCAGTTTTTGATTTTAAAAAATGTTTGCGTTGTGGTAAATGTGCTACGGTTTGTCCAGAAAAAGCAATTGTTTTTGTTAAAGGCAAAAATCCTGTTTTTATTCCCGAACAATGTATTGGTTGTCGGGCTTGTAAATTAGTTTGTCCAACTAAAGCTATTACTGAATCAGAACAGATTATCGGAGAAATTTTTATTGGTCAAAAAGATAATTTAACTTTGTTATCTGGAAAAATGAAAACCGGTATTGAAGAATCTAGTTTAGTAGTTAATGCAGTAAAGAAATTTTATTTTAAACAAGAAAAAGATTTTGATTATATTATTATTGATACGGCCGCTGGAACACATTGTCCAGTAATAGCAGCTATTTCTGGAGTAGATCAATCTTTAGCAGTCACTGAACCAACACCTTTAGGTGCTCATGACTTAAATTTAATTCTTTCATTAACAAAAAGATTAAAGATAAAAACTCAAATTGTTATCAATCGTTCTAATATCGGTTCAAAAAGTGTTATTGAAAAAATTGCTCAGAAAAATAAAGTAAAAATTATTGCTGAGATTCCTTATAGTCAAGAAATTGAAAAAAAATATTGTACTGGCCAACCGATAGAGAATAAAGAAATTGAAAAGATAATTAATCAATTAAAAAAATGAAAACAATTACAATTTTATCAGGTAAGGGAGGTGTAGGAAAAAGTAGTATTTCTGCTTCTTTAGCTTTTTCTTTAGCGCAAGAAAGTAAGATTGTTGCGGCGGATTGTGATGTGGATGCTGCTAATTTAGCTTTGCTTTTTGGTCTTAAAAAATTAAGAAAAAATGAAAGAATTTCTACAAATTCAAAGGCCTTCGTAAATAAAAATGCTAAAGAATGTAAAAATATTGTGAAGAATTGTGCTTTTTCCGCAATTTCCTGGAATAAAAAGAAACAATTACCAGAAATAAATGAATTTTTATGTGAGGGTTGTGGTGTTTGTAAAATTTTGTGCCCGAAGGGTATAGAGATAAGAAAAGTTGAAAATGCAATTATTGGAGAAGGTCAAACTAAATATGGCTTTCCTATTATTTCTGGTCAATTAGAAATGGGTGAATCTGGGAGTGGTAAAGTAGTAACTGTTGTCAAAGAAAGAGCGAGACAAAAAGCAGAAAGACAGAAAGCAGAATATTTAATTATTGATTCTGCTCCAGGAATTGGTTGCCCGGTAATTGCTTCTGTTCGAGGTAGTGATTACATTTTAGCGGTAACCGAACCCACCCCAACAGCTTTTCGAGCTTTACAGAGAGTTCTGGAAGTAGTGGAACATTTTAATATTTCTTATGGTATTATTATTAATAAAAGTGATTTGAATAGATCTTTTGTTAAAAAAATAGAAGAATTTGCTAAAAATAAAAATATTTCGATTATTGCAAAAATTCCTTTTAGTAAAAGTTTTGTTGAAGCGATGATTAAAATGAAACCAATTGCAGAAATTAATCCAAATTATCAGAAAATGTTTAAATCAATAATCAGTCAGATAAAACTGGAGATTAAAAACAAAAAAACTATATATTAAAATTATAATTTTACAAAAAAAAGCTGAGTTTTTAACTCAGCTTTATTTTATATAACTTTTTTCATTACTGAATAAACATTACTAAATTTTATGTCTAATTTTTGACCATAAGATAAAGTGAATGCTAGAGCTGCTTGACTTATCACCATAGGCAAACCATTTAAAGTTTGAAGCCCGATTTTTTTAGCCTGCGCAATCAATGGTGTATCGTCTAAACGCAATACAATATCAGCTATTACACAATTGTTTGGTAGTAATTTTAACCAAGTTTGACTTTGTTTTAAATTATGATTTAAACCAAATTCAGTACTTGCTAAAGAAGAATAGTTGAGCCATTGACCTTCAGCACCCTTAACGCTAGCATTTACTATCAAATCAATTGTTTTCAGGTATTGTTCAATTTCTTTTTCACCACAACCAATAGCTTCAGTATTTCCAGTTAGATGATAAAAATTATTTATTTCTTTAGCTAATGCTATAGCTTTTGATTTTGTGCGATTAGCAATAATTAAATTCGCACCTTCTTTTGCTAAAGCAAAGCTAATTGCATTAGCTGTACCACCAGAACCAAGTAGTAATGCTTTTTTACCAACTAGGTTTTTAAAAATAGGAAAATTTTCTTGTAATCCTTTAACAAAACCATTACCGTCAGTATTATAGCCAACTAATTGTTTTTGTTTGTTTTTATAAACAAAATTAGCGGCGCCAACATTTGCAGCACTATCATCTAATATATCAAATAATTCCATTGATTCATCTTTAAAGCCAACGCCAAAGCCACCGGCTATAAAACGTGTATCATCACGATATACATTAAGAGTCCATTTCAAATCCTCTTTTTTTAAATTTGTTTGATTAGGTACTAAAACTAAATTTTTAGCAGGAATTTGAAAATAATTAAAGGCACTATTCCATAAAAGTGGAGTTCTGGCTGGGTAATCATGGTTTATAAGTGTTACCATTAATTCTTCAGATTGAAAATTATGTGGATTAGCTGGTGGTTGTTTAGCAATTGTCCATATACCATTTTGCACTAAATTTTCTAAACGCATTTTATTAGTTATCATAGAATCTATTTTTTTATAATTAATTTTTATTATTGTTACATATGATTCATCTGTTAATTCATTAAGATCTAAGTTATAGATTAACCCTAAATGAAATTTAAGATTAGTGATACTTTGTATATCAGGACTAGATCCTTGAAAATCATTTTTAGTTAGTTCGCCAATTTTTTTACTGTAAATGCGATTAATTATAACTTTAATTTGTTTGGATTCAGAAAATTGTGGTGGTATTCCTAATTGATCAGAACCTAATTGTTTGATACATTTTAATGTGATTGTTTGCTTTTCACAATAGCCACGATAATCAGTACACAATCTTACTCCAGGACGAAAAAAAGCGGTAATTTGTTCTTTTATGACTAAAGGCCAGTATATTTTGCGTATAGCCATTTCATTAGGATTTAAAGATAATTTTGTCATATTTATTTATTTTAAATGAACTATTTATTTTATAAGTATTTATTTTTAAAAAATACATTATATTATTATATACCCCCTAGGGTATTTGTCAATATTTTGCATTAAATCATCTAAAATGACACCGAAGGGTACCCTGTTAAATCATTTAGTATGACACCGAAGTTCATGGTAAGTTTAGATTGTATATAATTGTAATTAACAATCTAAATACTATGAATTATGAAGCTAAAAAACAATATATGAACACACTAAGGAAAGAATACTTTAAAGCAGATAGAAAGGGTAAGACTGCTATCTTAAATGAATACTGTAAACGAATAAAAGAAGATAGAAAGTATGCTATTAAGAAATTTCGCTATAAAGTAAAAACTAAAGAAGCACATGAACGTAAAAAGCGTTCTTGCAAGTATAATAAAGAGGTAGTAGCTAATTTAGTTAAAGTCTGGGACATCTTTGATCATTCTTGTGGACAAAGACTAAAAACCTCATTAGATGATGAGCTAGATAGACTGGTTAGATTTAAAGAGATTACATGTTCTGATGAGATTATTAAAAAACTAAAGACCATGTCACCAGCTACTATAGACAGGAAGCTAAAACATGAAAAAGAAGTTCTAAAACTTAATTTCAAGTATGGTAAAAAGAAACAGTCTACACTACTCTCAGAAGTCCCAGTTAAAAACTCACTAGAACAAGACAGGAAGCCTGGAAATACACAAATAGACTGTGTTGAGCATTGTGGAGCTAGTGTAGCTGGTGATTATATTAATAGCCTAGCTGCTATAGATATTTACTTTTTCTGGTGGGAAGGAGAAGCTGTAATGGGTAAAGGGCAACAAAGAGCACTGCAGGGTATGAAAAACTGTAGAGAGAGATCTCCTATAGACTGGGCAGGTATGCATCCTGATAATGGTAGCAATATCTTAAACTGGCATATATATAAATATGCTCAAGAAGAAAATATTGAACTATCTCGTTCTCGTCTCTATAAGAAAAATGATAATTGTTTTATAGAACAGAAAAACTCCACTCACATACGTAGACCCTTAGGATATCTTCGCTTTGATACAGAAGAAGAACAGAAGATAATTAATGACTTATATCGTAATGAATTGAGGTTATATAAAAACTTCTTTCAACCAGTAATGAAGTTAAAAGAGAAAACTAAGGTGAAAGGTAAAAGTCACAGAAAATATGACACACCTAAAACACCATATCAGAGAATAATGGAATCTAAAAAAGTTGATAGCAAAACCAAAGAAGAATTAAAAGAAATATATGACAGTTTAAATCCAGCTGAACTTAAGAGAAAAATAGATCAGAAAGTGAAAAAATTATATGTAGTTTACAAAAATAAAAAAGGCTCACCTGAGGTCGAAGTGAGCCCTAACTTAACATCTTCTATGGTGTCATATTATATGATTCATCAACTATAGTTTCGGTGTCATGATTAAATGATTTGACACGATTTTTTATTGATAGAGATATGATATCACATTAATATATAATTGATTGCTTTTTAAAAGCAATTTTATAATTGAATATTCCCGGGTGGCGCAGCGATAGCACAGTTGGCTGTGAACACAAAAGATATAAGAAAATTACGCAGCTTCTTCAAGTAATTGAGGAATGAAAAACAAGGTGAATTGTCTGGAAGCCTAAGTTTTATTGACATGGTAATGAGCAGCCAAGCCTTGATTTTTTAAGGAAGGTCGAGTTCGACCTCGGGAGCAAATCATAAAAATAGGCTAATATTAGTCTATTTTTTAGTATATTAACATTTAAAATGACACACTTTGTGACGCTATTGCGTTGTATTTATAGGGTTTTTTAGAGTTAATATTTCTATCTGAATTTTATCCCGTTTCTTTTATTATAGTTTTTAGTGTGATAAACTTTAAATATGAAAAAAATATTTATTAAAAACAGAAAGAATCAAAAAGTTAGTGTAATAATAGAAAAAGCTCAAAAGCAAAAAGGTTTAATTTTTATTATGCATGGTTTAGGCGGTTTTAAAGAACAGCCTCATTTAGAAATTTTTGCAGAAGCTTTTAAGGAAAAAGGGTTTACTGTAGTTAGATTTGATACTACTAATACTTTTGGAGAAAGTGATGGAAATTATGAGGATGCTACTTTAACTAACTATTATGAAGATCTGGAAGATGTAATAAAGTGGACTAGTACTCAAGATTTTTATCAAGAACCATTTTGGTTAGTTGGTCATAGCTTAGGTGGAATTTCAGTAGCTATGTATGCAGAGAACTATCCTGACAAGGTAAGGGCAGTAGCACCAATCTCTCCCGTAGTATCTGGAAAACTATCTAAAGAAAATTATAATCCAATAGAGTTAGCTAAATGGAAAAAGACGGGTTACAAAGAAAAACCCAGTGTCTCAATGCCAGGAGTAGTTAAAAAATTGAAATATAATGAATTTTTAGATAGGCAAAGATATGATTTACTACCAAAAGCGGATAAGTTAACTATGCCAGTTTTAATTATTGTTGGTGAAAAAGATACTAGCACTCCAGTTAAACATCAAGAAATATTATTTAAAGATATTTCTGGTAATAAAAAAGAATTGCATGTAATAAAAGATGCTCCACATACTTTTAGAGATAAGAACCACTTACAAGAAATAAAAGGAATATTATTAAAGTGGATAGATAAATATAATAAATAATCTATGAAAGAAGAATATTTAGATATTGTTGATGAAAATAATAAACCAATAGGTGAAAAGAAACCAAGAAGTGAAGTACATAGCTCAGGTTTATGGCATAGAACAGTTCATATTTATTATTTTATGATAAAAGATAATGACTATTATTTCTTATGTCATTTAAGATTTAAAGATAAAGATTTATGCCCTAATATGTGGGATACAAGATTTGGTGGCCACTTGCAAGCAGGAGAGAGTGTTGAGGAAGCTCTTGTAGAAGAGTTTAAAGAAGAAATAGGTTTAAATACAGATTTTAGTGATTTTATCAAAGGACCTGTTAGAAAAAGGAATAAATATCCCAACAATGAGTTTACTTATACATTTTACTATCAAGTAGATGAAGATATATCTAAATTAAGGTTTGAAGATGGAGAGATACAAAAAGTTGAATGGGTGAGTGCAAAGAATATATTAAGCAACCTAAACAACAATAAGAAAGAGTGGGCAAATAGTTTTGAAAGTTTTGATATGATTTATAATTATCTAAAAGATTGTAGTAAATAATTTCATCACTTTTCCTTGTATTACTAAGCATCAAAATGTGTGACGCTATTGTGACTGAAAAGTGATAAAAGATGATTAAAACTGACTAATTCTGATCACTTACCTTCCTTAAAATATTAGCTAATACTAGCATATTTTGTCTAATATTAGCTATAAAATAAAAGTAGTGATTTTGCCTTCGAATCCGACCCCGGGAGCAAATCATAGAAATAGTCTAATTTTAGACTATTTTTTGTTAATAAATTTAATACTACACTTTGGAGTAGAGTAAAGCCTGGAAAGTATTGAGCAAAACATGATGCAGTGGTATATTGTTTATAGTTAAAATAATATAGAATATCGTTTAAATATACCCTATTGTCTAGAAGAAAATGACAAAGAGGAGTTAGTGAGTATAAACCCTTCGCTGCAATGCCACATATGTTGACAAAAGGTACATTGTGTGATATATTATTTATAGTTAAATTGAATAATTGAACCTTTTAAACTCTATAATTATGAATGAATCAGATGATTTTGAAATTGAAATGATTAGAATGCGTTTAACGTTTGATCCTGAAAATGAAAAACTTTCTCCAGAGGAGCTAGATAAGTTAGTCGCTGAAGAATACAAGGCAAGCAAAAAAGAGTAAAAAAATCCCTGAAACTAAAATAGTTTCAGGGTTTTTAATTTGTTTAAATTAATTTTTATGCTATAATATTTATATATTATAATTATAATTTAATATAAAAATATGCAAATTATTCATTGGAATAAAGATTACTCAGTTGGTGTTGAGGAATTAGATAAATAACATCAACGTTTAATTAGTTTAATAAATAAACTGTCTTTACTTTATACTGATAATAAATTTGATAATACTGATGTTAATCCAATTTTTAAAGAACTAATAAATTATGCAGACGAACACTTTGGTACAGAAGAGCATTATTTTAATTTATACAGTTACCCAAAAAAAGATCAACATATTGAATTGCACAATAGTTATCGTCAAAAAGTAGAGGAACTTAAAAAATCTTATGAAAATGATAACAGCGCCAAAACTCTTTTTGCAATAAGTAACTTTTTACACGATTGGTGGGTATGGCATATAAATCATGCTGATAAAGATTATACTGATTATTTTCATGCTAATGGTTTAAAATAATATTTCTATTTAACACAAAAACATCCTAAAGAAGTTCAAAAATATTTGAATTATTATAGAACTGATAATATTGATAAGAATAAAAAAATAGGCTTTATAGCCTGTTTTTTTTATTGAATTACCTTAGTTTTAATTTCTGAAATTTCAAACTATTTTTCTTACTTTTTAGAATAATAATTTCTTATATTGCTTATTACAAATTAATGTAATTTAGTAAAGGTTTTGTTGATGGTCTTTATTCTTTTATTATCACTTTTTTATATCACTTAATACTGTAGTTTATAACGTCTAGCTATTGACAAAATTCGAAACTTGTTATAGTATTATTTAGATAGATGTTTAATAAGGTTCATTAAAATTTAATAAAATAAGCAATTATTAAGAATGAATAGGATTAATAATTTCTTAGGAATTTTTTGGATTAAAATTTGTTATTGTAAAACCCTTTAAAATAGTAGTTATGAAATGTTACGAACTGAAAAGACAGAAAAATAAAAATCAAAAACGGAGGTAAAAAAATGAAAATTATGAAAATCCCTTTGGTTTTTATATTCTTGTTTTCTTTTTACTTGAGTTATTCTCAAGTTGAAGTGAGCGGGAGAATAGAAAAACCGGGACAAAGCGAGGTGTTAACCTTGCAGAGTGTTCTTATAGGGCAAGATTTAAGTGGCCCGTATGTGGTAAAGTTTTATGGAGAATCCTTAGGAACCCCGATTTCTGCTCTCTCAAGAAAAGAAAGCAGTCTTAATGGTTCAGCTAATAATTCCTATGATAAACTGAAAACTCTTTTTTCTGGAGAGATTTACTCTCCTGAAATAGATGAATCTACTGTTTTCAAAAGTAAAACTCCTGAAGAGCTTTCACAGATGGAAATAGAGATTAACCTTTATGATTTTGGTGAAGTTCCGCCTAACATTCATGGGATAATAGCAAGTAGGCTCGCACAAATCCAGCAAGAATTTCCTCCAGAATTTGTGGGAAATTTGTTTGGAAAAATAATGAGTCGTATTGCTAAAGTTCATGAAAAAGATTGTAAAAAATACTTTAATAGAGTATTTGAAGAACTTGCAAAAATTAGAAGTGAAGGTTCTCCTGAATTCCCTCAGAATATCTACGATAGAGTAGTTGAGGAAATTATAGTAATTCAAGGAGAAAACTGTCAGAGTTATAATCTTTTTCTTCATTTGGAAGTAAGGGTTATTTCAAAATCAATAGACCATGTATTATCTGACGATGCTGGAAAGTATAATTCTGTATTAAAAGTAAATTGTGAACTAAAAAATGATTAGAAATGAAAACAAGTAAGAAAAGAAAGAAAGTCAAAAATTTAACCCGTACAGTTATTTTTCTTTTGGCGGTTTTAAGTGCCTTTGCATTTAAGGCAAGTCCAGTAAAATTTAATTTAACAATTCCGAAAGGAAAGAGTCAAACTTTGACACTAAACTTTACGGGGAGTAAAGGAAGTGAAGCAGAAAATCTTCTTATTTATCCAACCGACATTTCGATGTTAAGAACTGGAGTTCTTCAATTTCGTAGAAGACCAGAATTTAAACATTCTGCTGTTTCTTGGGTAAGCTTTGATGAAAAAAAAATGAGACTTATTGGAACCGAAAAAAAACAAATAGAGTTTGAAATTAATGTTCCAAGAAATGCAACCCCTGGAGAATATTATGTAGCCATAATGAGTGAGCCTACAGAATTTACAAATGTAAAATCAGAAAATAAGCCATTTATGCTTAAAATGAAATCTAGGGTGGCAATTGTTATCATTATAAATGTTCCAGGAAGAAATTATAAAAAAGAAGGAGATGTTTTTGAATCAAAAGTTAAGAAAGATGATGGAAAAATTCAGATAGTATCTACTTTTGAAAATCAAGGAAACATTCATTTGAATGTGACAGGAAAAGCTACTATAAGAAGTAAGGATGGAAGAATTAATTTCGGTGAAGTTGGTCTTAGTAAAATAAGTGGAAAACCTGGTAAAGAGCAGTTTGTGTTTCCAAAGAATCTTATAGATTTTCATGGAACATTAGACAAAAAATTGCCACGAGGGGAATATGTAGTAGATATCTCTTTTGATTACGGTTATGACTTTAAAAAGGCTAAAGATAAAGTTTTTTTTAGTATTGAAAGAGGTGCAGAAATTGATGAAAGTAAGATGAATTTTATTTCTGTGCAACCGGAGAAACTGCAGGTTGGTTTAGCTAAGGGAATGTTTAGGACTAAGCTAATAGAAGTTTCAAGTGTCTATTCTGAAAATATGAAGGTATCAGTTGAAATTGAAGGTGACTGGTTAAAGGTTTCTCCTTCAATTATGACCTTGAGACCTGCTCAAAAGAGAACAGTTAAGGCAATCATTAAAGTACCAGATGATTTTGAAAAAAGATTGTCTGGAAAGATTACTTTCAATCCTGAAAAAGGAAAGTCAATTGAAATTCCTGTTGAAATTATGACCGATGAACTTCTTGCAGAAGTCAAGAAAAAAGAAGCAGAAAGAAAAGCAGAAGAAAAGTTGGAAGAACCCGAAAAAAAGGTAGAAGAAAAAAGGTCTGCTGAAAAACAGGAAAAGATTTCTGAAAAGGAAAACTCTTCTGAAACGGAAAAAACTAAGAATGTTTCTGAAAAAGAGGAGGACACTCTGGAAAAGCAAAAAGAAGTCTCTCAGAAAGTTTCTGAGATGCAAGAAAAGAAAGTAAAAGATAAAGATAATGATAACAATATTAGTTTTATCATTATTGCAGGAATATTAGTTTCTGTATTAGTATTTTTATTAATTGTTTTATTAAAAAAAAGGAGAAATAGAAATGAAAATTAAAAGTTTAGTTTTACTAGTAATAGTAGTAATCTTCTCAAGTTGTACAGTTCAGAAGTTTACACCAACTGATCTGCCCAAAAAAGAAGAACAAGAGATTCTTAGTAGAGATTCTATTAAGAAACTTGGACAAAGTGAGATCCAGAAAGCCCAGGAAATGGCCGAAAAGATGGAACAGGAAAAAAGGGAAAGATTGGCAAAACAGCCAAAAGTTTCCAATATTTTTGTTGAAGCGAGTATTCGCTCTGTTCTTATGGATATTTCAACTCAGACAGGGGTAAACATTATTCCTGATCAAACAGTTGAGGGAAGTGTATCTGTTCAGATGGAAGAAGTTCCTTTGGAAAGGGCACTAGAAATGGTTCTTTTTCCTGGTGGCTATAATTACAAAAGAATTGAAACCGGGAACTCTACTTATTACCTTATAGGTTCTGCATTTCCTGAAAGTTTCAGTTTTGATGCTTTAAGCGAAACAGAAGTGATTAAGACTAATGTAGATGCTGAAGAAGTGTTGCGAAGGCTTTCAAGCCATTTTGATCCTTATGTAAAGGCTAATGAAAATGGTAATAGTATTACAATCACTGCTTCTACTGACATGGTTAGGAGAATTAAAACTGATATCATGAGAATTGATAGGTCAAAGAGACAAATTGAAATCTCGGCAGTAGTTGCTATAGTTGAATGGGAAAAAAGCTCAAACATTGGAATGGATTGGAGTAATGTTAATCTGGATGCTTCGGGCGCTATTGATTTTTCTGGAGGTGCAAATTACACCGCCAATATTGTAGGCAATATTAAAAATGTTGTAGACATGAGAGAGAAAAGAGCTAGTGTATATGTTAAAGCTGAACCAAGAGTTGTAGTAAGTGAAGGCGAAGAAGCAAACATTAAATTAACTAAAGAGCACATTTTCATGATTATGTCTGGTGGTGGTATGAATTATAATTATTACACTACCACGAATATTGAAACAGGCGTGAAAATGGAGGTTAGTCCGTCCATTAATAGGGATGGAACTATTCAGATGAAAATTACACCTGAAGTAGCTGATATTGTAGGTGAGAGGACTTTTAAAATGGGAGGAAATGGAAGTCAAAAGCTTCCTATTATTGCCAGAAGGTCTGAAACCACAAGTGTTGCTCTTGAAAATGGAGAAACTTTTGCTCTTGGTGGTTTAATTATGGAGAGTAAGAAAGAAAGTGAAGATGGAACCCCCATCCTCGGTTCAATTCCTCTTCTTAATTGGATTTTTAAATCCAAGCAAAAAGAAAACAAAAACGTGGAAATGGTGATCTTTATTACTCCGAAGATTATCCGTTAACAATTAAAAAAATCAATAAGGAAGTGCAAAAACACTTCCTTTTTTTTATATTTTCTAACTTTTTAAAAATATTAATTATTTAATAAAGTGATGTTATTTAAATAATTTCTTATATTCTTTCAAAAAATGTCATAAGTATACACATATTGCTCAAAGGCCTTGACAAAAAACAATTAAGTGCTATAATAACTTAAGTTCTTTAAAAAAATAATTATATAAGTTTAGTAACAAGAATGGTTGTCATTTTTATTGTTTAATTTTATTATTTAATTTTGTTGTTTAATCCTTAAAATTTTAAAATTATGAAACGATTAATTGTATTAACAAGTTTATTTACTGTATTTGCCTTTATGGCAATGACAACTAACGTTCAGGCTCAATCCTCTGATCAAACAGAGATTAACATGTCTTTGACTGTTGATGAGTATATTGAAGCAGTTCCTAGTATTGATTGGGATTTGGGTGAAACAAATCATAATGCCGGTAGAAATAAAGAAGAAATTTATGGAGTTTCTTCTCCGGATATGGATATTGCATATGCAAATTGTCCTTTTAGTGTAACGCTTAACGGAGACAACCCTGCTGGTGATGGTATTCCAAGATTTGCCCGTGAAGAAGTTGGTACACATGCAAATGGATATGATGTTCTGCCCACGCTCTATAAAATATATGTCACCACTAATGGTGTTGTTGAGTATATAGATGGTGCAGGCACAATGGTTCAGCAAGCGGGATATTTTCCTTTAGGTGAGGACTTTGTAGAAGCCCCACATAATGGCCAGGTGAGAATGAATATATCAGCTTTTATAAATACAGCATTAGCAACAGACCCTGGAGCCTCAGTTAAAAAGACCATTATTGATCCTAATTTTACTTGGGACCAAAGTGCCGATGCTGGTGTTTATGAAGCTAGCATAGTTGCTACTTTTTCAGCCCTTTAGTATTTATCCAAAACTCCTTTTTTAGTTTAAGAGTATAAACCTAACTAAATTTCTTTAAAGACAAGCATTCAATTACTAAACTTTATAAACCCAAGATTAAAACTTGGGTTTTTTTATTTGAATTAAAGAATGTATTGAGTGATACACTAACAGAACATCTTGTTTTGCTTAATCTTGTTTAGTGGGATCTTAATGATGAAATATTAAGTAATTTAGAATTAAACTAGTTTTGAATATTATTCGGTAATTGCTTGACAAAAAAGATATTATTATAGTATTATTATTTATTACATTAATATTTCTTTCATTTAAAAATAGGAGGTGTTTAATGAAAACTATTGTCTCTTTATATGTTGGTTGTGCTTTAACACATGCTTCTGAAGAGTTTAAAGAGGAGGTTCAACTGTTAAAGGAAAGATTAAAAAAAGTATCTCATGTTCTTGAATTTATTGGTTTAGTTGATGGAACTGCATAAGATGTTTATAATCACGATATTAATAATTGTGTTCGTGGTTGTGAGCTTTTATTGCTATTTGTGATCAAGCTTCAATTGGTTTGGGTTATGAATTAGCAGTTCAAGTAGAAGATCGTAAGATGCCAGCCTTGGTCGTTGCTCATGAAAATTCAAAGGTGTCTCGTTTAGTTTTAGGAATTAATCAGCCAAATTTTGAATTCCAACGCTATAAGGATTTTGATGATCTTTATAACATTATTGTTGCTAAACTTACGACTATTTAAAATTTAACCCTGGAACTATAAAAGTTTCAGGGTTTTTAATTTGTCTAATTAATTTTATAAGAGGGAAGATAATAAAGATTAGTTGTCTTTATTTGAAAAAAAGAGCTCATATTTGAGCTCTTTGTAGTTTTTGGAGGTATTGTATTATTTAATATTAATTTTATGACCTCCCTTAAGATTCATTTCATGGGAAAGAATTTGCCCTTCTGTGCCAATTCTCATCTTGTCAGCCCCTTTTCCAAATGGCGTAATAATGTCAACGTGTTTCCCAAATGGTTCGTGTGGTTTGTCAATTTTCATTTTTGACTGTTGATTGAATTTTTCTGACATAACAATACTCCTTTCTTTTTGGTTAAAATAAAGATCTTTATTATTATATCAATTAAATCTTTTTTGTCAACATATTATTAAGTTTTTTAGCTAAAATTACTAATATAATAGTTTGGTATAGGAAATTAAATGTTAAAAAATTATTATTTTATTACTAAACTCTATGAACTTAAGGTCTAAACTTTATTTTTAGCACTTAACAGAAAGATTATATAATAAAAACACCTTAAAGGTGCTTTTTAAATACGAAGAAGGCATAAATTTCAATTGTTGTGTTAGAAACTTTTTTCTACCTCATTTATTATCTTATCTTCTGCTGTCATTTTTTCTGACCATTCTTTGCTCATTTTTTGGGAATATTCTTTTTCTTTTCCATTTAAAGTTAAACAATCATAAAAAAAACTTTCAAGTTCATTTCTTTCACATTCTTTGTTCAGTTGATTTATCTCTTCTTTTGAGAACAAAGTATAACTTTGAATTTTTTTATTATCGTTTTCCATAATTTTTATTGTTTATAATTCATCTGATATCTTTTTCATCTTTTTACAAAACGGTTCTATATAATTATCTCTAAAGATTATTATAAACGTATAAAGGGGTAAATCTTTATAATAATTTTTCTCTTTGTTAATATTTTTATTATAATCTAAAAATTCACCAATAGTATTTTCTTTTTCAAATATTTTTTGAGTAATTTCTTTTTTCAAATCTTCTTTTTCTGACTTTGAAAGGGAGCTTAAGTTATTATATTTATTTTCAATATTTGAATAAATATTGATAATCTCTTTTTTTTCGAACTCAATTTTTTCTTGTAATCTTATAATAGATTCCTGTAAATGCCCTTCATTAAAAACATTTGTTAACCCATCATCATTTTCATCAATTTCATTGTCTTCTTTTGGTATTTTAGAAAATTCTTTTGCTATCTTCATAAAGCTTCTTAAGGTGTTCATTTTCTCATTATCATTACCAATAATTTCTTTAGATCTTAATATTATTTCTCTAGTGTTGTTATGATTTAATTCAAATAAGTTGGCTAACCTAAAAGCAAATTTCTTTGATTTGTCACTTTCATAAAATTCTTCTCCTTTTTCTTTGATATCTTTTAAAGTTGAGTCAAAGTTAAATCCTTTTATTTCTTCTAATAGGTTTTTTATATATAATTCGGTTTGTGCTTCTTTGTCAAGTATATTAAAGTTTTCTTCGCTTTTTTCTGATAATGAATTTTTAATTATATTATATTTACTTTCTTTTGCTCCGGGGTTTATTAAACCATTAGGATTTTCAGTGCTTTGACCAAAAGCTTCCATTTCTATGGTTTTATTTTCAATATCACCTTCAGAATTTAAGTACTCTACTTCTATAGATCCTTTTATAAAAGGACAATTAGTTTGTTTTGCTATACCTTCTGTAAAGCCAATTTCTTTAAATTTTTCAGCAACTTTTTCAAAATCATTTTCATGAAAAATAATATCAATATCATCAGGTTGCTTTTTACTTTCTTTAGCATTTATTAAAAAAGCAATTGAGCCGGTTACATACCAAGGGTAATCACAATTTTTATTAAATATATTAGCACAGGTTTTTAAAGCATTCTTTTTTTCTTGAGGAATTCTTTCAGTTAATCTTTCTTTTTCTTCTTGATTAGATTCTCTAAAATTTAATTCACCCAGGATTTCTTTTAGTTTTTCTGGTTTATTGTTTTCTGTTTTTGTTTCTTCTGAATTAATGTTTTCTAATTTATTTGATAGCATATTTATTATTTAAACTTAAAGTCTATTTAATAATAGCAGTATTACTGTGATAATACAAGATTTTTAAATAAATAGTAGTTGATATTATAAAAGTTTTAACTATTTAGTATGATTACTAAGTAGCTAGAGAGTAGTGGAATAAAATTTCTGAAAGGCTTAAAAAATAAATATATTGTTTAATTATTTTAATTTATGTTTTAGGTATTGTCAGCTTTTGTTGTGTCAAAGCCAAGTAAAAATGTCATACTTTGAGCCAAGTAGAAATGTCATACTTGATGAATTAATATGTTATTTTTAAATCTCATTTTTTCTATTTAACACTCTTTTTTTCAAACATGAATTGCTTTCTCCAAGGATGATCAATTGGTGGTTTGTATGATCCTTGTATCTGTTTAGTAAGGGCTATTAATTTCACTTCTATTTCTTTCTTAGGTCTTTCTGGTAATAGCTTATAGTTCAAATAGGCCTCTCTTAATCTTAGTTTTACCTCACCATTTAAATGTTTCTCAACTATCACTTTATCCTTTTTATAAACTGTAGTTGTTTGTATTCTATCTAGTTGATAATACTTGCCTGCAAATCTAACTGTATAATCATTATTAATTATTCTTATTTCCTGAATAGATAATATTTGAGGTAATTTATTAGCAACATTACTGACTAGTGTTTTGTGTAGATTTTTTCTTTTATTAGGTACAACTGCAAATTGAGCATTGAATTTAGGAATATATGTTTCCAAAAACTTATTAGCTTCTTCTACTGTATTAATTTCAGCTAATCTCAACTCTTTTACTAATCTTTTTTGCAATGTCTTATTTATTCTCTCCACCCTACCTTTAGCTTGTGGACTATTAGCTAAAATGACATTTATTCCTAACTGATTCATAGCTCTTTGAAACTGAGTAATCATACCTTTATTATCCACTGCATTTTTGTGATTTACCTTGTAAGTACTGAATTTATCTAGATAAATAGACAACGGTAGTCCGTTCTTCATTAAATATTCTAACCAGAACTTAAATACTGCTATTCTATCTTTATTGATATCAAACTTAGCATGAGTTATTTTCCCAGTGGCATCATCAACAGATAATAACAAGCAATATTCTTCATCTCCAAACCAAACATGATAACTACCATCAAACTGTTGCATTTCTCCATAATTATCTTTTCTGGCTCGCCAAGTGTGCCATTTATTCTTTGCTTCTTTTCTAGATTTTACTTGCCATAGTTTTAATTCAGTCATAATAGAACGGATAGTCTCTTTACCTATTTTTATCTTATCTATCTCACCTAATTTTTCTGTTGCAAAAGTGGGCCCAAAATCATAGTATTCTTCTTTAAGTAATACTTTAATCTTTTCTAGTATATCGGGATCTAATTTCCTGTTGCTTTTTCTGCCTCTACCTTTGTGAGCTAATCCTTTAGCTCCATGTTTTAAAACTGTAGCTTTTTCTTTTTACTTGTCTCGCAGTTACTCCTAAGAGTTTAGAGGCGTCAGTACCATTAATCTTCTTGTTTATTAAATCCTTGATAATGCTATGTTTGTTTAGTTCTTTTTCTGTCATAATGATTAGTTTTTTTGTCATATATACGTTTAAATTAAATAATTAATTAATCTAAACGTTATACCACAAAATTAACAGGTATGACATTTCTATTTGGCCATACTATGACATTATCATTTGGCTGCGACATGTTATATATAATGTATTGACTAATATCAATATATCTGATATATTTAAATAAAATTACTAGATGTTTAACAAAAAAATAATTCAAAATGAGTAAAAAACAGTTTAAAAGTAGTAAAAAAAAGATGACAAAAATGACAAACTCATTAAATAAGTGTTTTTGCGG
>Ga0209943_1000082_pt1 | contig 63142 bp, 54 predicted proteins | sample SalPonR1_B_D2_MG_FD_185698 | JGI IMG/M metagenome (GOLD analysis project Ga0209943, IMG submission 185698) | Salt pond soil microbial communities from South San Francisco under conditions of wetland restoration - Salt Pond MetaG R1_B_D2_MG... ... | reverse complement strand
CATTTTTTATTTTTTTTTATTACTTTCAAAAAAGCAATAATTATTTTTTATTATTTATAACTTTGTATTTTCAAAGTTATAAATTTTTTTCCTTACTTTTTTTATTTTTTTAACTTACTTAAAGCATCATTTCTAATAATGCCATTCTTACATATAATCCATTTTCCATTTGTCGGAAATAAGCTGAACGAGGGTCTGTATCTACTTCCGTGCTAATCTCATCTACTCTTGGAAGAGGATGCATGATTACTAAATCATCTTTAGCTTTAGTTAAGGTAGAGGAATTAATGTGATAAGAATTGTGAGTAATAGATTCATTATTATGTCGTTCTCTTTGTTGTCGAGTCATATAAAGAATATCAATTTTAGGGAGATATTGATTTAAATTATTAGTTTCAAGTTGTTCAACCCCCTTGGATTTTACATAATTATAAATTTCTCTTGGTAGCTTTTGTTCTTGTCTAGATACATACACTAAACGAATATTTTGATATAGTGTCAATAGTTTTGCTAGTGAATGAACTGTCCTACTATGTCTTAAATCCCCTACTAAAGCAATTGTCTTGCCGGTGACAGTACCTTTTTCTTTTCGCATTGTATAAACATCTAATAAAGCCTGTGTAGGATGTTCACCTAGACCATCACCGGCATTAATAACGGGAATGGATAGATCATTAGGTAGGATGAGTGGTTGAGAAGTTCGAATGACTAATAAATCGGTGTATGATTCCATAGTTTTTACGAAATCGGAAAAACTTTCACCTTTTTTCGTAGAACTTTGAGAACTTTGAATTTCTACTACCTTCCCTCCAAGACGTTGCATAGCTACATTAAAAGAACATCTAGTTCGAGTACTAGGTTCATAGAATATGGAGCCCATTACTTTAGATTTGAGTGAGTCAACAGATCCTTTAGTGGAAACAATTTTTTCCATATGATCAGCTTTTTCGAATAAAGTTCTTAAAAAGACTCGATCTAATTTGTCTACAGTTAATAAATTAGTTAGTTTAGCATGTGACGAATTATTATTGATGGGTGAAGTAGTAAAAGGAGGAAAACTTCGACGAAAAATTTCTTCTTTAATTTGAAGTTCTAAAATTTTGGAGTTGGAGGTTTTTAAGATATTTTTATTTTGGTTGTTTACATGTTTTTTTAGATTTCTCACATCTTGTCCTAAACCCTTTTGAGATAATATATTCCCATCTATATACACTGTTTTTCCTCTAAGTACTACTCGACGAACTAAACCTTGTACAGGAAAACCAGCAAAAGGGGACCATCCACATTTAGTAAAAGGGAGTTTTTGTGGGATAATCCATTTATGATCTAAATCTACTTCCAAGTAGGTTTCCTCTTGATCAGGTAAATCGAATATGCGTTTTGGATTTGTATAACATCGTTCTACAATATCATCGAGAGTTAATTTTCCTTGGCTGACAGCAGTTAATAAAAGTGGGAGTGCGGTTTCTAATCCTGGAAAACCAGGACATTGATGTTTTTCTTTATCATTGACAGTATGAGGGGCATGATCTGTGGCGAAGCAATCTATATAATTTAAATTATCCCAGAGAGCTTGTTGATCCTGTTGACTGGCTAAAGGTGGTTTAACAGTACAGAGAGCTGGACTTAAATTGGGTGCTTGTTCATGTAATTCTGTGAGAAAGAGGTGATGGGGTGCGACTTCACATGTGATAGGTAGACCCATTTCTTTTGTAGCTTTGATTAATAAAATTTCTTCCTTATTGGAGACATGACAGATGTGAATGGGACGTTGTGTTAAATTAGCTAAATGAAGAATACCTGCTAGTGTTTGTCCTTCTGCATGTACACAAATAGGACGATTTTTAGGCCAATTTTGTAAATGTTTCAACCATACTTGTGTATCTTCTAATAAAAGAGGGCCATAAGTATTATTTAAATATAATTTCAGAGCCATAGCTTGATTAGTAAGATAAGGAGATTGATTCCAGAGATCAAAATTAGATGAATTAGCTCCCAGATAGATTCCATAGTCACAATGAGCTTTTTCCTCTGCTATATTTTTTATCATTCGTTGACTTTCTAAATCTACTATTGGTGGATCTGTGTTTGGCATCACTCCTATCATTGTTACACCTCCAGCGATGGCTGCTTTTGTGCAAGTTTCCCAATCTTCTTTATAACTTTGACCAGGTTCTCTAAGATGAACATGTACATCAATAAGACCGGGAATACGAACAGTTTGATAAGAAGTAAAACAGTCTATCTTGGGATCACACCAAATTTGGTGATCTCTCTGATGAGAATAATGTAGTGCTTTCACATATAACTTACCATTTTTTATATCAGTTACTAAAGGAACTTGATTATCAATAGTGCTTCGACGAATTAAATAACCATCGGAGACGGATCCTTTGGTATGTTTATTATGATTAGAAAGTAGGAAACGTATTTTATTAGAAATATTGATGACTAAATCAATTTCTTGTTTTTTCAAACTGTCCAAAATTTTTTCCGTATTCAACATCTTTATATTTATTCCTTGATTATCATAATAATCATAACTTCCTGCTGTTCCATATAATTTATAACCCATACTTTCTAAAAGACGAACAGAAGCTGTGAATTCCTTTTTCATTTTGAAAGAACCTATCGAAATCAATACATTTCCATTTTCTCTCGGTAACTTCACATCTGATGCTTGTATACCCTTCAAATAGGCTTGATGTGCTTCTTGACCGAAACAAGCTACTTCACCGGTAGAGACCATTTCAACTCCTAGAGAAATGTCAGCTCCTTTTAAACGAGAGAAGGAGAACATAGGGACTTTAACACCAACTCTATGAGTTTTAATTTTTTCGGGTATATCAATTTGTAAATTGTTTAACATAACCTGAGTTGCAATTTGAATCATATTATAATTCATCGTTTTCGATACAAACGGAAATGTTCTTGATACCCTCAAATTACACTCTATCACTTTTAATTCATTATCTTTTGCTATATATTGTATATTAAATGGTCCATGAATTTGCAATGCTTTAGCAATTTTTAAAGTGGAATCTTTAATTCGTTGCATGGTTAATTCAGTCAGATCTTGTGAAGGGAAGATCAAGGTAGCATCACCAGAATGAACTCCTGCATTTTCTACATGCTCTGAAATAGCTATTATTTTTAACAAACCATTTTCAGCTACTGCATCCACCTCAATTTCTTTTGCATCTTCAATAAATTTACTAATTACAATTGGATGATCTTTAGAAACTTGGACTTGAGTAGCATCATCCAAATAAGATACTAAATCTTGATCATTAAAAGCTACATTCATAGCACGTCCAGAAAGTACATAACTAGGACGAACCAGACAAGGATATGTTTGATCGTGACAAAATTTCTTAGCTTCCTCTATCGAAGTCAATTCTTTCCATTTCGGTTGATCTATATTGATCTGATCAAGTAGTCGCGAAAATTTATACCTGTTTTCTGCTCTATCTATATTCTTTGGTGATGTTCCCAAAACATTCACTTTCTGATGATGTAAAGCCATAGCTATATTATTAGGAATTTGACCTCCCATAGATAAAACAATACCTTTGGGATTTTCAATTTCATAAATATCCATCACAGTTTCAAATGATAATTCGTCAAAATATAAATTATCCGCTTCGTCGTAATCTGTGCTTACTGTCTCCGGATTACAATTTATCATCGTTACCTTTTCACCTTGACTTCTTAATTCTCTCAAACAATTAACAGCACACCAATCAAATTCTACACTACTACCAATTTTATATACTCCTGAACCCAACACAATAATCGTTTGGTCTGAAGGATTTATGTCATGATTTGATGCATGATATGTAGTATAGAGATAATTAGTTTGACAAGGAAATTCGGCTGCTACCGTATCAATTCTCTTAACTTTTGGGTTTAATTGAAAATACTTTCGCTTCTGACGAATTACTAATTCGGTGCTTTTCGTAAATTTACCTATTTGACGATCAGAAAAACCAAGTTTTTTTGCCTTAATTAAGAGACTATAATCTTCTTTAATTTCAGTTTTCTCTAAATTACGCTGACAATTAATTATTCCTCTCATTTTATATAAAAACCAATAATCTATCTTCGTTATCTCATACAATTCATCTAAATTATATAAATTATGATAAATGGCTGTAGCTATTGCAAAAACTCTTTTATAGGTAGGTTTTTGTAAATGTTTTAAGATAATTTCTGGATCTTTATTGGCGTATTTTTCCATTTGTTGAGCATCAAAACCACCTACCTCAGGATTAGCCATACGAAGCGCTTTCTGAAAAGCTTCTTCGAAAGAACGAGAAATAGCCATGGCCTCACCAACACTTTTCATCGAAGAATCTAATTGAGTATTTGCTTTTGGGAACTTAGCTAAATCCCAACGAGGGACTTTAACTACTAAATAATCTAGACTGGGTTCAAAACATGCTGTTGTCGTTTTAGTCATACTATTCTTTAATTCTGATAATGAATAACCTAAACTTAATTTCGCTGCCACATAAGCTAAAGGATATCCTGTGGCTTTAGATGCTAGAGCCGAACTTCGAGATAGACGTGCGTTAACTTCAACAATATAATATTTGTTTGATTTTGTATCAAGTGCATATTGAATGTTACATTCACCCACTATTTTTAAACTTCTTATTGTCTTTATTGCCGTCGTTCTCAACATCTGATACTCATTGTCATTTAACGTTTGAGATGGTGCTACCACTATTGATTCGCCTGTATGTACTCCCAATGGGTCCATATTTTCCATATTACAAACACATACACAATTATCATAAACATCTCGAACCACTTCATACTCTATCTCTTTCCAACCCTTTAGTGATTTATCAATTATTACTTGATCAGAATAAGCAAAAGCTTTGGTTAAAAGAATTTCAAATTCCTTTTTATTATTTGCGAAACCTGAACCTAGCCCCCCTAAAGCATAAGATGCTCTTACTAATACTGGAAAATTTAGAGATTCCAGAGCCTGATAAGCTTGGTCTCTAGTTCGAGCAGTAAAACTAGGGATGGTTTCTTCACCAATAATTTCCAAATGTTGTTTAAAATTCTCTCGATCTTCTGTTAAAATAACAGACTCGATTGGAGAACCTAATATATTAATTTCATATTTATCAAAAATACCTTGTTGATATAGTTCTACACCACAATTTAAAGCAGTTTGTCCACCAAAAGCTAAAGTAACACAATCTGGATGTTCTAATTTTATAACCTTCAAAATATATTCTGGTCTAATTGGCAAATAATAAACTTTATCTGCAAACCCTGGTGAAGTTTGAACCGTTGCCACATTTGGATTCACCAAAATAATTTGAAGTCCCTCTTCTTTATATGCTTTTATCGCTTGAGAACCAGAATAATCAAATTCACCTGATTGACCTATACATAAACCACCTGATCCTATCACAAGAAGTTTTTTTGCATTTTTAGATTTAACATAAGGTGTTAAGGATGGATTGAGGTGAGTAAAAATTTCATTCATCTTATTCTTCAAAAAAAGATCAAATAAGAAACTACTGTCCTCCGGACCCGCTTTTCCCTCCGGATGAAATTGCACAGAATAATAAGGACGGGTCAGATGATATATACCCTCATTTGATTTATCATTTACATTAGTAAAAAGAGATGACCATTTATTTAAATTAAGTGATTTTGTTTCAATTGCATAACCATGATTTTGACTAGTAATTAGACATTTTTGAGAATCTTTTAATTGACAAGGAATATTATGTCCACGATTACCATATTTCATTTTATAACTTCTCGCTCCCGCTGCTAAAGCCAATAACTGATGTCCCAAACAAATACCAAATATTGGCAACTTTGCAAATGGAGATGAATTATCTGAATTTATCACTTCACGCAAACGATCAATTATAATTTTACAATCCTCTGGATCACCTGGACCATTACTCAGAAAAAGTCCATCTGGTCTTTCCCCTTCCATTAATTCAAAATCCAACAAAAAATTATAATCCCACGGTACAACCTTCACCATTGCACCCCGATCTAACATCATTCTCAATTGCGAACGTTTCATCCCACAATCAATTGCCAAGATTTTTGGATAACCACCCTTATTATATATCTTTGGCTCCTTTATGGAAACTTCATTTACTAATGTTGTTCCAATTAATGGAGAACTTAAGATTTTTAATTCATCATTTGCTTCATTTAACACATGACCCTGAAGTGTACCATATTTACGAATTGTTTTAGTCAATTCTCTAGTATCTACTCCTTGAATACCTGGTATATTAAAATCTCTTAGCCATTCATCGATGTTACTATTATTATATACATCTCCTATAGCTTCTTGATTTTTCCCATTAACATGAGATGATTGCCAATGATTACTAGGTAGATCCACCGATTCCCCTACAATCAAACCAGCAACCTGAATCTCATCTGATTCCAATAGACTTTTTAATTCAGGTACACCATATGATCCTATAATAGGATAGGTTAATACCAAAATCTGATTCTTATAAGATGGATCAGTTAAAGCTTCAGGATAACCTACCATACCAGTTTGAAAAACTACTTCACCTGAAACATTTCGATTGACAGCACCGAAAGCCAGTCCTTGAAAATAAAGTTTTTTGTCCGAATTCGGGATTTCCAAACACAAATACTTTTTTTGGATTAATTGAGACATCTCTTAAATTTATCAATCCAAATATTTTTAGATTATTTTATTTATCAAAAAAAACTAAATTAATTTACTTTTATTCAAAAATTTTTATTTAACCCATTCACCTAATCTAAGTCTAATACATAAAATATATTTTTTCATAATTAACTATCTATTAACCAAATATTTTTTAAAAATAAATATAAATATAATAATAATAATAATAATAATAACAAAAATAGAGTTTCTAATTATTGATTATGTCTTTTCCTGCATTAATAGACGCTCTTATCAAAAATGATATTGTTCAGAAAGGTGAATTCACTTTAAAATCTGGTAAAAAATCAAATCTTTATTTTGATCTTAGACGTCTTCCTTCCCATCCTAATTTATTTAAAAACATTATCAAAGCTTTCGGTAGTTCCCCTGATATTGATTGCGTCTGTGGAGTCCCTTCAGCAGGAATTGCTCTAGCAACAGCTTATTCATTAGAGTATAATATACCAATGATTTGGTGTCGGAAACAACCCAAAGAACATGGTTTAAAGAAAATAGTTGAAGGGGAATATAAAAAAGGTAATCGTGTTTTATTAATAGAAGATGTAATTACGACAGGAGGAAGTATTTTAGAAACAATTAACAATTTGGAAGAGGTAGGTTTGAAAGTGGTTAAGATAAAAGTATTAGTAGATCGTCGTGAAATAAAAGATAGTAATTTAAAAGAAAAATATCCGATTGAAAGTCTTTTTTATGATTTTGATTTTCTGAAACAAATTCCTTTTTATGGTTTACAAAGTGAGATAATTAGAATCATGCACCAAAAAAAATCTAATCTTGTCTTCTCAGCTGACCTTTATGATTTGAATGAATTGATTCATTTACTTCATTATAAACAAATAGCCAGAAAAGCTGTTATAATTAAAGTACATATTGACAGTGTAGTAAATCCTCAACTTTATATTAACCAACTATTAGATTTAGCCATTAAATATGATTTTATTATTATGGAGGACCGAAAGTTATCAGATATCGGTAATACGGTAAAAAACCAGTTTTTATGTAAAGAAAATAAAATTTATGAATGGGCTAATTTAGTTACAATTCATCTAAATATGGGCCCAGGAATACTTCAGGCCCTTCAAAATTCTGTAAGTTCTTTCGAAAATAAAATAGGGTTTGTGCCAGTTGTTCAAGCTTCAAGTAAAGACAATTTAATGGATATAAATTATACAACAAAGTGCCTTGAAATGATGAAAGAATATAAAAATATCATCCCAGCTATAGTTTGTCAAAATGCCAATCAAATTAGAAATATTTTAAAAATTAATAAACATCATAATGATCGAGGTATGTATCTTTTTATGACTCCTGGTGTTCATCTTGATTCATCTTCTGATCAATTAGGACAACAATATAGATCAGTTAAGGACGCTATTTTTAATGAAGGAAATGACTTAATTATTGTAGGTAGGGGAATTTATAATTCATCCAATCCACTAGAAATAGCAGAAAAATATCGTGAAAATGCTTGGGAAGCATATTTACAAAGAATAAGTAATAATTAATTAGACAAAGTTATGATATTTTAGATAACTTTGTTATTTAAGTTGTTTACGGTTACGTTCGTCCAATCCAATTGAATAACAATATTTATTTGGTAATAAATATCTTTTTTTAATAGATAATTTACATTTAGATAAATTTTTTATAATTTCATAATTTGAAAGCCATGGATATATACGTAAAAAACTAGTAGGCGCATTTTTTATTTGAGATTCATAAATATAATCTAAATCTCTCCAATTCACTAATTTAGTAAATAAATCTCGATAAGATAACTCCTCAGATTTATTGATTAAATATTCTACTTTTCCATAATAATCTAAATCGAATAACATTATCTTATATTTTTTTAAATATTCCTCATTAACAAATTTATATTTATTAGCCCACTTTTGATACCGTTTCTTATAATGAATCTGATATAAATCTTTTAGTAAATAGCAATTCATATATTATTTTTATATATACTATTTACTTTCAATATCATTCAACTCATTCAGATATATAATCCATTATTCGTACCTAAGTATTACATAACTAAACCATGAAATATCTTTAGTTTTCAAACCATAAGCAATGTTATATGAACAATATGTAGTTTCACCTGGTATCTCTCTTAATGAACCATTTCTAGGCGAAAACACCTCTTTTTTTTCTTTTTTGGTATATTTCCATATCATGTTTAATGAGGTGGCAGATCCATTTTCTATTAATTCAGAGTCATTTTTCTCTTTTAGGTAGAAAATTCTGGATAGATCTTTAGATATGAAAGAATTCATAAAAATATTCAATTGTATAAAAATTTTGGATATAAAAAATTGAGTTTAATAAAGTCAATTTTTTATTATCAAAGTTATTAATAAAATATTTTAAAATTAATCTTGATATTTTTTTACCTTCCCTCTTAATTCTTCTATGTTTTTATAACCTTTGTTCACCATTATTTCTTTTAATTCATTTGATATTCTACTGATAGCTTGAGGACCTTCCTCATAAATAGTTGATCCTACTTGAACCCCACTAGCGCCTACCAGAATGTGTTCAAACGCATCCCAACCATTTCTAACTCCCCCACAACCTATTACTTGAACACCTGAACCATCAAGAGCTTGAGAAAATTGATAAACATTAGCCAAGGCAAAAGGTTTAACGACAGAACCGCCAATTCCACCTAGACCAAATTTTGGTTTGATAACAGGAGATTCGGTAATAGGGTCAAGAATTAATCCATTTCCTAAACTATTAATGCAAGTAATAAAGGAGAGTGGATACTGAGTAACAATATCAGACATTTTTTGAATATGACAATTATCAAAATAAGGTGGTAACTTAAGACCTAATGGTATTGTATGATCAATCTGTTCAAAAATAGTGTGAAGAAATTGGTCAGTTGTATCAAAATCGTAACCAATTTGTGGTTTTCCGGGAACATTAGGACAACTCAAATTTAATTCTATTCCATCAACTGGAGTACCTTGAAAATAATCTAACATCTCTATATTATCCTCCTTTGATAACCCAGAAACTGATACAAAATAAGGCTTATCATAAACAGGATTTAAATAATTTGCCATGTCTCCATAAAACTTATATCCATGATTAGCCAACCCTGTTGAATTAATTGTTAAACTAGGTTGCGGTGTCTCAGGATTAAGACTTTTAGTATGACATTGATGATAATATCTAGGTCCTGCATTACCTTCTCTTGATTCAAAAGTACAACTTTTGGACAAAATTAGCCCTGCTTCTGATTCTCCCAGACTTTCAAGCTCTTCTCTAGTAGTGCAATTAACTCCGGCTGCATTCCAAATACAGTTATTTAACAGGTGATCGGCAATAGTAGTAGATAACATAAGATAGGAGAAGTTAAAAAAGATATGTAATTTATATTCATAATTTATTTTTAATTCAATTTATAATACATTATAACAATTCGTAATTTCTTTAACTATATAAACATTCACACAATATCCTTCTTTACCTTGAAAAGCTCTAAATGATTTTATTATTGCACCTGATTTTTCACATAATTTAAATAGGTGCCCTAAACTTTCTAACATCTGAGGATGGGGTAAGCCTTTAGGTTCCCCATTATCCATATAACCAAGATTATAAACCGCTTCACCGTTTCCCTGATGAAATCGATAATTCATTTGTGTCAATAGCTTTTCTAATTTATAAAAATCAATATCACATAATCTCCACTTATATTCTATATTACCTAAATCATTTTCTTGAGGAATCTGACGAGCTTTAGGAGGGTTTTTCAATTTGGAATCAAAATCGAAATTATTCATTTAATTTTATAATATAAAATAGAAATCATTTTTATATTTTTATTAAATTAATATAATTATTTAATAAAAAAAAATTCAAAGTTTAAGATAGAACCCAACATTCTCCATTCCAGCTATAAGTTAATTTTTCGTCTTCTGATTCACCTATCGTGAAATTCTTTTCCGTAAAAGACTTTGGTTTTTCTTTCTCAAACATTTTTTGGTTTTTTTCCTGATTTTTTATTGTCTGATTCACCATTTGACTTAATTTTAAACCCTTTTTCTCATATAATATAGCTTTAGGAAGTAATTCCTTTGTTTTACTTCTTTTCCTAGTAATTCTGGAAGGTTGTGGAGTTTTTGCCCGCCTACTAAAGCGACCAGTATTTAATTTAGTTTTAGGCCGTGGTCGAATAGAGGTATGTCGACGTTTGATGGGTGTTTTGGTAGGTCGACGGATTATTTTTTTTTTAGAAACCGATATCTTTTTTGGTGTGGCTAATACTTTTTTACGATATTTAATAGGAGTCTTACTTGGCTTTATTAGTATATTTTTTTTATTTTTATTGAATTTAGGTGTTTTTCTGCGAGAAGTTTTAAACTTAGGAGTTTTAGACTTGGGAGTTTTAGACTTAGGAGTTTTAGACTTGGGAGTTTTAGGTTTGGGATCAGGTTTGGCCGGTTGAAGCGATTTCATAATTTCATTAACACTTTGGAGTGATTGAGAATTTAATTCTAATAATTTATCTGATTTGGTAAATGCTGTTGATTTCGGTGGTCTTCGATTACGATTTCTCCTATTTCCTGGTTTGAAAGATTTAGGTTTTTTCTTATAGTTCTTATTCTTATTCTTATTCTTATTCTTATTCTTAACGACCCTTTTGAAATGTTGACCTGTCTTTACTTTCCATTTTCTTTTTGGTAATTGATTATTATTCTTTTTGGCTGTCAATTTTTTAGTTTCTACTAATGGTCTCATATTTGACAATGTTTGATTTTCTTTTTGTGTAGGTGGTTGTTCTGATTGATGAGGTTTATTAGTTTCAATAATATTTGTATTTAGTGTGGATGGGGCTATAGAAACATTTTTAGTAGATTTGGGGTTATCAATAGTTTTATTAATTGATTTTATTTGTTGATCTAAAACATTAAATTTCTTGAACAAAGTGTCTAAATTTTCCGTGGTCATATCTCAGATTAGACTATAAATTATGATAAGATATTCTTAATAAATACTTTTCCGCCACACATTACTTTGTTTCTGATTCACTTTCACTACTTTCGGCTTCGCTATTGATTTCTGTATATTTTAATTTTTGGGACGTGAATCCTTTATAAAATAAATACTGCATCAATTTAATATCATCTCGCAAAATCGCCATATAATACATCATCAAATAAATATAATTAATATAATTTGGCTCAAATAACCAAAATACATAATAATGTTGAAAAAATAAATTCGCCAAAATTGATAAACCATACGTCCAAAAACACAATTGAATCAATACAGAATTCTTGAAAGGCAATGGACTCCATCTATGTGCCAAATAAAAATTTACGATATATGGAATACAACTAAAAACAGTTAAAGGGACTAAAACCAAATGAAAACCTTCTTGTTCATAATCTACCAAAATATTAACAATACCAAATAACATCACACAAATATGATGGATTTTTGTTGTCATCGGTAAATTAGGTACTACTAATAAGGCTGTTAAATCGGTACTAACATAAACATTACCATAAAAAGTGATCCACCAATTATTATACTGCTGATAGATCATAGTTTGTAATAAAAATCTGGGAGCGGAAGCTAACATAATGAATAACATAAGGGATTTTGAAAGATTTTTGACCATATAACATTTCCGATCATATTTTAATTCTCGATAATGTTCACTTGTCTTTGCTAAATAATAATTTATAACTCCATAATTGAATAAACTTAGACTTATGGAACCTAAAAGAACCATAATTTGTTCGAAAAGATACATATTAGTAGAGAATTATATTTATTAATAATTACACTAAATATAATTTTATATTTCATACGTAAATTTTATATTTCATAATTATAAAAACTATTTTTGTTTATTGAATTATACATTGATCATCTTGAAACTCATCATAATTATTTTTTTTGTTTGGCGTTTGACTATCCTTTATAATATGTGCTGGAATCTCAGTATTTAGAGATATGGTATCATCCATATCAATGTACTTTTGTACATGACGAAACTCCTCCTCTAAACATTTTATTCTTCTTTCAGGATCTTCTGTTGATGCCAGATGCGATTCTGAATCCATCAAGAATTCAATATCATCCAAGATAGGTTGAAGTAGTTGTTCATCATATCTCATATCAAGACTATGTAATAACTTAATACAAATTCCGACTCTGGTTTCCGGATCATCAAAAATCTCACTATTTCGATGAGAATATATATAATGTACTAGATTCGGGAAGTTTGACTCTAAAAGACGCATAGTAGCATATTGAATAACTTTGGGACGTCTATATGTGGAATAAAGATTTAGCTTCTTAGTATTAATATACTTTTTCTGAGAAGATGAAGAAGTTGACATATTAAATAATATTAGTATAGTATTTTTAATATTATTTTGAAACACAATTCCTACATTCATAATCTCCCCCTTATATTTATTAATCTCTTTCATTCTTTTGAAATTCTTTCCATGAATCATCTTTTATACAATAATAATCACAAAATTTAGAATAATTATGTGTTTTATAATTATGATTTGCTAAATGAGGTATCACAATAGGATAATTTGAAGCATCTACATCTCTAACATTTTGATAACCTGGTTTATGAGACCATTTACCATTTTTATCTTGTCGAATAAAATGATAATCTTTGTCCTGACCCAAAACATCAAGAATTAAAGCTACTTTATAATGACCTTTTGGGCACTTTTTATTATAAGTAGTTTTAATCATATTTGGATGGTCCGATTTTACCATTTCATCAAAGTAACGACAAGTATAAGCGCGTTTATCAATATCATATTTTTGAGATAGTTCTCCTGGTTGAGTTTTTCTATTTTGTCTAGACCAACGATTATTAAAAGCATAATCATAACAATTAAAACGATTTTTAACATCATCTTGGTTCCAAATTTGCGGTTCATACTCAATCTCTGACCCAGTAATTTGATCATCTGTGAGGTCTGATGCACATTTTAATAACATATTTTTAAAATCTGGATGAAAAGTTCGAAATAATCTATGAGTTAACGGATTCTTTAATACTGATTTTTGCCATTTAGGACAAAGTGCACGTTGGTGTACCTGGCGCATTTCTTCAATATTAGGTGAATCAGCCATAGACATACAAGAATCAGATTTAGTATCTATATAAATAAAAAGGATTATTTATATGAAAGGATTATTATTTATCTATTATTTAATGTTTTTTCTCTTTTTTCCAAATACCATTTCTTATGATCCTGATTTACATTTTCATATATTTTTTTTTTATTTATTACTCTCGTCAGCCCTGCTGGTAAACTATATTCCACACATTTATCATCATATATTACAATTACGGTCAGATAGGTTCCTATCTGGGCAGAATAATGAAAAATACTAAGATCAGACCCTTTCATTTTTGTATTTAAAGTTACTGATTTAATGCGAATTCTAGGAGCATCTGTCCGTAATAAAATATGATGATAAGTAGCCATTGCATTAAAAATCGCGACATCAATAATCGTAGTCTCATTTGATTTAGGAGATACATCGAATAGGACAGAATTTGTGATGTCACCAAAAATAATAAGGGGTTTAGTTGTAAAATGTTCCAGTTCAATTTGTGATATAATATATCCACTTAATTGGAGTTCTCCATTTTCCGGAACAATTAACCAATTAGACCATTCAGTTTCAGGTGTTTTTTTGGCAAATTGATGACTATCAACCAAATATTCACATGAATTTGTCATCGGGATCATATTTAGGGCCAATGCTGTATTTTCCCCAGTTTTTTTGATTATACATTTTCTTTTTTGATCACTCATTATTATTATTATTAAAATAAATAATAATAATTATCAAAATAAATTTAATTAAATAATAATCCTAAAATAATATTTTTATCATAGGCTTCTCTCATCTCTGGTGCAGATGATACATCGCCTGATAATACATTGTATTTACTACCTGAAATTGATAAATTAAAGAACTATTCTTGATTAATTTAAGTTTTAACATATTTTGACTTATATTTTTTTAACCATGTTTTATATATTTTCATTGCATCTCTCATTTCTTTCGTTTGATGAGGATGATACATCGCTCTATGGTACATTGTATTTACTACTTGAAACTGATAAACGGGAGGGCGATCTTTTATTAATTTAAGAGTTTCTTTAGCTTTTTTGGCATTTTTAAAACCAGTTCCTTTCAATGTCATTTTTGGATTTTTATTACTATATAATTGCATGTCTCCCCCTTTTTGTCTTATTTCTGCTTTTCTCATGGGCATTTGATCTATAATTTGATAAATTCGATTCAATTCAGCCTGACTGACCAAAGTAGTTTGATATTTTTGGGTACCATCATATCCAATTAAATTAATTAATAAGGGTTTAGTAAAAGAGTGAGTTTTATATGATCGAATTTTTAAATTACGATCTAGAAAAGCTAATTGATTTTTTTTTAATTTTCTTAATTTGGTAAGTTTTTCCTTTTTATCTTTTCCTTTTTCAGACCAATATACATCTAAATAACGAAAAGAGGAAAAAGGCATGATGTATTATAGTTTAAAATTAGATTTTTCGAGTTTAACAGGTTTAGCAAATTTAAGATTTCTGGTAGGTTTGGAATTAGGACTTACTTTTAATGTAATCTTTGAATTAGTGTTAGGCAATTGAATAGTAGATATTTTTGGGTTAAATTTTATTTTATTAGGTTGTTCAATTTGTATTTTATTTTGTTGTTCAACTTGAGATTTCTCATTGTATTCTTTTTTTGATTTCAAACTTAAAGATAATGTTGGCTTTTTTCCCTTAATATCCAATTTTTCAATCTTTTCATTGTTTTTGAAACTGAGACCTACAAATTTAAATTGTACAGCTTCTATCCATATTACATTTCCTTTATTTGTTTCTTTTATCAATCCGTAACCTTCAATTGCTGTTTGTCGACTGATACCATAATGTCCCCAAACTACTACATCAACATATTTTCCATTATCATAGCCAATGGTTAGGAATGTTATTTTGCGTCCTTTCCGTTTTTGAAGTTGGCCTGATTCTGTGATTTTATCAGCTGTATATGATCTTCCAGTGGCGATAAGACCACGAAAGTATGCGATACGAAGAATTTCATTAATATTTTTGTTGGAACGATTAGGATTTTTACCAATATTTAGATAAAATTGTTTTCGTGTTAATATTTTTTCACGAAAATACATATTAGGTAAAAAATTCGGTCCTATCCAATATCCAAAATTATAATAATCACTTACTGGATCACGATTTTCTGATTTAACTGAATATAATGGTGTTAAAGTAGTCTTATTTTTCGGTTTTAAAGGTTGACCTATAATAGTATTATGATTTTGTCTATCATTATCTAAAAGTTTCCAGGGAGCTCGACCAAAAGTGATATTTAGACCAGCTGTTTGGGCTTCTCGGAAATGAACCCAACGACGATATGCACTATGACAATGATTTAAGGCAGCTAACCAAAATTTTTGAGGATGATGATACTTCTGGTAAGCTAACGCATATACCAATTGGGCATACGAATAAGCATGAGATTTACAAAAACTGTATTCGGTTAACCTTTCAAGTTGTTCCATTATTAATTTGGTTTCTTCAATAGTTAAATTGGGTTGATATTTTTTAAGTCTTTGTCGGAATTGATTTTTAAGTGGGTATCGATTTTTAGCAAATCCTTTCCGAAATACATCTGCTATTGATTCATCTACTTTTATCATTCTCTGAATATAATGAATTGCATCGTCATCATAAATAATATATTTATTTCGATCTTCCATTAAAGGGCTGTAATTTTTCAAAAAATCACTTTTCTGATGCCCCCGAGCTGCCGCTGGACGAATTAATGCTAATCCTTCAGCTATACCTTCTAAATTACATGGTTGCATCATCATAAATATTTTTCGCATAGCCCTAGATTCTGCATAAACTATCCCTAAATTATTACCTTCTGATAAGAGCTGATATACTTTTGGATCGTCGGGATAATTCTCGATGGGTTGATGACTAGTTTCCCAGAGTTGACCTAATCCACGATTTGATAAAATATCAATCTTTATCAAACCATGATCTTCTACTTCATCTTTATTTAATTTTATTTGCGGGGCTGTCGTTGTATCATCCTTATTATTCCGAAATACTTTATATTCCTTTAACACTAAATCTTCTGGTACGTCTTCATCAAATATTATTATTCCACCACAATGTAATGAATGACCCCTCATAGTTCCCATTAGTTCTTGAGCTCGTTTACGAATAGATGTTTGGATTTTAGGGTCAGGAAATATCTTTTCCAATTCAAAATCTTTAGGCAAAAATTTATGATAATTATGATCCCGAATTGCTTGTTTTAAAGCTGATTTTTCCTTAAAAAATATATGATTGGATATCCGAGCTACCTTATTTTCCCAATTTTTATTTATTTTATCATATATTTGATCCCTTAGATGCCATGGAAAATCTAAATCAATATCAGGATAATCTCGCCTACGTTCATGCATAAAACGAGCTAATGAAATATGATGTTCAATCGGATCAAAATTACTAATCTTCATTAAATAACAAATTAAACTAGAACCCGCACTTCCTCGTGTTACATGAGGAATATCAACACCCGCTAATTCTAAAATCTTATAAACTTGGTAAAATACTTTTAAAAATTTCTTTTTTATCACCAGTTTAATTTCTTTGGCTAAACGGTCAAAGTAAATAGTTTTTAGTGGAATTGGTCTCTGAAAAAAAGTAAAGAGTGTTTCTGCTTCAAGTGATTCTAAGATTTCATATGATTTTTTCCAGTTGTTTTGAAGATAGTTTTTAATTTGATTTTCGTTTGACATTATTACAATAATATTTTCCTAATTTTTCATTTTTTTTTTATTGAAAAAAAAAATCTTTTTTTTTCTATTATAACTACAATGATAGTAGATCACGTTCCTAGAGCTGAACGTTCTGATAGAGCTAAAGCCTATGACACGAGAGTATCTATTTGCCTTATAACACTTTTAGTTGTGTTCTTAGGAGCTATGATAGGCGGACTTTTAATAGGAATAGCTTATGAAAATCTATATCAAGCAAAGTGTTTTGTATTAAAACATAAAATTGACTTAACAATTAAGGCCCAAGAACATTTTGAAATGGATTCTAAATATAAAATTGCGTGGGAAGTTTCTTATTTTCGTTCTCGGAAACCTATTTTCTTAAATAATGATGATTCACCAGGAACTATTATTGATCCTTCTCATAGATTATTTAATAATAAAGAGGAAGCTAAAATTGCTTTAAGTCATTATAAAATTAATGCGACTTATTCATGTTTGATTGATGCCAATGATATTGATTGGAAAGAGGATGATTTATTTGTTTATCAATCCAAAGAATATTTAAATTGGAGTATCCTTGATGAGAATAGTATAATGGTTATTATAGGATATGTTTGTTTTGGAATCATGGGTATCTTCTTAATATTTTGTGTTTTTGATTTAATTATGTTTAATAAGGAAAAGATATATGAAAAAATTGTGAATATGAAGGAAAAGATCCTAAAAAAAAGGGAAATTGTGAAGAGGTTGATATTACAACAGGATAGGATCAAAGTTATAAAATGAATTAAATAACTTTGATTATGAAATTACGTAAAATTAGTTTTAATTATTGTCTCAGCCAACTCAGGATATTCAACTACATCATACATTACAAAACTTAATTTAGCATCTTTCCATTCATTCTTAAATAAATCTACCATTTTTTTATTTAAATTCCTTGCTAATTTTTTGGTGGACCACCATAAATGTGTAGCAACATATAAATTATCTGGGGTTAAAGTAGCATGCAAACCATAAAATGTATTAGGATTTTTGTCCCATCTATTGCTAGTTTTCAAATTATTTATATAGTCATCCATTTTTTGAACAGCTAAATCTGTGTTAGTTGTATTAGGCCATAAAGATGTGACTGTATTGGGTGACCAAAAATGGGGGAAGCGATATTTAGTGAAAGAGTGATAAATAACAATAATATTTTTATTTAAATCCCAGAACTTTTTCAATTTGGATGATGCATTCAAAACATCGGAATTTGCTAATCTATTTCCTATCATTTTAACTAAATCATTTTGAAAGACTTCATGATCCTTTTTTTCAAAACCATAAATGAATCTTATATCACATATTAATATTTCTTTAGGATACTTCTCTGAATATTCTATTAAATCTTTCATTCCTTCCAAAAAACTACCACCTAAAAGACCATGTGTGAATCTATATTGTATTTTAGAATCTTGGATATGTTTTGCGACGCGAAGATCAAAATAACGAACTCCCTCTCTAAATTGGTCAACCAAGTCCAAATTTTGTACTTTAGAATAATTTACTGTTGTGCATGGTGTTGTATATCTAGCTATTTTTGCAAATTTACTCGCTAAATCATCTCTTGCCTGATTCCATGGTGAACATGCATGAATATCCCAGGTTCCAGCATCATGACTACCAGGAACATTTATGTTCCTGAGGGGAGTGTTAGGTAGTAATGATTCCATCCATTTATTTTTATTCATCTTAGTTATATTATAATATTTGATCTTATAATTGTTTAGAAAATATAATTAAAAATCTAAACTTTAGATTTTTGGAAAATATATTATTTTTTTTCATTCATTTTATCTACTTTTTCTTTAAGATATACTTGGTATAATTCGATTAGTTGTTGTAGATTTGAATTGTGGGTGGATAATATTCTTATTGCTAATAAACCTCCATTTTTTGCTCCATTTATCGCCATCGTAGCTACTGGAATACCGCCAGGCATTTGACAAATACTTAACAAAGAATCTATACCTTCTATGGAGTTACTAGATTTTATAGGGATTCCTATTACTGGAAGAGTGGTTAAGCTAGCTACCATTCCAGGTAAATGGGCTGCGCCACCAGCTCCAGCAATAATAACTTTGATTCCCCTAGTTTGAGCCATTTGGGCAAATTTAGTCATTTCAAGTGGTGTTCGATGAGCTGAAACTATTTTTATTTCATAAGGAACTCGAAATTCTTGAAGTATCACCTCAGCCTCTTTCATTACAGATAAATCTGATGAACTACCCATAATTATCGATACTAATGGAGATTGTTTAGGGGATGGGGGAGTAAAAAGAGCATGCTTCATTAGATTGATTATTTTAGGAGTTGCGTCTAGTCCAAAAGGGTTATAGGATTCCTCTAATTCGGGACAACTAGGTAATGGTTGATTAAGAAGACAGGTTAAATGTCCTAATTTTCTTCCTGGAAACGATACTGATTTATTATAGCAATAGATTTGAAAATTGGGCTTAGCAAATAAGGAAGTTTCAAAATTCTCAGAATTTATTACATAATCATCAGTACCTATTAAATTTATCATTAAGGTAGGTGATGAAGGGGGAACTGAATTTGGGAGAGGAAGATTTAATAAACATTTTGTGAGGAGTTCGAATTGATTAACGGGATAAACATCCAGAGTATGGTGTCCGGTATTATGAGGTCGAGGAGAGATTTCATTTATATAAAGGTTATTATTTTCCTGTGAGAGAAAGAATTCGACTGCCATGATACCTATTAATTGAAGTTCGGTAGCAAGGTGAATTGCCATAGATCGTATTTTTTTTTTAATTGTGTTAGATAACATAGGAGCAGGACAAAGGAGATAATCCAGTTGATGTTGGGAGTTAGCAACAGTTTCAACGGGATCATAAAGAAAGATCTCCTGGTTGTTGTTACGACCTATAATAATTGAAAGTTCTTTTTCTATAGGCATATATTCTTCGAGGAAATAGGGGTTTTGAGTAGGAATAAGATCTGATGTAGTTTGAATAATTTTGACACCCCGACCATCATAACCGCCAGTTTCAAGTTTTTGTACGATTTTAGGTGGTGGAATGGTTGAAGAAGATGAGAAATCATTGGGTAAGAATTTGTAGGTGGGAAAATTGTGATCGAGGAGCCATTGTTTTTGGGTTCTTTTGTTTTGGATAATTTTAAGGATTTTGGGATCAGGATAGACTTTTTTATGGTATTCGGTTTGGAGAATTTCGAGGGCTTCGATGGAGATATTTTCGAGTTCATAAGTGATGATATCACATTGTTGCCCGAATTCAACTATTTTTTGGGTATCATGATAGTCACCTTGGGTATGTTGACCAAATTCAATAGGTGATCCGGGTGGTAGTGGATATTTGGTAGGTATGATTGGTCTTTGAGGGGAATAAACGTAGTATTTGACTTGAGAGACTTTTTGGTTTATTAGGAAGCCACCGAGTTGGCCCCCTCCGATAATGCCAATAATGGTAGGTTGGGATGACATATTGTATTATTTATAATGAAAACTTTTTATAAGCTTTTGTACAAAAATTTGAATATTAGAGTAATATAAAAAAATTGGAATTCAAAAATTTATAAACAAAAAACACTTATCTAATCAAAAATTATCTATATAATCAAAAACACTTTCTAATAGAAACTATCAAAAACAACAATGACCGATATAAAAAATTTTGAACAGTACTATAAAAACTTACTGGATAATATTTCTAACATAAAAACTAATATTAAATGTGATGGTTTTAGTAAAAATGGCAATAAATGTAATAATTATTCTTGTTTAGAAGGCTATTGTAAAATGCATCATAAATCAGAAAATCGTATTAAATGGAAAGAAATGATCGAAAATGAAGGGTATCAGTTATGCAGTAATTTTGAACGCGCTTGTTGCACTGGTATTTTAACTGATAGTAAACATAAACAATGTGCTAAATGCCAAGCTGATAACGCTGAGAAAAACAAAAGAAAAGCTCTTAAAAAAGCTCAAAAAATGGCAGAAAATCCTGATAAAGAAGTTGATGGAGTAATGTTACGATATTGTCCATTATGTTTTACTTATAAAAAAATGGAAGATGAATTTAAAATAATAAAGAAAAATCAGTATACAAAAAATTGCAACTCCTGTAATAATCATTGTAATAAAATACATAATCTTAACAAAGAGCGCTTTTGTCCACTATCATATACATTCAAAAACTATATGAAAGAGATCAATCGTAATGATAAAAAAAATTGGAAACTCAATGACTCTGATGATTTACCTTTTGATATTTTAGAAAATAACAGAAGAGCTATTTTCCTTTTTAAAACTAATTGCTTTTTTTGCAATAAAAATCCTAGTACTAATGATTATACTGGTATTGACCGCATAGATCCCAAAAATAACCCGAATTATGAAGTTGGTAATGTTTTACCATGTTGTAAAAGCTGTAACCTATTAAAAGGTTTATGGACCTTCAATGAATTAATGAATATTATTGAACATATCTGTAAATATCATAATCTAATTGAAAATGGGAATCTTCATAAACAATATTTCCGTTTTGCCAATGCGAATTGCACGTATGAAAACCGACTAGGTGAGGCAACAGAAAGGGGAATAAAATTTTTATTAACTCGTGATTTTTTCGATAAAATTATAAAAGAAGTATGTTATTATTGTGGTACCAAACCATGTAATATGGAAGGAGGATTGGATCGAGTTGATAATTGTGGAGATTATACTGAGGATAATGTTGTGTCATGTTGTACTACCTGTAATGATCTTATTAAGGATTTAGGAAATTTTCAAATCCTCAATAAATTAAAACAAATGTATAACACAGCACACAATAAAACTCCGAAGTCGGTATTCTTAAAATATGATCAATTGGCGATGATTCATACTACATTTCTGAGTAACAAAGAAATCCTCAATAATAAATTCGGTACAAATAATAACGATTTGCTTTTCTACAAACAAATTTTTATCGGAGATTTACAAAATATTAATTCCATCAAATTTGTAAAACATGAAGGTAATGTAGACGATTTAGGTAGATTATATCGCTTTATAAATTTTGAATATTACGGAATCATTGCTCCTGCCACAGATTTTTCCAAAAATCATAGTCGAATTTTCGCTACCGATGAAAATACTGGTCGCATCTTAGGTTGTTTATTAGTAAAACATCTAGATAATATGACAGTGATCAAAAGAATTATCATGGTAGGTACATTATATAATAATGATCGCATTGATTTACTTATTAATATTATTGATACATCCGATTTTAAAAGTATTTGTGGAGTAACTGTGGATAATATGATTCACGTAGAGTTACCTTCGTTTTTATCAGTAAATAATTCGGTATTATCTAAAGTAGAAGAAAATATTAGTGTGGATCAACCTCAAGTTGGTCTGATTAAACAATGTCAAGAATTTAATAATATTACTAATCCTTTATTATCAGTAGTAGACGTATATAAAAAATTAGGATTAGATACTAGTGAATTATATGATAATAATATTGTTGTTTATAAATTAAAAACCAATCTAATATCCCTAAAAGCCAATGCAATTTGGAAGAAATTTTTAGAAAGTAACCCTTTCAAGTACACGTTTGCTACAATTGATAATATTATTATTAAAGATATATATAAAGAGAGTAAAGGTATGGTAAATCCAGTTAAAACTAAAATTGCCAATAGAGATCAAAAGCCAAAAACATCAATCGATTTATTGGATGATGATATTTATAAAAATAAGTTACTCAAAAAATTACATAATGAAGGTGAAGAAAACCTAGATAATGCTTTTAAAAAATGTCAGGGACATTTACATAATAAAACTGGTAAATTATGTCCTGGTAATCCGCGATATGGAAATAAATATTGTTATAATCACCGATATTTCTTGATCTATGATTATAATGACCATCCTGATAATGATAATAAGCTTTTATGTAATAAGTTCTTAGCCGGTGGAGGATATAAATCATGTCGAGTTTTTATAGATAAAAATTCATTAAATAGACGTTGTGAAGGTTGTTTAAATTATAAGATCTATCAGGAAGTATCAAATAGCAGTAATGTTGAAAATATTGAGCTTAAAAAACAGTTTAAAAAAGAAAATGACAGGCTCGCCATGCAAAGATATAGAGATAATTTAACCCAAGAACAAAAAGATGATATAAATAGAAAGAGAAGAGAAGGGTATCGGAAGAAAAGTTATAAAAAGACATTTTGGGAAAAATTCGATAAACAAGTTATAATCGACTATCAAACATCAAACGAGAAGCATATGGAATATAAAAAACAAATATTAGATTTCGTTAAGGATGATTCTACATATGGAAAATATGAATTACAAGGATTATTAAAAGTCCCTAGAAGAGCTTGGGATGCTATATTTAAAGGTGCTACCATATAATATTTATATTATATATTATTACTTTGGATTACTCAAATAAAATTTATGTTATTCGAGTAAAATTTTTTATCACTCAAGTAAAATTTTTTGTCGCTCGAGTAATTTTTTTCCTCACTCGAGTAAAATTTTTTGTTACTTGAATAAAATAATATTACCTTGAAATTACGGAAATATATAATATGTAGAGATTTTCATATATTAAAATAGGTGTGTTTTTATACCTATTTTATTTTTTTGTTATTTTTTTAAGTTTAATCGTATTAATATATACATATTTCCAGTATGCACTCTGGCATTGTTGGAGTAATGTGTACAATTAATTGGAGTAAGCTTGCCCTGCCATGCCAGACATAACGCGACATTTTTGTACACTCAATATTTGTATTAAAAATCTTACAAATATGTGTGTGCAAATTACCCCACCTTTCGGTGTATTTCTAGGGGAGTAGAGCACATCTTAAGCATTTTCTCATTCGAAAATACCCACCGACTTCTGCTCGTTGGACTGCATTCATAGAAAACTTTTGATTGTTTTCCTTAGAACTTGGCTGCTGATTGCCCATTGTTATCATCTTATACATTGTTACCATACCTCAGTTGTTCCTGAGCCAATAGAAAGTTTCCTCTCTACTTTGGTAGCATAAGCTTTAGGGGTTTCCAGCAATTTGACGGTGTCGCCAAGATTATATTTATCTTGACTAGTAATCATTATTTACGCAGCCATGACCGAAGTCATAACTGTATGATTACTTTCTGTCCCTCGCGTTTTGTTAAGGACGTTATAGTTTACAGCATAGACGCGAGCCTTAGCATCCATAGCACCACCCTCTAGAGCACAACCAACAAATGGTTCGATGTCCTCGACGAAGGCACCTGGAAGGCCTTCAGTATCGAAGCAACACTCAGTGATGAGCTTGTTAGCATAAGCGACTTCCACACAAAGAGTGGCAGTATCAATACGCGAAAAGTTAGCACTGCCAGATGGCTGGTGCTCCTCCGGCTTCAAGGCAAACGAGTAAACGTTAATACCTGGAGAGCGTGGAATGTTCGTGTGATGCTGGTACGGTTGAACCAAATTGAAGTAGTCACCAACACGAGTTGCAAAACGGTCATGACCATTCAACTGAAGCTTAACACTTGCAACTGGATTTCCACTGAAGAGCGGACGAGTATGGTCATAGTTGACTGAACCAATCACATCAGTGTAATTCGAGTGTTGGTTGTTAGCAATGATACCTTCTAGATCAGCAATATCACTAGTGCCAATCAGATGGTCGTGTTGCACAACCCAAATAAGTTCCTTAACCGGATGGTTAAAGTTCAAACGGAATTTCTCCGTAGTCGAACGAAGACCTTCCTCACCTGTGAACTGAAGTTGTTCAAACAAATATTCGTGAGAAACTTGCGCAAAACGACGACGTTCATCAGTATCTAAATAAATATAATCTACCCACAAACTACCTGCTTCCAGACTCAAGTTGTGAAGACAAGCATCTGCAGTAATCGTCAATTCTGCTGTAGTACGAAGTTGCATTTTAATACGGACTTCGTGATACTGAAGAGCAATGAGTGGTAACGACAGACCAACATTGCGGTTGAACCAGAACTGAAGAGGAATAAAAAGAACACGCTTGCACTTGTCTTGAGTAGACCATTGTTGAAGCGAACCTGGGAGTTGTGTATCAGTACCAACACCGGTAACCGCACCTTGGCCGATCATGCGTTTGTAACCAGCTTGTTGGCCAGCCGGAACAGTTAGTTCCGACCAGATTTGAAGCCAGTCGCCGAATTGACGGTCAATACGTTGACCTCCAATCTCTACTTCAACCTCCTTGATCAAATGATGACCTACATCATCAACCCAACGGAACGAGGCACAGTTGCTCTCGACCTTAGGAAGGCATACCTGAAGGTACACACGGTTGATCAAATCGCCATTACGGGCGATAAGCGCATCAAGACGCTTTCCGAAGTTAACTTCTCCATTAACGTTGGATTTTTGTATATCTTTGTTGCTTAACAAATAATTTTAAAAAACCCATACCCCATCTTTCGATGTATTTTATAGGGACTAGAGCACATCTTAAGCAGAATTTCTAAAAATTCTGCCCATTACCATCTGCTCGTTGAACTGCCTTCCTGGGAAAACTAGGTTTCCTTTAGAAGTTGGCTGCTGATTGCCCATTTCAGAATCTATTATTAGATTCCTCATTCTATACATTGTCACTATACCTCAGATGAACTGAGCCATTAATAAGTTTCCTTACTAACTTAGTAATATAGACTTTAGGGGGTTCCAGCAATTTGATAATGTCGCCTTGGGTAAAATAATCTTACCCTCGACTAGCAATCAGTCTTTATGATATATAATTATATCCTGATTACTTTTAGACTCCTAATGGATTGTTGAAGTCTGTTCAATCGCCTCCATGGCGAAGTTGGTGTGTCGTCGGTATACGACCTTAAAAAATGTGATCTGGGGGTTGCCAGTCAGGTAAATGTCCTGGGCCCCATATGCTACCTAGTGCTACCCTGTCTTTCGACATATTTTGTAAATATTCTGGAAAATTTTAGGACTCCTCAAATTTCCCTTAACATTTAGGGTATAGACTATACCTTAAGCAGGAACTAAAGTTCCCACCCATCACCGTCTAGTCGTTGTACTGCCTTCATGGGAAACATAGTTTCCTTTAGAAGTTGGCTGCTGATTGCCCACGTTGGAATTATTAATTCCTTATCTTATACATTTTTACCATACCTCAGTTTTCTCTGAGCCATCAACAAGTTTCCTCATTAACTTGGTAGTATAAGCTTTAGGGTTTCCCAGCATTTTGATGATGTCGCCTCGAATAGAAAAACTATCCCAGACTAGTAATTATGGACTATTACTGAAGGTCCACGGCCAGGTTTATATATGATTATCCTTCTTTCTCATATCCTGTTTACTTTGTAACTCTGTAAATCAAAGTTGCATTAATCCTCCGCTCATGTTTGCTTGTTTTAGTTTGTTATATCCTAAAGCCAGAAATTTATGTCTTCTCATCATTATCTAGTTTTTATAGTTGATTATCATACTCATAGTAAAATAAATTGGTATAGAATCATATATCTACCGATAAAAAAACCTCTCCGAGAAAAATAATTCTCAAAATTTAAATTACCTAAATTTTTTTTTATCTTAAATAAATATTAAAAAATAAACATGTCAACTAAAATAAACTTAAAAATCATACTCAATTCTACCATTTGTAAACATGAATTTGCCAACCTTCCACAATATATCTAAATAACTCACCCCCCTTCCCAAAATATCAAACCACTTCAAAACTAATTATCCTGTCCAGAAATTAAATGCATCATATATTCTATATTTACCATTATCATTTATAAAATCCATAGCGATCAAACTGCTTCTTATAGGCATTTCTTTACTTTTTAAAAATTCCTCTGGAAATAATTTCTCTAGTTCTATTTTCCTATTACAAAAATTTCTTTCTGGACCGTAACATTTACTCATAATATCCAATACATCTCGTTTACCTTCATCAGGAAAATATAATTTATAAAGTTTGGCTGATACCAAATTAAATCCCCATAAGTGCACCTTAGTTTCCCCCCTTGGCATTCTATTTATTATTGCCATAAGAATACCCTGAGAGATGTCGTGCAAATCCTGGATAATATAACGATTCATTTATTTACTAATTCTAATAATTAGTAAATAAATATTTTTATCTTTATTCCTACATATTATATTATGCGTCTCTGCCAATTTCAACATTTTTTTGGTATTCCCCGTCAACAAATACACTCTATCCGTGTTTTTGACTTTGCTTTCGTTGATATCCTCCTTACCTTCTTAGGAGCTTATCTTCTTACCTTCATTCTCCCATATAATTATCTGACTACCCTGATAGGTTTCTTCCTCTTAGGTATTTTCCTCCATTGGCTCTTTTGTGTCCCCACAAAGTTGAATACCTTATTAGGATTAATATAATTTTATTAAGCGCTCTCCTTTAATTTAAAGACATATTTACCATACTCGACTCCATCCTCCTTAAACCAACTTTCATTATTTAACTCAACTTTATTAAATTTAGGCATCATCAAATAATCTTGTATTTTAATTAATTTTCTAGAATTACTTGATTCACCATTTGTTTCTTCTTTCATCATTTTTTGACCTGTTCGCATTCCATTAATCCGCTTACATATAGTACTAAAGTTATCATTTTTGTTCAGAAAATATTCTCCAAAAAAAAACTTAAATTTATCTATCGCATAATCCAAATGATAAATTACAAATATATTCATTGTTACCTCCTTATAAGGACTAAAAGTCCTATGACATCTACCTAATGCCTGATAAATATTGGATAAACTTAATGATGATTTTATTGACCTTGAGAAGAAATCAACACTACGACGGACAATATAATTAACTTCTTGAGGATACAGATTGTGACCTTTAATTAAACGTCCTTTCTTTCCACTAAATAAAAAATTATAATCCTTCCCAAATTCCTCCATTTTTTTACACTTTTCTTCATTCGTACCTTCTACATCTAAATTCTCATAGTCATCAAAAATTATCTGTCTTATTCTATTATAACATAAATAAGGATATTTGTCACTGTTACTTCCATTATCATATATCCCAAATCTAGTTTCTGATTCAGATTTTGATATTATTTCCTTTATCTTAAGATATACATCATTTACTTGTTCTTTTTTATCCCGACTTCTATCTTCCTTAAAACTATATAAGTTAACCGTTAATTTAGGTTTATCAGGTAATTCTTCATCTACACCATAATTAACCAAATTTCCCACTCTACGATTACTAGCATTCAAACTAAATAGTCGATAGTTATGTTTTTTTTTCCGTAAATTTACTTGTAATGCCCTTACCAATTTAGGAATGTGATTCATATCATCACAAATAATCACATCCCATTTTACTTGACATAATTTCCATAAAACCCATTGAGTAGATGACATTGCTTCAGGTTTAATTTTATTCAATGACCCAAAATGATAACTTTCAGTATGAAAAGTACGATATTTTTGTAATACACTTACACTGAGTCCGTTTTTTGTTATCACTATTTTCTTATCATGCAAACATATATCATTCTTCTTTTTCACATCCTCCGTCCCTACCATAAATTCATATAATTCTGGTAAACCACTACACCATCGCTTAAAAGCTTTTTCCCAAACCGGAAACAACATTCTCGGAGCACATATCAGAATCTTCTTCGCTTTTTTCTCATCCAAAAATCTACGTATCGCATTTAACGCTATCACCGTCTTCCCAGTCCCTACACCACATGAAATCACACATTTCGTATCAAACTCTACAACCGAACGATTATATTCATAAATATCACTATCAACCATTTTACGTATCGTTTCTTTTTGCCGAGTAGTTAAGGAAATTAAAGTAGCATCCGAAAAAACTTTTAAACATCTTTTGGAACACATCCGAATTGTTATTAATTCATTATAAGAAAGCTTATATCCAATTTCTAAAAGAATCTCATCCGGAAAAAAATCCCAAATTGATTCCTCTTCTTCTTCTGAATTATCATCTTGTCTCTCTTTTTTAACTTTTGACTTAGATTTAAGATTAAGAGTAATCTTGGGTTTAGACTTACGGGTTATTTTACTTTGGATATCTTTAGGTTTGACTCTTATGTTTGATTTTTGAGACATTTTGATTATTATTATTATTTAATCAAAAAAATTTTAAATAAAAATATATTTTGCGCCGGTGTACATTCTTTTTTGAAATATTAACCCAAATTAAAAATCAAAACTACTAATATCAAACTTACTTTCAACAAAATAAACAAGAATTCTAAATCTACATATATAATTCGGTTTAATTCTATTATTATATTATCTAATAAAATTGATAAATTATTATTATATATAACCCTTTTATTTTCTATCGTGTCACATAATCTAGAAGCCAAATATCCCTCTGATTTACCTTCGGTAATCTTTGCTTGTCTTTATTCTTCATTATAAAAGTTTTTTTGCTGACATTTACTTTCTTATCTTTCCAAAATGACTTAATGTCTAATTCTAAGATTCGAGATAAATCAGAAATCAGACCATTTATATCTCTAGGTGTATATACTTTATCCACTACGGTTAATACTTCTTTAATCGATTCCTCACTTATATCAAGTTGGTCATTGTATTCTCGCCAATTATTAACATGGTTATATAACAGATATTTGCATTGGTAGTTATGGTTAGTACCTATTTTAAAAGATTTATTAAAATTGAGTTTCCCATTACAATGATTACGCAAATAATTGACTCGGGAAGTAATAAAGCCCAATACTTCTCGGACACTCGTAAAAATATAAAATTTATTATTGGGATCTGCTAAAGTAACCCGTTCTTTAGCTTCCTTTAAATTAGAATAGACCTTTTTAAGACCTGGATAACCATGATGATGGTGGACAAAGATAGTGGCATTTGCAGGATAATCTCCTGGCAGAGATTCTAAAAACTTATTGTATTCGACTGTTTCTTGGGGATCAATTACTGTAGTTCGGTTATAAAAATTATGATAAGTACCATTGGTCTTTTTTGCAAGTTTTCTCATCAACTTTGTTACATAAGATCCAGCACATTTAGGAACATGATAAAAGTAAATAACTATCATCTCTTCCAGAAATTTATAGAATAATATAATTAAATATAATTAAATATAAAAGATTAATTTTACGATTATCCCTCTTTATTTTATGAATACATTAAGATTAAACCTTGGTATGGTGATTGATCAATTTTGTGTCCCAGTTTTTTCTTTATAATCAGGAAATAATATTTATATATTACTAGTAATAATATATAAATTTTTTCCTTAATTTTAGCCTTATTTTTCCTTTTTATTTCCCTTTTTGTTCTTTCCGAAGCTCCCATTGGTCCATTGAGAGTTCTCCCAGACCGTCCGAAGAGCCATAAGTTTCGAAGGTGAAAAGACGATCTTTCAGAAAGTACATTACAAATAGGGTAACTAGTACCCAAAACCAAGTTTGGTTGGTAAGATTATTGAGAGTATCAAGTAAAGCGTCAATCATAATTTGAGATATGTATATAGTTATGGATGATTTTTTTCTCTATGGTAAAAAATTACAAAGATTTAAAATTAAATTACATCATTTTGATTTCTCTATAATATTGAACAAATTTCTGAAGATATTCGTCCAAACACTCTTCTGAAGTTACCCGATGATCGTTTTTTCTAAATTCATACCGGTTTTTTGCTAAATTACCTTCAGATTCAGATATTTTCTTCACCGTCCAACCATCATTAATAGCATTATAAATAAAAACCATACTTTGAAAATCTACTAAACTTTCCAAACTGACTGGTCCCATCTGAGGTTTACTAGAAGTTGAGTTCATAATATATAACTATAAATAAGTATATAAAGTAATAAAGGTTCGCGCAAAATAAAAAATAAAAATTATTTTAAATTGAATAAGCTAAAAAAAAATGAATATAATAAAATATTACTTTTTTTATTGATTGTAAAAATGGCTACTACTAAAAAAAAAACTAAAATCACTGAACCACTCAAACTTTTTTACAATTCACCTCATATTATTGAAGCTGGTGTTGATGAATGTGGTCGTGGATCCCTCATTTCTCGTGTTTATGCTGGAGCTGTAATTTGGGATCCCTCAATTGAATCACCTTTAATCAAAGATTCTAAGAAAATCAAGAAAGAAACTGATTTTAATATGGCATATGACTTCATTCGGGAAAATGCTATTGATTTCGCTGTTGCTTACGTAGAGGCCGACGAAATTGATCAAATTAATATACTCCAAGCTAGTATGAAAGCCATGCACTTAGCTTTAGATAAATTGGGTTTACGACCACAACATGTTATTACTGATGGGAATCATTTTAATCATTATATGGATCGTTTTAATGATGATGAAGTTGTCCCACATACTACCATTATTAGTGGTGATGCTTTATATTATTCTGTGGCCGCCGCCAGTATTTTAGCAAAAGTTGAAAGAGATCGTTATATGGTACAATTATGTGAAGAAAATCCTGATCTCAACGTCTACGGAATCGCCAAAAATAAAGGATACGCCTCCGCAGGTCATCGAGAAGCTATTAAACAATGGGGAATTAGTCAATATCATAGGAAAACATTTGGTATATGTAAACAATATTCCATATAATAAAAATTAAAGATTAAATAAATGATTCACTCTTTGATTAGAATAACCATATTTTTTTATTAATAAAATATAGTTAATGAAATAAATTAACTATATTTTATATTTTATATTTCCAAAGTAAATTAATAGACGAATAAGTCTATTCAGATTTATTTTAAATTTTTTTCCTACGTTTAATTGTCATCATTATCATCATCATTCTTCTTCCCTCCTTGATAATTTACACATTCCTTTGCATTACATTTTTTTGGCCCAGGACAAACCAGGGTATAGATTTGTAAAGGATCATTTAAATATTCTACAGGATCATCAGTTGCATGTGGATTTTTTATCCAGTTACGACCCATCAAATTTGCCATTTCTTTAGAAGTGCGTTTAGGCAATGCATGGCGATCAAGTTCATCAATTTTTTCATAATCAAGTTTATCTCGATTACTATCGTATTCAATATAGCGATCCTTGAAATTCATGGCCTCAAATTCTTCTTTTGACAACTTCTTCAATTCTTCTGGAGTAATAAAAGGCATAATTTCTTGTGCAAAAAACTTTTCGATTGCATGCTTCATAAAATCATTATGAAAGAAATCTACACAATAAATCAATGAAGTAAATACTGTTTGATATGGCTCATCAATATACTCCTTATACTCAAAAACTACCTTCTCCTCATTTTTTTCTAGAATAATCGAACCTTCTTCATTGAATTTAGCACGCTCCTCATCATCCTTAACTACCCGTTTTTCACTCTTGATAATTTTAGGTTTCCCATCCTTATCAAGATCCTTAAAACTACGAGTTTCACTTTTTATCATCGAACCCATATCTAAATAGTCTGCCTTCTCCCATTCAGTGATTTGATAACCATTATTAAAACGTTTGTTCATTTCAAAAAACAATTCCTTCTCCCAATCAGATAATTCTGCTTCTTTATCAAGTGTTAAAGTTTCTTCTTCATCTTCTTCATCTTCTCCTTTTTCTTTCTTAAGATAACGTTTGTTTACCACTTCCGGATTTTCTTCCATCCAAGTACAGTATTTTATGAAAAATTCCATAAAATCACTACCAATTCTTTGTTGAATTGGTACAATATCTGATATTTCACCCATGTCATCGATCAGATTTACCAACCACTGACTATACTTGATAAAACTTCGTGGAAATTCGATAATCTTATCGCCATCACCTGTCAATTGGAATTTCAAAACACCACCTTTAGTGGTAGAATCAAGAGGCATATTTGTTGTAGTAGAAGCCATATTTTAGTATAAAATATTGGAGGAATGTTAATCAATTTTTTGTTCTAATTCTTAAAGTTAAGATAATTTAAAAAAAATCAATTTTTTTTTTTTTTAGAAATACCACCTTTTTTCATATTCTTTACATTCTTAAAGTAATTCTCTTATTTCTTCCATTACTTTCACATCTACCCTATTATAATTACATATTCTCGCCATTTCTTCCTCATCACTTAACTTTGTACCCTCTAAATTGGCTTTCCTATTAGCCAACCAAGCTAATACCATTGCTTGATTACCATCCAAACCTTGAGTCCATTCAGTCTTGATTTTTCCCAAATGTGCTAATTGACCAGCTACATCTTTAAGACCGTAACTATAACAGCCAGGAATTGTGGCATTTTCATAAACAAAATGATTGTAAAGGTCTACCCAATAACAATTATCTGGTAAATCATATCCCGCGTTTTTTAACAAAGTTGGTTCAGCATTACTCCAATGAAATACTGGTATTCGGGGACCTAGTTTCGATAATTTTGCTAACATAGTCTCAATTAGCTCCTTTTCTTCCTCTTTTGTTAATTGATCAACTATATATTGGATGAATTCTATCTCTGGTTGATTATGTGTTAATCTATCAGAAGTGTGTTTATTAAGAGGGATATTATTAGGGTGTGTAATTTTCAGTGGTAAATATTTGATTAAAAGACCAGCTAAAAAGATTTGACCCGGTCTTTTATCCAAACTTGATACGCTTTCAAAATCTATATAAACTTCAACTGGAGCTTTAATTCTCAATCGGGGTAAATAAATTCTACCTTTTTCAATAAAATTGGAAATTCTTGAGCCGTTTTTCAAATTATTCAATTCAGAGGCTTTCAGTCTAGTCAATTCAGAAATTTTAGTTATTCCATTTTCATGTAATTCTTCACGAGTTTCTAAATTTAAATAACTTATTTGAGTTAATTCTTCCTTCTCCTCTGCCAAATAAGACTTAGCCGATTTCCATTGAGAATCATGAGTATTTTTCATATTAGGATATAATTCCTTCAAATCTGTTTTATCTACCTTATTTAACCAATCTATACCGCCTTGAATTAAATTATCGTTATTATGTTTAGGTATCAATGCAAAATTTTTTTGTCTATCATAAATTAAAGTTGGACTTATGGCTCCAAACCGATTCATTTCTACTTTGTGTCGACTAGACAAAGTCTCACCATCAATAAGAAACTTAAGAGTGGTTAATTTAATTTTTATAGGTAAATAATTAATTTTAGAGTATTTATTCTGGAAACGACTTAAAATTTTGGAAGTGCGACATTGATCCGGAAAAAGTATACGAAATACATCTTTTCGGATTAACATATCATAAGTTTCCCATAACGTATATTCCCCTTTTTTTATTCCCAATTGACCCATAAAAATAATATCTATCCCTCGATTCATAGCTTCTTGAGTATCATCCAAGAGTTGACAATCATATTGAAGTTTCAAAAGTAATTCTTGATAATTTGGAATATCCAAGATATTATTTAGACTTGCATTTAGAACTCTATATGTCATATCATTTTCTTGAGCTAATTTTCTTATTTTTTCAATCGTCCTTAGTTTAAATTTAATATTCAGTTGATTATAATAATCCAGAAAAGGTGTCGCATCCTTCAGATATTCATCTTCATGTAAATCCAACCAATCTAATATTGGGTCATCCCGAAAATAATTAGTTAAACGATTAATAGAAAATAAATTAGGTAGTTTTGAAGCTCTTTCTGATGGTGGGGGTATATAATTTTCATTAGAAAGTACCACAGGAGTATCTCTTACCTTTTTTGTATTCTTACGTTGAGGTCGACTTCTCAAAGAACTACGTAAGCTTTTGCTACTTGGTAACAAAGAATCATGTGTAGGTTGTTGTCGAGCTCTTGTATGACTTCTAGTCACAATTTTTCGCTTTCGAATATTACCTTTTGGTTTTGAATTATTATTATATTTTATTGAGTGAAAATGTGTAATTTGCGGTAGGACTTTATAAAACCAATTCGAATCCTTTTTTATTATCGTCGTCCAAGTCTTATGGAGAATCCAATATACTTCTTGATCAGGTCTGAGTTGGCCATAAAATTTACTTGTTCCCAATTTTGGCTTTTCAGTTGTTAGTTCGAATTTATATTCTGCATAAAGACACTCTTCTATCTCTGGCCATACTTGCATATTTATTTGCATCTGGACCCAATATTCCAATGGTACTCGATAAGTAATTTGCCGACGCATTGGACATTTAACTTCGATTAGACGTGGTTTACCATCAATAAATTGAATGCCATCTGGACTTGCTCCAAGAAATGAGTAGTCATCATGAATTTTTAAACCTAATTCACCTATCTCAGATTTCGTATTTTCTTCTAGATTCTTTAGAGCAATCGGTTCTAATATTGTACCCCAAGTAGTAGGTAAAACTTCATAATATTTTATATTTTCGGGTGTAATTACTTCTAGATCAGATCCTCTTGAAGTTTTTTCTTCTAGAGTTTCCGGTACTTCATTCAGTAAATCATTATAAGAATGATACGAATTTAAATGAAGAAGAGAGGCTGTTTTAGATGCTGTGATTAATTGTTGTCGAATAGAATACCATTCAGCAGTCTTTTGCTTAGTTTGAGGTAAATTCTGATAGTCAGCAATTGTATTAAGCGACATAAGATATTTAATAATATGATTTATTTGGGTTATATTTTTATATTTATTTAGATAAGAGTAGTGAATGGTTCTTCAAATTTAGGAACCACTATATTTAAGTGCTGGGAAAAACTAATTTCTACCTGTAAATAAAAAATATTTATATTGTGATTGCTATATTCACAAAATTACATATCTATATATATTTTATTTTTTGAATATATACAAATAATATTATGCCTAAAACTGTTACTGTTAGTAAACGCGATCTTGAAATCGATTTTAATACTGGTCTAGAGGTAACTTTGAATGACCCTTTGTTTGACCTGGTTTATCAACGAATTTATAATGCTACTCAAGGATTAGATATTACCCCTGTAAATATTACAGTTTTAGTAACATTATGTATGCAAGCAGTAGCTAAAATACCTCAATTGACGGGCCAACAAAAAAAGACTTTTGTTATAAATTTAGTTAAAAAGATTATTGGTGATCTAGATGGTATTAGCAAATCCGACCAACGTGCATTTCAAACATTGATTGATTTTACATTACCAGGAATGATTGATGCATTGGTGGACGCATCAAAAGGAAAGTTTGATTTTAAGAAAGTAATCAAACACGGTCACAAATTATTTAGTTGTTGTCGGTCAGGCGAATCTGATTAAGTAAAAATACTAGGTTGTAAAATAACTTATTTTGTTACCATTCAGATCCTATAAAAAAATAGGTTAAGATATAAATATAATTAACTTCAAATATATTATATTCATAATTATTTCACTTGATCATGAAAATTCAGAATTCTAATAATTCTCACCTAAATGAAGTTGAATTCAATGAAATTAATTTTATTGGTGGTACTAGTAGATATTATGTTGATAAGAATTTAAATTTCTTTGTTAAGAAGCCCATTTTATTTCTTGATCATGATATCCTTAAGAGAGAAGTTTATATTTATAAACTTCTTAATTCACTTAATATACTATGGTGTCCTAAATTAATTTATTATAATAATGAATTAATTGTAACAGAATACAAAGGAGAAGTCATCAATGAAATTAATATACCATCTGATTATAAAAATCAAATTTCTATTATTTTGAAGGATCTGAAATCACTTGATATTAAACATAATGATATATTAAAAGGTAATCTAGTAAATAAGGAAATATATTCTGAAATTTTGGTAAATAATGGTAAATTATATTTAATTGACTATGGTTGGGCAACAATTAAGGATGACTTTTCTTTAGGTCAAAACTATATTTCAAATAAATTAAAACCTGCTGGAATAGTAAATGATCAAAATATTATATCATATTTAGATGACTTATATAAAAAAAAATGTAATAATACTCCTGTTAGAAATAGACGTAATGATAAAGGATCACAAATAGAAGTACCTATATTTGAGATGTTAAATGAAAAAACTATAAAAATAGGTGGTTATCAAAATTTTGAAATATCAAAAGATAATTTAATATTACATTCCAAAAAAAATAAATACAATATTATTAATGATATTATCAAAAATCTTCATTATAAACAAAATTGTTTTACATTAGCTGATATAGGTTGTTCTGCTGGTGTTTTATGTTATCTTGCTAATAATATTGGTTACGAACAAATTTATGGTTTGGATCATGATAAAGAATATATAAATTTGATGTCAAAAATTAACCAAACATTACAAATCGATAAGGTTACACCACAATTCTTTTCTTTTGGTGATTATATACCTCAATCTGATGTTGTTATTATGTGTGCTTTAATTCATTGGGTTTATTCATGTACATCATTATATGGTAATTTCGCTTCTATCTTTAAATATTTAAGAACCAGTGTAAAAAAATATCTCTTAATTGAATGGGTTGATCCGAGTGATGGTGCTATTCAATACTTTAATCATATTGATTATAATAAAGATAAACAATCAGAACGATATAATAAAGAGAATTTCGAAAAACAAATTGTTAATTTTATAGGTCCTATCCTAGATATTAAATATCTTGAAGGAGCCAGATTTTTATATTTAATTAAAAAACTATAATATTTATATCTAACTTATTTTACTTAATTCTTCCAATAATTCTTCATTAGTAGCATTTAATTCATTAATACCTAAAACCCAATTGGTCGAATGAGTGGATTGAGTTCCAGCTGTCTGAATATAATTTATAAGTTCTTCATCTGCTTCTGATGTATACCAATCTAAATGTCTAATCTGATATTCCCCACCCACTCTAATCGCTCTAAAATTACAAAAAATTGGATGAAGCATTGGTAAATAACTTATAGGAAATACCGATAATGTTCCATCGATGGCACTAGGTTTATAAATAGTATATTTGTTTCCTTTAACCATTATCTTTTTTTCTTTATTTTTACACCAATAATTCTTAACTTGCTCTCCTATCACATTTTCTTTCATTGGATAATCATCAGGTATATCATCTATACGCAAAGCAGGTCCTACTTGCCATAAATTGTTATATTCTTTACAAATGTTAACAAAATGTCGGAAATAATTTTCAACTGGTGGTATTTCACAATCTGGATCACATTTCGCAAAATATTTAAATTTATATATTTTATGATATTTTTTTATATTATTTACTAAATGTCGATAACCTACTCGTGCTAAATTCACTTCTGCCACATTCTTCTTTCCATAATATTTATCCTTCATTCTTTCTATTTTAATCCAAGCATCATTTTTTATTTCTTCATAATAATTCAATAATGGTTCATAAGTGCTATTATGATCGACTATTATTAATAATTTAATATCATTTTGATGAATACGTAAACTTGCAATTTGTTTTTTCAAAACTCCTAACCTATTATGATTTATTATAAAATAATATAAATTTGCTTCGGGTAAATCTACCATCTATTTGTATATTAATATATAATTATTTAGTTTATAATTTTATATTACACTACATTAATTTTTCACACACATGAAAATTAATTGGCTTAATAATAAAGATATCGACCATAATATGGTTCAACAACTATTAAAAGATAGTGAATCACTTAATCATTTCACTAATTATGGACCACTAGTAAAAAAATTGGAAGAAAAGTCACGACTTTGGTTTGATATTTCTGATGAAAAAGCTGTCATCGCTGTTAATAATGCTTCTGCTGGCTTACATGCCTTGGCTTCCGGAATTAATAAATATACCCGTAAGATCTTATGTTATGCCACTCAAAGTTATACCTTCCCTCCATCAGCTCAAGGGAGTTTAAAAAATAGTATCATAGTAGATATTGATGATGAAATGGGTCTGGATTTAGATTTTGTTCCTTTACATTTAGTAGATGGTATTATAGTTACCAATATCTTTGGAAATTTAACGAATTTAAAAAAATATGTAGATTGGGCTCAAGAAAATAATAAATTTTTGCTTTTTGATAATGCTGCATCCGCACTCTCTATTTATAAAAATAAAAATGCCTCTAATTACGGTCATGGCGCAGTAATTAGTTTTCATCATACTAAACCAGTAGGTTTTGGGGAAGGGGGTTTGGTAATTGTAGATAGGAAATATGAGGAATGTGTTCGCCAATGTATAAATTTTGGAATTGATAACAGTTTGCCATTTCACGAATCATATTGGCATAGAGAAGGATCAAATTATAAAATGTCTGATTTATCAGCTGTTTATATCTTACAATTTTTAGAAAGAAAATTATTACATATCAAACATAAACATTTTATCTTATATCGCCATTTGAAAAATGCTATCGCTCATATAAATGGTGTTAATTTAATGAATAATTCCTCTGATGGTATTCCTTTCGTAACTTGTTTCTGCTTGATCTTTGATAATCCTGATAAATCTACAGAACAAGTCTTTTTAGATCAGGGTATATTTTGCCGGAAATATTATAAACCATTGGTAATTTTACCAAAAACTAAATGGGTATATGACCATGTTTTATGTTTGCCATGTCATTCTGATATGACAATTGAAGATATTGATTCAATAGTCAAAGTTTTACATAGTATCTTAAATTAATTTATTTATAGTATTTTCTTTATTATTTTACATGGATTTCCATAAGCTAAACTATTATCTGAAATGTCTCTTATTACATTCGATTGTGATCCTATTATTGACTTACTTCCCACCTTTATTTTTGGTATTATTGTACTTCCCGCCCCTATAAATGAGCCATTTTTTATACTAACATGTCCGCATAATGTAGTATTTGGCGCTAAATGATTAAAATCACCTATAGTACAGTCATGATTAATACTTGAATTCGTATTAATAATATTAAAATTTCCTAATTTCACCTCCGGTTCAATAACTACTCCAGCACATATTAAATTATTATAACCCACTTTTGTAAATAACATGGAATCAGGTATGATACTTTCATGATGAATTAAATTAATATTAAATCGATACTGAAAAAAAGGATGATGGGACACCTCTGTAAAAATTTTTTTCCGTAATGAGTTATCTCCTATAGAAATAAAATATAATGCATCGATTTCATCTTTAATCATTTTTTCAAGATTCCCTAAATATTTAACTTTAGGTGGCAATAAATTAGAAAGGTCTCGGTCATCATAAACTCCTAGTATTTGGATTTTTGGAGTTTTCAGAGAAATATTATAAGCTACTTTGAAATGTCCTCCACCACCTATAAATATTAATTTGGACATTCAGTTCGTTTTACTTTTACTTTTATATATAAATATAATTATATATTCATATAATTATAAATAATGCGAGTACTTTTTTGTGATAATGTTTTCCCCAATAAATACGCAAAATGGAGAATTGAGGAAATTAAATCATTCATCGAGAAATATGATACTGATATCTTAATCATACAAAAAATTACTAATTTTCATAGTATTGATTATAATTTTGATTGGAATGAACTCTATAAAACACATCATTTGAATAAGTACGATATCCTAATTTTTGACTCTAAATGGAAAAAACTTCAAAAATATAATGACCCCTCTTTTGATGGTAATCAATTTATTGGTAGCATTCCTGCTACTTATATGTTAAGACTTAAAAAGTATCGTTCTGAAGGTAAAACATTTGATTTTAATAAACAATATCATCTTGTATATGATCTCTTCGATAATAACGAGTTTCGCAAGTTTTACCCTACTTTTCCGACTCACAAACAAGCTATCCATTTTTATCCAGGTGGAAACCAGATTAATGAAGAAGGATTAAAAAAAGTCCTAAATACTATTAGTGATGATACAAAAATAATAGTAACACAAGGAAATATGTTTGAAATTATAGGACAATACTTTCCCAATAAAAAATTTAAAAATGTTTTTGGTGCTACTTATTTACAAGAAAATACACCTAAAAATAGAAAAACATTAAATACCCAGGCTTTTCATATCGCATTTTCTTCAATCGGTAATTCCATTACTAAAGGTCTTTTAACTTATGATAATATTGCCAAAAAATACAAAGAATTGTATCCAGAAGATGATATTGTCTTCAATGCTATCGGTAGATCTAACATTGATTCTAATGTCCTTAATTTTATCCCTATCATGAGTCAAAAAAATTTAGATGAGTTCTACCTACAGTCTGTTGACGTTTACCTCAATTTACATTCCAGTAACTTTGAAGGTTTTCCATTGGGGGGCGAAGCTATATTGCAAGGGTGTGTATTAATAACTACAGATATTTATAATAATAATAATTTAAATAAATTTGACTTTAGAGATTCTGATGGTATATTTATACAAAATACACATGATGACATTATTCCCTTGATTAATATCCTAAAAAATTTATATGATAATAGAAAATTATGTCTTGATTTAGGTAGAAAAGCTCAGGACAAAGCATATAATTTATTCAGTTATTCCAATCAACAAAAAAAAATCTTTAATTTTCTAGAAGATATAAATATATATGAAAATGAAAAAGATAATAACTGCAATAAAAATTATATTTCAAATATACGTGATATAAATCATAATAAAAATCTTAATATTAATATAAATACTAATACTATGTCCACTCAAATTTTAACTCATCTCTCTTATCCTAAATCTTATGAATTAACTCAAAATATTGCTAAAAATATCCCAACTATCCATTATCACTCTCATATTCTTTATGTATTACGAGAACTACTCGGCCCAGAGAAAAAAATATATATGGAAATAGGATCATATCATGGAACCACTTCTAGTTTAATATTATCTTCCGATAAACCCACTGATATTATAGCATTAGATACATTTGATTTAACCACCCATAATGAGAAGGAGTTTTTAGATAACACCTTTCATTATTATCAACCAATTCATACAATGACTCAAATTAAGGGGGATCCGCAGAAAAGAGAAATAACTACCAAAATTCAAAAAATCTTAAAGGGACGATCCATTGATCTTCTTTTTATTGATAAAAATCACCAATATAGACCTTTTATTAATCATTTTCTTAATTTTCATCATCTATTATCCAAGGGAGGATACATTGTTTTTGATGATTATCAAGATCATCTCTATTCTGCAGAGGTTAAACCAGCTGTTGATTGGATTGTCAAAATCTTTAGACCATGGTATCATATTATTGGTAGTCTCCCTAATAATATCAATGCTTATGGGGGGAAATTTGGGAATGAAGTAATGAAAAAATATAATAACTCATTCATCATGCAAAAGAAAGAAGAAGACACACAAATTAATTTTGGTATTATTATGGCAACTTATAATCGTAAAAACCAAAGTACCCTACATAAAATTAAAAGAGCCATTAAATCGATTCAAAAACAAAGTTACCCACATTGGACTTTAATTTTGGTCGGTGATAAGTATGAGAATACTTCTGAATTTGAGGAAATTGTCAAATTAGTTGATAGTGATAAAATTATTTATCGCAATCTCGATCATGCATTCGAACGCGACCTTCATCAACAAGGCAAAATTAATATTAGACAACTTTGGAATAATGCTGGTGCTAATGCCATGTCTACTGGTCTTGATATGGCTATTGAAGCTGGGTTCAGTCATGTCGCTCATTTAGATGATGATGATTTTTGGGAACCCAATCATCTTTATGAATTAAATAAAACATATTTAGCCTATCCAGAAACTATTTTTACTTATACATGTGGACGATTTATAAATACCACCATCCCACAACATAACAAAAATATTCAATGGGGATACGGTAATTTACCACCACGGGGACGTAATCTTTTGCATTCTGCTACTAGTTGGCGAGTTGATATAATGGAATTAAGGTATCCACAAATTAATTTTGACGCTCATGACATCAAAACTGTCCTCAATACTCCTGCCGATGCACTTATGTGGGATAGAGTTCATCAATATATGCTAAAACGTCAATATTCACATGTTTATATTCCCAAAGTTACTGTAAATCATTTAGATGAAGGTACATCATATTTTTAATTTTATATGAATAAAAAAAAATTTATAAATTATGAATAATAATTTATACATATTTAAAAAAAATTTATATATATTTTAAAAAAAATACAGAATTCATAATAGAACCCATTTTATGAAAATCATTCATCTAACTGGTTATGTGTTAAAAAAATTAAATAGTTTTCGTTTCATATATAATTCTATATCAATTAACAGAATTATATAATATAATTTACTTACTAAATTGTATCATTTAAATATATGACCTTCCAAATTAAAATTTAAAAATGGATTGAGAGAATGTACATTTGCACCATACTTTTCTTTCAACATTTTTTTTGTCCAAATACTTTGATCTTGGATTTCCTTCAACCAATTTTCATACCAACTTTTATATTCTTTCTTATCAATTGAACTTTTTTCACAATATTTATTAATAAAATTAATATAACTCTCAAAATTATTTTCTCCATCTAGTGTTCCCCCATCATGGCCTAATAATATAATATTTTTTGCACCTAAAAACCCTGCTAAATGCATTGCACTAGTTATTGTAGAAAAACTGACTACCAATTCATTATTATCAATATCAGGTGGACTAATTCCCATTAATTTATTCGGTTTATGCTTGAATAAAAACACATTTTCTGATCTATTCTTCTCATAATATTCTAAATTCGTTTTATTTATACCCCCACAGTCTCCTTCTGATATAATATGAATACTATTTTTAAAATTAGGTATATTTTCAACCTGTTTCAATATCTTATTTTCTTTACGAATCAAAAACAAAGTATTATATCTACAGTATACTAAATTAACTCCTATCACAATCTTATTATCGAAAAAAGAGGGATCCACATAATCACACGATTTTCCTGACCCTATCACATATATATCCTCTCCCTTAAAATAATCCTTTAATTTATCTATATATAATTCATTCCCGTATTTCTCTTTAATATCGTCCACATAATTCATTTTATTTTTAACTAGAATTTAATTTAATAATTCTAAACCTATTTTTAATTCTAAATAATCTGGCTCAAAACCATATTCATTCTTTATTACTTCTCTTTTTTCTCTCAATAATTTTACCTCTTTGTTCTTTTTCAAATAATTCATTATCTTCTCAAAATTCTTTAAACTACTTATATATGGCTCCTTTTTTAACATTCCCTCCCCTACTAAACGTACAATATGATTTTCCACAGTTTCTGGCTTTATCTCTAAATTTTCTTTAACTAACGTTCGCCATGTCTCACCTGTTTCTTTATTAGGTCCTTGATAATGCTTTAAAACTTCAAAACTTTTTTTTTGACTTTTATTAATTCCGGGTTTATTTTTATTTTTTTTTTCATTACTTGTCGAACTTGATTCACTTGACATATTTTTATTCTCATTCAGTAATTTTACAATTTCTACTCCTATTTTTTTAACTGTTTGACTCGTCATTCCATCTAGATTCATTAATTTGCTTAGATCTGTCGGTAGATTCAATTCTAATATATGATCAATCACTTGATCTGGGAGTAGAAGATATGGTGGTAAGCTATACTCTTGAGACTTCTCTTGTCGAAATACTTTAAGTTTATTTAGTAAATTAATGTTTCTGGCTTTGGCCGTGGATGATAATTTGGAATGCGATTTTTGTTTTGCCATCTTTATCAACTCCCCATTTGGACGAACCCACAATTCACCCCCTTCATCTAAAGTAAATTTTTTTTCTCCTAAAACTACTACTTGCATAACTCCTGATGTTCTTGAATTGAAACTTTTTTTCTTATAAAGACCACCTATCTTCTGGTATTTCAAATATTGTAAATCAATTAATAATTCCCCAAAAGCTCGCCACCAACTCTGAGTATGGTTTGATCCCATATTATAATAAGGATTATTCTTGTAATTCTTATTGAACTTTTGACTTTTTGAACCCGTTAAAATTCCTACCAAGTTTGTCCAACCTAAACCTCGGTATAAATTTTTTACCAAGTCCGTTAATAATTTTCCTTCTTGACCTACCTCTATTAAATTCGATTCTTTTCTCTCCAAATAATCATCTACATTATCATTATCATCTAACGTCAAATTTGACATTACTCGAGTTTTATTAACAGTGGATACAGGTTTATTTACTTCTTTTTCTCCAGCTAACAAATGACAATTATCACATTTTCCACATTTTTTTTTCAAAGATTCCTCATCCTGAGGCCAATCATGATACATTTGTTCACGTTGAAAATACGAATCTATTTGTAACTGACGACAAACATTCGTATTTGCCCATTTACGAATCAGTTGTAATAAATGTAAATGATGCGCTTCTACTTGTGAATTCCCCATTTTACCAATTAAAAATTTATGAATGTAAAAATCACGATTTGACCAATATAAATAACATTGACTAGGTAAACCATCTCTTCCCGCTCGACCAATCTCTTGATAATAAGTTTCAACATTTTGAGGAATACCCCAATTTATTATCTTGCGAATATTTGGTTTGTCTATACCCATTCCAAATGCAATAGTTGCCACCACTAAATAACATCGGTCATAAATAAAATCATGATGAATCCGTTCTCGTTCTTTATCACTTAAACCTGCATGATACGCTTCCGCTGTTTTATAACCCTCTTCTTTTAATATATCCCGAATTGATTCTGCTTCTTTTCGAGTCGACACATAGATTATACACGTCTCCGGATCTTTTTCAAATACCTTCGCCGGCTTTAATATTTCACCCAAATTATCCATTAAACGACTCTCCTTTTGACGTACCCAAATCCCTAGATTTGGTCTCACCGTACTTGCCTTCACTATCTTCGGATCCTTTAACGCTAATGCTTCTCTCATGTCCTTTATTATTGTCGGAGTTGCTGTCGCTGTTAAAGCCAATATCGGTACTTTTGGTATCATGTCTCTTAAACCACTTAAGTTCCGATAACTTTGACGAAAATCATGACCCCACTGACTAATACAATGAGCTTCATCTACCGCCAATAAACCTAAAACATTATTATCAAACATATTATTTAGAAAACTTCCTTTCGTATCCATAAACTCCGGTGTTGTATATACCACTTCATATTGTCCCGTTATCACCTCATTTATTGTTCCATATAATTGTCTTGTCTGGCCTGAAAGAGTACAACATCTTATATTTTTTGACAGTAAAGACATCTTCTGATCTTCCATCAAGGACAAAAGAGGAGAAATTACTACAGAGGTCTTTTTCGTATAGACTGCGGGAAATTGATAACAGAGACTTTTTCCCAAACCCGTAGGTAGGATCGCACAAACATCTGTTTGGTCAACTAGAATTGCGTCTATAATTTCCCGTTGTTTACCCCTAAAATTATTAAATCCAAAATACTCCTTCAATGTAATTTGATAGTCTTCTGTCGTATATTTAAGTTCACTTTCTTCTTTATCTTTCTTCGCTGGAATGGGTGTCAAATTAAGAGTCTTTGGTAAGACTTTTTCCTCCACATCTTCCTCCTCATTTTCAGAATCTGATGACACAATCAATCTTTCTTTATTTAATGACATTAAAAATTATATTATAATTTTTTTCCTTTATTTACTTCTTTTTTTATATATTTAGAAAATCATTAATTTCTAAATATTTTATTTATATTATTTATTTTATTTAATTATTTTATTTTATTTTTTTTTATAATAACTTTGTTTTATTCTCAAAGTGATTATTTATATTTATTTTTTATAAAATAAAACAATTATATTATTTTATTTTTTAATAAAATAAAGTAATTATTTATATTATTTATTTTATTTAATTATTTTATTTTATTTATTTTATTTTTTTTTATAATAACTTTGTTTTATTCTCAAAGTGATTATTTATATTTTTTTATTTTCATTTACCCTTATAGGCAAACATAGTTGGGTTTCCTGGACATCCTACACCTTTCAAATTATAACCTTTATTATTGTAGCGAGGACGATAATCTATCAATTGACTAGCTGGTAGATGATACATACGAGGTTGACAACCACCGCATGGTAAACCTTGTTTACGTCCACAAACTGATGGGTCACATTTAGGTAAATATTTACGACTAGGGCAAAGAGAATTAAGACGGGTTTGGTTACGAAGATCAGACTCAAGATCCACCAGATTTTCGGTACTTTGACTGACATTATTACCACCTAAAAGACCAAATCCAACACGTTGTTCGTTGCAATTATAAAATTTATTACTATTCAAATTATAATGAAGTACATTCTGATTTTCTTGCAATGTACGGGCATAAGCACAATCATCATATATAAGCTGGTTAAATGACATAGCGAAATCAATAATATAATTTAAGCCAAGAAATAAATCTAAATGTACATATTATTTTCTAGTAAAAAAATGCTCTAAAGTAATTATTCCTCTCTTCTATTTTTTTCCCCTCAAACCCTCATTGAACTCATTTTTACTTATATTCCCATCTTGATCCAAGTCTATCTCGTCAAATGTTCTATCCTTTAATCTCTCTACCAAACGTTTTAATTCATCCGCTGTACCATCTAAATCGTCTTGAGTGGAATCCAGTTTCACTACACTAGTATCAATACTAGAAGAAAATTCATTAAATATATCTCCAGCTTGTGATAAATTATACATAAGTTGTTTAGTATTTTGATAAAGTTTACGTAGTTTTTCTAATTGAACATCTAATTCCAAAATTTGACTCTTCAGTTCTGAATTGTTCTCTTTAGTCAATTCTAAATCATTTTTCAAGTTATTAATCTGTTCCGTATATGCTAATTTAACTTTTTCAAGTTTCTCAATTTGTTCTTTCCCTTCTCTAAGTAATAATTGTAGTTTACTATTTTCCTTTTTATAATTTTCTTTAAGTTCATTTATTTCCTCTAATTTTTTAGCTAAAGCTTCATTTTGATTAGCAAACTCATTAATTTCTTCCTTTTCCGCTTCAATATTATCCTGTAAATCGTCTTTGAGATTTTTAAGCTTGCAAAGTTGTGATTCTGATTTTTCCAAAGTCTCATGAAGCTTTCTATTTTCTCTAACAAAATTATCTTTTGCTTTCTTTAACTCATTAACATTCCGATTTAACTCCTTATTTTCTGAATCAAAGAAATTTAACTCCCTTTTTAGAATATCTATTTGTTTCTTAATATCTCCTAATACTTTTGATGTTTCAAAACCTAAAAATACACTGGTTGCTAAATAAAAACTTCCACCCACTATATATATCACCCCTCCTGATGTTACTGCTCCATAAATAATTACACCACTGGACATTAAAGTTCCAATAATGGCCAAACTACCTTTAAGATATTTGAAAACTTTGGATAAAAAATACATATTTATTAATAATAATTTGTCTCAAATATTTTACTTCTTATAATATTATAAATAAAAAATAATATTATCAAAGTTATTATCTAATAATCATACTTTCTTCCACCTTCTCATTTCTTCTTACTACCTGCCTTTTTCGTCTTTGGAGATTCTTTTCTTACTGGTCTTTCAGATTTTGGTATCCAACTGTATCCACGGTCTCGAGTACTCTTTACATTTAAAACTGGGGCATTTACTAAACGCAGTCCTGATACTGTAATCGATTTACCTGTCAAGGATGGAGTTTTAATATCCTTTAGTGTAGTACCTTCAGGAAGAGTACCAAGAGTAATTTGAGCCTCAAATGGTGGATTAGGAAAAGTAGTTCGAACATTAGACCTTATTTTATCTGCAAGTTTCTTTAATTCTGGACTTACCTTTAGACGTACTGCTAAAGTATTAGTTTTTCCAACTAAAGCGAATTTATCAAAAGAAATTTTGAAAGGTTTAGCACCTTGAGAAAGTTCAGTAAGAATTGAATGTGTATTAATATCAATATCATATCTTCCTAAATAAAGATATGTCATCAAATAACTTCGACTTTTCTTTGGAATAAAAGTTGGGTTTTTCTCCATCAAATCTTTTATTAAACTATCCAAAAATTCCTGCTCTTTTTCTTCCATAACCGCAGTGGCTATGGATACCATCCGATCTGTGTTGACAATCAATCCACCTGTTTGCGAAAACATATATAGTTTACTAAGATTTTAAATGTTAAAAGGTTTAAGAGATCGACTAAAGAATATGATATTAAACACACTTACATTTTTCTATCATACCTTATATTCTTTTCTTTTTTTATTTAAAAATTAGGTGTTCCTGTCATTATTTCTTCACCTAAACCCTCCAGATAATTTCCTTCACCTCCACCCATTAAATTCGCAAAACCAAAAGCTTGATCGAATTTATCTTCACCCAATACTCTTATTCCCAAACCTACTAAAAGTGACACAAATATTATATTTTTCCAATAAGTCCCCTTCGTTTTATAATTGTCTAAAAGCTTTTCATCTAAATACATGAAAAACCAAGTAATTAGACCTGCTATCACACCATAAATGATTGAGCTCATCATATTAAATGAAGTTATATGATCAATACAGAAGAAAAATTTATTAAAACCAGCACATTTATTATATTAATATCCTTTTGGTATCTCCATTAAATAATCCTCTAATTTTTCTCTTACTTCTTCCATATAATGTCTTACTTCCATTAAATAAGAATCAAAATTCCTACCTTCTCGACAGGCGTCCGAAGCTTTTCGAAATAAGGTTGCCATTTTATTGAGAATATCTATATTATCCATCCAAAGTTCCATATTTTTCTTAGTGAGAGGACTATCTAAATAATCATCCTTAATTTTAATATAATGTTTTAGTTGATCTGTTTCTGATTTATCAATATGAGCCTGAAGAATTAATTTAATACTACCCAAAACCTCACAAGCCAAAATATCTTTGCAATAAGTATCTATCAAATTATTAATACTTTCTAAAGCTAATTGTAAAATTATCTCCCGATTTTCAGGTTTCAAATTTATTAATATCTCATCCACATGAAATATCGGTGTCTTCAAATTTATTAAATCCATTGAACTTCCTCCCATAAATGTACGCTTTATTCCTTGAAAATTAAATTTATAATCAAACAATTGAATAGGATGACTATGATCATTTGTTATTCTAAAACCCTTTTGAAGTCTCAATTTCGCTCCTGAACGAAAACGAACATAAGCTAGAGCTAATATGGCTTCTACTGTACCTATCCAAACCCTTGTATCTTTTTTAGAAGTCAAATAATCAAATATAATCTTATCAGTCCTTAAGAAACTATTGGTATATGGTATTAGCCAAGACATTTCTATATTATTTTAATAGATTGTTTTTATATTCGAAAGAACAAATCGGAAAAAAAATGAAATTTTAACCTTTTTTATATTTAATATGATTGAATTACAAAATTCCTATTTTAATCATCCTAATCCTAATTCTAATGATAACAATCCCATGTTATCTCCTGATATAGATCAATTTGAACTTAATCGTCATCTTGATGATTCTAGTTTTAGTCTTAATAGTACTAATAATGTCCAAAGTCAATTAGAAATAGTTACTCATAAAATCTGCAACCTCAAATTTTATTCTTTCTTCTTTTTATTTACCACCATTATCATGACTATACTCTGGCTTTCTGAATCACAATTTAGTCAAGGGGTTTTACGATACAAATATTTAGGTGAAAGTTGTCAATGGAGCATTACAAATAATAAAATATGTGCTCCTCCTTTAATTTGCCAAAATAATAAATGCCAACTAATACAAAAAAATTGTATTGATAATTCAAATTGTACTGGATTAATCAACCCACAAGAATGCCCCCAATGCAAGTCTTGTCCTCCTTGCCAGAATCTGGTTTCTTACTTCGATTTTAATGAATTTCCTAATTATTGGTTACCACGTCAACGAAATTTCGGAAAAACCGAAATTTTGTTAGGTATGAGTTATGGGGCATGTAAAGAAGTTTGTGCACGGGATCCCAAATGTAAACTAATATGTTTTAACGGAATTCGTAATATTTGCCATAAAAGAATTGGTTATCTTTTTCCAGGAGTCCAAAATATGACTTGGACATGTGCCATTAAAACCAACAATCTTAAATAATTTTAAATTAATTATCATATTGCCCTCTTCGACAATATGGACATGCCAATTCATCCTTATGTTGAGAGATCCATGGATCTAAACATTTCTGATGAAAAGTATGATCACACTTTAACTTTCTCACTAATGTTTTACTTTTATCAAATAACTCATAACATATCGGACATAATTTACCTATTACTCCAGCTTTATTTGCAGTTATCAATTCAGGAAGATATCTGCTCAAATATTCAGTGTCAGTCATATCCTTTAATTTAATTGTTTGCGGATCGAAATCTAAAGAAGGACTATAATGAGTATTCAAATCATCTTTAATTTCAGAAAAACTTTGATGGGCCCAAATATATTGAGCCATTATTTCTAAACTTCTACTATCAGATTCAGCTTCTATAATCGCACTCATATAATTTATATTTAGCTTATTTAATACATACAATTAGCTTACTTAAATACATATATATAAAATTTATAGATATAATTATTAGATTGTTATATCATATAATACATCACTAAAGAAATAATTTAATAATCAAAATAAAATGCAACAACAATTTATCAAAGGTATCATCTTGAATCATAATAATCAACCTACTGGAGAAACTACTCAAATTAACATTGATAATATCTTCGGTAGTCCTAAATGTGCTTGTGGACAAACAAGATTTATATGTCGAATTATAAATCCATTATGTAACCTTTATATTTGCGAAAGGGGTGTGGATTGTGCTAGTTATGGACGATATCAAGTAATACCGAAAAAAGGAGATAATGAGAAAAATTCATGTAAATTTTGTGGAAGATTATTGAAAAAAACCATCTGAAAAAATTGATCTATTTTCACCTTTTTTAATGCCATTATTCTATCAATCATATCTACATGAATACTACAGGTTATTTATTCGCAGGTGATAATGCGTGTTTTATCAAATTCTGGAATGGTTCTTTAGATTTAGTCAGTCTTGATTGGTTAAAAGAAAATGGAGATATTAATACCCGAATTTGGTCTGTTAAAAAAACTAAATTCGTTCACTTACCTGATATTACCCCCTCTAATAATCCTCGTTTTAACGAATTACCTATTACTCGTATTAGAAATATCGATGGTTTAGTAGATGTAATTGATACCTGTCCACAAAGTTATTTTTCAAATCTAATTTGGTCAAATGGACGAAATCTAGTAAATCCAATGTCAACTAGAGAAGGAGATATTAGTGATGCTTATTTATTAGGTTTATTTTTTGTATTAGGAGAAATTTACAAAGATGAAAACAATAAATACCAAATTGTTATCAAAACTAATAAAATTGCCACACTTCTTGATTTCCAATTTCATCTTAAAAATAATTATCCTCATCTCAACATTCCTTCTTATCAATCCCAATCCAAATGGGTCTTTAAAACTGAACTCAATGATAAATCTTCTGAAAATTTAGCAAATTATTGGTTTCATATTTTTTATCTTAAAAATTTAGCACAAAGTGATTTAGGTATCAAAAGAGTTCCTAAACACATCTTAAATTCTAGTTTTTTATCCAAAAAAGACTTTATACGGGGATATCTTGATGCTCAATCTGATTTTCAATTTGGTAAAATGTTTATTTGCGAGAGCAAAATAGTGTGCGCTCAATTATTTCATCTCCATAAATGTCTTGATTTACCTATTACTATTGTCGAAAAAAACACACCTTATTTCACTCATTTTGTAATTCAATTAATGACCCAAAAATTTAAATATAATGGAGTAATCGAACGAAAATCTATTTATCTTTATAATAAACCTTGTTTCTATCAAATTACTACTAAAGATAAATTTACAATAGGTGTAGGTGATGGTTTAGTTCTCTAATTAATTCAAAGTAAGATAATAAATAATTTTATTAACTTTGCTTTTTATTTTTTTTTATAACATATTTATTCTACTTTCTTTTGATTCCGTGCTGAACGACGAATTTCATATTCACTCCCTACAAAAAGCCGACGTTTCGCATTAGAATCTGGAGAATACTTTGGTGCAGATCGTTTTTTGGATCTTCGGGGGGCACCAGGACAAACTGGTTGTGATTGGTTAGTTGTTCGAGGGGTTTGCATTTTATTAAATGTTAAATAAAGTAATAGAATATGATTATTAGAATCAAATTGTTTATTAAAATAGAAATAAAAAATGAATCAATTTTTTATTTTAATTAAATCGGGGTTATTTTAGGGTTTAAAATATATAATTTTAGGATATATTATCTTAATTTTAGGGTATATATTTTTATTTGCCATGAAAATTAATGCTGTTATAATTGACGATTTTTATCAAGATCCTGATTCTATTCGCGATTTTGTTCTTAAACAAGAATTCAATGTTAAAGGGAATTATCCAGGAGTACGTACAAAGGACTTCCGAGATGATAATATCAAAAAAATATTTGAAGATTTAACTGGGGAAACTATTACTGATTGGGAACTCGGTTATAATGGTTGTTTTCAATATACCACCAAGGATATGGACTCTTGGGTTCATCGTGATGGTACTGATTGGGCTGGAATAGTCTATTTAACTCCCGATGCTCCTCCTAGCGCTGGTACCGCATTTTTTGTACATAACGAGACCGGACGAGAACGTATCACTCCTGATACCCCTAAAGCAGATGAGGATATGATGAATAGGGATAGTAATAATATGAGTAAATGGACTCAAGTAGACAATGTAGGAAATAAATATAACCGTTTAAGTTTATTCCGTGGTACACGTTCTCACCGTAGTATGGATTACTTTGGCGATTCTAAAGAAAATGGACGTCTTTTTCAATTATTCTTTTTCAATGTAAAAAAGGATTAAATAAAGGGTCAAATTAAAAAAAGTATCATTTGATAATATATATTTAGATCTTTTTCTAATGTTATTGTGGCTTATTTTACTTGTTGCTTTTGTTCTCATTCTCTCCAAAACTTACTCTATTGAGGGATATCATAGCTATTATTCATACCCATCACCTTGGTATCGTCGAAGAATCCGTAATCATTGGATTCCATCCCATTATCCATCAATAAGATATGGATATCGTAGAGGAAGATATCGAGGGCCTCGACCAGCATGGTATCGTAGGTTTATGTGGTGGTAGTTAGTGTTACAAAGTTTGTAAATAAAATACTTAAAATTGTAAGTATTTTATTTTTTATTATTAATTAAATTTCTGGTGTTATATCCTTTATTTTCATAATTTCACCATATTTATTGAATTTTATAAAATAATATTCGGGAAAAAACCAGGCCATTTGGCTGGAAGCATGACGAAATTCTATTTCTAGTTCCATATTGGGTAGCCTTTTCTGAATTTCTAATAGATTACTTAATGGTTCATCAGGATTAACTATGTCCCTTAATAGAACTTGGTTACTAGTACATTTGACATTATTTACAATATTATAGCGTTTACCAATTTGTATAAAATCACCTTGATTACGAATAATAAGATTAGGTGGGATGGTAGAGAAAAAACGGCGAAACATTTTGAAAATAAATGTAAGTAAAAAAGAGATCAATTTTTATTGAAATCAAATTTATAATTGATAATTCTAGAGATTTCTTTCTATGTGCATTTTATTAGAATTTTTCATACTTTCCACATTCGGCTATGATTATGATGATTACGATTTTGACTATTATAATCGCGAAGATTATTATTAATAGAAAATAATTATATAAAAAATCGTAAAATAAAATTTACATAGTGTATTATATAATGGTTGTTTTAATTTATCCTAACCAATTGTTCGACCCCAAATTTTTTCCTGATCAATGGAAAAAAGAAAAGATTTTTTTAATAGAGGAACCTATTTATTGGGGTACTGATTCTGATCTCAAGTTGAAAATGAATAAACTTAAATTAGTTTTACATAGGGCCTCAATGAAATATTACTTTGATCTATTAAAAAAGAAAGATTATAATGTCACATATATTGAAGAAAAAAAAGTAAGTAAAAAATATTCTTTTTTATCAAATGCTAAGAAAAATGATATTCTTGCTTGTTTTGATCCTACTGATCATGAAGTAAGAGATAAAATTGAGGATGTTGCTAAAAAATACGATCTGGAATTACAAATTGAAGAATCACCCAATTTCTTACATACTACCGAACTTTTAAGTAAATATGTCAAAGATAATGAAAAAAGTCAAAGGAAAGACAAAGATAAAGATGAAAGAATTACCTATTTTCATGCCCCTTTTTATACTTGGTCCAAAAAACAATTAGAATTAAATAAAGTTATTGGTAGCAAAACTTATGATACTGAAAATAGGAAGTCTCTTCCTAGTGATGAAGACCAACTTGAAATTCCTAAATTACCTAAAGGAGATAAAGATACAAAATGGGTTAAAGAAGCGATAAAATATGTGAATAAGACAGCAAGTAAAAATTATGGGAAAGCGGAAGAATTTTATTTACCGGTAACTCATAATAGTTCGGAAAAATGGTTTAAAAAATTTCTGAAGGAACGATTTTCTAACTTTGGAGATTATCAAGATGCCATTACATCTAATAATCGTTTTATATTTCATTCAGTCATCAGTCCTATGCTCAATGTTGGTTTATTAAATCCTAAATGGGTTGTTTCTGAAACAGTAGATTATTATAAAAGTAATAAAAGTCAAATTGGTAAAAACGATTTTGAAGGTTTTCTTCGACAAATAATTGGTTGGAGAGAATATAGTCGTATGCTTTATCTTTTTGCTTATGATGAAGTCAAAGGAAATTATTTTGAACATGATCGCAAACTCACTTCTAAATGGTATACTGGTGATTTAGATATCATTCCTATTGATTGGACCATCAAAACTGCATTTAAAGTAGGATATTTACATCATATTTTACGTTTGATGGTAATGGCAAATTTTATGAATCTAGTAGGATTACATCCTGATGAAATATTCACCTGGTTCATGGAATTTTCCTTAGATAGTTATCAATGGGTCATGCATAATAATATTTATGGTATGGGTACTTATGCTGATGGAGGTCTTACTATGAGAAAGCCTTATTTAAGTTCATCTAATTACATATTAAAAATGTCTAATTTTAAAAAAGATGGGAAATGGGATACTATTTGGACTGATCTTTTTTATAGATTTTTAGTTGTACATGAAGAAAAACTTAACGGAACCCCTTATGTTCGTAATTTATATCATTATAAGAAAAAAACAAAAAGTGAACAGAAAAAATTATTAAAACGCGCAAATGACTTCATACACAATGTTACCAAAAAATAATATTCATACATTCGTCGCCTTATATATCAAATACCCTAAACCCACTACACCTCCTAAAATCATTATACCGCCTACAGTACCTACCCCACTAGCAATTAAAATAATACCCAAAGTGGAAGAAGCACCGGTAAGAGCAATAGCAATTTTATTGTTACGAAAAAAATGAGTGAAAGACATGAATAAATTATTATATATTTTATATCATATAATAATTATATATAATTATTTTCATATACAAATACAAAGTTATTTTTGATTATATCAATTGATATATTTCTTTTGATCTATCATATTATTTTATAAATTATTTGATTATATGAATAGATATATTTCTTATGATCTATCATATTATTTTATAAAATTAAATATTCCTTTGAAGTTGTGGTTTTGCCATTATTCAAGATATGGATCTTATGTATTTCCACCTTTTGAAAATATAATACTATCACCCCAATTACCCTATATTAAAAAACTATTGATTAGTAGCCCACCAATTGGTCTCTCTTGAAAAGCTATTTATTAGTAGCTCCCCAGTCAATATGATCTTGTCCACTTTCAATTAATTTCAAATTTGATGTTCCAAAATGACCACAACCAAACCATCCACCTCTATTTGCACCCAATGGGGATGGATGAGTGGCTTTTAAAATTATATGTTTGTGAGTATCAATTAGTTTAGCTTTGCCTTTTGCATGATTACCCCATAACATAAAAACTACAGGTTTTTCTTTTTTCTTAGAAATCAACTGAATAATTTTATCTGTTAAAGTCTTCCAAATTCGCATATGACACTCTTTTTCTTTATGTCTCACTGTTAAAGATGAATTTAGAAGTAAGACACCTTGACGAGCCCAACTCTCTAGATTGCCTGTTTTGGGAATTTCATAATCATCATAAGTATCCTTTATTTCTTTATAAATATTCATTAAACTCGGTGGAATTTTTACACCATCTGGAACCGAAAAACTTAAACCCATCGCCTCATTTAAATTTGAAAAATAAGGGTCTTGCCCTAAAATTACTACTTTAGTCTCTTCCCATTTTGATAATTCAAATGCTCTAAATATTTTATCAAATTCTGGTAAATAACGAGCTTTTTCACCATTTTCTTCTAAATCTTCCTTTAGATCTCTATCCACATCCCCCATAATTTCCACCATCTCTGGCAAACTAAAGATTTCTTCAGACCACCCACCTAATTTTGTTTGAGCATAATAACTTAAAGTATTGGAGTTCCAATCAGGGTTCATTTTAGTAATTGGAAAAAAAGGTTCACACTCGGAATCTAGTGAATCATTAGAAGTAGGAGTGTTATTTTTTTTAAGATTGATTTTAGGTTTACTTAAATTTTTCTTTTTAGGTGATTTTGTTTTAACATGAATTTTCGGTTTTACTGAAATTGGAGTATTATCTGAATTAGATTCGTTCTCATGATCACTATCTAAATCAAGGGTGATCCTTTCTTTTTCTACTTTGTGTTTTTTTTCGTTATCTTCCATTTTATCTAGAAAATCATCCGAAGAAATATTATCACCCATTTGGCTTCCAGCTGATTCTGATGAAATTAAGTCAAGAGCTTGTAATGTTTTCTTCTTTTCTATTTCTTCCTTCTGTTTCAACCTAATTCTTGTTCTATTTACACCTTGGCTAACGGATTCTTTATCATTAAGACTAGGTTTTTGGGGTTGAAAGATAATTTTTTTAGTATTAGATTTCAAATCCATTAAATCTACACATTCAATTACATTCAAACAATTTGTCAGACGAATCTTCTCTGCTACTCGACTTTTTTCTAATTCTTCCTCCATTATTAATGGATTCTCATATATTGTTACTTTTATTTTATCATTCTTCAAATGTATCGTTTGCGAAAAATCTTTAATTGCCAAATAATATTGAGACCAAGAACCCCCACCATCTCGACAGATCTGGCTCGGAAAACCTATACTAGCTAATCCTTTTGTCTCTGCTATCTCATCTAAAGCATCCTGAAACCAACTTAAACGAAGTTTCTTTCTATCATTAGGTCTATCAGCAGTACCTGGATAAAATTGGCCATAAATTAAAATGATATCAGGTTTATCCAATGAATTCTTAATAATTTTAATATGACCAGGCTTTCGATCTAGAATAGCTTTATCACCTTCATAGATATTAGCTTTAGGATATATTTTGACTAATTCATGATAAAGTGGTTCGATTTCAGGATCTATTTTTTTTCCTTTACAATTAACGATAATAGCTAAATATTGTTCATTATCAACATCTAAAAAATTAGAAGAATTGTGATAAATTGTTTTAGTAGATTCCTGATTTTCCATTTATAATTTAGTCTTATCACTTTACACTATTATTTATTAATTATATTTAATTTAATATTTATGATTAAAAAGTAAAATCAAAAAATAATAAAAATAAGTTATTATTAAAGTATAAATGTGGGACTTTTTAGATTCTAAAAGCCATCGACATTTGGTCATTCCTCATAAAGAAGCTTCACTTCTATGGAATGATAAAGACAATTCTTTAAATGTCACTTATAATCACATACACAATTTAACTAGTGCTGGGTTTCGGGTACCTATTTCATTGGAACCAGGTCAGAAATATCAAATTTCAGTGGAAGCTCAATTAATAAAAGGTGATAAAGCTTTTATTTATGTAGAAACAAAGGATGCAAAACGATTGTTACCCCGATATAAAATTTCAAATGATTCTATCAATAAATTTGCACATGAATGGAGCTTTGTAGCAGATGATACTTTTGATAATACTTTTCTAGGTATTTTATTCTTTCATCCTGATTCAGATTATGAACTTAATGTTTATAAATTGAAACTTAAAAAAATTATTAATAACCAAAACTATGATCAAAACTTTAATCAAATCAAACAAGAAATTAAAAAAGAAGTCAAAAAAGAAACACAAAAATTAACTACACAAAATCTAGCTCAACATAACCAATTAACAACTTTAAATGATAATTTATCAATTTTGAGTACAAACCGAGATCTTGATCTAGTTACACCCGAATTATCTGATAAATTAAATCGCCAAGATTTCGAACGTCTACTCATTAATTCTGATGCCTCTCATTTGACTGTGACCCCCAGCGAATACCAAAAATTAATTATGATGGATAATAGTACAAATGATATCTTTAATAGTAATAATAACAGTAAATTTTCTACGAATAAACCAAAAAATCCAAAAAAAGTAAATAAGGGATATTCTATTCCTAACTACACTTGGAATAAAACATCATTAATTGATCAAAAGCAAAATGATGATTCAAAAGTATCTTCAGAATCATTAAAAGTTGAAATTGAAAAAATTCCTAAACCTACTCAAGAAATCATTAATTATTTAAAACATTCTGCCTCCCGAATTGTTATTAGTTTAACTACCACTCCCAAAAGAATTGGGAAAATGTACTCAGTTGTAGAGAGTTTACTTGATCAAAGTCTACCGATTGATAAAATTTATTTAGTGGTACCTGAAAGATATAAAAAAGACAATAAACCTTATTTAATAGGGAAAAAATGGTCTAATTTACTAGCTACCAAAAAATTTAAAATTGTTCGTTGTCCTGATTATGGTCCTATGACCAAATTATTAGGACTTTTCAGATATGAGACCAATCCTCAAACTCTTGTTTTAACTGCTGATGATGATCATCATTATCCTGTTCATTGGGCTTATTACTTATCTTTTTTGCCTTTGATGCGTCCACAATTTAAAGCCTTATATGGTTTTAAAGGTTATTGGGATCAACAAGTGATAAAAGGTAGTGATCAAGTAGTTCAAAATATAGATTTTCTATTGGGAGAATGGGGTGTGGCAGGATATTTTTTGAAATACTTCAAGAATAATACTCAGGGACTCATCCGACAACTCGGTTATGGACCAGAAGCATATATCTCTGATGATGTTTTAACAGCTAATCACGCTGCTAAATTAGGTCTAGCTAGGATGTTAATCGGGTCACCTTCTGAAGATAAAGAATTAATATATCCACAGGCTACTAAATGGGCTAATCAGATTGATGCACTCAATAGAATCAAACCAAGTCAAGGAGCTAGATATTTAACAGTTATGTCTATCTTAAAACAGAAAAATCGTTATTATCTTAATTATCTTGGCCCTCGTTGGAAAGATAATAATGAATATTTCGCCCAAAATCCTCGTTTATCCATTTTACCTAAGGAAATGGAAAATCCCACTGGAATTGTTGATAATAATGTTAAATTAAGTAAACGCAATAGGGGAGGTCGAGGTAGAAAAAGAAAAAAATTGTCAAAACCTAATTCTACCATAAATTATTATGGTGGTGAAGTAAAATTATCTACTCCTAAATTACCTACAAAAATCAATCAGACTCCCGATAGTTCTTCCACACAAGATTATTACAAAACTTTCACTCAATTAAAAAGCCAAACCATTTATCATTTACCCACCCCTGACTTGTCTTTGGTTGATCATGAATTTAATCCACAAAGCTTATCTGGAAAAAAAATTCTTTATTTAAGCTTTATGCCACCTGAAACACCCGATTTAGTCCTCATGTATTTAAAATATTTAGGTAATCATGTTACCCTCAGATTTCCAAAATACCCTGATGTTACAGTTTATCTTGAAAAATACCATTCTTGGCTTAATAAAAAATATCATCAAGTTTATGATCTAGTCATTTTAGATGTACCTTATTGCTTTCAAAAAGTTGAGGTTCAGGATTTTCCAGATCTTCAGCAATTCTATATCTATAGATATCCTGAATTAGGTAATATCACCAAATTACTTAAAAAATTTCCCGTCTTAGTTAACTCACATTATTATGGTTATCTTAAAGCCAAAAGATGGTCAGTGGGGCCTAAATTTCATTATGACTTAGAAAAAAAACCGAATTGGCGTAAAAGTCCTAAAGGTAGTAAACAAAAACATATCGTTTGGATTTTAAGTCATGATTATTATCTTAATAACTTAGATGATTTCTTAATAAATTATTGGAAAAAATTTTATCCTCCTCATATTAAACTTCATTTAGGATTAGCCGGTCCTCCGGCCTTGAAATTACAAAAGAAATTAAATGATTTAGGTTTAATCCAAAATATAGTTTTATACACACATAGTCAGATTTTCCCTACATTGATTTATCATGCTGATTACTATCTTAATGCTGGGTTTTATTTAGATTTTTATGCTTTATGGGCTCACGAAATTTTACATAAACCCTTAATCATGTTGAAATATGGAGAATTTCAAAAAGTAAAACTATTCCGAGAAATACCTTATGATCTTTCAGGAAATATGGTCATTTGTAATCATCATGATTGTCATCGGGTTGTTTCTGATCGATGTCGTTATTATGGTTACATGGGAGTAGAAAATATACCTAAAGTAAATTGGGATAAATTTCATTGTATTATTAATAATTTAAATTTTACTAACAAAAATAATAAAAAAAATTGATTTTTTTACTAAATTTATCTAGATTTTACAAAAACTATAAAATGCCACTCATCCCAATTTTAATCATTCTATCCTTCACTGCTATTATTTTAGCTGAAGATCCTACTATTGAAGTCGATATTCATTCCAAATTTGTTGATGATAAATTCGAAAGTGCTGGTGCTACTGTTTCTTCGCCTTTTATTCCTGGAGCTAGCGTTATCTACGAAAAACCAAGACATGAAGGTGGTCAATTCATGTTAAATTATCAATTCAATTTCTAGAAGAATAAAATATATTTTATTATATAAACTTTGAAAATATAATATAAAAAATTTTGATTTTTTTTATATAAATATATTTAATTTATATAAAAGTTTTTATAAACTACTCAAATATACCAAATTCATTATGTATCTCATTGCTACTATCTTAATCATCATTATGATCAATCAAGCTCAATCAAGTTCTTGCTTAATTGGCCGACCAGCTTGTATCTCAAGTTGTATGGCACAGAATTGTGCTACAGGTTATTGTTCTGGTAGCACATGTGTTTGTTCTCGTTGTGCTAACGGACCAATCAGATTCTAATAATTATATCAAACATATTAAATTATATCTACTTTGTTCAAAGTAGATATAATTAAAAAAATTTATTTAATTTTTATCGGATTTAAAAAAATTTTAGATATATCTTCTTCAACCTCATCATTTTCAATCACAAATATACTCATTATGAACATTATAAGTATGAATAAAAATGCCATAATTAATATAATATTGTTTTCAGAATAATATTCTATACCCATACTTTGTTTTATTTAATATATATTTATTCTTTA
>Ga0209943_1000078_pt1 | contig 63790 bp, 50 predicted proteins | sample SalPonR1_B_D2_MG_FD_185698 | JGI IMG/M metagenome (GOLD analysis project Ga0209943, IMG submission 185698) | Salt pond soil microbial communities from South San Francisco under conditions of wetland restoration - Salt Pond MetaG R1_B_D2_MG... ... | reverse complement strand
TCTCCCGCTTGGTTGACTACCTGTTGAACTGCGATGCCCGGTACCGTTGCCGGCCGGGCGGTCTACTCGATTGACCCGGTCGTCGTATAACCGAGCCATGTTGCAAACAGATTGTTGCTGTTGAGTCCGTAGATCGTTTTTACATCCCCTCCGGAAGTTCGTGCGCGACGCCCTTGTGGCAGTCGATGCAAGTGCGACCGGTCTTTTCCCGATATTCGGCCGAGTGGCGCCGCTGCGCATAGCGACCCTGCAACTCGGCCGACATCGCTTCGTACTTGTGGCAGTTGCGGCACTGCTTCGAATCGTTGGCCTTCATGCGCGCCCAGACTTTTTCGGCCATTTCGAGCCTGTGCGCCTCGAACTTTTCCTCGGTCGAAATCCGTCCGGTCAAATGCCCCGGGACCTCGACCATCATCGCCTTGATCTTCACCTGCATCTTGGGGAAGAATTCCTTGGGTACGTGGCAATCCTTGCACATGGCCACGACGCCCGAACGGCTGTTGTGGTGAACGCTCTCGTTTTCGTAGTAGGGGAAAATGAATGCTTCCATCTCGTGGCAGGACGAGCAGAACTCGTTGGTGCTTGAAACTTCGACGACCGTCAGGAAGCTTTGCCAGGCAAGCGCGCCGGCGACGACGCCGGCCAGGAGCAGGAAGCCCATGCCGAAGCGCGTACTGGGGCGGGTGAAGAACGCACCGATGCGAGCGAATATGCCGCGCTTGGTGCTCTTCGTTCCACCGTCGTCAGGATGCGCCATCGGCTGCCTTGTTGCTCGCCACGCCGAAACCTGCAACAGGCATGGCGAGACGAATTCTTGATTTCACCTCATCTTCACATACAACAAGCCGTGTTTCAATTGACGAAAATCAATTTCGACCAAAAAAACAGCTAGTTATGAATGATTTGCATTTGCGTTGAAGGGAAAATCAGACCGCTACGCGTGCGAGCGGCATAGTCATGCACCGGCAACCGCCCCCGCCGCGGCTGAGCTCGGCGCCGTCGATACTGACGACGACTCGCTCGTCCTGCGACAAAGCGGCCTTTCCGGACAGCAGATCATCGGCGTCAACCACCGCAAAACCTGCGCGGGAAAGCGAATCCAGGGTGTGCATATTGTGTTTGTAGCCCAAAATGCGTCCGGGTCCGAAAGCGAAGAAATTCGCGCCGCTGCCCCATTGCTCGCGCTCCTGGTGGAATGAATCGCTTCCGCCGCAGGCGATCGGATCGAGGTCGATGCCCTGCGCTCGAAGCGCCGACAGAACGTCGGCGTATTCCTCGATACGAGCCCCTTTGCCCTTGCCGAAACGACAGTGAAAAGCGCGGCAGCGCTGGTTGCCCATGATCAACGGCGGGAAAACCACGCACTTGTCCCGATCAACCATGGTAAAGATCATGTCCAGGTGAATCGTGGCACGGGTCTTCGGGATCTCTACCACAATGAAATCCGTGACCGGTCCCTGACTGGCGATCGCGCGCATCAGACGATCGATCCCGGCCACCGATGTGCGTTCGCTGTACCCGATGACGACCAGGTCCTTTCGAATGACCAGCAGGTCGCCGCCTTCTATGGTCACTTCCGAATCCGGGTTGGCAGTGCCGTCGAAATAAAATCCGCCGCTCTGGATTCTGGGGTGGTACTTGAATACCGCCTTTAACAGCAGCGCTTCGGCGGCGCGCGCCCGGTAGGCCATGGAGCCAATCACCACCCGGTCATTGACGCACATGGTGGCATCCCGGGTAAAAAACGTGTTCGGCAGCGGCGGAATCGCGTAGCGTGACGGATGCAGGTATTTCTCGAGGCTGTCGGGCTTTTTGGGAGTACCGTGCACCAACTGCATGGCGAGCGTTTCGGATTCCATTTCGATGAGATCGGTAAACACTTCCGGGCACTGGAAAAGCTGCGTGAGTTCTTCGATCAGTGCTCGGCGGACGCGTTCTCGCCCCAGCACTTCGGTCAGCAGATCATGAAACTCGACGACGGTGGCAACCTGATCGAGCACGCCTTTCAGCTGTTTGTGTTCGGCCAGCGCCAGCGGCAGGTTCAGAATGTCGTCGTACAGCACCTCGGCCGCGGTGGCCGGGGTCATGTTTTCCATTTCCTGGCCCGGCGTATGCACCACGACGGTCTGCAGCGCCCCGATCTCCGAGTCCAGGCTGATCTCGATTGACATTCGAATGGCTCCCTCGGATGTTGTCAAGGCAAGCGGGAATTCACTCGAACTTCCCGGCCTGCGTTTGCCGGCCATAACAAAGCCATAACAAGCGCAATTGAACCGTCATGATATAACGGAATCCAACGACAAGGTCATCCGCCCGGCCCGACCGGGTGCCTGGAGGTCGCCATGAATGACGATGCGCGCGCCCGCCGCCGGGGCACCGCGAAACCCGCCCGCTGCGGCAGTTCAAGGCCATGCCTGCCGACCCGGCCGATGCCGATGCTGTTTGCCGCAGCCGTATCCCTGCTTGCCGGCTGCGCCGGTCCGTCGCCCCGTGAAGTCGAGCACGACGACCTCCGGAGTCGCGCCCCAGCGCTCAACGCCTCACTGTTCGGCGAGCCCGTTCCGGTGCCGGAATTTTCCGAAATGGTTGAACTCACTCCGGAGCAGCAGGCCGACTTCAAGCGGTTTTTCCATTCTGGGGTCAACTCGCGCCACGAACCGCATCAGCGGGTCTACGAATATCTGACGCGCCGCCTGGGCGACACCGATTTTCAGCATCGCACGCTTTCGGCGTCCACGACCATCGATACCCGCAGCGGCAACTGCATGTCGCTGGCGCTGGTCACCACGGCCTTCGCGCGCCTGGCCGACGTCGAGATCGGATGGCAGCTCGCCGACGCCGACCCGGTGTATTCATCGGAAGGTTCGGTGATCTACAGCGCCGAGCATATCCAGACTCGTCTCTACCGTCCGGAATTCAGCCTGAACTCGCATTCGTTTGCCTTCGGCCGCCCATACCTGCTGGTCGATTACTACACCGACAATGCGCCCAGTTCGGGAACGGCCTTGAGCGAATTCGAGATGATCGCCCTGGTGTATCAGAACCTGGCCGTCGAGGCGCTGGCCGAGGGTCGGCTGGACGAGAGCTTCTGGCACTTGCGTGCGGCGCTGGAATACGACCCGGTCAATTCCAATCTCTACAATGCGCTGGCCGTGGTACATCGACGCGCCGGCGATGCACGAACCGCCGAAGCGCTATATCGCTTTGCCCTGGACGAGTTCGGCGACCGGCTGATCATCCTGCGCAACTATCGCAAGCTGCTGCTGGCCAACAATCGTATCGAGGACGCCGATCGGGTCGAGCGCCGGATCATGGTGCTGCCCGATCCCGACCCCTACCCGCTCCTGGGTCTCGGCGACGAAGCGGCCGACCAGGGCAAGCCCGACGTCGCGCTTGCCTATTACCGGCGAGCCGCCGAGGTCGCGCCGTACCTGCACGAGGTGTATCTGAAGATGGCCCAGATTCACACGCAGCGAGGCGACCTGAAACGCGCCGAACGGGCCTTGCGGAAAGCGCGTGACCACGCCTGGGCCGACAGCGACCAGCAACGCTACCAGGCCAAGCTAACGGCGTTGGGCGAGCACTGAGGTTGTGTGTGGTGCCCGGGGCCGGACTCGAACCGGCATGACCTTTCGGCCGAGGGATTTTAAGTCCCTTGTGTCTACCAATTTCACCACCCGGGCTCGGAATTTCTCAGTGCCGAGATGATACAGCGCGCGTGACCGGCCTGCCAAACGTCCGGCTTCGAGGGGGAATTAAGGATGGATGGAGGCTAGGCCCGGAATCGAACCGAGGTAAACGGCTTTGCAGGCCGCTGCATGACCACTCTGCCACCTAGCCGTGGTGTGGATCGCTGAGCCGGGATTGTACCGCGGATTTTCGCGACGCGTCAGCGGCCCTGAAAAAGAAGAACCCCGGTCGTGCCGGGGTTCTCAGGCAAATCTGGAGCGGGAAACGAGACTCGAACTCGCGACCCCAACCTTGGCAAGGTTGTGCTCTACCAACTGAGCTATTCCCGCAGACAAGACCCGTAATTTTAGCCTGACATTTCTTCCTGTCAATACCTATTCGACGTTTTTGCGGCAATAAAGCTTCTGCTCGGTCGCAACCGTCGGCTAAACTTCGGATCACCATTCACAATGGGGCCGACCGGCCGCTGGATCAACCCGACTTGAGTTCCCCAGACCAACATTCCAGCAGCCGGTTGCCGAGCGACGACGCGCACGTCGAAGAGCCGATCGTTTCAATCCTGGTCCCCACTCGCAACGAAGGCGGCAACATCGGCGCGCTCATCGATTCCCTTCTGGCGCAACCCCGTCTGGCCGACGCAATGGAAATCATCGTTGCCGACGACGGCTCCACCGACTCGACGATTGCCGAGGTCCGGGCGCGCGCCGAATCCGGCCGGATCCGGCTGCTGCAGCGCACCGGCACCCCGGACCTGACCGCGTCGGTGCTGGAGGCGGCCCGGATCGCCCGTGGACGCTACTGCGTGGTGATGGACGCCGACGGCTCGCATCCGACCGAAGCGGTCGCCCGGCTGCTGGAACCACTGGAATCCGGCCGGGCCGACGTTGCGGTCGGCAGCCGGCACGTCCCGGGCGGGGCGATCGACGACTGGCCTCGCTGGCGACGCCTGGTTTCGCGCGCCGCGGCGTTCCTGGCCTGGCCGTTTACCCGTGTGCGCGATCCGATGTCGGGCTTTTTTGCCACCACGCGTGAACGGCTGGCCTCGCTGGAACCGCTGGAGGCCGGCTACAAGGTGCTGCTGGAGGTGCTGGTGCGCACCTGGCCCGATCCAAAGGTGGTCGAAGTGCCTTTCCGGTTCAACGACCGCGATACCGGTGCTTCCAAGATGAACGCGCGCGTCCAGTGGCTCTTCGTGCGTCGGCTGGCCGCGCTGGGCGGCGCGCGCATGACGCTGGGCAACCTGTCGCGCTTCAGCCTGGTGGGTCTGAGCGGCGTGGGCGTGGATCTGGCAGTGTTCTGGTTGCTGCGATCGTTGGAGGTGAGCCTGGCGACGGCGCATTTCGGCGCATTCTTCGTTGCGACGATCAGCAACTTCGTACTCAACTACCGCTGGAGTTTTGCCCGCGAGTTCGACCTCGATCGGTCGGCGCTCCGACGCTATTCCGCATTCCTGGTGGTCGCGCTGCTGTCGCTGACGCTGCGCGGCGGCGTGCTTGCCATGCTCACCGAAGGTCTGGGCGTGGTGGCGTGGCTTGCGATTCTGCCCGCGGTCGGGTTGACCGCCGTGATCAATTACCTGGGCTCGATCTTTTACGTATTTCCTGCACGCGACGCCGAGAACAATCCGGAAATCCGGTGGCGCATGGCCGCACTGGCGCTGATTGGCTGCTCGCTGATGCTGCGCTGGCTCTACCTCGGCCAGGCCGAGTTGATTTTCGACGAAATGTATTACTGGACTTACACGCTGCATCCGGCGCTCTCGTACCTGGATCATCCGCCCTTGACCGCCTGGCTGGTCTGGCTCGGATCTTCATTGTTCGGCGACAATGCGTTCGGCGTGCGCGCGGCCACGCTGATGCTCGCCCCGGCGGCCATCGTGTTCGCTTACCTGTTCACCCGCGATCTTTACGACAAGACACGCGGGCTGCTGGGGGCGGTGCTGGTGGCCGTGGTGCCGGCCTGGCTGTTGACCGGGTTTCTGATGACCACCGATGCGGCGGCGACGACGGCCTGGCTGGCGGCGCTGTATTTCCTGCAGCGGGCGCTGGTCCACGGCCGTTCCGGGGCCTGGATCGCCGCCGGCATCGCTATTGGTGCGGGCGCCCTGGCGAAATACACCGTCGCCTTTCTGGCCCCGGCGGTGCTGGTGTTCATGCTGCTCCACCGCCCGGCCCGGCGGCATCTCGCGACCTGGCAGCCGTGGGTCGGTGCGCTCGTCGCGCTCGCGTTGTTCAGCCCGGTGCTGATCTGGAACTTCCAGAACGACTGGGCCTCCTTCGCGTTTCAATCGACTCGCAGAATCGCCGAGGAAACGGCCTTCAGCGCACACTGGCTGCCCGTGCATACCATTGTTGCGCTGGCGCCGCTGGCCGGAATCGTCGCGCTGTACCTGCTCGGCCCGGCGCGCAGGCGCCTGTGCCGGGACGACGCGTCGCGGCGATTCATGCTCAGCATGGCGCTGGCGCCGGTGGCCATCATCGCCGCGTTCGGCCTGTTCACCGAGACCAAGGTCCACTGGATCGTGCCGGCATGGCTCGGACTGCTGCCGATGATCGCGGCGACGATTCACCCGCCGTCCTGGGCCGGTCAGTCGCGCATATCCAGGATCATCGAGGCGCTGTGGCGGCCGCTTCTGCCGCTTTCGCTGGTGGCTGTCGGGTTCGGACTACACTATGTTTCGATCGGCTTGCCGGGCGTGCAGTGGCAGCCCAACCGGCTGGGCTACATGGGCTGGCCGGAACTGGCTCGCGAGGTTCATGCCCTCGAGATGCAGATCGAAGCGGAGACCGGCCAGCGACCGATCGTCGCCGGTATGGCCAAGTGGGGTATCCCGGCGGCCCTGGCGTTTCACGACGTCGACGGCAGGCGCGACAACATCACGGCACGCAACCTGGTCGGCATGAGTGGTTCGCAGTGGGAGCGCTGGTTCGATCCCGAGACCGATCCGACCCGGCCGGTGCTGCTGGTCAGCCACGAGTCCAAGCTGATCGACGAAGACTGGCTGGCGATCGCGCTGATCGGCCTGGGGCCCCTGAAGACGGCCACGGTCGATCGTGACGGCATGCCGATCCAGACGCTGCACTACCGGATAGGCGATGGATTCCGCCCCGATATGCTCCGCTATCCCGGGCACATCCCGCCGTGATCCGTCGGGTCGCGTTTCGACCATTCGGCACTGGTCTGTCCGATTGACCAATGAAGCTTGGCTTTAGCGCTGAAAGGTGGCAGAATAACGGGGTTTTAACACCTTGATGGAGCCTCATGGCAAAAGACGAACATATCGAGATGGAAGGTCGCGTACTCGAGACGCTTCCGAACACGATGTTCCGTGTTGAACTCGACAACGGCCACACGATTACAGCGCATATCTCCGGCCGCATGCGCAAGCACTACATCCGGATTCTCACCGGAGACCGGGTCAAGGTTGAAATGACCCCTTACGACCTGTCCAAGGGCCGTATCACCTACCGCATGAAGTAACCGGTCCGTTGACCGGGGTGCCGGCCCGGCCGGCAACGCCCTGGATATCTCCCGCCCAAGCCCGTTCGGCTCAGCTCGGCAGCGCTTCGACTTCGGTCGCGTTGAATGTCAGCGAAAGCCCCTTGCCGGCGTCGTTGACGTCGATGTGGATGGTGCCGCCCTGCTCGCCCAGGTTGCCGAACAGCAGCTCGTCGGCCAGCGGCCGCTTGATGTGTTCCTGGATCACGCGCTTCATCGGCCGCGCGCCCATGGCGGGATCGAAGCCGTGGCGCGCCAGCCATTCGCGGGCGCTGCCGGAGACCTCGATGTGCACGTTTCGGTCGGCCAGCTGGTTCTCCAGTTCCATGACGAATTTGTCGACCACCTGCAGGATCACGTCGAACGGCAGCGACTCGAACTGTATGACCGCATCGAGACGGTTGCGGAACTCGGGCGTGAACTGGCGACGGATCGCCTCCATGCCGTCGGGCCTGGCGTCGGAATCGGTAAAGCCGATCGCTCGCTTGTTCATGTCGGCCGCCCCGGCGTTCGTGGTCATCACCAGGATGACGTTGCGGAAATCGGCCATGCGACCGTTGGCGTCGGTCAGCTTGCCGTGATCCATCACCTGCAGCAGCAGGTTGTAGATATCCGGGTGGGCTTTTTCGATCTCGTCGAGCAGCAACACCGCATGCGGATTCTGGGTCACCGCCTCGGTCAGCAGGCCGCCCCGGTCGAAACCGACGTATCCCGGCGGCGCGCCGACCAGTCTCGAGACGGTGTGCGCTTCCATGTATTCGGACATGTCGAACCGGATCAGCTCGATGCCCAGGGTCATCGCCAGCTGGCGGGTAACCTCGGTCTTGCCCACCCCGGTCGGACCCGCGAACAGGTACGACCCGATCGGGCGATCGGCGTCGACCAGTCCGGAGCGGGCCATCTTGATCGCCGACGACAGCGTTTCGATCGCCTTGTCCTGGCCGAATACGGTCAGCTTCAGATCGCGCTCGAGGGTCTTGAGCGCATCGCGGTCCGAGCGCGAGACCTGGCGCGGGGGGATTCGTGCCATGCGCGCGACAACGTCTTCGATCTCGTGCGTGCCGATGATCTCCACCCGGCCTTCCGGCCCCAGCAGTCGCTGGCGGGCGCCGGCCTCGTCGATCACGTCGATGGCCTTGTCCGGCAGGTGCCGGTCATTGATGTGGCGCGCCGAAAGCGTTGCGGCCGATTCCAGGGCCTCCGGCGCGTATTTGACGCCGTGGTGCTCCTCGAAACGGTATTTCAGACCGTTGAGAATCTCGATGGTCTCGGCGATCGTTGGCTCGATGATGTCGATCTTCTGGAACCTGCGCGCAAGTGCACGATCCTTCTCGAACACGCCGCGATACTCCTCGAAGGTGGTCGAGCCAATGCAGCGGAGCTCGCCGTTGGCCAGCACGGGCTTGATCAGATTGGACGCGTCCATGACACCGCCCGAAGCCGCACCGGCGCCGATGATGGTGTGGATTTCGTCTATGAACAGGATCGCGCCGTCCTTTTCACGAAGTTCGGCGAGTACGGCCTTGAGGCGCTTCTCGAAATCGCCGCGGTACTTGGTGCCGGCCAGCAGTGCGCCCAGGTCCAGCGCCCAGACTTCCGCATCGGCGAGCACTTCCGGCACCCGCTCTTCGACGATGCGCAGCGCCAGACCCTCGGCCAGCGCCGTCTTGCCCACGCCGGATTCGCCGACGTACAGCGGGTTGTTCTTGCGTCGTCGGCAAAGAATCTGCACCGTGCGCTCGAGTTCCGCCTCGCGACCGATGAGTGGGTCTATGCGGTCGGCGCGCGCGCGCTCGTTGAGGTTGGTCGCAAAACTGGCCAGCGGCGATTTCTGTTCCTGAGCTTCGCCATCGGCCTGGGCCGCGCCAGTCGGGGCGTCGGGCGCGGACTGTTCCTCGTTCTTGGTGATGCCGTGGGAAATGAAGTTGATCACGTCGAGCCGATTCACATCCTGCTTGCCCAGCAGGTACACGGCGTGTGAATCCTTCTCGCTGAAAATCGCGGCGAGCACATTGGCGCCAAGAACTTCGCTGCGTTCGGCCGACTGAACATGGTAGAGCGCGCGCTGCAGCACGCGCTGGAATCCGACGGTCGGTTGGGTATCGCGCTGGTCGCCGGCCGAGAGCACCGGAATGGTCTCGTTGAGTACCTGCTCCAGGTCAGCGCCGAGCAGCTTGAGGTCAGCGCTGCAGGCCAGCAGCACGGAGCGCGCGGACGGATTGTCTATGAGCGCCAGCAACAGGTGCTCGACGGTCAGGAACTCATGCCGGCGGCTGCGCGCGGAATGATACGCCTGCGATATCGATAGCTCGAGGTCTTTGCTGAACATTGCGGCGTTCTCCTGGCCGGGCGGCCGTCGATGGATTCGCGTTTATGCTGAGACCGCATCTTGCGCGGTCGGTTTCACCGGATTTCGAGCCGGTTGCAGGCCCGTCAGGATTCCTCCAGGGTGCACTGCAACGGGTGCTCGTTTTCACGCGCGTAATCGTTGACCATGATGACCTTGGTTTCGGCAATCTCGAAGGTGTAAACACCGGCCACGCCGCGACCCCGGGTGTGCACGTTGAGCATTACCTGGGTGGCCTTTTCGTGGGCCAGGCCGAAGAACTTCTTGAGCACGTCGACGACGAACTCCATGGGCGTGTAGTCGTCGTTGAGCAGCACGACCTTGTACAACGGCGGCTTCTTGGTTTTCGGGCGTGATTCCTCGAGGGCCAGGCCGTCTCTCGGGTTGTCGGATTCGCGCGATGGGTCAGTCATGATCTCGGTCGAAGTCTGGGTTTCTACACCCATGATATTAACCGAATCCGGCTGCGATGAAAGTGAATCGTGCGCGGCAGGAGACCTCCAGCTACGCTGCGCGGGACGCGCGATCGATCCTGGGATCATCGAAGCGTACGGCGGTGGCCGCCGTACGCCGGGAAGCCATACAGGCGATCAGGCCGATTCGCGGAACTGCTCTTCCTCGGTCGAGCCGCTGAGCGCGCTGAGCGACGACTGGCCGCTGGCGACAGCCTGGGCCAGTTGGTCGAAATAGCCGGTACCGACTTCGCGCTGGTGGCGGGTGGCGGTGTAACCGTCCTTTTCGGCTGCGAACTCGGCTTCCTGCAGTTCGACGTAGGCTTCCATCTGGCGGGCCTTGTAGCCGCGCGCCAGTTCGAACATCGAGTAGTTCAGCGAGTGGAATCCGGCCAGCGTGATGAACTGGAACTTGTACCCCATGGCGCCCAGTTCGCGCTGGAATCGCGCGATGTCGGCCTCGGAGAGGTTCTTCTTCCAGTTGAACGAAGGCGAACAGTTGTAGGCCAGCATCTTGTCCGGGTACTCGGCACGAATGGCCTCCGAGAACTGCCTGGCCTGCTCCAGGTCCGGCTTGGAGGTTTCGCACCACACCAGGTCGGCGTACGGCGCGTACGCCAAACCGCGAGAAATGGCCTGCTCCAGGCCTTGGCGGACCTTGTAGAAGCCTTCGACCGTGCGCTCGCCGGTGGCGAATTCGCGATCGCGCGCATCGACGTCCGAGGTCAGCAGGCTGGCCCCCATGGCGTCGGTACGGGCAACAATGATCGTCGGCACGTCGGCAATGTCGGCGGCCAGTCGCGCGGCCACCAGCTTGGCGACTGCCTCGGACGTCGGCACCAGTACCTTGCCGCCCATGTGGCCGCATTTCTTGGCCGACGCCAGCTGATCCTCGAAGTGCACCCCGGCGGCGCCGGCCGCGATCATGTCCTTCATCAGTTCATGGGCGTTGAGCACGCCACCGAAGCCGGCTTCGGCATCGGCCACGATGGGGGCGAACCAGTCGATTTCGCCCGACTGCTCGGAATGCTGGATCTGGTCGGCGCGCAACAGCGTGTTGTTGATGCGGCGCACCACTTCGGGCACCGAACTGACCGGATACAGCGACTGATCCGGATACATCTGGCCGGCGTTGTTGGCGTCGGCCGCGACCTGCCAGCCCGAAAGATAGATGGCCTTGAGCCCGGCCCTTACCTGTTGCATCGCCTGGTTGCCGGTCAGCGCTCCCAGGGCGTTGACGAACGGGTCTTCGTGCATCAGCCGCCAGAGCTTCTCCGAGCCCATCCTGGCCAGCGTATGTTCGATCGTGATCGAGCCCCTGAGGCGGAAGACCTCGGCCGCGTCGTAAGGCCGTTCCACGCCCTTCCAGCGAGGGTTTTCGGTCCATTCGCGCTCGAGCTTGATGATGTTGCTGGTGTTTGCGCTTTCGTTCATGCGGTTAGCTCCTGGGTTTCCTGCTCAATAAAAAATGATCAATTGACAATGCTTAATCCAGCTTCGAATAAGCCGGCAAGGTGATGAATTCAACAAAGTCGTCGTCGGCAGTGACGGTCTCCAGCAGTTCGGCGGCCTGTTCGAGGGCGCCGTTGCCGAAGCTGTCTCCGGACTGGTCACGGATTTCGTCCAGCGCCTCGCCGATCCAGCCCCGAATCAGGTCAAGATCGATGTTTCGGCCGTCATCGAGGCGACCGGCCGGGTGGCGGCTCCATTGCCATAGCTGAGCGCGCGCAATCTCGGCGGTTGCGGCATCTTCCATCAGGTTGTTGATCGGCACGCAGCCCTGCCCGGAAAGCCATGCGGCAAGGTAGCGAATGGCGACCGAGATATTGCCGCGAACGCCTTTTTCCGTAATCGTGCCTTCGGCCGGCTCGATCAGGTCGGCGGCGCTGACCTGGACGTCGCGCCGCAGCTTGTCGAGCTGATTGGCGCCGTGCAGGTATTCGTCGAAGATATCCATGGCCAGCCCAATCAGCCCCGGGTGGGCCACCCAGGTGCCGTCGTGGCCTTCCGAGGCTTCGCGCTTCTTGTCGGCCCGCACCTTGTCGATCGCTGATTTATTGGCCGCCTCGTCGTTCTTGATCGGGATCTGGGCCGCCATGCCGCCCATCGCGAACGCGCCGCGACGATGGCAGGTCTTGATCAGCAGTTGCGAATACGCCTTGAGGAACGGCACGCTCATGGTGACCTGCTCCCGATCCGGAAGTACTTTGTCAGGATGATTTCGGAAGCGCTTGATATAACTGAAGATATAATCCCACCGGCCGCAGTTCAGGCCGACGATTCTCGAACGCAGCGCGTGCAGAATCTCGTCCATCTCGAACACGGCCATGATGGTCTCGATCAGTACCGTGACCTTGATCGTGCCCGCGGCCAGCCCGAGCCGCTGCTCGATCAGCGCCAGCGCCTCTTCCCAGAGCGCGGCCTCGAACCGGTTTTCCAGCTTGGGCAGGTACAGGTAGGGCCCTGAGCCCTTCGCCAGCAGCGCTTCGGCGTTGTGGTAGACGTAGGTGGTCGCATCGAACAGCCCGCCGGGGATGGCGCGCCCGTCGACTTCCACATGCTTTTCGTCCAGATGCCAGCCGCGCGGCCGGGCGATCAGCACGGCCGGATTGTCTTCGAGCTGGTACCGCTTGCCGTTGTCGCCGGTGAATTCGATGGTGCCGCGAACCGCATCGAAGAGATTCTGCTGGCCGTGCATCATGTTGTCCCAGGTCGGTGTGCTGGAATCCTCGAAATCGGCCATGAACACGCGCGCGCCGCTATTGAGCGCGTTGATGATCATCTTGCGGTCGACCGGGCCGGTGATCTCGACTCGTCGGTCGCGCAGATCGGTCGGAATTTCCGCCACTTTCCAGTCCGAATCCCGAATCTCGCGGGTTTCGGGCGGGAAATCGGGCAATTCGCCGCCATCAAGTCGTCGCTGCATCTGCGATCGGGCTTCCAGCAGTCGGTCCACCGGCGTCCTGAATCGGGCCCCGAGTTCGCCGAGCAGGCGCAAAAGATCCGGCTCGAGCAACCCGCAGGCCGGTTCGGGGGCGGGCGCAACTATCCTGGCCGGCGGCACGTCGCTGGCATGGGTCATCAATGAATCTCCGCGGTGTCTTGAATGTGCGACAGCCTATCGAGCGGAGCTATATTTGACAAATTAAATATTCAGATATTGCGCATTGGTTTTCTCAATAATGTAATCTTGGGAAGTCCTCGAACGCGACCACTCTCATGTACAAGGGCAATCTTCTCAAGCACCTGCGCGCGTTTTGCCAGACTGCGCGGCTGGGTAGCGTCTCGGCCGCGGCCGACGCCCTTTATCTCTCCCAGCCATCGGTGAGCCAGCAGATTCGGGCCCTGGAACTGGAACTGGGCCAGCAATTGTTCGAACGCCAGGGGCCCAGGATGCACCTGACGCCTGCCGGAAAGACGCTGCTGGAACTGGGACGCCCCCTTGTCGATCAGCTCGACGCGCTGCCGGACGAGTTCGCGCGCGCCTTCGGTCGCCTGGATTCCGGCGAGGTCCGGATTGCGGCCGGCGAATCGACGATCCTGCATCTTCTGCCCAGCCTGGTTCAGCGGTTTCGCCAGAAGCACCCCGGCATATTCGTGCATCTGCACAACGTGACCGGGGCCGACGGTCTGGGCATGCTGCGCTCCGACCAGGTCGATTTCGCCGTGGGCTCCATGATCGACGTCCCCGAGGACATTCGCTATCGCCCGATCTACAGCTTCAGGCCGGTTTTGATCGCCAACCGCGATCATCCGCTGGCCCGACGCAGCAAATTGACGCTGGCCGACATCAGCCCTTACGGCCTGATACTCCCGCCGCGGCGGCTGACGACCTATACCCTGATCGACCGGGTTTTTCAGCGCCACAAGCTGCCGTTCCGGGTGACCATGGAGGTCGGTGGCTGGGAGGTGATCAAGCGCTACGTCGCCGGCGGCATGGGCATTTCCATCGTGACCAGCATCTGCCTCGACGATGCCGATCGAGACCGCCTGGTTACGCGCGACGTCAGCCAGTGGTTTCCCAAGCGCACCTACGGCGTCGTGACCCGCAAGGGCGCTTACCTGACGCCCCAGGCCCGGCGCTTCATCGAGTTGATGTCGCCGGAAATGTTTCCGGAATCCGGGTTCGAGCCGCCCGGCGCTTTACCGGAGGCATCGTCAAAAGCAAATGCAAAGCAATAACCACGAAGGGCACGAAGACCACGAAGAAAAACAAATCCGCTTGCACGTCAGTGACTGCATACAGGCTATCGGCGGTCAGTTCGTTTTCGTCTTTCCCTTCGTGCTCTTCGCGTTCTTCGTGGTTAATGCTTTTTTGCTGTTCGGCGATTTGTTCTCCGCCGCTTGCGCCCCGCTCCGGCGAGCGCATGAAACCGATGGGAAGGCTTGCGATTGCCCCCGCCCCGCCCCATTTCTGAGGCCATGAGCGATTTGACCATGGTGGCCATGTCCGGCGGGGTGGATTCCTCGGTGACCGCGCTGTTGCTGCAGCGGCAGGGCGCCGAGATCGCCGGCATGTTCATGAAGAACTGGGAAGAAGACGACCTGGACGGCGTCTGCAGCGCCGCGGCCGATGCCGCCGATGCCCGGGCCGTGGCCGATATGCTGGGCATTCCCTTTCACGCGCGCAATTTCGCACCGGAATACTGGGAAAACGTGTTCGAGCAGTTCCTGGCCGAGCTGGAAGCCGGTCGCACACCCAATCCCGACGTGCTGTGCAACCGGGAGATCAAGTTCAAGGTGTTCCTGGAGCACGCACGCGACCTCGGCGCCGAGCGAATGGCCACCGGCCATTACGTGCGCAGCGACCGAACCGACGACGGCTATCGCCTGCTCAAGGGCAGGGACGGCAACAAGGACCAGAGCTACTTTCTGTACATGCTCGACCAGGCGCAACTTTCCCGGGCCTGCTTCCCGGTCGGCGAGATGAACAAGTCCGACCTGCGCGCACTGGCCGCCGAGGCGGGGCTGCCGACGGCCGCGAAAAAGGACTCGACCGGGATCTGCTTTATCGGCGAGCGCAATTACGACCGGTTCATCGAGCGTTATCTGACCGGCGAGCCGGGCGAGATTCTGACCACCGACGGGCGCGTACTGGGCCGGCACCGTGGCCTGATGCACTACACGCTGGGTCAGCGGCGCGGACTCGGCATCGGCGGAGTGCGTGGCTTCTCCGAGGCGCCCTGGTTCGTCGTGCACAAGGATCTGGCCGAAAATCGACTGTACGTGACCCAGGATCCGGCGGACCCTCATCTGCTGTCGCATCGCCTGAAGGCCGAACGTCTGACCTGGATCGCCGGGCGCGCGCCCGGGAAGGAACACGGCCTGACCGCCAAGGTTCGCTACCGCCAGGCTGACCAGGCGGTCGTACTCGAACACCTCGACGGTGACACAATGGAGTTGAAATTCGCCCAGCCGCAGCGTGCGGTCACGCCGGGCCAGTCGGTCGTGCTTTACGATGGCGATGCATGCCTGGGCGGCGGCATCATCGATTCCAGTGACCGTCGGATTCCGGAGACTTCATCATGAAACGCCCGCTGAAAGAACAGACCCTGGCGTTTGCCGGCGTCATCCAGGCCGGGGAACTGGTGCGCCAGATCGCCACCGGCGGACAGTGCAGCCAGACCTCGGCGCGCAATAGCATCGACAGCCTGTTTACGCCGGATGCCGAAAGCACCGAAGCGGTATTCGGCGGTCTGTCGGGGATTCGACTCGGGTTGACCATGACCCGCGAAATGGCAACTCGAGGCAGCGCCGACTCGCAGCAGGCCATGGCATATGCCAGCGGTCTGCTCAGACTGGCGATGATGCTGCGCAAGGACAAGCGCCGGCAGGACGCCATGGCGCGTTCGCTGCGCCTGGTCGAGCCGGCCTGGCAGAGCGCCGGAGATCCACTGGACCAGAGCGTCGTGGCCCAGTTGGCCGACGTTTACCGCAGCGAAATCTCGACCCTGCCCCTGCGCATCCAGGTCCATGGCGACCCGACCCATCTCAAGCAGGATGAGAAAGTCTCGCTGATCCGCGCCATACTGCTGGCTGGCGTGCGCGCGGGGTTTCTCTGGTTCCAGCTCGGCGGACGGCCCTGGCGACTGCTTTTCCAGCGCGGCCGAATGTTTCGCATCGCCGCCGAACTGGCCGGTTGAAGCAGCCCGGCGCCGAGCTGCCGAACCGGTGCCGCGTGCTAAAATGATGGTTTTCGGAGCGCCGCTCCGAGCCAACATCGACACCGGAGAATTTCAATGCGAGACGAGCTGAACTGTCGTGACACACTAGAGGCGAACGGCAAGACGTACAACTTCTACAGCCTCGCCAAACTGGGCCAGAAACACGATATTTCCAGGCTGCCCTACTCGCTCAAGATTCTCGCCGAAAACCTGCTGCGGCACGAAGACGGCGAAAACATCACCGAAGACGACATCGCTGCGATCGCGAACTGGGATCCCAACGCCGAGCCCAGCCAGGAAATCGCGTTCACACCGGCGCGCGTCGTGCTGCAGGACTTCACCGGCGTGCCCGCCATCGTCGATCTGGCCGCCATGCGCGACGCCATGAAGAACCTCGGCGGCTCACCCACCAAGATCAATCCGCTGTCGCCGGCCGAACTGGTTATCGATCATTCGGTTCAGGTCGACAAGTACGGCACCGACGACGCGCTGGACCTGAACAACCGGATCGAATTCGAACGCAACAAGGAACGCTATGCCTTTCTGCGCTGGGGCCAGGGCGCGTTCGAGAACTTCAAGGTCGTGCCGCCGAATACCGGCATCGTTCATCAGGTCAATCTGGAGCATCTTTCGCGCGTGGTCTTCGGCGAGGAAGTCGACGGCGAACTGATGGCCTGGCCGGATACGCTGGTCGGCACCGATTCGCACACCACGATGATCAACGGTCTTGGCGTTCTCGGCTGGGGCGTGGGCGGCATCGAAGCCGAAGCCGCCATGCTCGGACAGCCCATTTCCATGCTGCTGCCGCAGGTCATCGGCTTCAAGCTCAAGGGCAAGCTCAAGGAAGGCGCCACCGCCACCGACCTGGTGCTGACCGTGACCGAAATGCTGCGCGACAAGGGCGTGGTCGGCAAGTTCGTCGAGTTCTTCGGCGACGGGTTGAGCCAGCTGCCATTGGCCGATCGGGCCACCATCGGCAATATGTCGCCGGAATTCGGCTCCACCTGCGCGATCTTCCCCATCGACAGCGAGACGATCCGGTATCTCAAGCTGTCCGGACGCAGCGAGGAGCGGCTGGCCCTGGTCGAAGCCTATGCAAAGGCCCAGGGCATGTGGCGCGAGGACGGCGACGAGGATGCCGAGTACACCGATATCCTGGAGCTCGACCTGGACGACGTCGAGCCGTCGCTGGCCGGTCCGAAACGCCCGCAGGATCGCATCGCGCTGTCGAACGCCAAGAACAAGTTCATCGAGGTCTGCGCCGAGATGACAAAAGGCCGCGACGGCAACGCCGAAGGCCGCTTCGCCAACGAGGGTGGCGGCACCGCCGTCGGGCACGAGGCGCCGGGGGTTGCCGAGGTCGAGTACAAGGACCAGGAGTTCGTGCTCAAGGACGGGGCCGTCGTGATCGCTGCAATCACCTCTTGCACCAATACCTCCAACCCGGCGGTCATGCTGGGCGCCGGCCTGTTGGCGCGCAACGCGCGCGAGAAGGGGCTGACGGTCAAGCCCTGGGTCAAGACATCCCTGGCGCCAGGTTCCAAGGTCGTCACCGACTACCTGGAATCGGCCGGCCTCGACGACGATCTCGAGGCGCTGGGCTTTTACACCGTGGGTTACGGCTGCACGACCTGCATCGGCAACTCCGGTCCGCTGCCGGAACCGATCGACAAGGCCATCCGGGATCACGAGCTGGTGGTCTGTTCGGTACTGTCTGGCAACCGCAACTTCGAAGGTCGAATCCACCCGGAAGTGCGCACAAACTACCTGGCCTCGCCGCCGCTGGTGGTGGCCTACGCGATCGCCGGGCGCATGGACATCGATCTGGTCAACCAGCCGCTGGGCGAGGACCCGAACGGTGAGGAGGTCTTCCTGAAAGACATCTGGCCGGATGCGCACGAGCTGCACGATTTCATCCGCGACACCGTGACCTCGGACATGTACGCCAGCAACTACGCCAGCGTGTTCGAAGGCGATGACCGATGGAAATCCATGGATACGCCGACCGGCGAGATGTTCGACTGGTCCGACGATTCGACTTACGTGCAGAACCCGCCTTATTTCGAAGGCATGTCGCTGGATCTCCCCGAGATCGGCGATATCAAGGGCGCGCATTGTCTGGCCAGACTCGGCGACTCGGTGACCACCGATCACATCTCGCCGGCCGGCGCGATCAAGCCCGAATCACCTGCCGGCCAGTACCTGCAGGAAAACGGCGTGTCGCCGGTGGATTTCAACTCGTACGGGTCGCGCCGCGGCAACCACCAGGTGATGATGCGCGGCACGTTTGCCAACGTGCGGATAAAGAACGAGATGGCCGAAGGGACCGAGGGCGGCTTCACCACCCATGTGCCTTCCGGCGAGGTCATGCCGATCTACGATGCGGCAATGAAGTACAAGGAAAAGGGCACGCCGCTGGTGGTCATCGCCGGCAAGGAATACGGTTCCGGTTCGTCACGCGACTGGGCCGCCAAGGGCACCCTGTTGCTGGGCGTGAAGGCCGTGATCTGCGAATCGTTCGAGCGTATTCATCGGTCCAATCTGGTCGGCATGGGCGTGCTCCCGCTGACGTTCACCAACGACGACACGCGCGAGAGCCTGGGCCTGACCGGGTTCGAGGAATACGCCATCGAGGACCTCGATATCGGCAACTCGCGCGAAGCCACGGTCGTGGCCACCGACGGCAACGGCGAGGAAACCAAGTTCCAGGTGCGCGTGCGCCTGGACACGCCAAAGGAAGTCGAATACTACAAGCACGGCGGCATCCTGCACTACGTGCTGCGCCAGTTGGCCGGCACCGATCCTGCCGGCTCCGGGCGCAAGGCTGCCTGACCCGGGCCGTTTACCGGACAGCAAAAGGCCCGCCGATCGGCGGGCCTTTTTCATGCAGCATCGAGGCCGGAAAATGCCCTCGCAGTAAAAGGGCTTCATCTTGAAAGCCGGATCACTTCCCGGCTTTCAAGACAGTCAATCATTCGTCCAGCCGCGGGATACGCCCCGGCGTCCAGGGCGCGACGCCCGCAAGCTCATCCTCGAGCAGCTGAAGGTCGGCGGCCGCCTTTTGCAGGCGCGACTGCAGGTCATCGAACTGCGTCCGGGCGATCTCCAGGGATGTCGCCTGGTTGCCCGTCACGGCCGCAAACGCATTCCAGTGCGCCCATGTGAACATGCCTACCCGTTCCGACAACGACATCGGGCGCGGCTCGTTGGCGCCGGCCTTGACCGAATCGCCGCTCAGGTCGACGGCGATATCGTCGAGACGGTCTTCGATTGCATCCAGCCGCCGACGCTGTGACTCGGCGGCCTCGGGCGTATCGCGCAGCGCGACCTTCAGATGATCCACACGCTCGTTCAGTTCGCCGAGCGCCCTGCTTGCGCCCTGCACGGCGCGGCTGAGGTCGGATGCGGCCAGCATCTTCCGCTCGTGGTCCTGGAGCGAATCGGGCCGGAACTGGCCGCGATCGAGTTCAACGACCTCGAACGGCTGCGGCTCGTTGAGCGCCGCGAGTTCGCCGCGAACACGCTTGAACAGCTGCACCTTGTAACTCCCGGGCGAGACCAGCACGCCCTGCGGGTCGGAATCCCACGGGGCACGAAAGCCGCCGGAAGACAGGTCGACCGGATCCGGCGCGGGATGACGCAGATCCCAGGCCACCCGATGCAGGCCCTTGCCATGCGGCCCGCTGATCCGCCGAACGACTCGACCGTCACTGGCGGTAATTTCCAGGATCAGAAGCGGCGGATCCTCGCGCGACTCTTCGGTCAGGCGCTCCCAGGCCGGGTAAGGGTTGTCGCCGTAGGCTTCCCTGCGCTCGCGCTCGGCCTCCTGTCTTTCATCGGCCAGCGTCCTGTAACCGTCGCGCAGGTAGTAGGTGAATACCGCGCCGTACGGCGGATTGTCGGCCGTGAAATAGGTCTCGCCCTGGAAGCCCTTGGGTCCGAAGCCCCACACGTCGTCCTCGACGTATAGCCACGGGTCGCGGATCGGGAACAGCGTGGCCTCGGACTCCAGAATTTCGTCGGCGGGGGTCCGCAGCGCCCGGTAGTCGTCGAGGATCCGGATGCCGCGGCCGAAGGTGGCGATGACCAGATCGTTTTCCCGGCGCTGAATCTCCAGGTCGCGCACGGCAATCGTCGGCATTCCAGCACTCAGTTCGGCCCAGTTCTCGCCGCCGTCCTGGGTGAACCAGACACCGAACTCGGTGCCGACGAACAGCAGGTCGGGATCGACGTGGTCCTGGACGATGGTGTGCACGGGGCCGCGCTCGGGCAGGTTGCCGGAAATCGAGCGCCACGATTTGCCGCGGTTGCTGCTGCGATAGACGTGGGGCCGGTAGTCGCCGCGCTTGTGGTTGTCGAAGGTCGCGAACACGACATCGGCGTCGTGCAGCGAGGCCTGGACGTCGCTGACGTAGGTCATGTCGGGCACCTGACCGAACTCGGCCTGGCGACGCCAGTCCGCACCGTCGTTTTGGGTGACCTGGATCAGGCCGTCGTCGGTGCCGGCATAGATCAGGCCTTCGACCAGCGGGCTTTCCGACAGCGAGATGACCGAGCCGTACATTGAAGTCGAATCGTTCTTGGCCACGGCGTCCACGCTCCAGACACGGCCCATGACTTCGAGCTCGTTGCGGTCAAGATCGCGGGTCAGGTCGGGGCTGAACTCGCGCCAGCTGTCGCCGCCGTCGTCGGAGCGGAAAATCTTCTCGGCCGCGTAGTAAAGGCGCCGGGGCGCATGCGGGCTGATGATGAAGGCCGAATTCCAGTTCCACTTGTAGTTGTCCTCGTCCGGCCCGGGCATGGGCGTGATCAGCACGCGCTCGAAGCTTTGCCGGTCGAATCTCGCCAGCATTCCGTATTGGAGCTGCGAATAGACGGTGTCGGGGTTGCCAGGGTCGATCTGCGCCTTGAAGCCGTCGCCGCCCAGGGTCACGAACCAGTCGCTGTTGACGATGCCCTGAGTCTTGGTGGTGCGCGAAGGCGCGCCCAGCGTAGCGTTGTCCTGAGTGCCGCCGTAAACGTTGTAGAAAGGCTCGGCATTGTCGGGCGTGGCGCGATAGAACTGGGTGATCGGCAGGTTCTCGACGTGGCGCCAGTTGGCCCCACGGTCGAAACTGTCGTAGATTCCGCCGTCGTTGCCGGTGATCAGGTGATCAGGATTGTCGGGGTTGATCCACAGCGCGTGCTCGTCGACGTGCTTGTGGGCGCTTCCGACCATCTCCCAGGTCGCGCCGCCGTCGTTGGTGACTTGCAGGAATGTGTCCATCGAGTAGACGCGATCGGGATCGGTCGGGTCGGCGATCAGCTCGTTGTAGTACTGCGGGCTGCCGGCGACATAGCTGGAGCGCTTTTCCCAGCTCGCACCGAAGTCGGTAGACCGATAAACGCCCTCGCCTTCGTCGTCGGTCTCGATGATCGCGTAGACCGTGTCCGGGCGCGACGGGGCAAACGCCAGTCCAATCCGACCCATGTCCTCGCCCGGAAGCCCGGCGGTGATCTCGGTCCAGGTCTCGCCGCCGTCGGTGGAGCGGTGAACGCCGCTGCCTGGCCCGCCGTTGATCAGCGTCCAGACGTGACGGCGGCGTTGCCAGGTCGAAGCCAGAAGCAGATCGGGGTTGTCGGGATGCAGCAGCACTTCGTTGGCCCCGGTGTGCTCGTCGACACTCAGCACGCGCTTCCAGTTGCTGCCGCCATCGATGCTCTTGTAGACGCCGCGCTCGCCGCCGGCGCTCCACAAAGGACCCTGGGCGGCGACGTAGACGACGTTCGAATCCCGCGGGTCGATGACGACGCTGCCGATATGCCCGGAGTCATTCAGCCCCGTGTTGCGCCAGGACTTGCCCCCGTCGATCGATTTATAGACGCCGTCGCCGAATCCCACCGAACGCTGGGCGTTGTTCTCGCCGGTCCCGACCCACACGGTATCGGGATCGTTGGGATCCAGTTCCACCACGCCGGTTGCGTAAGAACCCTGATCGTCGAAGATCGGCGTCCAGGTGATCCCGCCGTTGGTGGTCTTCCAGACGCCGCCCGAAGCCACCGCTGCGTAGAAGGTCTGCCAGCCGTCCGGGTGCATGGCGAAATCGCTGATGCGCCCGGAGGTCACCGCAGGGCCGATGTTGCGCACTGCAAGGCCGGAAAAAACATCGGCTGCGCCGTTGCTTTCGGCTTGTGCGGAAAGCTGGCCACAGCCGGTCCATGCAACAAGGGCGACCGCTGCGCCCCGCCAAAGCGAGTGTCGTGAGAAAGGCATTGTCGATGCAGCTCCAATTGGATTCGGTGTCACTGCATACTACACTTGCGAGTCCGTCGATTCACCTTGCCAGCTGGCTACAAAGCGACCAGGCCCTCCAGTGAACCACCCCCATCCAGTCGGATTGCCGAATCGAAAGTTCATTCCGGGGCTTCATGCACTGCGGGGAATCGCCGCAATGGGCGTGCTGTTGTTTCACTGGAACGCGTTCTTCCCCGACCTGAACCTTGCATTTCCCGGAGTGGATTGGGCCGGTATTCGCTGGCAGCCGTTTCGACCGATCAATTTCGGCTGGCTGGGCGTGCCACTGTTCTTCGTGCTTTCCGGCTATCTACTGGGCGGCAAGCTGCTCGACAAGTCACTGGATTCAGGCACGCTGACGCGTTACTGGAGCCGCAGATTTCTCCGAATCTATCCGGCAGCCTGGCTGCAGCTGCCGATATTGCTGCTGATCGCCTGGTGGCTTCCGGAACTGATGCGCTTTCCCGACTGGGGCGCGCTGCTGCGCAACGCCACGCTCTGGATACACCTTCCGCCGTGGATGACAAAACCGCTCAACGGCGTCTGGTGGACGCTACCGGTGGAGCTGATGTTCTACATCGCGTTGCCCGGAATCGTCCTTGTCAACCGCCGAATCGGCATGGCCGCAACGGTGATCCTGGCTTTTGCCGTGACGATGGCCTGGCGCGTCGCGGTCATCGAGTACTACGGCGATACCAGCTATGCCGGGCGCGAATTCGTCACCAGCGCACTGCCCGGATCGCTTGCGTCCTTCGTGCTCGGAATGGCGATCAATGCCGTGCCGCGTCGTCTCGCTCAACGCCAGACATTCGCCTTGCTCGGCTTGCTGTTGATCGCGTGGCTGGTGCTGACGGAGTGGCTTCGGGTAAACCTCTCGACCTACTGGACCGGGAACTGGATCTTCGTGGTATGGGATCCGGCAATGTACATCGTCATTGCAGCGCTGGTCTTCGTCGTGCTGCACGGCGACAGGATTGCGCAGGCCCTTTCGGCGCGCTGGCTGGTTTGGATCGGCGAGATCAGCTTCGGGCTCTACCTCTGGCATTTCCCCGTGATACAGGTACTTGACCATCTGCTGGGCTCGCAGCTTGAATCGCCCACCGGCAGTCTTGTTGCACTGGGGATCTGTCTCGGCTTCACGATACCTCTGGCCGCTGTCAGCTATTACCTTGTCGAGCGCCCTGCGATGGGCTGGGGCAAGCGTGCGTTCGCAACCGCTCCATCGTCCGGTCCTTGTCGCGCCACAGTTCGTTGATCCACTGCTGAAACCGGGCCCGATACTCTGGGTCGGTGGTGTAATCGCCGCCCTTCTCCCGGCTTGCGGGCGCCTGCGACAGCGGAAGCGTTCGCACCGAGACTCGGATTTCCCTGACCTTGTTGGCGAACAGATCCGGCAGACCCGGCGCCGGACCGCAGTAACTGATCGTCACGTCGACCAGCGTGTCGATGGTGTCGCCCATCGCGTCGAGCACGAATGCGACGCCGCCGGCGCGCGGCTTGAGCAAATGTCTGTACGGAGAACCCTGTTTCGCGTGCTTGGCCGGAGTGAAGCGCGTGCCCTCGACAAAATTCATTACCGAAACCGGGATGTCGGCAAACTTCCGACAGGCGCGACGCGTCGCCTCGGTATCGCGGCCGGCCAGTTCCGGGCGTCTGGCGATCGTCTGCTTCGAATAGCGCTTCATGAACGGAAAATCGAGCGCCCACCAGGCCAGTCCGAGCAGCGGCACCCAGATCAGCTGGCTCTTGAGAAAGAATCGCAGAAGCGGCAACTTGCGGTTGAAAAGCTTCTGCAGCACCGGAATGTCGACCCAGCTCTGGTGGTTGCTGATCACCAGGTAGTTTCCTTCGAGGTTTGTTTCCGGCATGCCCTCCACCACGATCCGGGTATCGGTGAGATGATCTATCATCCAGCTGTTAAGCCCGATCCAGCTTTCGGCCAGCCGCATCAGCCATCGATCGCACCAGCGCCTGACCGGACCGATACGCACCACCGCCTTGACCAGCGCGATCACCAGCAGCGGCAGGACGTGAAATGCGGTACTCAAACCGATCAGAATCGTGGCGAGCAGGGATCGCATGAATCGAATCATTCTTTTCGGATTACGGTTGAATTCATTTGCTCATTTTCGCATGGAACGCATGACCGCTATAATCGCGTTCCTTTAGTCAACCCGGTGCGATCAACATGCAGGCTGCCGCGAACAACGAGGCCGATACCGACCGTGAACTCATCCAGGCACTGCTCGAAGCGGCCCGTGATTTCGGCGCCCGGGGCTGGACGCCTGCGACCAGCGGCAACTACTCGGTCCGGCTGGACGACGGCACTCTCCTGGTGACGCGCTCCGGCGCCGACAAGCGCAGACTCGCAACAACCGACTTGATGCGCCTGGATGCCGAGGGCACGCCGCTGGAAGATTCCCGGCCATCGGCTGAAGCCTCGTTGCACGTCCAGATCTACCGTCACGATCCGACCGCGCGGGCGGTACTTCACGTCCACTCGCCGGCTGCCACGGTAATGTCGCGACGGGCCGCGATCGAAGGCGTGGTCCGGCTCGAGAATTACGAACTGCTCAAGGCCTTGCGCGGCGTGGAGACGCATGCCTTGACCGTCGAATTGCCGGTCGTGGCCAACGATCAGGACATGGCGCGCCTGGCGGCGGCGCTGGAGCCCGGGTTCACGCACCCGGCCTGTCCTCCGGCCTACCTGATCGAAGGCCACGGCATCTATGCCTGGGGCACCGACGTGGCCGAGGCGGCGCGCCATCTCGAGGCGCTGGATTTCATTCTCGAATGCGAACTACTGGAGACACGATGAGCCGACTCAGGATTCTTGCCGATGACAGCCCCGAAGCTGCGATTCTCGACACATCCGACCGCGACGAAATGACGCGCGAGCTTGAAAAGGCCGGCGTGCGATTCGAATACTGGCAGGCGGCGGCCGAGATATCGCCCGGCGACAAGGCCGAGAGCATTCTGGAGGCTTACGCCGACGATATCGCCCGGCTCAAGCGAGAAGAAGGGTACCAGGCCGTCGATGTCGTCAGCATGTGGCCCGATCATCCGGATCGTGATGCCGCGCGCAGGAAATTTCTCGCCGAGCACACCCATGCCGAGGACGAGGTTCGGTTCTTCGTCGACGGCCGCGGCCTGTTCAGCCTGCACATCGACGGCCGCGTCTACGAGGTGCTGTGCGAGCGCGGCGATCTGATCGGCGTGCCGGCCGACACCACGCACTGGTTCGACATGGGCCCCAGACCCGAATTCACGGCGATCCGGCTGTTCAACAACCCCGAGGGCTGGGTGGCCCGATTCACGGGCAGCGACATCGCCGATCGTTTCGGCCGGCTCGAATCCTGATGGCCGGCACGGCGCTGCTGGACATAGAAGGCACCATCGCCGACATCGCGTTCGTCAAGCACGTGCTGTTCCCCTATGCCAGGCGCGCCCTGCCCGGCTTCATTCAGGCGCACGCCGACGAACCGGAAGTGGCAGCGGAGCTTTCCGCTGCAGCCGAGCTGGCCGGCATCGCGCCCGATGACCGCGCGGGGGTCGTGGCCGCGCTGGTCGGATGGATCGATGCCGATCGCAAGGCGACGCCGCTCAAGGCGCTGCAGGGCATGGTCTGGCAGACCGGCTACGCCGAAGGCGACTTCACCGCCCATCTGTATCCCGACGCCTACGACTGGCTCGGCCGGGCCCACGCGCACGGCGTTTCGCTCAACGTGTATTCGTCCGGCTCGATCGCCGCGCAGAAGCTGTATTTCGGCCACTCGGACTACGGCGACATCGGCCACTGGTTCGACGGCTTCTTCGATACGACAAGCGGCCCCAAGAAAGAGGCTGCCTCGTACAGCACGATCGCAACCTCGCTGAAGCGGGCGCCGGAGGCCATCGTGTTCTTTTCCGATATCGAGGCCGAACTGGACGCCGCGGCCGAGGCCGGCATGCAGACGATCCAGATCGTCAGGCCCGGCACCGAACCGGGCTCGCGCCACACGCGTTACCCGGATTTTTCATCGATCCCGGTCGACCTGTCATGAATCCAGTCGACCGCCTGGCCGGACAATCCCGGCTGCCCAACGTCAAGACCACGATTTTCTCCGTGATGTCGCAGATGGCCGCCCGCCACGGCGCCATCAACCTGTCCCAGGGCTTCCCGGATTTCGAGTGTCCCGCCCGTTTGCGCCAACTGGTGACCGAGGCCATGGCGGCCGGACACAACCAGTACGCCCCCATGCCGGGGCTGCCGGCGCTGAGGGAGCGCATCGCCGGCAAGGTCGAAGACATGTACGCAGCCCAGGTCGACATCGACGCCGAGATCACGGTGACTTCGGGCGCCACGGAAGCGCTGTTCGTCGCCATCCAGACCGTCGTGCGACCCGGTGACGAGGTGATCGTCTTCGATCCGGCCTACGACAGTTACCAGCCGGCTGTCGAGCTGGCCGGCGGACGCTGCGTCCACCTGCCGCTGGGGGCGCCCGACTACGCTATCGACTTCGACGCGCTGGCGGACGCAGTCGGTCCGAAAACCCGGCTGATCATCCTGAACTCGCCGCACAATCCCAGCGGTTCGGCGCTGAGTCCGGCCGACCTGGAAAGTCTCGAACAGGTCACCGCCCAAAGCGATGCCTTCGTTCTTTCAGACGAAGTCTACGAGCACATTGTTTTCGACGGCCTGGCGCACCAGAGCCTTCTTCGTTCCGAAGCGCTCCGCGCCAGAAGCTTTGTCGTTTCATCGTTCGGCAAGACCTATCACACGACCGGCTGGAAGGTCGGCTACTGCCTCGCGCCGCCGGCGATGACAGCGGAATTTCGCAAGATTCATCAATATGTTACGTTCAGTATCTCGACGCCAATGCAGCATGCGATCGCGCAGTTCATGGCCGATCCGTCGTTTCATCTCGAACTGCCGGCTTTCTACCAGGCAAAGCGCGACCATTTTCGGGGCGCGCTCGACGACAGCGCCTGGGATCTGTTGCCGTGCCGCGGAACCTACTTCCAGCTCCTGGGGTACCGACGTATCGGCAATCTGCCCGATATCGAAATGGCGGAATGGCTCACGCGCGAGGCAGGCGTGGCCTGCATTCCGATATCGGTATTCAATGCCGACGGCAACGACGAGTCCATCCTTCGCTTTTGCTTCGCCAAGGGCGACCAGACCCTGGATGCGGCTGCCGAGAAGCTCCGCGCGGTCGGGAACGAGTTGCATCCGCCGGCGCGAACTTGTCGATGAGCACATGCTGCGATCCCATCGGGCGCGGGTACAATGACGACTTGCATTCGATGGCCGCACAACCCGCTGCATGACTCGAAAAACGCTCCCTGACCTGTCCACCGATGCCGACACGTTGTTGTCGCAGGATGCCAGCCCATCGGCCGCCCACGGCAATGCCTGCCTGGTGGTGATTCGCGGCGCCCGGCTCGGTACCCGTGTGCCGCTGGACAATGCGCAAATCACCATAGGGCGCGATTCCAGCTGCGATTTCCAGATATCGGAGCGCAACGTTTCGCGCGTGCACTGTCGAGTCACCCGCCACGCCGAAGCCTACTGGCTGGAAGACCTGGACTCGACCAACCGCACCGTGCTCAACGGCAGCGCCGTCGAGCAAGCGCTGCTTTCCGACGGCGACCAGGTGCGTGTGGGCAGCACCGTGCTCAAGTTCATCGGGCCGGGCAACATCGAGGCCGACTATCACCTTGAACTGCACGAAAACGCCGTTCGAGACGCGCTGACCGGGCTCTACAATCGGCGCCAGCTCATCGGCGTGATGGAACATGAAATCCGCAAGCGACGCGGCCGCAACGAGCAACCTCTTGCGCTTGCGCTGCTTGACATCGACCATTTCAAGCAGATCAACGACGAACTCGGCCATCTCGGCGGTGACAGCGCGCTGAAGCAATTGACCGCCGTGCTGTCGGACCATGTGCGCCCGCGCAATATTCTTGCCCGAATCGGCGGTGAGGAGTTTGCGTTCTTGATGCCCGACACCGGCATCGAGGAAGCGCGCCGGCAACTCGAAGCGATTCGCGACGCGGTTGCCGACTACAGTTTCGAAATCGAAGGCCAGCGGCGCAAACTTACTGTTTCGATAGGCGTTGTTTGCTGGGTGCCCGAGATGCAGGGCACCATCGATTTTCTGCGCGCCGCCGACGAATTCCTTTACCGCGCCAAGAGCATGGGCAGAAACCGCGTATGCTGAAGTGCTTTATGACGGACACCGAGGAGTATCGTGCGTGCGGGCTGGTCGCCGGGATCTGCATGCTGTTCGGCACGCTACTGCACGCCCAGGACTCGCACGCGGGGGAAATCGACCTCGCGCAGGTCGCGCGCGCGTTCGCCGAACGATTCGAACTCGAGCTTGCAGCCAGCGACGTGCCGGGCGGCGCATTCGCGATCGTGCACCGCGGCCAGATTCTGCGGCTGGGCACTTTCGGCCATACCGAACGAGGCGGCACCCAACCGATAGACGCCAACACGCGATTCCGTATCGCTTCGCTTTCAAAGGGCTTTTCGGGCGTGCTGGCGGCCACGCTCGCCATGGAAGAAAGGTTTTCACTGGCCCAGCCGGTCTCGGCTTTCTCGCCCTCGTTCAGGATCAAGTCCGAATCGCGACCACTGACCATCGAGGATGTGCTCGGGCAGCGATCCGGCTATGTCCGCAACGCCTATGACAATCTGCTCGAGGCCGGCATCAGTCGCGAGGAGATTCTCCCGCGCTTCAGTTCGCTTGAGCCGCTGTGCGCGCCCGGCAGCTGCTACAGCTACCAGAACAACATATTCAGCCTGGTCGAAGACGTGATCGCCAGCAGTTCCGGGCAGCCGTATGCCCTGGCGCTGCAGGAGCGAATCTTCGAGCCCCTGGGAATGGCCGGCGCCTCGGTCGGCTATCACGCGTTCATCAGCGCCGACAATCATGCCCGGCCTCATCTGAAGACGCGCAGCGGCTGGCGCGAGTCCAGGCCGCGCACGACCTATTACCAGGTTCCGTCGGCGGCAGGAATCAATGCCGGCATCATCGACATGGCGCAGTGGGTAGCGGCCCTGCTCGGGCACAGGCCCAACGTCATCTCCGCGTCGGTGGTCGAAGAAGTGCTTGTGCCCAGGATCAGGACCGCCAACGAGCTGGCAAACCGCAACTGGCGCGATGTCCTTCAGGACGCCTGGTATGGGCTTGGCTGGCGCATCTATCAACTGCCGGACGCGCAGCTGGCCTTGCACGGCGGCTGGGTTGCCGGTTACCGCGCCGAAATCGCATTTTCACGCCAAATGGATCTGGGAATCGTCATCCTGACAAACGCCGAAACGCGCGCGGTCGGGCTCCTCAACCGTCACTTCTGGGATTTGTCCCTGAACGCGCATCGTCCGGCCGCTTCGATCGCCGACATCCATAGTCCGGCACGCCGCACCAGCGGCCAGGATTAGGCTGCGTATTTCACTCGCAAGCACGCTCGCTGGCCAACTTGTGGTTACACGCCTCGAGCGCGCCGCGGCACAGGTGCAGCTTCATTTCCAACTGCTCGATCTCAGTGACATCGCGATGGTCGGCCGGCGCCGATCGCAGCCCAAGCCTGGCACGCTTGAGTGCCTCCGAATACTTCTCGACCATATTCCTGAGACGCAGGCGGGCAAGCTCAACAAACGCCCGATCATACGCGCCATTGGCTGAATCTGCTATCGCTGCAACGAGCTTGCGCTCGGGTGCCGGCAGCACTTCAAGCAAGTCACTCGATTTCCCGTCGTTGCTCATTGGCGATTTCCAGCGCTCCAGTCATGGCATGATAGCCCCATGGGGATCTCGCGGAACCGCAACAAGCCCGCCCGATTCGAGCGAATTCATCTGGGCCGGCCCTGGTGCGAAGCACTACGCCTTGCCGACGGCCGCAAATTGATCGCAAGACCGATCCAGCCCCAGGATGCCGAAGCATTGCGCCGAAGCTTTGGTGATTTGACAGCCGAGGAGATCCGTTTTAGATTCCTGCATCCGATCACCGAGTTGACCCCGGAGCACGCACAGGCGTTGACCCGCCTGAATCAGGACAACGCGTTCGCACTGGTGCTGGTCGAGGCTCTGCCACCTGAAGTCGCCCGGGTCGGCGCGGTTGTTCGGGCCGTCGTGAACGCCGGCGGGCGGGATGCCGAGTTTGCAATCATAGTCGGGCGGGAAATCGGTGGATTCGGTCTTGGCGCCTATCTTTTGCAGCGCATTGCCGAATGGTCCAGAAAAAAGGGGATGCGCACGGTGTACGGGGATGTGATGGTCGAGAACACACGCATGCAGCGCCTCGCGCGCCGGCTTGGATTTCACTTCCAGATGCACCCGGATGACCCTCAGATATTGCGGATATGGCTGCCGCTGACTGTTGATGGCCGGTCCACCTGATGCGCCTCGATTACTGCGATGCAGACTGAGACGAAATCGCCGGTTCAGACGGCTCAAGCCAACGAGGGACCGTCTTCCCGAGACCTGCGCAATCGGTTGCGCATTGCACCGTTCATAATTCTGTCGGTGCTTATGGCCGGCGTTGCAATGGGCCTTGCCGTTGGTATCATCGATCTGCTATCGGCCGGCAGAGCCTACGTTGCCGGCGAAAGCCAGTGGTCCAAGGCTCACCACGCTGCGATATTCCATCTTGATCGCTTTGCCGAAACGGGCAATCCGGAGCATATACTGGAAGCGCGGACAAAGCTCGAAGTTCCCCTTTCGGACCGACAAGCACGTCTTGAGCTCACCGGTGAGAATCCTGACTACCAGCGGGCAATCCAGCTATTTGCCTCGGCCCGCAATCACCCCGACGACGTTCCCCGTATGGTTCGTCTATTCCGATATTTCAGCACCTGGCCCGAATTTTCGCGCGCAGTCGAACTATGGTCAGAAGCCGATATCTGGATCGTGCGCCTGGATCAACTGGCCGACGAGCTGGAAGCGCTATGGAATTCGCCCAGTAGAAGTGCCGAGCAGATCATCTCGATCAGGTCGGAACTGGCCTTGATCAGTCGCACTCTCGATGAGAAGGCACATGAGTTTTCGTTTGCCGTAAGCGAGGGCAGTCGCTGGCTTTCTCGTCTCGTTCTCGGCTTCAGTCTCGGTGCAATCGTGGTGCTGGTGGCTTTTCTCATCGGCCTTTTCATATGGGCCATGCGCGGGGTCCGAAGATCGCAGAAAAGATTCTGGAATACTTTCGAACATGCGCCGGTCGGAATGGCGCTGATGGACGCCGAAGGCGTTCTGATCGAGGTCAATGACTCGCTGAGCCGCTTTCTGGCGCGACAAACAGATCGCCTGTCAGGCGCATCGCTTGCCGATTTCTGCGATCCGAGAGACCGTGCTGTCGTGCGCCGCACCATGGGCGAGCGAGGGCGCTCCGAACATGCTCTGCTCAACCTCGAAAGCCGCTACCTGCGTCCCGACGGCTCGCAAGCCTGGGGAAAGCTTTCAGTGGCTCCACTCGGCGAAGCGGTCAAGAAACGCAAGCTGTTTGTGGCAGTACTCGAAGACATTTCCGAGAGTCGGAATCTTTCGGCGGAACTGGCCTACCAGGCGGCACACGATCAACTGACCGGTCTGGCCAACCGGCGTGAATTCGAGCGCGAACTCAATCACTTGCTGCACGACACCGGTTCGAGCTCGGGGCGGCACGCGCTTGGTCTGATCGATCTGGATCAGTTCAAGGTCATCAACGATACGTTCGGCCATCTTGCCGGCGATGCCTTGCTGGTCAGACTCGCAGAGCGCATGCAGCACTGCTTGCGCGATGGCGACCTGCTTGCGCGACTCGACGGAGACGAATTCGGCGTCATGCTGCGAAATTGTGGAATCGAGACTGCGACCCAGGTTGCCAATCGGCTGCGCGACGCCATTGGCGAATTTCGTTTTTCCTGGGAAGAAATGCCGATGAACGTATCCGCCAGTATTGGCATCATAGAAATCAACGGCAGCAATCGAGACGCCGCCATGTTGATGCAAAGAGTCGACCTTGCCTGTTACGAGGCCAAGGATCTAGGTCGCAACCAGGTCTGCGTGCACACCGAAAGCCGAGCCTCCTCGATAAAACGCCGGGTTGAGATGTCGTGGGTGAATCGGATCAACGAGGCAATTGCGGCCAACCGGCTGCGTTTCCACGGGCAGCTCATTGCGCCTGCCGCTGGCGACGACTGGCGCTGCGAACTGCTGGTTCGTCTCGAAGATGCCGACGGTAAATTGCATACTGCCAACCTGTTCATGGATGCCGCAGAGCGCTACCACGTCGCGCGAGCGATCGATAAATGGGTTGTGGGCAACGCGCTACAGAGAATTCAGAGCCTGCGGTCACGTGTCCCGGGCATGAAAACCTGGCACATCAATCTTTCCGGCCAATCGGTCGACTGCGAAATGGTTCTGCCGGAACTTCTTGCACGGATCAAGGCGCACGACATTGCGCCCGAGTGCCTTTGCTTCGAGATCACTGAATCGGCGGCCATACACAGCCTGGAAGAAGCGCACCGCTTTTTCTCGGCCTTGCGAGAACTTGGTTGTCAGGTTGCCCTGGACGACTTCGGAAAGGGGCTTTCGACTTTCGATTATCTCAAGCAGCTCCCGGTCAACCTGGTCAAGATCGACGGCAGTTTCGTGCGCGAACTCGCGCACAGCGAACTCGATCATGCCATGGTCCGCTCGATTCACGAGGTCGCGAAGATTGCAGGCATGCGCACCATCGCGGAATCCGTCGAGTCGATCGAACTTATTCTAAGACTCAAGCAGATCGGAATCGACTACCTGCAGGGCCACGCCATTCACAGCCCACAGCCGCTTTCGGCACTCGTCATTCCAGATGCTGAAAATTCCCCGATCAACAAGATCGGTTTTTAGGGCAACTTCGATCGAAGAAGCCACACGAGTGCAGGCGTAGCAGGCCTATGTCAAATGAACGCAACGCCGCGGGCAGACGCGTGCGTAGCTCTGAGTGTCTGCTCGATGATGAGACCGTTGGTAAGCCGATCGATAACGCGCCATCGACATCAATTTCCGTGTCCTGGCATACGCAGATTGAGCTTTCGCCATAGCCACAGGAATACGAAATATCCAATGGCCGAAGCCGGGATGGCGATCACCAGACTTCCGATGAACATCGCCAGCGTCTGGTGTGCAATTTCATCGCCCATATCGGTGACCGGCGCATGGGATACCGGCAATCGAGCCAGCAACCATGAACCGAGCCGGTTGAATCCATAATACAGGGGCGCCATCGTGAACGGATTGCTCACATTGGAAACGATGAATGCGGCAATGAAGTTCGCCCTGAATGCGAGAGATCCGGCCAGCATCATCGAACTCTGAATACCCACCGTCGGGGTAAACCCGACCAGCAACCCGACTGCAATCCCCCGGGCCAGCGCATACTCGTCGACATTCAAACAGCCGCCCCGTTCGAGGAATCCGGAAATTCTCGGATGCCGCTGCAGCCAGTCGCGCACCCTGCCGCGGTGCTGCCGGGAGCCTTTCAGAAATTGGAGTCGCAGCCAGCGCATGACAAACAGCGGATCAGTTCTGTCCGGCCCGGTCGAGCACGAATGCATATTCCATCGCCGTCTGCTCGAGCTTCCGGAAACGGCCCGACTGCCCGCCGTGTCCCGCTGCAAGGTTGACCTGAAGCAATAGCGGATTGTCGTCGGTCTTGACGTCGCGCAGTCGGGCGACCCACTTAAGGGGTTCCCAATATTGAACCTGGGAGTCCCACAAGCCGGTTGTCACCAGCATCGCCGGATAAGCCTGGGCCGCGACGTTATCGTAGGGCGAATAGGACAGCATGTAGCGGTAGTATTCAGGCTGCTCCGGATTGCCCCACTCCCCGAACTCGTTGGTGGTCAACGGGATCGATTCGTCCAGCATCGTCGTCACGACATCGACGAACGGGACGTGCGCGATAATCCCGGCATATTTCTCCGGCGCCATGTTCGCCACCGCCCCGACCAGCAACCCGCCGGCACTTCCACCCATGGCGAATACCCGGTCGCCGTCGATCATACCCTGCCCGACCAGATGGTCGGTGACATCGACGAAATCGGTGAAGCTGTTGGTCTTGTTGAGCAGCCGGCCCTGCTCGTACCAGTCGCGCCCCATCTCCTGTCCGCCCCGGACATGGGCAATGGCGTAGACGAAACCGCGGTCCAGCAGGCTGAGTCGCTCGCGCGAAAAAGCCGGCTCCGTCGATGAACCGTACGCGCCGTAGCCGTACTGGTAAAGCGGCGCGCTGCCGTCCAGGGCCGTGTCCTCATGCCAGACCAGCGATACCGGAATACGCGCCCCGTCGCGGGCTTCGGCCCAGACGCGGCGCGTACGATACTCGGCACTATCGAAATCGCCGCCTACCTCCAGACGATTGACAAGGCGCCGCTGACCGGTACGCATATCGAGCTCGTAGACCTCGCGCGGCGTGGTCATCGACGTGTAGGCAAACTGCAACAGACTGGTGCCCGGGTCCGGGTTTCGACCAAGCTGTACCACGTAGGCCGCTTCATCGAACTCGATGACTTGCGAAGACCCGCTGGCTTGATCGACAACGCGCAATCGGCGAAGACCATCCACGCGCTCGGCGATCGCCAGGTATTCGTCGAAGGCGTCGAATTCATGAATGAAGACGTCGTCTCGATGCGCAACGACGTCGACCCAGGTCGATCGATCTGCATGCCTGTCTTCATCGACCTGCATGACGCGAAAGTTCGGCGCCTGCCAGTTGGTCCGAATAACCCAACGACCGTCGACGTGATCGGCCGCGTATTCATGGCCTGGTTCACGCGGAAAAAATTCCCGCAAGCGTGCGCTCGGAACGGCGCTTGCGACAATTCGCATCTCGCTGCTCGTGGTCGAGCGCAGGAACACGTAGTTGAAGCGGTCCGAGCGCGTGCGCCCGACTGATGCATGAAAAGCGGTGTCGAGTTCCTGGTATACGATTTCGTCGTCGCCGGAGCTGCCTGGCTGGTACTGTCTGACCCGGTAGGATCTGAGCGTTTCCGGGTGATTTTCGACGTAAATAATGCGCTTGCCATCCGCCGTCCACGACGCTGAAGACACGCCGTCGATTCCAGTATCCACCAGTTCGCCATCGCCATCCAGGTCCCGTATCATCATCCGGAACTGGCGCCGACCGAGCACATGCTGCAACCAGAGAAGTCGCTTGCCGTCAGGGCTGACATCCCAGCCGCCGATGCGTAAATATTCCTTGCCCCGCCCCATGCGATTGCCGTCCAGCAGAATTTCCTCCGGTGCGTCCAGGGTCCCCTTGCGACGGGCATGGATCGGATATTCGCCGTCCTTCGCGTAGCGCGAGTAATACCAGTAGCCATCATCGAAATACGGCGCCTCGATCTGCTGTTCGGGAATGCGCTCGCGCATCTCGTCGGCCAACGCGTCGATCAACGGCTTGTAATCGCCGTACACCGCTTGTGTGTAATCGTTTTCCGCCTCCAGCAGCGCGAGTAGCTCTGGGTCTCGGCGGTCGTCGTCACGCAGCCAGTAATAAGGGTCGTTGCGATCGCCGGCAGGCGATGAAACCATATGTTCGCGCTGTTCGGCATCCGGCGGCGTCGGCATGTCGGTTGTCGGCGACGGGTCGTTGCAAGCGGCCAGGATGCAGATTGAAGGCATGAACACAAGAAATCTTCGAAATGGGTGGGTCATCGAAACTTGCCGGTCGAGTTGAACAGCGAAGCGAGCAGCTCCGAGTGAAACCGGGCCGGATCGGCGCCGTCGAAAATCCCCAGACGCGCGGCACGATCGAAAAACCCCGGCGCGGGCAAACCGCCGCGAACCCGACTCACAACAAGCGCCGCAAGCGGCACCCTGCCGGCAGCGACATCCTGCTTGAGCAGAATTTCGACCAGCCTTGCAAGCTGGTGAATACGTTGCGGCGGTTCGATCCCCGTCGCGTCGGCGGCTTGCAGGTAGGTGACGGTCCTGTTCTCCCTGCGCGCCTGCTCAAGCACGGCCCTCAAGCGCAATAGCGCGGCGTCACGAGAGCTATCGGACATCCGATACTAGTGTACCCCGCCACTCATTCCGTAACTTTCAGCGAGTCGGAAAGTGCTTAGCCGCAAGGCAGGGCTCGCCGGGAATGGCGCGCCCTTTCCAAGAGCCCTAACGCCGCGGATGAGCACTTTCCGCCTCGCCCTTCGGGAGCGCGTCTGAATCGACATTGCGGCGTTGCAATCTTTGTAAAGGGCATGCCATTTACTGCGGATTGCGCCTTGCACTCTCGACTCAGTCACGCTCTGAAAGTTACGGAATGAGTGGCGGGGTACACTAGACTCACTCCAGGCCGCAGTTGTTCATTTCGAGCACCCGCTCGGCGCGGTAACTTGAACGGACCAGCGGCCCCGAGACCACTTCGAGAAAACCCTTTTCGAGCCCGATTTCGCGAAATAGCCGGAACTGGTCGGGCGTCACGAATCGTTCGACAGGCAAATGGTTGACCGTCGGCCGAAGGTATTGGCCGAAGGTGACGATGTCGACGTCGATTGCGCGCAGGTCGTCCATGCATTCGATCACTTCTTGGTCGGTTTCGCCAAGTCCCAGCATGAGGCTGGTCTTGGTAAGCACCTCCGGGCGATGCTTCTTGGCGTATTCGAGCAGGTTCAGCGTCTGCTCGTAGCCGGCGCGCGGATCGCGGACCGGGTGAGTCAGCCGCCGCACGGTTTCCACATTCTGGGCAAACACTTCCAGCCCGGAATCAACCACCGTCTCGATGCAGTCGTGCCGCCCCTGGAAATCAGGCGTCAGGGCCTCGACCGCGGTCTTCGGATTCTCGCGCTTGATCGCCCGGATGCAGTCCGCGTAATGCTGCGCGCCACCGTCGGGCAGGTCATCGCGGTCTACCGAGGTCAGTACGATGTACTTGAGATCCATCAAGCGAACCGATTCGGCGGCGTTGGCCGGCTCTTCGGCATCCAGCCAGCCGCGCGGATTACCGGTATCCACCGAGCAAAAGCGACAGGCACGCGTGCATACGTCGCCCATAAGCATGATGGTTGCTGTCCCGGCGCTCCAGCACTCGCCGATGTTCGGGCATTTGGATTCCGAGCATACGGTCGCCAGCTTGTGCTTGTTGACGTTGGCCTTTACCTGCTCGTACTTTCCACCCGAGGGCAGCCGCACGCGCAACCAGTCGGGCTTTCTCACGTGGCCGTCACCAGCGTCGCCGCGCCTGGCCTTGATGCCGTCGCGGATTGCGGTGAAACCCTGGGGTTTACGGATTTTCTCGCCACTTTTGACAACGATCGGGATGGCTGCAGCTTCTGCTTGCTCGGTCATGACGTACCGGTTGATTTCAAGTTGTCACAATTGTAACGGAAAGCCGCGATCGGGCCGTCGAACCAGAATGCCGAATCACCTGCTGCATGCCTTTCTTCCGTCTCGCATCGCCTACAGCGTCACGCCGCGTCTGCGCATCATCCCGGGTACGATGCTCGCAGCGCGGCATTACCCGGACACTCCACAGGAGTCGATCGCGCTGCTGAACCCGTCGAGCGTGAAGCCGAGCACCCGCGCAACTATTTCGGCTGCCCGGTCACCATCGATGTTCGCGCGCGCCGAGATCAGCCATTCCATCACGTCGCGTGCTCCGCCGGGCGGCTCGGCAACAAGTGATGCGCTGATCCAGGGGCTGAATTCAAGCCCCGAATCGAGTTCCATGAACCAGCCGAGGCGGTCGGTGGCAATCCACAGCTTTTGTGCGTCCGGCCCGCTTGATACCGTCAGTGCCCTCTTTTGCCTTATCAAAGCGCTGAAATCCCGGCTCCAGCCACCGGCCTGCCCGGGTCGGGCCAGGCCCAGGCCGGCCTCGCCTTCGACAGCGGTCAGAAACCCGCAGTCGATCAGCAGCCGTTCAAGCCTGTCGGGTCCGGCGCTGAGATTGGACGGTCCGCAACCGGCCGCCGGGCAGGATTTCGCCAAGGTCGGCGTGGACACTTGCCGCAAATCAGATCGGGACCGCTCCGACGGTTGGCCTTGTCGATAGCGCCCAGCGGAGCGCTCGAAACTGCGCGTGCGCCGTTCTTCGGCCGCGGCCTCGTCCAGATAGCTGTGGCGTGGCGCATGAATAAGCGCTTCGGCCAGCGGCGATGGTCGCGGCGTATCGACCGCATGCACCTTGATTCGACTGGTTTCCAGGCGCCTCAACAGAGTCTGCAGACCTTCCAGGTCCATGTAGTCATGCAGGCAGTCGGCCAGTGCCTGCCTGACCAGCGGGTGGTCCGGCACCTGACGGGGACCGCTGAGGTTTTCCAGACACGCCAGTTGATCAGGAAACACGCAGGCGATCAGGTTTTCGGCCTGGCTGCGCTGGCGCTGCGCCGGCAGCCGGCCGTCCAGATCATTTTTCAACAGGAGCAGCGCATTGTTGGCGCACCAGCGAAAGCGGGTGACGAACAGCGGCGTATCCAGCAGCGCCTGGGTCAGGATGTCTGCGGCGTTCTCGGAGCGCACGAATCGGGCGACGTCGGCCAGCTCGAACCGGCTGGTCACGCCAAGCGAAATCAGGATGCCGTCGTCGGTGGCGGCCGCCTGCAACTCGAAATTGAACTGGCGGCAGAATCGTTTGCGCAGCGCCAGGCCCCAGGCACGGTTGATGCGGGCGCCGGCGAACGTGTGCAGCACCACATGCAGATCGCCGCCGGGATCGGCGAAACGCTCGATTACCAGTCTGTCCGGCGCGGGCAGCGCGCCCAGCAGCTGCCTGGCGTCGATCAGCATTGCCGCGGCTTGCGGATGCAGCCGGCCCAAGCCGCTTTCGGACATTGTCGCGAGCATCGCCTGGGACATGACGTGTGTGCGTCCGGGCCCTTCACCGAACCAGAACGGCAGGTGCGCCGGGTTTTCGTCAGCCGCCTCCACGCGAACTTCGCCGGTCATCACGCGCAGGATGCGCCAGGCCCGACGCCCCAGCTGCACGACCTGGCCCGGCGACGATTCGAACGCGAACTCCTCGTCCAGCGTTCCGACCTTGTCGCCGGTGTCGCTGCGAACCACATCGTATTCGAAAAATTCGGGGATTACGCCGGCGTTGGTCAGCACCAGCCTGCCGGCGCCGGGCAGCGGCTGCCATCGGTTGTCGCGGTCTTGCAAGACAAGTCGTCTGGATTGCGCAAGCGGCATGTTTTCAACCGGCCGCCGGAGCATCGTCAACAGCTCAGCCAGGCGTGCGCGACCAAGGTCGCGGTACTGCCAGGCCGAGCGCGCCAGCGCCAGCATGTCGGCCGCGCTGGTCTCGCCGGCGACGATCATCGCTGCCAGGTGCTGAACCAGCACGTCGGCCGGTGCATTCGGCACTTCGCAGGCATCGATTTCGCCTTCTGCCAAGGCCCTTTCCAGTGCGCGAGCCTCGACCAGCTGGTTCAGCGTCAGCGGAAAGACGTGCATGCACGGCCGCCGGCCCGGCCGGTGGCCGCTGCGGCCGGCACGCTGACGCACCAGGTTCACCGATCCCGGCACACCCAGTTGGCAGACGCGATCGACGTGACCCAGGTCCAGTCCAAGTTCCAGCGATGCGCTGCTGACCAGGATTCGCAGTCGGCCCTCCTTGAAACGAGCTTCAATGCCTTCGCGATGGGAAGTATCGAGGCTGCCGTGATGCGCGCCGACCTGTGCCGGCAGGCCGGCGTCGATCAGCAGTTCATCCAGCGCGGCGGCGCTGCGCTCCACCTGCGCCCGGGTCTGACAAAAAACCAGCAGCGAGCGCACACGCGCATCCACCGCCGCTGTACGCGGCCGGGCGCTGATCGCCGCGATTCGCGCATGGATCTGTTGCCAGTGAATGGAATTCGGAAAGGCGGCCAGCGGCATGGCGGGTAACTCGACCCGCAGGTCTACGCTCGACGGTGCCGCCGGCTCAAGCACTTCACAGTGCTCGTCGTTGCAAAGGAACCGGGCCAATGTTGTGGCCGGCCTGGCCGTGGCAGACAACCCCACCCGTTGTACCGAACGCCCGGCCAGCCGATCAAGTCGAGCCAGTGAAAGCGTCAGATGCGCACCGCGCTTGGACCCGACAAGCGCATGAAGCTCGTCGACGACAACTGCCTGGACATTCCCGAGCAGCCGGCGCCCGCCGGCGCTGCCAAGCAACACGAACAGCGACTCGGGCGTGGTCGAGAGAATATCGGGCGGACGCCGGCGCTGGCGCGCCCGTTCGACGGCAGACGTATCGCCGCACCTCAAACCGATCTCCACCGCCCGTCCCCGTATGCTGCCGGCAATGGCGAGCAGCGGCGCCAGGTTCAACATCATGTCGCGACACAAAGCTTTCAGCGGCGCTATATGAAGGGCCAGTACACCCCGCCCGGAATTCGGCGCGCCGGCGATCTGCTCGACCAGCGGGCGCCATGCCGCCAGGCTCTTGCCCTGACCGGTGGCGGCGACAAGAAGCGCGTTTCGACCTTCCCGGAGCTTCGGCCAGGCCGCGTCCTGGATCGCCGTGGGCTCGCCAATCGCGTCGACGAACCAGCGGTCGAATTCATCTTCAAGTGAAAACAGCGCCATGCCGGAATTATTGCGGGTTCGCTTCTCAAAAGGTGAGAAATCGTTTGTTGAACGCCCGGTCCCGGAGCCCGTAAGTCGAGGCATCCTCCGGACCCCGGGCACCGATGGCGAATCACACTTCCCGGTAAGACACGCGCCGCGTCACGCGGCAAAGCAATTCGTAGGGAATCGTACCCACGGCCGCGGCAACCCGCTCGACCGGCAACCCCGCGCCCCAGAGCACCACTGGATCGCCGACTTCTACCTGGTCCAGACCGTCGAGGTCGATCGTGATCATGTCCATCGACACGCACCCTGCCAGCCGCTGTACGCGCCCGTTGACCAGCACCGGGGCGCCGTCGGGCATGTTGCGCGGGTAGCCGTCTCCGTAACCGATTGCCGCGACCCCGACCCGCATGGCTCGGGAGGCGGTGAACCTTGCGCCGTAACCGATGGTATCTCCGGCCGGGACGTCATTGACCGCAATCAACCGGCTCTCGAAGGTCATCACCGGCGCCAGTCCCAGCGCCGGTCCGTCGCGTCCGTCGACCGGAGAAACGCCGTACAACAGCAGCCCGGCACGAACCCAGTCGCGACGCGTTTCGGGCAGGTTCAGCAGCGCCGCCGAATTGGCCAGGCACTGGGATCCCGGCAACCCCTGCACGGCACGATCAAATGCCGCGACCTGGCGGCGATTCAGCGGATGCTGCGGCTGGTCCGCGCAGGCGAAGTGGGTCATCAAAACGACCTCTTCGACCCCCTCCAGGGCCACCAGTCGCGCGTGGACCTCGCGCGCTCGGGCCGGCGGAAAGCCGAGTCGATGCATGCCCGAATCCAGCTTGAGCCATATCCGCGGACCCGGCGCGCGTGCCGAGGCCTCGATCCAGTCGAGTTGGGTCGGATGATGCACGACCATCTCGAGATTCAACCGTGTTGCCGCCTCCAGTTCGGCCGGCGCCATGATGCCTTCGAGCAGCAGTACGGGCGCGCGCGGCTCCAGGGCTCGAATGGCCCGCGCTTCGTCCATGGTCGCGACCGCCAGCATGTCGGCGTCGACCAGCGCCGGCAGGCAGCGCTTCAGGCCGTGACCGTAGGCGTCGGCCTTGACCACGGCCATGATCCGGGCGCCGTCGCTCAGCGCGCGAACCCGCTGCAGGTTGTGGCGAAGCGCCGATGGCGCAATGGTTGCGAACGTATTGCGGGACAAGTCTGTAGCTTCCGGCTGATTTGGAGATAAGTATTGGCGAGAGTCGCCCGACGGATCAGAAAACGCCCGGCACCAGCCACCAGCTTCGGCGGCGGTACGCCGGCCACTCGGGGTGACGCGCCATGCGTTGCTCCTTGACCCGCATATTGACCGCGAATAGGCCCAGCCAGACCCACCCCAGCACCAGCCACGGCAGCCAGTGCCAGACCATCAGCGCGAAACTGGCGTAGATCATCATCTCACCGAGGTAGTTCGGGTGTCTGACGTAGCGAAACATCCCGTCCGTGATCAACCCCGGGCGCTCACGCAGCGTGAAGTACTTCTGGGCGTCGGCCGCCGTCATGATCGTGCAGCCCAGCAGGCAAAGCACGATGCACAGGCCGTACCAGGCCGCATCGGGCGCCGGATATCCAGCCTCGGCGGTGCCCGAAATCAGCAGCCAGCCGAAGACCCAATACCAGCCCAACACGCCGGCAAACGCGGCAACAGCGCCACCGATGGTGATCCTGCGCTGCCACGCCGGGTCGGGGAACGCCAGGTCCTTGACCAGCCAGACGAGCCCGTATCCACCGTGCAGCGCGAAGTACACCCATTCGCGCGTTCCCCATGCATCGTAGTACCACATCAGGCACAGCAGAAAGACCGGGGTGCCGGCTTTCTGGAAATCGATCACCTGGCTGAACCTGAACGGCCTGGGGCCGCCACCGAGATCGCTGGTCAGCCGGTTCGTCCAGGCCTGAATCAAGGCCGCGCGGGTTCGTTTCCCGGCGGCCTCGAGATCTTGATCGGCGGGCATCGCCCGGTCTGTCACATGGGGCCGGTGGTTTCGCCCGTGCCCTCGACCGGCGCCAGTCCGCGGCGCTCGAGCAGCGGCTGGATATCCGGTTCGCTGCCGGCGAAGTCGCGGAACAACTGCATGGCGTCCTTGCTGCCGCCCTTGGACAGCAGCGTCTTGCGAAAATGGGCGCCGTTCTCGCGCGTCAGGCCGCCGTTTTCCTTGAACCACTTGACGCTCTGGGCATCCAGCACCTCGCTCCAGATGTAGGAGTAGTAGCCGGCCGAGTAGCCGCCCATGATGTGCGAAAAGTAGGTCGTGCGATAACGCGGCGGCACCGGATCGTAGGCGATGCCGGCCTGCTCGAGGCAGTCGGCCTCGAACTGCAGGATGTCATCGCTGGCCGGAATCTGCTCGGCAGGCAGCGTGTGGTAGCACATGTCGAGAATCGACGCAGCGAGGTACTCGGTCGTGCGGTAGCCCTCGTTGAAGGCCTCGGCTTCGATCACGCGATCGAGCAGTTCCTGCGGAATCCGCTCGCCGGTCTCGTAATGCAGCGCGTAGTTCTCGAGGATCGAGGGCCAGGTCGCCCACATCTCGTTGACCTGAGACGGATACTCGACAAAGTCGCGCGGCACCGAGGTGCCGGCAAAGCTCGGGTATTCCACGTCGGAAAACATGCCGTGCAGCGCGTGGCCGAACTCGTGGAACATGGTCGTGACCTCGTCCAGCGTCATCAGCGTCGGCTGCCCTTCGGGCGGCTTGGGGATATTCTGGTGGTTCGCCACCACCGGCTCGGCACCGAGCAATCCGGACTGTGAAACATAGGCGTTCATCCAGGCGCCGCCGCGCTTGGACGGACGGGCGTAGAAGTCGCCCAGGAAGATCGCCAGCCGCTCGCCGTCGGCGTCGAAGACCTCGAAGGCGCGAACGTCCGGGTGATACACGGGCAGGTCGGGGCGCTCCTTGAAAGTGAGTCCATAAACCTGTTCCGCGGCATGGAACACCCCGTTGATCAGCACGCTGTCGAGTTCGAAGTACGGCTTGATCTGACTTTCGTCGAAGTCGTACTTCTGCTGGCGCACTTTTTCGGCGTAGAACGGCCAATCCCAGGACTGCAGTTCGAACGGCTTATTGTCCGTCTCATTGGCCGTCTCGTCGATCATCGCCTGCAGCGCTTCGCCTTCCTTACGGGCATTGGCAACAGACACCGGCGCCAGCGTGCCCAGCATCTCGTCGACGGCCGCGACGGTTTTGGCGGTACGCTCCTCGAGTACGAAGTCGGCGTGCGTGTCGTAGCCCAGCATGTTCGCCTTCTCCGCACGAAGCTCGAGCACCCTGGAAACGATCTCGCGGTTGTCGAAATCGCCGCCGCGGCTGCCGCGCTTGAGCGAGGCCTCCATCAGGCGCTCGCGAATGTCACGATTTTCCAGCGAGGTCAACTGCGGCTGGCTGGAGAAGTTCATCAGCGTCAAGACATACTTGCCGTCGTGACCGCGCTCGCCGGCCTCGTCGGCCGCAGCCTGAATCTGGCCGTCGGTGAGCCCTTCGAGTTCCAGCGCGGTATCGACGACGATGGCCGAGTCGTTGACTTCCTTGAGCACGTTCTGCGAAAACTCGGTGCCCAGGCGCGCCAACTCGGCGTTGATTTCACGCAACCGGGCCTTCTGTTCTTCCGAAAGCTGCGCCCCGGCGCGGACGAAATCGCGGCGGTATTCCTCGAGCAAGCGCATCTGCTCGGCGTCCAGCCCGAGTCCTTCACGGCCCTGGTAGAGGGCCTCGATGCGTGCGAACAGGTCCGGGTTCAGCTGAATCGCGTCGCTGTGGGCGGTAAGCCGCGGCGTCATTTCGCGCTGGATTTCCTGGCGGGTATCGTTGGTGTCGGCGCTGACCAGCGCAAAAAATACCGACGTGACGCGGTCCAGCAGCCGGCCGCTCCGCTCCATCGCGACAATGGTGTTGTCGAAGGTCGGCGGCTCCGGGTTACCGGCGATCGTCTCGATTTCCGCGAGATGCTCCTCCATGCCGCGCTCCATCGCCGGGACGAAATGCTCGTCGGTGATGCGATCGAACTGCGGCATCTGGTTTGGCAACGTGGAAATTTCGAAGAACGGGTTGTCGTCGGTCTCGGCGACGACTTCGGTCACGGTTTCCTCGACTTCTTCAACGGCCTGCTCGGCTGCTTCGGACGCTGCTTGCTCGGTATCACTGCAGGCGGCCAGCGCCAGCACGAAAAGACTCATCATCAAAATACGGTAGGACATCATGGACACTCTCTTGGATCAATTGATCAATCGTAGCAAATTGCCGATACGGTGGGACGGCCGAGGGACCGCCGGACAGGGCCGCACTACCAGGTCAGGTCGTCCGGCACCGGCGGATAGTCTTTCTCGTCTTCACGGCTTTCAGGCTCGGCGCCGCTGAGGTCGGGCACCAGGTCCGCGGCCAGCGCCTTGTAGCGAGCCAGCACCTCGGGCTCGACGATCAGGTAGCGCCCGCGCAGGTTCACAATGCCGAGTTCTCCGCTGTTGATTGCATCTCGCTGCTTGAGGGTGCAAAGCACGCGCCTGATGCGCCCGAGGTGTTCGAAATAGCGCGGCAGCTCGCCCTCCTCGACGTTCAGCGCCCTGCCGGCCACGATCGCATCGAGCTCGAGATTTCGCTTGCGCCGGGCTTCCTGGTCGTCAACCCGGGCCTGCTTGACGCGCTCGGTCTCTTCCTTTTCGGCCTTGCGCCTGGCCCGCCAGGCACGTTCCAGATCCGATGCCTGCGACTTGCCGGCGTCCGGGCGCCTGCCGGACTTCTTCTTTCGTTGCTGATTTCGCGGCGCCTGCTTGCTGCTGCCGGGGGCGGAGCCGGCATTCTTTCTGTCCGGTTTCCGGCGCTCGTCGGCCAGTCCGGTTTTCAGTAAAGCATCCTGAAGCGATCCCATACCGATAGTCTCTAGAAGTTCGTTTGCCCCGGCCGGGAAGGCCCGGCCGCGGCGACATTTTCTCTGGCGACGGGTCAGTCGGACGAATCGGCAGCCGGCGACGGGACGACCTCGAGCAACTCGACTTCGAAGATGAGTGTGGAGTTTGGCCCGATCGGCCCCGGGCGACCCTGCTCCCCGTAGGCGAGCTCGGACGGCACGAAGAATTCGTACTTGGCGCCTTCCTTCATCAGCTGCACGCCTTCGGTCCAGCCCGGAATCACCTGGTTGAGGCCGAAGGTGGCCGGCTCGCCGCGCGCATAGGAACTGTCGAACTCAACGCCGTTGATCAGCTTGCCGCTGTAGTGCACGGTCACGCGGTCATCCGCGTCGGGGCTGGCGCCGTCGCCTTCCGTGATCACGCGATACTGGAGACCGGAATCGGTCACCGTCACGCCTTCCTTCTCGGCGTTGGCGGCGAGAAAGGCCTCGCCCTCTTCGGCATTGATGCGCGCTTCCTCACCGCGCTCCTGGGCCAGCTGCTGCTGTCGCTGCTGAATGAACTGCTCGCGTTCGGCCAGCGCTTCTTCCTGCGTCAACAGTGTTTCCTCGCCAAGATAGCTCGCGCGCAGGCCCTGCATCAGGATATCGATATCCAGCGGCATATCCTGGCCGGACAGGGATTGACCGATATCCATGCCGATGGTGTAGCTCAGCCGCTCCTCCGGGGTTTCAAGTTGCTCGGTCTGGGCAAGCACCATACCGCTGGCCAGCGCGGCAGACACCGCGATGATGACAAGTTTGCGATTCATGATTGTGACTCCGAATGATCTTTATGTATGGATGATGTGGGATGCAGCGCTCTGGGCGACTGCTTCTACGCAGACAGTAAATTTGCCCGAAAGTTGGCGCCGCATCGGCATTTCTTATCAATTTGCCTCTGTCAAATGATACCAGCCAGAGGCTGCGTCGACTTGACGACTCATCGCGCTGGGGAAAATTCCGCATCCACTGTTGACAGTGTCGTGGTGTGCTAGTATAGTAATACACCAATACGAGGACCAACGCGACCCGGTCGCAAGGAGCATCCGATGTTGCCGATTACCAACCACAGGGAATTCCATATTCCGCACAGTCTCGCGACGGCAGCGGCAATCATTGCACTCGTCACAGCCATGGGCTGGGACGCCTCCGACCCCAGCGCTGCACAGGCCGGGGAAATGAATGGGCTACAACAGATCGAGACCGTGCGCTCGGCCGAAGCCGAAGTCCCGAACGATACGCCGGGCGCCGCGCGCGCCGGAAATTCCGGTTGTGAGCCGGGCGTGCTTTCAGGACTGCTGCCTCTGGTCCTGCCCAGCGTCTCGGGGTTTTAATGGCTCAGCACTGGGATGATAACCAGCCGATCTACTGGCAGCTGCGCGAGCAGACGGTATCGGCCATTCTCGACGGAACGCTCAAGGAAGGCGAGCCGCTGCCGTCGGTTCGGCAGGTCGCGATCGATTTCCAGATCAACCCGCTCACGGTCTCGAAGGCGTATCAGTCGCTGGTCGATGACGAACTGGTGGAAAAACGGCGCGGCGTCGGCATGTTCGTCGTCGAAGGTGCCAGGCGGCGCCTGATGCAGAGCGAAAGGGAGCACTTTCTGGCCGAGGAGTGGCCTCGCATCGCACAGAGAATCGGCAAGCTCGGGCTCGATCCGGTCGAGCTGATCAAATCGATTGACGAGTGACGATTTAAAACGGGAGTAGAACGCATGGAGTCAAGCATCATTCACGCGCAGGACCTCAGCCGGCGCTACGGCAGCACGATCGCGCTGGATCACGTGAATCTCGACGTGCCGGCCGGTCGAATCGTCGGCCTGATCGGACCGAACGGGGCCGGCAAGACCACCGCACTGAAAGCGATCCTGGGCCTGAGCAAGTTCAACGGCAAACTGGAAGTGCTGGGGCTGGACCCGTCGAAAGACCGCGACGACCTCATGGAGGATGTCTGCTTCATCGCCGACGTCGCGGTGTTGCCGCGCTGGGCGCGGGTCTGGCAAATCATCGAGTTGACCGAAAAGCTGCATCCGCGCTTTTCGCGCGAGCAGTGCATGAAGTACCTGGCGCGGACCAAGATCAAGCAGAACTCGAAAGTGCGCGCCCTTTCGAAAGGCATGGTAGTGCAACTGCATCTGGCGCTGGTGATGTCGATCGACGCGAAGCTGCTGATCCTCGATGAGCCCACGCTGGGACTGGACATCCTGTTCCGCAAGCAGTTCTACACCAGCCTGCTCAACGAATACTTCGACGAACAGCGCACCATCCTGATCACCACGCACCAGGTCGAGGAAGTCGAGCACATCCTCACCGACCTGATCTTCATCAAGGACGGCGAACTGATCGTCAACAACACCATGGACGACATCTACGAGCAGTACACCGAAGTGATGGTCGGCCCCGAAGGCCTGGAGCAGGCCCGGGCGCTGAACCCGATACACGAACGGGTGCTGTTCGGTCGCCACATCATGCTGTTCGACAACGCCGACCAGAAGCGCCTCGGCGAGCTCGGTGAGATCCACAAACCAAGCGTGGCCGACCTGTTCGTCGCGCTGATGGGCGACCAGGCCGAAGAGCAGCACGAAGCCGGGGAGAAAGCGGCATGAATGCGAACATGTTCTCCCGACTCTGGATCCTGATTCGGCGCGAAATCTGGGAAAGCCCGGTCGCGTTCAAGTGGACCCCGCTGATCATCGCCGGATTCATTCTGCTGGTCACGATTCTTCTTCTGATCATCGGCGCGAAGGTCGATAACGAGCAGGTCTTCACCATCGACGGCATCCGCATGTATGCGCAGATGGACGACGCCCAGCAGCGGCTGATGGCCGCCGGCGTGATGTTTTCGGCCGGTTCGCTGTTCCACCAGATCATGTTTCTGGTGGTGGTGTTCTACCTGGCCGGCAGCCTGTACGACGACCGGCGCGACCGCTCCATCCTGTTCTGGAAATCGCTGCCGGTCTCCGATCAGATGACGGTGGCGTCAAAGATCCTGACCGCGATGGTGGCCGCACCGATCATGTACCTGGGCGGTATCGCGTTCATCCAGCTCGCACTCGTGTTGATCGCTTCCGGCTACGGGTTGATGGCCGACATCAACATCTTCACCGAGGTCTGGGCGCCGGCCAACCTGCCCAAGGTCTGGACCGTGACCTTGCTCGGCAGCCTGGTGCAGTCGCTCTGGCTGCTGCCGATCTACGCCTGGCTGATGTTCTGCTCGTCCTGGGCCCCGCGGCTGCCGATCCTGATCGCCGTGCTGGTGCCGGTGCTGATCGGCATGTTCCAGCATTTCTGGAGTTTCTTTTCCAATTTCCGCCTGCCCGACTTCAACCTGCTGTGGGTGATCATCGAACGCATCGGCCGCGGCGTGATGCCCGCAAGCATCGAGTGGGAGCAGATCGTCACCGAATCGCAGGCCGAGCCCAGCTTCGTCCCTCGAGAAGAGATGCTGATGAGCTTCAAGTCCATCGGCAACGCATTCGTGTCCTGGGAGATGTGGATCGGCGTGGCGATCGGAATGCTGTTCCTGGCCGGCTCGGTCTGGTTCCGTCGGCGCGCCACCGATTCATAGGTCGCGGTTCGACCCGACTTCCGACCTGTCTTGCAAGCCCTTTTGCGGGCGTCCTTCGGGACGCCCGTATGCTAATATTTCAACGCGAAATCAAGGGGCCGCCGGGCTCGACCAAGCAACGTCGCAGCCGGAAACAAGCACAGGAGCCGGACATGTTCCGCAACACATTCAAGTCGATTGCCGTCATTGCGTTTCTGGTCACTGCCGGCACGGTCGCAGCCGACGTATTGCTGATCGAGGAAGTCCGCGAACGGATGCAGCGCGATCTGCCCGACAATGGACTGACCATGAGTCAAGTCGAGCAGCGTTACGGACGTCCCAACGAGCGTCGCGCACCGGTCGGAGAGCCGCCGATCTCGCGCTGGCTGTACGACGATTACAGCGTATATTTCGAACACGACCTGGTCATCGAGAGCGTACTGCATCGCGGCGCCGTGCTGTCGGCCCGCAGCAATCCGAACGGCTGATCCGGCTAGTGCACCCGGTTGACTATCGGCTGCCCGCCGAATGGGAGCGTCAAAGCGCGATCATGCTCGTGTGGCCGTTTGCCGGCGGCGACTGGCAGCAGGTGATCGACTCGATCCAGGAAGAATACGCCGGGTTCATCTGCGCGGCGCTCGAATTCCAGACGGTGGTGCTGCTGATACCGCCCGGCGATCGCGACGTACGCAAGCGATTGGGCGAGCGCAGCGGTCTGCATTGCATCGAGGTGCGTTGCAACGACACCTGGTGCCGCGATTTCGGGCCCATCACGATGTGCAATGCCGGTAGGCGGCTGGCACTGGACTTTTACTTCAACGGTTGGGGCGGCCGCCACGAGGCGCGTCTGGACAACCGCGTCAACACCGTGCTGGCCCGCCATGAGATGTTCGCCGATTTCGATTTCAGGCAGTCGCTGTTCGAACTCGAAGGCGGCGCGATCGAATGCGACGGCGACGGCACCCTCCTGATCAACCGCCACTGCATGCGCGCGCGCGCCCCTCACCTGGAAGATTCCGAGGTCGACCACGAGCTCAAGACCTGGCTCAACGCCAGCCGCCTGCTCGAGATCGACATCGACCCGCTGCCCGGCGACGATACCGACGGCCACATCGACACGCTGGCACGCTTCACGGATCGGGAAACCATCGTGTTCCAGACCCTGGCCGACGCATCGCGTACCCGCATGCTCAACGGCCAGCTGGAGTTGCTCCGGACCGCCAGGGGCGGCGCCTACCGCCTGATTGCCCTGCCCCGCCCTGACGACATCGATCCCGGGTTGGCGGCCAGCTACGTCAACTTCGTGCTGCTCAACGGCGCGGTTCTGGTGCCGGCGTTCGGCAGCCGCGCAGACGTTCCAGCCCGCGAGTTGCTGTCGGAGCTTTTCCCCGACCGGATCGCGAAATCGGTCGACGCGCGAACACTGGTCGGCCAGGGCGGCGGACCGCACTGCGCGAGCATGCAGATTCCGGCGGCTTTGGCATGATTGGCGACGAACTTGTCATCGGGCTGGTGCAGCACGCGATGGGCGCCGACATCGACGCCAATCGCACCGCGACCCTTGACGGCATCGCCGAGGCGGCGGCGCGCGGCGCGCAGCTGGTGGTGCTGCCCGAACTCCATGCAACCGAGTATTTCTGCAAGTACCAGGACCCGGCCCTGTTCGACCTGGCCGAGCCGCTGGACGGCGTCACGCGCCGCCTGCTGGCAGAGGCCGCGGCCGACTACAAGCTGGTGGTCGTCGGCAGCATCTTCGAGCATCGCGCGCCCGGCCTTGCACACAACACGGCGCTGGTGCTGGAATCGGACGGCAGCCTGGCCGGGATTTACCGCAAGATGCACATCCCGGACGATCCCGGCTACAACGAAAAGTTCTATTTCACACCCGGCGATCTCGGATTCGAACCCGTCGACACCTCGGTCGGCCGCCTCGGCGTGCTGGTGTGCTGGGACCAGTGGTACCCGGAAGCGGCCCGGCTGATGGCCCTGGCCGGGGCCGAGATGCTGGTCTACCCGACCGCGATTGGATTCGATCCGGCCGACGAGGAATCGGAAGCGCGCCGCCAGCTCGACGCCTGGCGCATCATCCAGCGTTCGCACGCGGTTGCCAACGGGCTGGTAGTCGCCTCGGTCAACCGGGTCGGCTTCGAGCCGGACCGTTCCGGCGGCACCTACAACGCGGAGTTCTGGGGCCACAGCTTCATCTGCGGCCCCCAGGGCGAGGTGCTGGCCGAGGCCGGCACATCAAGCGAAGTAGTGGTCTGCACGACCGAACGCCAGCGATCGGAGACCGTGCGCCGGCTCTGGCCGTTCTTCCGCGACCGCCGCATTGACGCCTACGACGATCTGGTCCGGCGGTTCAGGACCTGACAACCGGAGTCCAACGGGTTTCGAAGATGAACATCACGCATCAGAAACCCCCTGCCGACGACGCGCAGCGCGCCATCTTCCGCATGCGCGCCGTCACCAAGGAATACCGGGTCGGTGAAAACGTCATTCGCGCCCTGAGGGGCATCGACCTGGAACTTTTCGCCGGCGAACTCGTCGTGTTTCTCGGCGCATCGGGCAGCGGCAAGTCCACCCTGCTCAACATCCTCGGCGGACTGGACAGCGCGACCAGCGGATCGGTGCGCTACCATGACCTGGAACTGTGCGGCGCCGACGACCCGACCCTGACCGAATTCCGCCGCCGGCACGTCGGCTTCGTGTTCCAGTTCTACAACCTGATCCCCAGCCTGACCGCCCGCGAGAACGTCGCCATCGTCACCGAGATTGCGACCAACCCGATGGCACCGGACGATGCACTCGCACTGGTCGATCTCGGGGCGCGCGCCGATCACTTTCCCGGCCAGCTTTCCGGCGGGGAGCAGCAACGGGTTGCTATCGCCCGGGCCATCGCCAAACAGCCGGCGGTGCTCCTGTGCGACGAGCCGACCGGAGCGCTGGATTCGAAGACCGGCATCAAGGTGCTCAAGGCGCTGGAGCACGCCAATCGAGCACTCGGCACGACCACCGCCGTCATTACCCACAATGAAGCCATCGCCGCCATGGCAGACCGGGTCGTGAGGCTCAGCGACGGCCGCATCAGCTCGATCTCGCGCAATCCCGGGCGCGCCGATCCCGAAACGCTCCACTGGTAGCCCATGCGCGCGCTGAACCGCAAACTGTTTCGCGATCTCTGGGGCCTTCGGGCCCAGGCCATCGCGATCGCGCTGGTGATTGCAGGCGGCGTGGCGACCTGGGTCATATCCCTGTCGACCATCGAATCGCTGGAAAACTCGCAGCGCATGTTCTACCAGAACTACCGCTTCGCCGACGTTTTCGCATCGCTCGAGCGCGCACCCCTGGTCACCGTGGATCGAATCCGGCAAATCCCCGGCGTGCGGACCGCCGAGGGCCGCGTGCGTGCATCGGCCACGCTGACCGTGAGGGGCTTCGACGAACCGGTGGAGGCGCTTCTGACATCCATTCCGGAAGCCGATGACGCCATGCTCAATCGCCTGTTTCTCGCGGCCGGACGCCTCCCGCGCGCCGGCGACGATTCGGAAGTGGTGATCTCGGAGTCGTTCGCCGAAGCGCATCGGCTTGGCGTCGGCGACGGTATCGACGCGATCGTCCGGGGCCAGTCGAGTCGGCTCGTGATCAGCGGGATTGGACTATCGCCGGAATTCGTCTATCAGATTCGACCCGGATCGCTATTCCCGGATCACAGCCGCTACGCCACCATCTGGATGCGACAACGCCCGCTGGCGCAAGGCGCCGGCATGGAGGGTGCCTTCAACGATGTCGTGTTGCAGCTCGAGCGAAACGCCGACGGCGTCGCGGTCCTGGAAGCGCTGGACGGGATCCTGGAGCGCTGGGGCGGCACCGGCGCGGTGCTGCGCGAAGATCAGACATCTCACAGCTACCTGCGCGAGGAAATGGAACAGCTCAGGGCCATGGCGCGAATCGTACCGCTGATCTTCCTCGGCGTTGCCGCCTTCCTGCTCAATATCGTGATCCATCGCATGGTGCGCATGCAGCGCGACCAGATTGCCATCCTCAAGGCCTTCGGTTACCCCAATCGCGCGATCGCGACGCACTTTACCGGGCTGGTGATGCTGATTGTGCTGCTGGGCATTGTCCCCGGCCTCGCGCTCGGCGGCTGGATGGGCCACGGCCTCGCCAACATCTACCGAGAGTTCTTTCGTTTTCCCGAGCTGTTCTTTCGCGTCGGACCGCCGGTGATCGCGAGCGCCGTGCTGGCGACCACCGGTGCGGCCCTCGCCGGCACCTGGCGCGCCCTGTGGAGCGCTTTTCGCGCCGCACCCGCAGAGGCGATGCGTCCCGAGCAACCGCAGCGCTTCCGGCGCAGCCTGGTCGAGCGCGTTCCGCTTTTCCGCGGCCTGGATCAGCCCACCCGAATGATCGTGCGCAGCCTGGAACGCCAGCCGATCAAGGCACTGCTCGCGGTGACCGGCATCGCCCTGGCGGTGGCCATCCTCGTGACCGGGCGCTTCCAGCAGGATACGATCGGTTTCATGCTCGACGTCCAATTCGGATTCGCCGCCCGCGAAGACATGACCGTCACCTTTGTCGAGCCCACGGGACGCGGCGCGTTGCATGAGATTCGTGCGCTTCCCGGCGTCATCGAGGCCGAACCCTTCCGCGCCGTCGCGGTGAAGCTCGTTTACGGCCACCGCAGTCACAGGAGCGCGGTCCAGGCATATGGCCGGGACGCGACGCTGCACCGAGCGCTGGACCGCAGTCTCGAGCCGATCGAGCTGCCCGCCTCGGGGCTGCTGCTGACAGACTGGCTTGCCGATCAACTGGCCGTAAAGGTGGGCCAATCGGTCACGGTCGAATTTCTCGAAGGCAGGCGACCGCGACTCGAGGTTTCCGTCGACGGCATCGTGCGCGAGTTCGTCGGCGCATCGGCCTACATGCAGCTGGACGCCCTGAATCGTCTGCTGCGCGAATCGGACAGCATCTCCGGGGTCTACCTGACAGCCGACCGGTCGCAACGCGACCTGCTGCTCGGCGAGCTCGAACGAAGGCCGTGGATCGCCACCACCAGCCTGCTTGAGAATGCCGTGGCCAGCTTCAACCGAACCATGGGCGAGAACATCAGGATCTTCTCGCTGGTCAACACGCTGCTGGCCGGCGTGGTCGCATTCGGGGTGATCTACAACACCGCGCGCCTTGCGCTGTCCGAGCGCGCGCGCGAGCTGGCCTCGCTGCGCGTACTCGGCTTTCGCCGCGGTGAAGTCGCCTGGGTTCTACTCGGCGAACTGGCGTTGCTGACGGCAGCCGCGATCCCGCTCGGTCTCTGGCTGGGCTACGGCTTCTGCAGCCTGATCGGCCGCGCAATGGCATCGGAGTTCTACCGGATTCCGACAGTCATTCATGCCGACAGCTATGCTTTCGCCGCCGTCGTTGTGCTGGCGGCAATGCTGGTTTCCATGCTGGCCATCGGGCGCAGGCTTTACCGACTCGATCTGGTCGAAGTGCTCAAGACAAGGGAGTGAAAATGCCATCGACAAGATTGATCGCAACCTGGATCGCGGCCGCGGCGGTGGCCGGTCTGCTGGTATGGAGTTTCCGTCCCCAACCGGTTCCGGTCGACATCGTCGAGGCGAGCATCGGGCCGGTCACGGTTTCGATTCGCGAGCTGGCGCGTACTCGCGTGCAGGATCAGTTCGAGATATCGGCGCCGGTCGCCGGCTTCGCTCCGAGACTGGAATGGGAAGCCGGCGATGTCGTGACGGCCGGCCAACTGCTGTTGGAACTGCGGCCGCTTCCCGCCTCGGTGCTCGATCCGCGCACACGCGAAGGCGCCGAAGCCGAAGTGGCGCGCGCCCGGGCCACCGTAGCGGCCGCCGAGGCCGCGCTGGAATCGGCAAGATCGCGGGCCAGGCTTGCCGAACGTGAACTGGAGCGGCTCGTGCCGCTGTTCGATCGGGGCACGATCTCCGAAAGCCAGCTCGACCGCGCCCGGGCCGAGCATACCCAGGCGCTGGCCGATCTTCGGTCGGCCGAGTCCAACGTCGGCGTCGCCAGACAGGGACTGCGCTACGCCCGCGCTGCGCTTCTCCAGGGCAGTGAGAGCGACGAATCGGTCGACAGGTTCGCGATCGAGTCGCCGATCGACGGCCGAATACTCGCGGTGCTGCACGAAAGCGCCGGCGTCGTCCAGCCGGGCCAGCCGTTGCTGCGCATCGGTGATCCGTCATCGCTGGAAATCGTCGCCGAGGTGTTGACCGACGATGCGGTTCGCATGACGCCGGGCATGCCGGTCGAACTCGAGCGCTGGGGCGGCGACAGCGCGCTGTTCGGCGAAGTTCGTCGAATCGAGCCGAGCGCGTTCACCAAGGTCTCGGCGCTGGGCGTGGAGGAACAGCGAACCCAGGTCATCATCGACCTGATCTCACCGAGAACACAGTGGTCGGCGCTCGGGCACGGCTACCGAATGGAAGCCAGGTTCATTGTCTGGCGCGCACCTGCAACGCTCAAGGTGCCGAACGGTGCGGTGTTCAACACCGGCGACGGAACCGCCGTGTTCGTCGTCCTGAACGGCCGCGCCCGAATCCAGGCTGTCGAGATCGGGCGCCGCGGCGAGCGCCATACCCAGGTCGTTTCGGGCCTCGAGCCGGGCCAGTTCGTGATCGCGCATCCGGACAATGAAATCATCGACGGCGCGCGCGTAGTGGCGTTTCAGTCGCTTGCGCGCTGAGCCTGTTTCTCTGTGACACCCTTCACACCTTCTCCAGTAAAGGTATACTTTGCCCGGAAAGAATGCACGGGCATTGCAGGTCCGGTTCTGAAAAATTCCGGTTGAGCGTTCCGGGGGATAATCGAGAAAAGCCATGCCGGACCGCGGGTTCAGACTGAGAACAGCACTGGGAGAATTGAAACGCCGTCACGTCATGCGCGTGCTCGGTGCCTATGCCGTGACGGTATGGGCCGTGCTGCAGGTGGCCGACATCGTGCTCCCCGCGCTGATGGCGCCGGACTGGGTCATGACCGCACTGGTCAGCGCCGCCGTTCTGGGCGCGCCGGTCGCCGCCGTGCTGGCCTGGGTCTACGACCTCACGCCACAGGGCGTGCGCAAGACCGGGGCGGCTGCGCCGGACGCATCCCCTGCGATAGCATCCGCGTCCGCCGTCGGCGGACGCTGGGTCGATTACCTCATCATTGCCGCTCTGGTGCTGATCCTGGCGTTTGTTCTTCTCAGGCCGTCGCCGGTGGAGACACGCATCGGCACCAGCATTGCGGTCCTGCCGTTCACCGATCTCAGCGCCGGTCAGGACAGCCGGTACTTCGGCGATGGGGTTGCCGAGGCCATCATGGACAAGCTGGCGCGGATTTCAGGCATCCAGCTCAGCGCTCGAACTTCGTCTTTTTCGTTCCGCGACGGCGATACCGACGCCCGGCAGGTTGCATCGCAACTGGGTGTTTCGACCCTTCTCGAAGGGAGTGTCCGGCGCGCCGGGAACCAGCTGCGAATCAGCGCCCGCCTGATCGACGGCAGCAGCGGCAAACAGGTCTGGAGCAACAGCTACGACGGCTCTTTGGAAAGTGCTTTCGAACTGCAGGACGAGATATCCTCGGCCATCGCCGAGGTAATGCGCGTGCAGCTCAATTCGCCGAACGACCTGTCGGCCGACCTGGCCACGCGAAATCCGGCGGCCTTCGACGACTATCTGCGCGGCCGGTCGGATCTGCGAGATCGAACCGGCGGCAAGATCGACCAGGCCATCGAAAGATTTCAGTCGGCGCTGGCGCTGGATCCCGGCTTCGGGCTGGCCGCGGCCGGCCTTTGCAGGGCAAGCTGGGAGCGCTACGAATACCGGCGCGAACCGGAGCTTGCCGAAATCGCGTTCGAGCGTTGCGAGCAAACGGGTCAGCGTTATCCTGAACTGGCCGAAACCCGGATTGCCCTGGGTTCGCTTCAGCTGGGCACCGGCAGGGCAGCGGACGCGGAAATTTCGTTCGAAAAAGCGCTCGAACTCGAGCCCAACAACGCCGAAGCCCATGCCGGTCTCGGCCTGTCTTTGCGAGACCAGGGGGCGTTCGAGTCGGCTGCGACGGAACTGCTCAAGGCCATCGACATGGATCCCGCCTACTGGCGTTTCCGATCGGACCTTGGCGGTGTGTATTATTTCGCCGGCGAGCTGGAGGCCGCCATCGGCGCCGTCCAGCAGGCCATCAGGCTGAATCCCGATCACCCCGATCCCTATTCCATTCTCGGTGGCATCCATTTCGCTCGGGGCGATTTCCTGCTCGCTGGCAACGCCTTCGAACAATCCATCGAGCGCGAACCCAACCCGATCGCCTATTCGAACGCCGGCACCAATTACTTCTTCGCCGGCGAATTCAGTCGCGCCGAGGCCATGTTCGAGCGCGCCGTGGAACTGGCGCCGGACGATTTCCGTTTCACTGGCTTCCTGGCCTGGGCTGTTCGCGCCCAGCCGGGTCGCAGAGACGATGCAAAGCCACACCACAATGCCACAATCACGACAGCGAGCACGCGGCTTGCAATCAACGTCAACGACCATGATGCGCGCGCGTCACTCGCTGTTCACCTGGCCGCGCTGGGCGAGGATGCAGCAGCCCGGGGGGCATTGGCAAGCCTGATCGATTACGCGGAACTCAACATCAATGCCCTGACGATGACCGGTTTCGCCCACTATTTTCTGGGCGACTACGATGGTGCGATTCGGGCTTTCCAGATCGCCATCGACAAGGGCTTGCCGGCATTCCTGCTGCACAGCGATCCGCGCCTTGATTCAGCCTGGTCCGATCCCCGTTTCGCTGCGCTCTTGCAGCCGCCGGCGGCAGCTTCCGCCGAAAACCCGAGGAGCTAGATGATGAACCCATATATTCGCCCGTCACAGTTTTTCTTGGCCGCCTTCGTGCTGGCCGCACCCACCCTGCCGGCTTTGGCCCAGCAAGCCGCGTGCCCGCCTGCATGCGCGATCGAGGTTGTCGTTCCCGAAGACCCGTCGCTTCCACCCGCCTCGCAGCCCGAAACCCTCGTGACCGACGCCGGAACGGAAATCATGATCAACACCAACGCACGCGTACGAATCCGGTTCGAGGGGCAATCGCCGTTCGTCAATCGGAACGGCGTACCCGTGATGAATTTCGTCGTCAATGCCGGCAACCGGCCGATGCGCGTCCGAACCGACGGCGGCGCCTGCTCGGACCAGAACCCATGCAAATACATGATTCACGATCTGGGCAATTCCGGACGGCCGCCGCTCGATCCTTACATCATCATCCGATGACCACCCGCGCGCCGGGATAAACGAGGCCGACAGCGACTGCCGATGGCCGCCCGTTTCGGCGCGTGCCGGGCGTTTCCCGACGTCGGACACGGGCCGAAACGTTTTCCCTGCTAGACTTCCCGACTTTGCCCGGAAAGAACCGAATGACCGAATCCACCGACACCGAGCTCCACGGCTCGGTCACGGCAGATGAACCCCATGACTTTGCCGAAGAACCGGTTCGTGAAATCGCGCACAACGGGGTCCACTACACGCTGCTGGGGACGGCCCATGTGTCGCGAGCCAGCGTCGATGCGGTACGACACCACCTTGAGCATGGACACTTCGACGCAGTGGCCGTCGAGCTTTGCGAATCCCGGCACAAGGCGCTGACCGACACCAGCGCCTGGCGCGACATGGATCTTTTTGCCATCATTCGCGCCGGCAAGGCCGGAATGATGATGGCCAGCCTGGCCCTCTCGGCATACCAGCGCCGCATCGCCGAGCAGTTCGGCATCGAGCCCGGCGCGGAAATGAAAGCGGCGATAGAGTCGGCGGACAGCGTCGGCATTCCGATCCAGCTGATCGATCGCGAAATCGGGATCACGCTCAAGCGAACCAGCCGGCGGCTCTCGTGGTGGCAACGCTGGGTGTTGACCAACGGCATGATCATCTCGCTGTTTTCCCGCGAGAAGTTTTCGGAAGAAGACATCGAGCGACTCAAGCAGGGCGACATTCTCAACGAAACCTTCAGCGAGTTCGCCTCATCCTCGCCGGAACTCTACGAAAGCTTGATCAACGAGCGCGACCAGTTCATGGCCGCCCGCCTGCGCCAGGACAACGACGCCCACCCCGGCCGGCGGGTGCTGGCCGTGATCGGCGCCGGGCACCTGGCGGGCACCGCCAAGGCCCTGGCGTCGGACCACGACCCGAAGACGCAGGTCAAAGCGCTGAACGACGTTCCGCCACCGTCGAAAATATGGAAGGCCATTCCGTGGTTGATCCTGGTCGCGGTAGTGTCTGGATTCGGCATCGGGTTCTCGCGCAGCCCGGAACTCGGCTGGTCACTGGTCCTGACCTGGGTCGCGATCAACGGCGGTCTGTCGGCACTGGGCGCGACGTGTGCGCGCGCGCATCCGTTGACCATAATCACGGCCTTGCTCGCGGCGCCCCTGACCTCGCTGAACCCGACCGTCGGCGCCGGCATGGTGACCGGTGCCGTCGAAGCATCATTGCGCAAACCCAAGATCGCCGACTTCGAATCGCTGCGCGACGATGTAATCAAGCTTTCGGGCTGGTGGAACAACCGCGTCGCGCGGGTATTTCTTGTGTTTTTCCTGTCCAATCTGGGTTCGGCGATCGGCACCTGGGTTGCCGGCTTCAGCATGATCCGGCAGCTCGCGTGAACCATCCGGTGGCGCCGAAGCGCAGCATCCGCCAGCCGGCTGCAAGGGCTTGCCCGACGCAGGAAGAAATCACGCACAATTGACACCGACGATTGACGTCGACATCGACAATCGTATTTCAGCCAACAATGCATTCTTGACCGGATAAATCGATGAGCTTCAAGGAACGCCTGTTCGGACCCCCATGGGAGAGCAAGGACGCCGATGCAAGAGCACGCAGCGTCGCCGGCTCTACCGACCCCAGACTCTCGGAAAGGCTCGCGGAAATCGCCGCACAGGATCCCGACGCCGGCGTCCGAATCGCGGCGCTCAAGCGCATGGCCGAGGAAGCGGCGTGGCTCAAGGCGCGCAGTGACGATACGGATCAGCATATTCGCGCCGCGGCCGATCGTTTTCTGCTGCGCCGTGTTTGCGAAGAACCCGCCGGCGACCAGCTTCGGGATCGCCTGGCATGGCTTGAATCGCTGAAGACACCGGACGCGCTTCGCCGGGTGGCCGCCCACGCCGCGGACGCTGAAATGCGCGCCGCCGCACTTGGCCGGATCAGTTCGCAGGGCTTTCTCGGCGACTGCCTGATCAGCGAGCCCGACGACGCGATTGCCGAACGGGTTCTTGGACGCCTTGAACAGGTCTCCACGCTCAGACGCATCGCCGAACAGCTGCGCAAGAAGCACAAAAGCAGGCACCAAGCCGTCATGCGACGCCTGGCCGATCTTGAATCGGAATCCGGATCAAGTACGCATACTGCACGCGACGAGCTTGCCGTTCAGTTGATCGGCCAGGCCGAAAAGCTCGCAAGAGGCGAGTTCAGCGACAATGGCAGCGACAATCGCACGGCCGAATCGGAACGGCTTGCCGAACGCTGGCGGGCGCTGGAAAGTCCGGAGCCGCATCTTGCCCGTCGCTTCGAGGGGGCGATGCGAATCGTCAAAAGCGCCTTGCAGCCCCGACCGGCGCGAGCGCAGGCGGTCGAGGCTCCTCCCCAAGCGCCCGCCGCCGGCGACGGCGAACTGGCGCGAATGGTTGACCAGGCCCAGGCGATGGCGGGCCGGCCGGCCGACGACAAGACAGCGGATGCGTTGAACAAGCTGATGTCGGCTTTCGACAGGCACTGGAATACGCTGCGCAAACCCGGCCCGGCCGACCAGTCCCTGCGCGAGCGCTTCCAGGCCCTGTGCGGCGAGCTTCAGGCGCGCGTGCAGACGCGGCAGAAGCCCGGCGTCAAGTCAGCGGAATCCAAAAGCAGCGAACCGACCGGCGGCAATACCGAGGCGCAATCCGAGCTCCAGCACGCGCTGGAGCAGGCCGACCAGGCGCTGGCTGCCGGGGATATCGGCCAGTCCCACGAGGCCATACGCAAGGCCCGCAGCCTCAATGACAAGCTGCCGGGGCGTGGCCGTTCCGGCGAAGCCTCCGGGCGAATTGCCCGCATGGCCGGCAAACTCAAGGAAATGCGCGACTGGCAGCACTGGTCCAACAACAAGCTCCGCGAGCGGCTGATCGAACGGGTCGGCGAGATCGATGCCGGGAGCCTGCATCCGGACGCGGTCACCGAGCGCCTCAAGGAACTGCGCCAGCGCTGGAAAGAGCTCGACGACCAGGAGGTACTGCCCGGGGACAAGCGCAAGTTCGCCGCCCCACAGGGCCAGTGGCGCCGTTTTCAGCGCGCCTGCAAGGAAACCTTCGATGCCGCACGCCCCTACCTGGAAAAGCGCAGCGAGGTTCGCGAGCAGTCGCACCAGGAACTCCAGGCATTTCTCGAAGACGCCAGGGCCGTGGCCGGCGATCCCGACACGCCCAACGAGAAGCTGATCAGATACCAGCGCGCGGCGCGCGAAGCCATACGCAACCTCGACACCCTGCCGCCGAAGCTCCGGGGCAAGGCCGCCGCTGCATTGCGGGAGCTGATGGATTCGATATCGGCATCCCTGGACCGGCATTTCGAAGCCGCCGAAAACGAGAAGCGAAGGCTGATCGCCGAAGCGCGCAAGCTCGCGCACGAAAAGGACCGTGCGGTCGCCATCGATCGGGCCAAGGCGCTGCAGGCCGAGTGGAAGAAGGCCGGTCGCGGCAGACGCAAGGTCGACGATCAGTTATGGAGCGAGTTCCGCGAACCGATAGATCCGCTGTTCGAGGACCTCAAGAAGGAGCGCGACGAGCGCAAGCAGGCCGAGCACGAGCACGCCGAGGCGCTCAAGCAGATCTGCGTGCGCGTCGAGGAACTGGCGGCGGTCGAGGATCCCGAATCGGTCGCCGGACAGGTCTCGGGCCTGGAAGACGAGTTCAACCGGCACACCGCCCCGCCGCCAGCGCTGCGCAAGCGCTTCGAGCGCGCACTGGGCCGCTACCGCGACCAGGTCCAGTCCGCGCGCGAGGCTCAGACCCAGGCCAAGCGCGCGCACCTGGCCGCGCTGAGTTCTCAGCTGCAGGATAGCTGGGAGAATATCCAGGCCGGCAAGGCGCCTCCGCCGATCGACGACTTGCCCGGGATTCCCGAAGACGACGAGGTCGCCCGGCGTCTGCTCGCTCGCCTGGAGCAGATGACCCAGGCCAGCGACGTCGAAGCGCTCGGTCGCGAGATCGACGCACAGACCGACAAGGCGCGCCAGATCGTGGTCGAGATGGAGTGCCTGTCGGGCCTGGAGAGCCCCGAAGAAGACCGGCAGCGCCGCATGGACTATCAGATCAATCGACTGTCCAACCGGCTCGGCGGTGGCGCCGCGAAGGCCGATCTGGACTCCGAGCGAGCTGAGCTTCAGCGCCGCTGGCTTGAAAGTTTCCCGCATCACGTCGGCCAGGCCGGATTACTGAAGAAGCGCTTCGAAGCGGCTGACAAGATACTCAAGCAAATGACGGCAGGGTAATGAAATACTGGATATTTATCAGGTCGTTCTTGCTGCTGCTTGCGCTCTTGTGCGGTCCGGCACTCGCCCAGGATGAAAGCGCGGCGACGAGCTACGGGTGGATTTCCATACTGCCGCCGCTGATTGCGATCGGACTGGCATTGATACTCAGACAGGTCATCCCGGCGCTGTTTGCCGGCATCTGGATCGGCGCCTGGGCGATTGCCGGATTTTCGGTTCTCGGGGCGCTCGAGGCGCTGATGACGACCGCCGATACGTTCATCCTCGAAGCGATCGCCGAGCCCGACCATGCCTCTGTGGTGTTGTTCACCATCCTTGTCGGCGGCATGGTCGGCGTAATTTCCAGAAACGGCGGCATGATGGGCATCGTCGACCGCATCATCACTTACGCCAACACGGTCGGGCGGGCGATGGCGGCCACCGTGGCAATGGGCCTGGCGATCTTCTTCGACGACTACGCCAATACGCTGGTGGTCGGCAACACCATGCGCCCCATCACCGACCGTCTCGGGATCTCGCGCGAGAAACTCGCCTACCTTGTGGATTCAACGGCCGCACCGGTCGCGACAATCGCGCTGGTCACCACCTGGGTCGGCTACGAAGTCGGTCTGATCCGCGACGCGATCGCCGGCATTCCCGGCCTCGACCTCAATGCTTACATGGTGTTTCTCAACTCGATCGCCTACAGCTTCTACCCGTTGCTGGCAATCACGATGGTCTTCGCCGTGGTCGGACTGGGCCGCGACTTCGGGCCCATGCATGCTGCCGAAATGCGCGCCCGCCACGACGGCAGGACCGCCCCGCCCAGCAGCGTGGCCAACCGGACCGCCGACGAGATGGCCGACGTTCAGCCCGCCGAAGGCGTGAGATGCCGGGCC
>Ga0209943_1000074_pt1 | contig 65148 bp, 57 predicted proteins | sample SalPonR1_B_D2_MG_FD_185698 | JGI IMG/M metagenome (GOLD analysis project Ga0209943, IMG submission 185698) | Salt pond soil microbial communities from South San Francisco under conditions of wetland restoration - Salt Pond MetaG R1_B_D2_MG... ... | reverse complement strand
CCCATCCACCAAAAAAAAACCTGGAAATGCGCTAATAGTCCAAAATTTCGCGTGGATAGTCCAAGAATCGATGTTTTTTATAGGCTATTGTAGGTAGTAGAAACCAAGGGTTGATTTCTAAATTCATATAAACATTCAACCAATACAATAACTATGAAAAATCGAATCAAAAATTACGGGTTATTATTCACTTTAGTGGCGGTACTCTTTATTGGGGTCTTACCTGTTAACACCACAAAAGCACAGGAAGTGGAAGACAACAGTATGATTTTGTCAGTAACCGAATTTACCATCAAAGCGGGACATAACACTCAGTTTCGTGAAGGTATCAAAGCCTGGAAAAGCTGCTACCTGGAAAACGAAGGAGACTGGACCTGGGAAGTATGGAGCCGGGTGCAGGGAGAAGGTAATGTATATGCACTCTCTTCATCCATGGGGAGCTGGGCCGAAATGGATGACGCATCGGATGAGGCCGGACAAGCCTGCCAAAACCTGGCTCAGGATCTTATCAATGCAAGTATTGAGACCGCTAACAGAAACTTCTTCAGAACGATGCCTTCTTGGAGTAAGTCTGATGCGGTGCCAAACAATGTGATCAACGTTACTTATTGGAGAGTGAATAACCGCACGCTTTTCATGGAAACACTGGATGAGATTGTGGCGGCTACCGTTAGTGCTTTTGGCGAGCCGAGAGGCTATTGGCGCGATGCTGTAGGTGGTGATTTAAATGCCCCACACTTCTATTTTTTAGTCCCTTTTGAAAACTTTGCAGCCATGGATGCTCCATGGGACAATGGGCTGACCGTCGTTGAAAACGAACTAGGCAAATCTGAAAGAGACCGGATTGAAGCCAATTATCTGGCGTCAGTTGATGAGGTATGGTCTTTCATGTATCGCAAAGTAGATGAACTGAGCCACAGCGCGAACTAATAAAATTTCTTATCAAATCAAGAAAGAGTACCGGTCCGGTTCTGTTTGAACCGGGCCGGTTTATTTTAGTGCGTTTTTTCCAGAACGAATTCCTGGCGTTTATCCGGGAGGGAGTGAAGGATTTCTTGTTCTTAGACCCATCACTCATAAAAAGCCTGCTATTTGACCGGCTTACCCATATAAACCTGAACGTTAATAACTCTTCAAAACAATCATGAAAAAAGGAGAGATCTACGTAAAGCTATCGCACAATCTTTAACATATAATCAACCAAAAGGATAATAACATGGAATTAAAAGTCATCGGTACCGGAGTAGGACGAACAGGGACATATTCAACGAAACTGGCTCTCAATGAGTTGGGATTTGGTCCGTGCCACCACATGGAGGAAGTGTTGTTCAATATGCCCACGCAAGTCCCTCTTTGGATGGATGCTGTAAACGGCAAGCCCGATTGGGAGGCTATCTATAAGGGCTATAACAGTACGGTGGATTGGCCGACAGCAGCATTCTTCCGCGAGTTGAGTGTGAATTATCCGCACGCGAAATTCGTGCACACCGTTCGAAGCCCGGAAAGATGGACAGCGAGTTTTACTGAAACGATCTATAAACTCTTGGCTAATAAAGATCAGGCCCCCAAAGAAATGCAAAACTGGCTGGACATGGCCGCCCGTGTTATTGAAAAGACAGGGTTTCCCGCTGGCCTCAATAAAGCAGAGTTAATCAAGGCCTTTACTACACATACTGAGTCAGTGAAGAAGGCTGTCCCTGAATCAAAGCTCTTAGTGTTTCAGGTGAAAGATGGCTGGGCTCCACTCTGTGAATTTCTCGGTGTACCCGTGCCAGACAAACCGTTTCCCAACACCAATGATCGCGGCGAATTCTGGGATAAGGTCTCTGGAAAGTAGTAACCCCGTCAATAGTCAGTCCAAACCCTTTATTTGACTGAAAAGTCCAAATATTTGCGTGGATAGTCCAAGACTGTATCAGGAAATAACAGTAGAATAAGTTTGAAGCGGGAGATATGTGATGGTGACTGTCTTATCTCTTCAGCGTGAAAACCATCTATTTCTTTTTCTTTCATAGCCGGCCCGGAGGGAGGCGTTAATCAATCAAAAATTAACTTTACAACCTTATGAGAACACAAACAATAATCACTCTATTGATTACCATGATAGCCTTTACGGCTATTGATGTAATCGCACAGGAAACAGAAGAAAACGTACGTATGGAATATCTTCTGTGTACGCTGAATGAAGGATTTACATTTGAGGATGTGATGAACGATGCGAAGGAGTATGGCGAAAAAGTCTCAGCCGATGGAAGCATGTATAATCAATTTCTGCTGCGGCCGATGCTCGTGGGACAACGCCTTGTTGGAGAAGGCACTGAGAGTATCACCCATATTATCGCCGGCATGTGGCCCAATGGCGAAGAGATGTACAAGGAGTACGGCAACTATGTAAATAAGTATGTTGATGAGGATAGCGAAAGTAGCCCGCACACCTGCAGAATATCATATGCAACGATGGATCATGTTGTAATAAATGACTTTCGCGAAAATGAAACCACCGATCAAAGATGGCCTGTTCAGTTTGCGGATTGCACACTAAAAGAAGATGTGTCAATGGATTATGCTATGCAGGTACAGAAGGATGTGCATGAGGCAGCTCTCGAAAATGACATGGGTGGATATGGCGTTCATTTCCAGGTGCCCTACCTCGGTTTCGAAGATGTTGAGATTGATTTTCTTTCTACAGTTTGGTGGCAAAGCTTTGAACACAGAGGGAATATGGCGCAAAACTACTATAAGATTGCGGAAACTCACGGCCAGCAGATGAATTCTATTGTTAGCTGTGAAAATGACCGGGTCTATTTTGCAGAGCGGCTTTTCACTACCTGGGAGTAAGCAGGCGTTTTAGTTCATAAGTATAAGTCTCTCTGCCAGCATACAGAGAGACTTAATTTTATTTGAAATTGAAAAACTGAAATGAGCTTGCAGATCCAGGAAACCCTCCATTTTTTGGCAAATCCTAACACTTGCACGGATAGTCTAAGACTGTACAATTGGGTTCCGGTACATTTGATAGGACATCAGGAGGCGATAGCAAAAGCCAGACAGATTCAGAGGACGTTATAACTGATAACATCAATATTTATAAAGACAAAAAATCATGGATAAAAAAATGCACCGCTTTTTCCTGGGTATAGTTCTCGTAACACTTGGAGTAGTAATGACAAATTGCAGCGAGGCACCATCCGGTAATCAGAATGTGGAAATCGTTCAGGGTATCTATGATGCTTTTGCAGTAGGAGATGGCGGCGCCGTGTTGGCAACATTCTCGCCGAATATCATCTGGAATGAAGCTGAAAGCAATTCGCTCGCAGACGGCAATCCGTACACAGGACCTCAGGCTGTTGCTGAAGGGGTTTTTGGACGGATCGGACAGGAATGGGAAACCTTCACACTCACCGACCAAACCTTGTATGCAGTTGGGGATGACATGGTTCTTGCAACGGGCAGATACCAGGGGAAACATGCCATAACAGGAAAAACCATTGATGCTCAACACGCCCACCTCTGGTGGTTTGATGAAGATGGTACGGTAACAAGGTTTCAACAGTATGTAGATACTAAGCAGCTGGCTGACGCTGAGATGGAATAAGATCCAGAATGGCTATAAAGTAACCCGTAATGAAGATCATACAGAAGCTTTGTTACGGGCTTTCAAAAAAAACTCTTTTATCAAATAATTATGAAAACAGCAGGCATCATAGGCGGGTCGGGATATATCGGCAGTTACGTCACAAAAATATTCCTTGAGAATGGGTTCAGTGTCAAGGTATCAGCTACGGATATCAAAAAGAAGAAGAAGTACAGCCATTTAAAGCTTTTGGACGGTGCAGAGAACCTTGAGATTTGTCCGCTGGATACACGCGACATTGCGTCTCTCAGGGCTTTTGTGGATGGATGCGACATTGTCGTTCACGGCGGCACCCCTTTTCAGCTTGATGTAAAAGATCCAACCAAAGAGCTGTTTGAACCTACGATTAAAGGCACAGAGAATTTTCTGGAGGTTATTCATGAAGCGTCATCAGTGAAGAAAGTCGTGATAATTGCATCTGTTGCCTCTTACAATACCGGCTACCCCATGCCGGTAGAAGGACGCTCACCCGATCATCTCTACACCGAAAGCGATGAACCTCATCTGAATGAAGAGGGACATCCCTACGCGCAGGCCAAATATTATGCCGATCAGGTGGTACAGACGTTTATCAAAGATCATCCCGAATCTGACATAGAGATCGTGAGCGTCTATCCGGTTGGCGTGATGGGCCCCGCCCTCTCACTACGCGATGATTCTACCTCTATGGGCCTTCAGTACCTGTTCAAACATAAGATTGCCCCCAATCCCTTTGTACAAATGCTGTTTGACACCGATACCGAATTTGCCATCGTAGATGTGCGCGATGTGGCCGAGGGAATTTACAAGGCTGCAACAACAAAGGGCCTTCACGGAAAACAGTACTACCTGAGCAACGAGAGCTGGAAGGTATCAGATATCACCAGAATGCTGAATAATAGTCAGGTTACCGAAAAACCGAGGCATGTTTACAGCGGCAAGAAAGCTGAGCTGGAACTTGGGATATCATATAAGCCGGCAAGGGTTTCGTTTGCTGATTATGCTGCGGCAAGCGGGGGGTGAGCTTACCTGTAGAAGTGACTATATGCCACAGTTACAAAGCATGATAACTGCAGGCTAAAAAAATTGTTCAACTAATGACATATAATATTATAACCAACAGTGATGAAATTTTTAGTAGTAGATGACGAACGGGACGTGGAAATGCTATTCCGGCAAAAATTCAGAAAAGAGATTCGAAGCGGGCTTATTGAACTTGAGTTCGCCTTTTCGGGAATTGAGGCACTTGAGCTTCTGAAAAACACTCAGCCGCCGGACGTACTCTATATTTTCTCGGATATTAACATGCCCGGAATGTCGGGTTTGGAACTGCTTGAGCAGGTTAAAGCGATATTTCCCCAGATCCAGGTAAGTATGATATCGGCTTATGGCGATGATGAAAACTATCGAAAAGCGATCGATTCCGGTGCCAAAGAGTTTTTTACCAAACCGATTGATTTTGAGTCTCTTAAAGCTGAGGTCCATGAAATGACAGAATCGGACAACTAACCTGAAAAGTTGTCCTCGATATTTAAATACACTTTTTAAAGTCGACAGATGTTTCAGCACTCTTTGGCATGATTCCGCAGGGTTTAAACAAATCAATGGCACCATCAACCCCGCTAAAATCTTCCCGAAACCGGTATCTTTTTAATGTTCTTTGGATCTCGGGTATCACAATCATATTGGAAGGAGCTCTGATACTATCTTCTTTTAACTATGGGGTTAAATCTATACATTGATGCCACTGAAAGGCATAAGTCTGCTTTCGATATGATGAGTTTTATGCATTGAGATCTGTAAGCGTGAATAGGAATGAACGGTATAAAGGTGCTATGAAGATAATAAGTTCACATCGAGTCGCGGCACGGTTCATTTCAATTGATTAAAATCTTAAAGAATGCGAGAGAACTCTGTTTATACGTCCTATATCTTCCGGAATAACCGTATCAAAAATCTCATAAGGTATTTGAGTAATCAAATGATTCAACTATCAGTGTTAAAAAAAGCCGCAGCCCTGTTCTTCGTCGTCTGCTTTTGCACAGCGGCATTATTGCAGGCACAATCACAAAATTTTCGTCATGTAACGCCTCGTGACGGGCTTCCTTCTGGATTTATCTGGAAAATAACAGAGGATAGCAGGGGGCTCATGTGGATTGGGACAAATACGGGATTGGGAAAATATGACGGTTATTCAACAACCGCCTATACAAACGATGTACAGGATAGTACAACGATCAGCGGTGGAATTGTATACGATATTTTGGAATACGACGAGACTACTTTTTTTGTAGCAACAGATGGTGGACTTAATATTTTTAATCCTGCTACTGAGGTTTTTGAGGACCTCTCTTTACCAGATTCGTTGCCTGAAACTTCAACTGTTCGGGATCTGCTTCTATTAAATGATCAGAGCATGTGGATAGGGTCAAGTGCCGGCTTATTTCACGTTGATCCTTCAACTATACAGGGTGATAATATTCTCATCGAGTTTTTCCCGGTCCCGGGCACTCAGGGTGAACAGGTTTCTGGTATCACGGCAATTGCTTCTGACTCTCTTAAAAATCTCTGGGTCGGAACCGATTCAACGCTCTTTAAATTTGATATGCAGACTAAATCGTATGCTGATATTGGGTCGGTATCTGATGATGCCAAACAAGTTATTGAAGGAAATATTTGGTCGATGTTGTACACGTCAGGGGGTGACTTACTCATAACTTCTACGACTGGGCTTGCTATTCTGGAGAACGATGGAAATGAAATCAAAGAGGTAAAACAGCTTGGAGAGTTTGGAGTTAATGAACTTCGATCTGCAAGTTTCCAGTCGGTAACGGAAGATTCTGAAGGTAAAATATGGCTTGGAACAGGATTGGCGGGAGCCCTTCACTGGGATATAAATACCGGTGAGGCAGAGATATACCGGGCAGCGAGTGAAAATAACAATACGGTAGCTTCCAATGATGTGCACTATGCTTTCGAAGATACTCAGGGAAATATCTGGTTCGGATATCACTACGAAGGGGCGAGTATTATGTACAGTGAGTCATGGAATTATGACGTATATAAACCTTTTCCTGATCTACCGGATGATGATCCCAAAAACACAATTACTTATGCCAGCTTTGATGATGATGGCATATTGTGGGCTACAACATCAAACGGGTTGATCAAAGATCTCGGAAGCGAAAATCAGCAGTATTTTCCGCTATCGATAAATAGTGTAGGACCTTTGCTTCAGATAAAAGCCATATATGACGGTAAATTGTTTTTGATTACCCAGTCTATTGTTGGATCTGCTTATCAAACAGATCTGATAGTTTTTGATGAAGAAAATCAGGGAGGTCAATTTAGTTTGTTGGAGACTCCGGAGGATCTCAATTTGACACCAGGTAACGCTACAAAAATCGGAAATTTTTACTACAGCGGAGTATTCAATTCGAATAAAATTGTACGGCTTGATTTAGAAAATGGTGAGATGCAAACCACAGATCTTCCTGTTCAGGGAGAGTATCCCGAAGCATTGTTATCAGCTAGTGCGCCTCAATTTATTCAAGATAATGAGCTTTATGTTCAGATCTACTTTATCGCAATACCAAGTGGAGAAAAATTTGAAGGCTTTATAATAGACCTTGAAACGGGTGAAATAAGAGCTCAAAATATTGTAATTGATACCACGATATTGGGTTTACAACCACCACTTGTGTCGTCATATGAGCAGGGTGTTGTCTATCTAAATACGGCTTCAGGATTATTTCGCATAGATAACTTAAATAGTAGTTATACGGTCCTTTTTGAAGACCAGGTGTCGCTGCTGAGGGAGGGATCTTTACTCATGACAGAAGATGAAGAGGGATATATATGGCTTAATAATCTTACGGGACTTACGAGACTGGATCCCCTAACAGAGAGTCTGGAATATTTTGAGGTTCCCCGGGATGAGTATGTTACATCAAGAGCTTTTCCGGTTACATTGTCAAATGGAGAAATTCTGTTTCCAGGAAATAGTTCCTATATCCGTTTTAATCCTGCAGATTTGAGGGGCACTCAGCCTGATGGTGAAACATTAATAACGTCAATGCAGGCTGGGAATGATGAGTATAATTTGGTTTACAACGAGCTTGAACCAGAAATTGAGAGCTATCAAAATACGCTAACCTTCAATTTTCTGGGAATTGACATGAGAAACCCTTCTTCTGTTAACTATAGATATAGAATACTTGGAAGTGACAATGAACAGTGGACACAAGTTGGAACACAACGATCTGTATTTATACCAAATCTATCACCAGGAAATTATAAATTTGAAGTTCAGAGCGGTAGCCAGTTTGGCTCGTTCGATGGACAGATGGCGAGTGTTTCGTTTTCGGTACTCCCCCCTTGGTGGAACACATACCCAGCCTATTTAGTCTACCTCTTTCTAATTGCAGCACTTGTTGCCGGTCTGGCACGTTATCAAAAGAAACGGGTGTTAGATAAGGAACGCGAACGTGCCCGTGAAAAAGAGCTTGCACAGGCAAGAGAAATTGAAAAAGCCTACGAAAACCTAAAAGCTGCCCAGGAGCAACTTGTACAGCAGGAAAAACTGGCATCACTCGGGCAACTTACGGCCGGCATTGCTCACGAAATAAAGAACCCCCTGAATTTTGTGAATAATTTCTCTGATCTGAGTATTGAACTTATCCAGGAAATAAAAGAAGACTTGAATTCAGTCAGTAAAAACATACCTGATGATGACAGGGAAAAAATTGAGGAAGCACTGGATGCACTTACTGATGTAGACGGCAACCTGAAAAAGATTTACCAGCACGGGTCGCGGGCCGATTCTATTGTGAAATCAATGCTTCAGCACTCACGTGGAGGATCCGGTAAACCGGAACCAACCGACCTCAATGCACTAATTCGGGAATATGCCAATTTATCATTCCACGGTATGAGAGCAGGTGAAGATCCTATTAATGTTGATATTGACCTTCAGCTCGATGATTCAATTGATAAAGTGCCACTGGTGGCTGAGGATTTCAGCCGGGTGATTCTAAATCTTTGTAACAATGCATTTGATGCCATGCGAGAAAAAATCAAACTAAAGAATGAGAATGGGTCAGATGTGGAAAACGCTTCCCATTCGAAGAGTGAACCTTACTTGCCAAAAATCACGGTCCGGACATTTAAAGATAATGGATCTGTAATGGTAGAGGTTGAAGACAATGGCCCGGGTATCCCTAAAGGCATTAAAGAACAAATATTGCAACCTTTTTTCACTACCAAAAAAGGGACCCAGGGAACGGGATTGGGTTTGAGTATTACCAATGACATTATTAAGGCACATGGTGGAAGGCTTGATGTTGAGTCGGTACCTGGTGAATTAACTCGATTTAAAATATTAATATCGAAAAACTAGTAGCTAAGGATAAGCCGATGAAATTTTTAGTTGTAGATGATGAACGCGACGTTGAGATGCTTTTTAAACAGAAGTTCAGAAAAGAAATACGAAGCGGACTTATTGAGCTTGAGTTTGCATTCTCAGGTAAAGAAGCCCTGGATATGTTAAAAAAACAGGCCCCGCCTGAAGTTATGTACATTTTTTCTGATATAAATATGCCCGGCATGTCGGGTCTTGAGCTTTTGGATGAGGTGAAACGCCAATTCCCGTCTATTCAGGTAAGCATGATTTCTGCTTACGGCGATTCTGACTTTCATCAGAAAGCAATGGATTCCGGAGCAAAAGAATTTTTTACGAAGCCGATCGACTTTGCTTCGCTGAAGAATGAATTGAAGCGCGTAATTGAAGAAAAAATTAGGATATAGCTTAGTATTTAACATCTTTGAAAATTGAAATTATTTTAGGATAGCGATTCGAATTGTGTACATTCCTAAAAGATCAGATTGAGTTACCGGGCACAGTATCACTTAGTTTGCAGAGAAACTGATTGCGCAATGATCTTATGTGTTCATAAGTTCAAAAGCAGTTTGAACAGCTCAAAAGCCCTTGATCAACTTTCTTTCACGCTGCTACATCCAGCCTTATTTGGATAGGCGCAGTAACTTGGTAAAACTACGGCAATAAACTTTTGACATAATTACTAACAGAATGGGTGAAACTATTAAGATTCTCGTCGTTGACGATGAGCGGGATGTAGAAATGCTCTTCAGACAGAAATTTAGAAAAGAAATCAGAAAGGGGCAGTTGGAGCTTGAATTCGCATTTTCGGGAGCGGAAGCACTCGAGATTTTGAAAAGCAATGACCCGCCAGAGGTAATGTATATATTTTCCGATATTAACATGCCTGGAATGTCGGGAATTGAACTTTTGCGCAGTGTAAAAAGGGAGTTTCCAGGTATTAAAGTCAGTATGATATCTGCGTATGGAGATGACGATAATTATAAAAAAGCGATGGAATCCGGCGCAAAAGAATTTTTTACGAAACCAATTGATTTTGGGTCGCTAAAGGAAGAAATATCTAAATTGGTAGACTAAAAAGGCATTAAGGCCGGGAGTTCAGAATATGACAGGACACAAAATTTTAGTGGTGGATGATGAGCCGGATCTGCAGATGCTTATGATGCAGAAGTTCAGGCAAAAAGTTAAATCCAAAGAATATGAATTTCTATTTGCAGAGAATGGACATGAAGCGCTCGATGTAGTGTCTCGTCATAAAGATCTTTCGCTTATTTTAAGCGATATCAATATGCCGAAAATGGACGGGCTCACACTGCTTGATGAGCTTCATGGTTTAAACAGAAGCGACCTGAGAACTGTGATTGTATCGGCTTATGGAGATATGGAAAATATCCGTACGGCCATGAATCGTGGTGCATACGATTTTGTAACAAAACCCATAGATTTTAAAGACCTTGAAACCACGATCGAAAAAACGTTAACTGAAATTGTTGCGTATCTCAAATCAAAAGAGATGGAAGAGCAGTTAGAGGCGCTCAACCACGATCTGGATATGGCTGCCCGAATCCAGCAGAAAATACTTCATCAGGAATTTCCCGTCTTTCCCGATGATAAGCGTTTCGATATTTTTGCAAACATGATCGCCGCCAAACACGTGGGAGGTGATTTCTATGATTTCTTCAAGTATGACGAGAACCACCTTGCATTTTTTATTGGTGATGTAGCAGGAAAAGGCATGCCTGCAGCTATTTATATGGCCGTGTGCAGAACTATGCTGAAAGCGATTGGATCAGAGGTTTCAGATCCTGCAGAGTGTATTGAGAAGGTGAATAACATGCTTATTCCAGAGAGTGATATTTCAACATTTGTTACCGTTTTTTATGGATTACTGAATCTGGAAACAGGAGAACTTGCCTACTGCAACGGAGGTCATAATCTGCCCTATATTCAGACCAAGTCTGGTAAGGTTAAAGAGTTGGAGAACGTTGGGGGATTGTTACTTGGAAAATTTGAAGGCGTTCCCTACGAAATGAATACTGTCCAGCTTGAGCCCGGAGATGCTGTTGTGACCTTCACAGATGGTGTCACAGAGGCAGAGGATGAAAGCGATGGCTTTTTTGATGAAGAGCGCGTCATAGAATTTCTTAAAAAACACCCCGGCAAATCACTTGAGTCACTCGTTAAGGGACTCTTCCTCGAGGTAATGAAATTCACGGCAGCCGCAGAACAGTCAGATGACATAACTGTTCTTTGTGTACGTTACGGCTCCCCTGAATAACTCTTCAATATATTAATAGCGGTATTGTTTTGGGTCGGTCACTTACTCGCTTTGATAGGCTTCTACAGCTTCATCAAGTGTTTTATAGTGATCGAATACAGTTATAAGCTTTGTAACAATTAATAGGCTTTCGATTCTGTCGGAAGCACCGCAAATTTTAAAATCACCGCCTTCTTTTCTCATGCTTGTCATGGCCGTAATTAAAATGCCAAGGCCAGACGAATTCATGAATTTGACCTTGCTCAGATCTCCAACGATATTCTTTTTTCCCTCATCTGCGAGCTCTTTCAGCTTATCATGAAATTCGGCTGCATCAGGCCCACCCATAATTTTCCCTTTGAATGTAACGATGACAGTGTTGTATTTTTCTGAAATTGTGTATTTCATATGCTTAGCTCATTATTATTAAAATTGTATATAGAGTCTTGTCAAACAGTTAGAACAGACGCGTACTTTTTAAAGACAAACCTGTTTGATAACTTAAAATAGTCAGTTGAACTCAAAGCAGGTATTCATTAGAGTACCTCTGTATATACACAATCTGACGATAAAATATAAGTCTTACCCGAAGTTGATTTAGAAAAATTAGGCAGACTGTTTATATAGAGATTGGCTGTCTAACATTTGATATGAATTCAGGTAAGTTTCTAAGGCTTTGAGGATAGAAGTAAAAGTTAATTTGGAACAATTTCACCCGTTGATTCATTGAAAATTACAGTATCACATATGACAATCGAAAACGAAAAATAGTGCTATGAAATCATTTGAGTTCAGGAATGGAGATTTAATAGAAGCAATCGGCCTTGGTACGTGGAAATCATCGCCTGGAAAAGTAGGCGAAGCAGTTAAAAAAGCCCTCAAAACGGGTTACCGGCATATCGATTGTGCAGCGGTATATGGAAACGAAACTGAAATAGGCAACGCTCTTGACGAAGTTTTTTCCACAACCGACATCAGGCGTGAGGATGTCCACATCACATCTAAATTGTGGAACACAGCTCACAGAAAGCAAGACGTTATACCGGCGTTAAAAAAATCACTCACCGACCTCAGGCTTGACTACCTGGACCTTTATCTGATGCATTGGCCCGTAGCATTCCGTCCGGGCCTTGATGGATTCCCGCAGGGTGAAGAAGATTACCTGTCATTAGAAGAGGTTCCCATTATTGAAACCTGGGAAGCAATGCTCGAGGCTAAAAAGGACGGACTGATAAGGCATGCCGGCGTGTCGAATTTCAGTATAAAGAAACTGGAAGATTTGAAGCATAAGACAGACGATTTTCCGGAAATGAACCAGGTAGAACTCCACCCTTATTTACAGCAAGATGATCTGATTAAGTACGGAAAAGAAAATGAGATGCTGATTACCGCCTATTCTCCTTTGGGAAGCAGTGATCGTCCTGAAACGATGAAGGCAGATGATGAGCCTGCACTTCTTGATAATGATGTGATCCAGGAGATTGCGGAAAAACACGATGCGAGCCCGGCCCAGATTCTGATTAAATGGGCAGTTGAGAGGGATACAATTGTGATTCCAAAATCAACACACCCGGGGCGAATCGAAGAAAATCTTAAAAGTGCTGCGATCGAACTTGATGAGAAAGATCACAAAGAGATTAAAAAGTTGAATATTCCCTACCGGTATCTAAAAGGAGACATGTTTGAAACTGAAAGCGGTATGTACAGGAATGTATTTGATGATTGATTAAAAAGTATAGAGTCTCGGCTTGAGTTCCTCTGCAATCCGCAATTATCCATCTTTAGAACGTCCGACCAAAATCTTTTGCGTATAAAGTAGAGGCAGTATTATAAAGACCTGTCAGCATTCCGGTGTTTTCCCGGTTTCTGACAGCGTCTGATTCGTGCCCCGGGCTGCCCGACAAGCGGCAAAGACAGCCATCAGCCGGGGGGTGATGGAGGGTGTCAATACCCTGCAGCTTGCCCGTCAACCCGCGATTCAGACGCACCGTAATAAACACCGGTGAGCGGATCTCGCATAATTGCCTGGAAGCGCCCGAAAAAGCTGTCACCAATTTTCACATCATGGCCACGAGCTTCAAGGTCCCTTACAATCTGGTAGTTGATTGATGACTCTATCGCAACCAATCCTTCGTCATTCAAGCTTTCTGAAAGATCATCGGTTGGCTGTGTTGAGCCTGAGTGGTTCCAGCGAATCGCGTCACCTGCCTGCTGAACGTTCATGCCAAAGTCGATAATGTTCGTAAGAATACTTACGTGGCCAATCGGCTGATACGCTCCCCCCATATTTCCGAAACTCAAAAAGGGCTGTCCGTCTTTCATCACAAAACCGGGAATAATGGTGTGAAACGGCCGTTTGCCCGGCTCATATACGTTTGGATGTTGGGGATCCAAAGAGAAAAGTTCACCACGGTTCTGGAAACTAAATCCTGTGCCCGGAACCACAAATCCGGTTCCCATCCCACGAAAATTACTTTGAATGAGTGATACCATATTCCCTTCGTCATCTGCCGCAGTGAGGTAAATCGTGTCGCCATCTTCGAGAACATCTACGCCTGTAGTGATATCTTCCATGGCGGTATTTCCAATCAGTTCGCGACGTTCAGCAGCATACTCTTTCGACAGAAGCGTTTCGTAGGGCACATCATGAAAATCGGGATCAGCGTAGTGTTTGGCACGGTCTTCAAAGGCTAGTTTTTTTGCTTCGATCATCAGATGAAGCGTTTCTGCAGTTCCAAAGCCGGTTTCTTCCAGGTCAAACCCTTCAAGTATATTTAGCATTTGAAGAACGGCGGTTCCCTGAACATTCCCGCCTACCTGATATACGTCATACCCGCGATAATTGGTAGTTTGTGGCTCTACCCACTCGGAGTGATGGTTTTCAAAATCTTCATAGCGCAGATAGCCGTCATTCTCCCGCATCCACTCATCAATTTTTTCTGCGATCTCACCTCTGTAAAAAGCATCGCGCCCTTCTTCAGCCAACAGTCGGAACGTGTTGCCGAGGTCTGGATTACGGAAAATTTCACCTTTTTCAGGTCCGCGACCGTCGATGGCAAATGTCTCCTCAAACGCTCCTGGCTGATCAATCAGGAACGAGACGCTTCGTTTCCAGGAACTGGATATTGCCTCACTAACAGGAAATCCATTTTCGGCATACCAAATTGGCTCTGATAAAATATCTTCCATTTCGGCTGACCCAAATCGGTCATGCATTTCAAACCATCCGTCAACAGCACCCGGGACGGAGACGGACAGCAAATCATATGGTGGAATAGAGTTACGATCCATTTCGTCCAGGATCGACATCAGCCGATCATATGAAAGACCCATCGGCGATCGCCCGCTGGCATTCAGTGCATATAGTTGTTCCGTTTCCTGATGCCAGATAATGGCAAACAGATCGCCGCCGATACCGTTTCCTGTGGGTTCCATCAGTCCCATAGCTGCATTGGCCCCAATTGCTGCATCTATTGCATTACCGCCATTGCGCAAGATATGCAGGCCTACCTGTGTTGCCAGCGGCTGGCTCGTAGCAACCATTCCGCGCTCGGCTATCACTTCAGATCTTGTAGAAAAGATATTACCGGCTTCACGGTCGATTTGGGCGTGTAGCGTATCTGTGAGAAATAGTAATGAGATAAGCAGGCTTGCGGATAGTATGAACTGGGATTTCATAATTTGGAAAGGGTAGAGTTGGGATTGAGAACAAAAGTCTATGCTAACTAAAGTAATGCAAAAGGATATAATGAGAAAGTTGGATCCAAAACTCGTCTGTAGCTGAAGTCATGGGCTGATGAGTTTTAAATTTAGATATGGCTATTTTGAGTAAAGGCACATTAAATTCCCTCTTGAGAAGGGAAAAGGACGTAAAAACAGGGGTACGCTGATTTTTACGCCGAGGGGTGTGTAACCATGCGCTGCTTTGAAATCCGATTCAGCTCAAAGCCCCATTGATAGATCAATCCCGGTGGATTCTTGTTTCGCATCTAAACACCTCCGGTTGGAACCGGGGGCTGCAAAACGGCCCGTCCCTTTCGGGACTTGATCAAAGAGTCCCGGCTAGTTTATCGGGAAGCTGACTCAGGGTTGTTTGAGTAAATATTGCGTCAATATAAACGTCGACCTAAAGGTTACATGTTACATAAAAACGCCAACCACATTAATGCATCAACATCTATACACCATCCACCATCTACTATCTACCATCCACCATCTACTATCTACCATTTACCATTTACCATCTACTAACCCCCACCATCTCTCCGATAATCCACCGCCATAATTTCTCCATCCTTCATTAGGTGCGTCTCCTTGCCCGGTTTGATGTCAGTATTATGGGCCGAGGCGCAGCTCCAGGTTTTACCCCGGGCACCATCAACCTGGTGAACGACAAAGCTGAATATCGTTTGACGCTGGGCGGGTTTGGAATCGTTCAGGGCTGTTTGATTTTTGAGCCGGAAGCGGGAATGAACAACAGCAATTGTCTCTGAAAGATATTTTACCGTGGTTTTTCCTTTAGCTAAATGCGAGTCTTTGAAAATTACCCGCAGGCCATAGTCATGCGCTTTATAAATATCTTCGCGGTTGTGCCACCAAATACCGACGACATTCACGAATTCTGCATCCTCATCAAATATGGCAGCCAGCTTTCTGGCATCACGTTCATTCCAGGATTCTTCAAATCTGATAGGAATATCCTCTGGAGATAAAATGGGCGGGTAGTTTTTGGTGTTCATGGAATTAGCGTGATAAAAAAGTTTGTTATTTGAACGATGCGAAGATAGTTTAAGGTTAAATCTAATGGCATAACTCATGATGCCTTATTTCAATTTCATTTTCAATACGAATGAAATCTAATAAAAAGACAGGATCAGGTTTTATATGATTCAAGAATATCTCAATTCCGTTGATAAATTTATCATTATTGGCGACCGGGTTCTCATCAAACCGCGGGAGATGCAAACCCATATGAAAAGCGGTCTCGTGCTACCGGCAACCGTAAAAGAGAAAGAGGAAATTCAGAGCGGATATATCATTAAAACGGGCCCTGGCTATCCTATTCCGAGTCAGGATATTGATGAGCCCTGGAAGGAAAATGCATCACAGCCCAAATTTATGGGCATGCAGGCTGGTGAAGGCGATTTGGCAATTTTTTTGAAAAGCCGTGCTCATGAAATTGAATTTGAAAATGAGAAATTTTTGATTGTACCACACGCGGCGATACTCTTGCTTATTCGGGATGATCATGAGCTTGAGTGATGAATTTTTTACGAGTCATCGCGGGCGACGAGCCGCGATCTCCCATCCACGCAAACTGAAAATCTTAGTGCTGAATCTGCGATGTTCTTTACCGAGATGGGAGATGCCGGATCGGTGTCCGGCATGACAGTAAACCCAAAATTTTTATAATCGAAACCTAACCAATCCCTATCCACATGAAACGAATCGACTTTCTTAAAAATGTAGCTCTGTTATCAGCAGGTACAGCCTTTCTCCCTAAAATGAATCTATTCCAGGATTCACCTTTCACAGAGCTGCGTAATGGAACGGGCTTTTTTACCATGAGAGGAGGTACCATTGGCTGGTATGTTTCAGATGATGTGACACTAGCAATCGATTCGCAGTACGCGGAATCAGCGGTAAATTTTATAGGCGGTATCGGTTCGTTTGGTGGTGGATCCGAAACTATTCTGATCAACACCCATCATCACGGTGATCACACATCAGGCAACGGTGAATTCCGCAATTCAGGATATCGCATCATCGCGCATGAGCAGGTTCCGGTACTTCAGAGACGATCAGCTGAAGATGAAAGTTCAGTTGTGGCCGCAGAGGTAACGTTCAGAGAGCAGATGGAGCTGGATCTTGGAAATGAGATGGTGATCGTCAAACATTACGGGCCGGCACACACATCAGGTGATTCGGTAATATGGTTTCAGGAAGCGAATGTGGCCCACATGGGAGACTTGATGTTCAATCGATTGTATCCTTTTATTGACAGAGGAAGTGGAGCATCCATTGAGAACTGGATCACGCTGCTTGAAACTGTTGTAGAAGAGACAGATTCAGATACACTGTTTATCTTTGGTCACGGCAATCCTGAGTTTGGTGTCACGGGTACGGCTGATGATCTTCTCCATAAACGTGACTTTCTGACCAAGCTTCTGGAACATGCGCAGGCGGGAATCGACGCAGGTCAAAGTCAGGAAGAGATTACAAGCATTGAGTCGTTTGATGAGTTTCCCGATTTTATAGCTCCAAGTGATTTTCTTTCATTACCAAGAAACCTTAATGTTGCCTATCAGGAACTGACTGAAGGAAATGTATAATCCATCAGAGCAAAATCAACAAACAGATATCCGGCGCTGTATGTACTGCGGGCAGCTTGCTTCTTTGGTGTGGGTGCATGGCCATGGCCAGTGTGCTGCGTGCGGGATTAACGTGGCGGAGTGTTGCCAGGGAGAGACTTGTTCGATTGCCTCAGAAAGGCATGACTAATTTGTTTCATATTGGTTTAGTTATTATTCTAAATGTACTACGAAACGTTCAAAAATACCGTCATGGAGACAGTTACAATCACACCTAATTTAAAGCTAAGCCGGTTGTGGCACGGAATTCTCGGTAGCATGGCATTGCTATTGACGTCCTATTATTTTTACGAATTCATGACAGGTAATATGTCCAATGATTGGTATATATATCTACCGATTAGCATTTGGGTTATGATTCATGGATTGGGGCGGGCTTTAGGATATTACGAACTCTCTTTTTCCCAAATAAGCCTTGATGATAATAAATTATCGGTCAGTGGACCGGATGAAGGTGAAATCGATCTCGATAAGCTGTCATGGATAAGACTGAAAAAAAACCGGATCGAATATGAAATACAGTGGTCAGGATACAGAGGCCATTTCAAGATACCCTGGAATTTTCGAATAAAATCACGGCTTGTGCCTCTAAAAAAAGCGCTGCATGAAAGATGTAGGCACCAAAAGATTAAGTTTGAAAGTGAGCTTTAACAGTTTTATTGCTGATGTGATCACTGATGACTACTCAGCCTCAGATGAACCACAAAAACGTTTGGCGATTGTAAAGAGGATATTAGCAAGGGTTTCAACTGATTTCAGATCCACCCATTCCACCTCTTCGTGAATACCGTCTCCTGCAGGTCCAAAGATAATCGTATCGATGCCTGCTTCTCCAAAAATAGCCGAATCTTCCCACCAGGTATGGCCAATCGTATCCGGAACTTCTCCTAAAACATTACTGGCAGATTGCCGGCATGCAGATAAAATTCCGGTCGAATTATCTGATTCATATGGATTACGCCAGAGCTCACATTCAAGATTAGCCTGAAAAGTCGGGTTCTCTTTTTTTAACTGATCAATCAGCGACTGAAGTTCCATTGTCACCTGCTCTAATGTTTCACCGGGAATAGTGCGACGTTCTATGTTAATGGTACATTCGTTTGAGTAGATAAACAGGCTTCTGCCACCTGAAATCAGGGGAACATGTAATGACGCTTCTCCGCAAAGTGGATGAGTTTTTTCGCGAGGAAGCCGTTCTGAAAGTTCACTTAGCCTTGCAAGTAATTTTCCCATCATCAGGTTCGCATCAATCCCGTCTTTATGACGCCCGCCGTGAGCAGTTTTTCCTTTAGTTGTCACTTTAAAAATTCCAAACCCGCGGTGTGCCGGGCAAAGTTTTAAATCGGTAGGTTCGGTAACAATAGCAGCGTCGGCAGATAATTTTTTAGCCAAGTCTATTGCGCCGATGCTTTCAAACTCCTCATCGGCTACAAATGAGATAATCAGGTCGCCTTTGAGCATCAGGCCAGAATCTTTTATTCGTTTTGCAGCTCCAAGCATGGCTGCAATACCGCCCTTCATATCGTAAGAGCCGCGCCCAAACAATTTATCTCCCTCGATTTTTCCGGAAAAAGGATCATCCATTCCCTCAACGCCAACGGTATCGGTATGAGCGTTGAGCATCAATGATTTGCCTCCGCCCGAGCCTTTTATCCGACCCATAACATTGACCCGGCCCGGCGCTGGCTCATCTCTTTCGGTTTGAACTTCAAGGTCATGAAGCGTCTGCTCAATAAAATCACAGATCTCTTTTTCCCCGGGCCCTTCAGGGTCCAGTCCGGGATTTACGGAGTTAATTTGAACGAGTTTTTGGAGAATCTGAGTTGTATAAGCGCGGTCAATCATTGAGTCAGACATCAGTAAGGGTTTGGGTGCAGGACCAGATCCCCATCCGCTGACTTTACGTCATCGGATGAGTTGTTAAGAGCTTTAAGATTTATTGTGTGTAATGAATTTGCTCTGACCTTGAATAACTCACCGGATGAAGCGAATTCATCTGTTGAATACCCATAATTGATTCGGATTGTTAGCATAAGGCACATTGCTTTTTACAAATTCTTCTCACAACGGCCCCGAAAGGGGTCGGGGCCAGAAAAGCACTGGCACCGGTTTGTTCAGGATGACGCTTGTTCTGCTGGATTATAGGGCGGCGTGATTATAAATAAAATATAAAAATATGTGTCGTAATCACGCCGCCCGCTCTTTAACTTTATAGTTTGTCATCCTGAACACAAGTCCTGTGATTTTCAGGACGCAGTGGAAGGATCTGCAAATGCGATGATTTTAAATGTGGCCATTAAAACTATCAGTTAATTTTGTGCCTTAATTCTAAATCAAACCGAGAGCTTGCTCTAAATCTCCAATCAAATCCTCTTTGTTCTCGATGCCAACTGAGTAGCGGATCAGGCTTTCTGAAATACCAAGCTGTTTACGCTGTTCTTCTGACAACTCAACGTGGCTTGTGGTCCGTGGTGGTCCGGCCAGCGTACTCACAGATCCAAGGCTTGCTGCCAAGTGAACGTACTTCAAATTGTGCAGCAGTGTTTTCACGTTCTCGTAACCACCTTCAAGTTCAAAACTTAAAACGCCACCAAATCCGCGCATCTGCTTTTTAGCAATCTCATGTCCGGTATGATTCTCAAGTCCCGGATAGTAAACTTGTGCTATTTTTGGGTGTTGATCAAGATATCGGGCAACAGCCATTGCATTTTCATTTTGGCGATTTACCCTAAGCTCCAGCGTTTTCATGCCGCGTATCACGTTATAGGCCGTTTCCGGATGAAGCGTTGCGCCGGTTATTTCGCGATAGTCGAAAATTGTCTGGATGAGCTCTTTTTTGCCGCAAACAAGTCCGCACAGCGTATCGGAGTGGCCGCCAAGGAATTTTGTGGCGCTGTGGATTACCAGGTCAACGCCGAGTGACAGAGGGTTTTGGTTGATTGGAGATCCGAATGTATTATCGGCCACCACGATGGCCCCTGCTTTTTTTGCTGCTGTTGCGATTCGCTTCAGGTCAATAATTTTCAGCGTGGGATTTGTAGGTGACTCCAGGTACACCATCTTACATCCTTTTGCGATCTCCATTTCAATCTGCTCGTGATCTTCAGTTTCACAGAGTTCAACCTCAATGTTGAGTCGCGGCAGAAACTCAAGGAACATCTTGCTGGTACCACCATAACTGTCTTTGATGGATACCACACGGTCGCCCGGTTCAAGCAGTGCAAAAAGCGTATTGCTGATTCCCGCCATACCGGTGGAAAAAGATGTGGCAGCTTCCGCATCCTCCAGGAGCCTGATTTTCTCCTCCAGTACCGAGACCGTTGGATTCGTATTTCGGCTGTAAATATGCCCGGCTTTCTTTCCCCTGGCCACATCATACCACTCATCTAAATCGTTGTAGGCGTACGTAACGGTGTTTACGATTGGTACAGTTGAGCTTCCTTCATGAAATAGATGTGATTCACCCGCCCAAACAGATGCTGTACCCAGTTTGTGTTTTTTTGAATCCATATGATAATCAAGTCAAATTGTGTGAGAAGCTGCATTACTCGTGATGAATATGATAATTTGAACCGTGTCTTCCAATATTGATTTGGCAGTCTCCAACTCAAAGTTCAAAATGTATCCCGTCATAAGAAGTTAACCCCATAATTTTCTTTATTGAAAGAGATCTCATACAATCATAAAAGTAATCACAAACTTAGGCCCGGATATGAAGTTCATTATTAATTTTCTACTCGCTATCATTTTCCTCGTTACTTGCACAGAAATGATTTATTCACAGGATCGGCAAAGAGTTCGGGAACTCGGAATTACGCCGGGTATTTTGATGACCGGTCCGTTGAATGCAATCACTGATGTTGAAGGAGTTATGGTCGGACATGCGACACGCATTGAAGGTGATAGTATTCGTACCGGAATTACTGCGATACTTCCCCATAGCGGTAGTTTATTTAGCGATCGCGTACCGGCTGCAGTATATGTTGGAAATGGCTTTGGAAAAGCACTTGGCTTTACGCAGGTACAGGAATTGGGAGAGCTGGAGACTCCGATTGCGCTTACAAATACACTCAGTATTTTTGATGTTGCAAAAGGCGTGGGAGATTACATGCTGCATCGCCCCGGGAATGAAAATGTACGCTCCATAAACCCTGTGGTTGGCGAAACTAATGATGGGTTTTTAAATGATATTCGAGCCCGCGTGCTTACTAGACATGATGTATACACTGCTATCGAGAATGCAAAGGAGGGGCCGGTAGCAGAAGGTAATGTGGGCGCCGGGACAGGAACCCGGGCTTTGGGATTTAAAGGCGGTATTGGAACCTCGTCGCGACAGCTGCCGGGAAACCGCGGAGGATACACGGTAGGCGTGTTAGTTCAGTCAAACTTTGGCGGAATTCTTACCATTGACGGGGCCCCTGTGGGCGAAGAACTTGGAAACCATTATATGGCAGGTGAGGTGCCGTATCAGGCAGGCCTGACGAGCAGGGGTAAACAGAATGACATTTCTGAATCGGGGAAAAATGGTTCAAACATTGAAGGTTCCGTTGATGGATATGATTTTGACACGGATGGTTCTATCATGATAGTTGTAGCTACCAATGCGCCACTGACATCCAGAAATCTTAACAGGCTTGCCAAGCGCGCTATGATGGGCGTTGCCCGAACGGGTGGATTTGCATCTAATGGCAGCGGGGAATATGTAATTGCATTTTCGACCCATGAGCAAGTACGGCGGGATATTTACTCAGATAATGATTTGAGAGATATTTCAGAACTGAGAAACTCAGCTGTGAGCCCGCTGTTCCTGGCAGCTGTGGAAGCCACTGAGGAAGCAATTCTTAATTCACTCTTTATGGCAGAATCAATGACGGGCCAGTTCGGGAACAAAATGGATGCTCTGCCAATAGACAGAGTGATGGAGATCCTGAAGTCTTACGGAACCGTTGCTGAATAACACAATTGCAGCCAGCGAATAGTTGGAATAAATGATCCGGTCAGACGCTTTTCATTTTCTCGAGAACATAAAATTGATAGCTACATTCGGCTGGGGCTGAGCTTGTGGATGACCCCGCCTTAATCACTGAGCTAAATAGCATGGCGGATACTTCTACTGTTAACCGAAGGGCTTCCTGACTAAAATTATGATGATAATATTTAGTATTTCGCTACAGATTTGCATGCCTGTTACATTAGAATTTTCTACATATAGGGGGGCATAGCTATGATTTTTCAAAGCTATTTGGTAAGATGGGTGGGAGTGAATTGATGTTACAAGAAAAAGAAAAGAGAATTTTTAGTCGATATAAAGAGAAAAAATCAAGAATTCTGATAGCTTATTTCTTTTCAGAGTTGTTTTAATACCTGCTTTTATGATGTGTTAATGTTGTCGTCTTAAAGCTCACCAAAACCGATATAAACGAACGTAACATACTATTCGAGGTTCTATCTAATGAAAAAGTTAAACACTTTAATGTATCCGTTTTTAGCAATGGCTTTATGGATGGCCGGGTCTGCAGGGCATTCATACGGCCAGAGCACTGCATGGGAGCTGACTATCAACGGGCAGGATCAAAACGCGAACAATATCGATATTGTCATTGGTACAGCTGAAGGAGCAACGGATGGATTTGATGCTTCTCTTGATCAGTACGCGCCACCACCTGCACCAACGGGTACGTTCGATTTTCGAATCGTAGATGACAACGACGACTATTTCAAACAGTACCGGGCACTGACTACCAATATTTCAAGTTGGACCATCTCGGCAGTAGCATCGGAGGGTGGAACAAAGCAGTTTACACTTTCCTGGGATAATACGTCTCTGTTGTCTTCCCTGGATTTTTACCTGATTGAATATGACCCGGGTTCCGGGATAGTACAGGTAGATATTAAAGAACAAACCACGCTTGTACTGCCATCCGGTACGGAGGAAGTAACAGTAATACACGTTGTACAGAATACGCTTTCTGAGAGCTTCACGGAAGGATGGCAGCAGATAGGGTATCCAGGCGAATCAGCAAATGTTGATCCTTTTTCAGTATTTTCGAACGGGCTTGACGGAACCTTTATTACGTATCAGGGCAGCTACTCCGTAGAGTCTGAATTTTCGGCCGGTTATGGATACTGGATCAGATTGAGTGGAGCCGAAACCGTAGCGGTAAGTCCTCCTTTTCTCACGGAAGTGTCAAGAACATTAGGTACGGGATGGCACATGATCTCCGGCCCGGGAACGACTGTTGCACTAACAGATATCGAAGATCCGAGTTCAATACTTGTCGCAGGCTCACTGCAAGGATATGATTCAGCGTCCGGATATTCACCTGTTGATAGCATGAAGCCGGGTTATGGTTACTGGATACAGACTGATGGTTCAGGTACAATCACCATGAACTCAGAAATCACAGACGGTGCTGCGAAAGCTGATGCGATGAATATCACTGATCCCGAAGGATTCACAGCATTCAGGGTAAGCACAAGTTCAAGAATGTCTCCAAAATTCTACATCGGGGGTTCACTGGACGATGCATCGGCTGTAAATCCGCTGAGCTTTAGCATGCCTCCACTTCCTCCAAGCGGAGCTTTCGATGTTCGGTTCAGCAATGATACTCGTTTAATAAGTGGTGATAATGGTACGCTTCTGATTCAGTCGCCTGGAGATTCTCTTACATTGACACATTCGAATCAAACCAGTGAAGAACTGAGATTTACGGTATTCCGCGAGGGCTCAGATGAGGAAAACTATAATATCATGCCGGATGAAAGTGTCACTTTCTCCGCTGCGGGTGTTGATCAGATTGACGTGAATGTGGGCGTTGCCAGTTCTGTAGATGACGTTTATGAGCGACCTGAGCGTATTGAGCTTGCACAGAACTATCCGAATCCCTTCAATCCATCAACGGCAATCAGCTATAAGCTGCCGCGAGCTGGTGAAGTCACGCTTGAGGTGTTTAATATGACGGGACGCCGAATAGCAGTTTTGGCTAATGAGTTTCAAACAGCAGGCTCGTACAACTACGATTTTGATGCTTCAAATCTATCGAGCGGTGTGTACATGTATCGGCTGCAATTTTCAGGCTCAACCCTGACCCGGAAAATGACACTCATCAAATAACACATATACTATATTCAATTTAAGGCAAAGTTCTTCTTAAGGATGTGTTAACCCGGATTATTCATCAAGAAATTTTGATGTGAACAAGGCGAAGTGGAAATGGTGACGGAAGGGTACTTATGTACCCTGAGTAAGCCATTTTCACTTAAACGCAGTGCACATTAAAAGTTCGCTGAAAACATCTACACCCAAATTTGAGCTATAAATATAATTACGTAAATGTATATATTTTAAAGCTTTAAGTTACTCCTGTACACTTACTCATGAATAATTCGGGTTAAATAAGGTTGGCTACGTCGGTTAAAGCCTATTTTTTCCTGGTGAATATAGCCACTATCGCGGATGTGACAATGCCAAGACCTAAGGCTCCGACGATCGACTGCATGAGGTAATTTCTCATACTGAAATATGATTCAGCCTGAGCACGTGTCATCTGGCCTGTTTCAACCGCATGCTCTGCAATATTATTAAAGAAATCAGGTGAAATAAAGGTATGAGTAATGTATTGGGCCAATGGGCTAAGCACGACCACAACAATAGTAATCCAGAATCCGCTTATAAACCCCTGACTCCAGGTCATGCGTCCATTTAAATCGTTTTTACGTTTATCAATCAGAGCAAATACGTAGATAGCAATTGCAACGATAGAAAATAAGGCGCTCATCGTTGCATGCTGGTCGATCCTTTCGCCATGCCAGCCCATCAGGCGCTCAAAACCCACCCAAAGTAACATCGCTGCTGTGAAAATAAGCCCCCACTTTATCTCTGTCTTTAATTTTTTCATCTCTAAAATTTTTGGTGATCGGTTATAGAGAGGTTACACCAAAAATAATAACGAAACAACACAGGGATTTTGGCCAATATTAATGCGGGGGAATGGGTTGGAGTAGCTCTTTATATCAGTTACAAAGCTGCATAACGGCTTCAATATCTGATTGAGTCAGCTGTACAACGGGGTTAATCTGCTGGCCGCCCATCAGGCTGTACATAACCGCTTTTGGCTGACCAAGGTGTGAGACACCTAGCGCATGACCCAGTTCATGGGCGAGTATCAGTATAAGTTCTTTTTCATTCATGAACTGATTTACAGTTACAACACCACCGGCGGATGTTTTTTGATACGTAGCTTTTGCGAACCGTAAATCACCTGCAAATTCTTCATTGTATTGATCTATTAATTTATTGTGGACTTCAAATTTCTCATTTAGTTCATCCATCTCAGTATTAATAGATCGTGCAAGAACGTCGAGTTCTTGCTGTTTAAGACGAACTTTTTCCTGAGCTTTTTCTACTTCTTTTTTCCGTTGTGTAAATTGCTCAAGGTCAGTTCCTGTAAATCCGCCGCTATCATTTTTTTCGTTAATCCATTCATTGAGTTCATCGAGTTGGTCAGAGGTTTTTTCAGCAAATGCCTGGTATTCCCTGGAGCGCTGATCAAATAATTCGCGTTTTCTGTCGTGATTGATCTGCTGATTATCAAGCCGGATTTGCTGCGACCTGATTTGTTCTCTGAACCGTATTTCTCGATCCGTTCTTTCCTGTCTGTCGTCATATACCAGCTGAATAGTGATATCATCCTGAAGTGGCTCACCTTTCTGTGCTGCAAGCAAAATTGTATCGGCTCCTGAATTCCAAACGCCGGCCGCTTTTTTAACTGCTTCTTCAAGTTCGTCTTGGGTGATAGAAAAACGAGTATCGATATCACCTATGGTGTAGCTGAGGGGCTGGCTACAGGGAGTTGTTTTTGAAAGTGCCTCAACGCCGGCAGAAATTGGCTGGAATATATAAACGCCCGCTGCCAAAAAAATAGTGGCGAAAATTAATAGTAAATATTTTATAGGCTCGCTCATGTTATAAACTTATATACACTTAAAACAACTCAGTATAACAAGTATCGGCAGTGTTTTATTTTATATAAAATCGGGTATATGACTTGAAAATGAGTGAATATTTAAGTCTTATCCTTGGATCTTACAGACGAACCGGTACATCAACTGTTACAGAGTCAGCCTTTTCAAAAGCGAGAGTGAGTTTAAACATATCGCCGTCTGATAGTTGTTGTGTCAGATCCATCAACATTACATGTAAACCTCCCTGTTCAAAACGAACTGTGGACTGAGCCGGCAAATTAAGTTGAGGAACTTCCCTCATTCCCATCATCCCTTCCTCGCGTTCATATGACTCATGAACTTCAGCAGTCCGGGCAACATCGGTATCAACAGATAAGAGCTTATCGTCTTCCACGTTGAAATTGCTGACTAAAAAATAGGCAGCACTCATACGGCCTTCTGCACCGGGCCTTGCCCATGCATCGCTGACCTGAATCCCTTCTCCCTGTATGGCCGCAGTGTTGTTCTCTTCGTTTGCCTCCTGCTGGCAAGAAACAAATAAGAGAAAGGTAATAGCAGTAAGAAATAAGCCGGCAAATGTTTTCATATAAATATTATGTCTGAATTGAATATTTTTATTTTCTGAGTAGATGAGTACATCACAGCTTGCTGAGATCTTCAGCAACAATGTCAACGGGGGTCATACTTCCACCATAATCGAAGACTAGTCGTGAATCCTGATCTATTAAAAGGATTTTATCTGAGTGACTCAAAAAGTAAATCGATTCACCGCTCTCCGTTACCTGTTCACTGCTTACAGCAGTTCTTATATTTACACGATTCATCAACCGGTCTATTTCTTCAGGTGAACCGGTCAAAAAATGAAAAGGATCCCGGTCCATTTCAAATGCACTGGCGTAGGTTTTCAGATCTTCAGGGCGGTCGCGTTCGGGGTCGAAGGTAATAAGTGCAAATTGAGTCCCTTCCGGGTGTGTATCGGCCGCATAAATTTTCTTAACATTGGCGGTTATGAATGAACAGATGTCGGGACAGCTGGTATAGATGAATCCAACGACAAGCGGGGAGCCTTCAAAGTCATCAGGAAAAGTTACTCTTTCTCCATCCTGATTCACTAACGAAAATGAATCCTCACTATAATCATCAAGGCGATCAGGCCCGCAGCTTATCAGTAAAAAAAAGGTAAATATAAAGGTCAGCAATGCACCTGTATATCTAAATATTGATTGGTTCATAAAGTCAATTTTCTGTAAAAAGCATTTAATGAATAGTCTAATTGTTTACCGTATAAAAGTACTTCAAGTGAGTGAATAAGTTGTGAAGATTGTTTCGTGAAGATAACTATACATATGCGAATTAAAATTCCGGCAGGATTATAATCAAAGAGAGTTGAGCTCGTTGTTGTTGGCTGGTTAAAGATATCATGGCTTACTCCCAAGATGGAATCTTAAATTTTGCTTTAAATAGTGTATTTTAGACTTCAAGAATATTAACGTACTTCTATTGAAAATTATCTGCAGAAAGCAAGTTACTTTTGAGCTTCCGATGAGATCTGTGATAGGCATAATTGCAGTCTTAATACTCCTGATTAGTGGCTATCAATCAGCAGATGCACGCATGCAGCAGGAAAAAGATCCGGTTGTGTGGGATATTTCATTTGAGGGAAACGATAATTATTCAGGCATCGTACTCAGGCAGGTGATTGCGACTGAGGAACCTAATCTGCTTAGAAAAATATTCAGACGTGTCAAAGATTACAGGTTAAATGAGACAGAACTGAGACGAGACAGAATTCGCGTTATTCGATATTACGAACGCCGTGGCTACGATCAGGTGGAAGTGACTGTAGACCACTCCCCGGAACGTAAGAACTGGAAGCGCAATGTTGTATTTCGCATAAGGGAGGGAGAGCCCATTCGGATAGTATCTTCTCAAGTGATCATTAATGCAGATTCTGCCGTGGTTCAAAGTTTAAGAGATGAAGAATCATTTCAGCGGAGCTTATCGTCTCATGATTTTCGAAAAGGTAATCGCTTTCAAACTATCCGCAGGCCTGATGTGGTTGGGAATTTTACCCAGGTTATGGAAAATCATGGTTTCCCGTGGGCTGAAGTCGATATTCAGGCCGATATTGATTCTGTTGCCAAACAGGCATCGGTAGATATCATTCTGAAGCCCGGGCCACTAAGTTACTTCAATGAGTTTACGTTTGAAGGAGTCGAAACCGTCCCGGATCGTATTGTAGCCCGCGAAATGGTTATTAACAAAGGAAGAATATACGATAGCCGCAGAGTGCAGGAATCACAGCGTCAGATTTTTGGGCATCATCTGTTTCGTTTTGCCACAATTACAATTCCTGAACAGGAAGAAGACTCTACCCTGGATCTTCGGGTAAGGATACGTGAAAATCCTCCCCGCACAATTCAGGCGTCTGTCGGATTTGGCAGCGAAGAATACCTGAGAGGCCAGGTAAACTGGCAAAGCCGTAACATTTCCGGTACCGGGCACAGGCTTAGTTTTAATGCCCGTGGCTCATTTATTGAGCAGCGGCTGGGGGCAGACTATCTCATTCCGTATGTGTTCAATACCAGGAGTAGTTATGTGACATCACCCTATGGACAAAGAAGGCTCGAGCCGGCATTTGAGCTTTTGAGGGTGGGTATAACAAATAGCTTAATTTACCAGATCAAACGAGCTCAAACGGCTACAGTTTCATATGAATTTTCTTTAAACGAAGAGATTTCCAGACGTCAGGAAGTGAGTCTGCCAGATACCGTTTTGGGCTATAATGTATCATCATTGTTATTCTCGGGGTATTATAGTCAGCGGGTGACCCGCGATCCTGAAGGATGGGTCGTTCAGCCATCAGCAGAGTTTTCCGGTACATTTGGTGAAAGCACCTTTACGTTTCAAAAACTGACGCTTGATGTACGGCATTATTTACCGCTGAGCCGCAGCACTAAGCTTGCCTCCAGGATTCACACCGGAGCCTTATTTTACACTCAGCAGGATAGTTTACCTGCTAATATTCGCTTCTTCACAGGAGGCACAAACTCTGTCAGAGGTTGGTCAAGACAGGAGCTTGGACCTAAGCGCCCCTCATTTAATGACGGTGAATTTGACGGGTATGTTCCAACAGGAGGGCAAGCAATGTTCACTTTTAATATAGAAGTGAGACAACAGCTTAATTTCTTGTTCAATGGATTTGGGATGGGCGTTTTTCTCGATGGCGGACAAATCTGGCGGGAGATTGACAGGATTGATGAACGACCCATTCAGTTTGGCACCGGGGGCGGGCTGAGGTACCAGTCGCCCATAGGCCCGGTACGAATAGATGTTGGATATAAGGTGAATCCAACAGAGGACGACCTGGGGATTTTTGGTGATATGGGGAGCAGTAATGGATGGGACCGAATAGGTATTCATTTTAGTATAGGACAAGCATTTTGACCGAAGAAAGTTCAAATAAGAAAAAGTCGATGTCGCTGTTGCTTAAGCTGACAATTGTACTGCTGATTGTGGTGACGATATTAGTTGGTCTGCGTCAGGCAATGAAAAGCGACTGGCTGCTATCCTACGTTCGTAGCGTAGCTATTGAACAGGCAAACTCTCAGCTTAATGGAAAGCTTGCAATCGATCGTATGGAAGGCGATCTGCTGTTTGGTTTTACGGTATATGACGTATATCTCAGTGATGCCGAAAACAGGCAAATTGCAGCTATTGATTCTGTATCTGTTCAGTATACCATTCCATCGCTCATCACAAAGCCGTACCGCCTGGATTTGCTCAGGGTGTCTGGCCTTGATGGAAACTTCGTGCAGAGCGAAGATTCTGTGTGGAATGTTCAGCGTATACTGCCCGAATCGGATACTACCGAAACCGAGCCATCGGATCCTCTATATTGGGAGGTGAACCGCATATTACTGGAGCAATCCAATCTGATGGTTGAGTCTGAGTTGCTTCTGCCTGATGGATTTCTTGAACTTGAAAATGTGAATATACAGGCTGCTGCTGAAGTGTTTCCAGACCGTTGGTATGCATCAGTTGATGAACTCGATTTAAGAATTCGGGAAGGCAGGCTGCCATCCCCTGTTGACGTGTCGATGCAAGCCGTGGCGATGGATGAACAGGTAACGTTGGAGTCTTTGGTCATAAATACGGGCCGCACGCTACTGGAATCGAACGCTCAGCTTCTGGATCAGGAGACACTCGCAGGTAATGTCTCGGTAACACCTCTTTCAGCAAGTGATGTTAGTGCCTACCTCGAAGAGAATCCGCTGCGTCAGAATTTGAATATCGGGATTTCATTTCAGGGAGATTTTGAAAATTTTGATACAAATATAACTGTAAACGCAGGAGCTGGCGGAAATCTGACAGCTCGTACTCAAACTGATATTTCTGATCCCTACAGGTTGAAAGAGCTCGAAATTGAACTCAATGAGTTTAATGGCTATGAATTGCTGGGTGATTCAACGCTGCCAGATTTAAACTATGCCCGTATGAATGGGTCGGGCAATATAAACCTGATGGAGCCTTCGACTGCCGAGTGGCAAGGAGCGCTTGAAGTTTCTGATATGTCTTTGACAGACTATTCCCTGGATCGTGCAGAATTTGATTATCGGCTCAATCGAGGCGTGGCCGAATTATCGGGTACGGTGCAAAAATCTATGGAGATCATTCAGGCCTCAATTAATGCGTCAGAGGTGTTTTCAGATATACCCGAATGGAGGGGTGATTTTAGTGCAGAGACAATAAATCTGGCAACATGGCTGGAAGATGCTACGCTAGACAGTGAGCTTTCACTCACACTCAATGCTGAAGGCAGCGGCATACAGCAATCTGATCTTCAAAGTCGGGTCCGGCTTATTGTTGATGAGGGCCGTTTTGGGAATCAGTCATTTTCAGAAATTACATTTAATGGCCGGGTATCCCCGAGAGAAATTGTGGGCGAATGGACCGGGCGTATCAATCAGAGCATAGCTCGTGCGAATGCAACTGTCACTGAGTGGTCGGGAATACCAGACTATCAGTTCGATCTTTCCCTGGATAAAGTGAATGTGGCAGATTTTACAGGCTTCGAAGATTTCCCAACCTACATAAATGGTAATTTACAGGGCGAAGGACGATCATTTGATATCAGTGAACTTACGCTCAACGCTGTCGCTCAACTCGATTCAACGATTATTAATGGTCAGCCAATAGATACCTTGAAATCTGAATTTAAGGTTGAGAATGAAATATTTTACGTTGAAAACAGCACGCTTCAAAGCCCGATAGCTGATGCAGAATTAAGGATCAGGCAGCACCTGACGGATTTTATGGATCTAGAAAACAGGTTAGATTTTACTGCAGAGATCAAGGACCTTTATCCATTTGCGCCTCTGATTGGTGTTGAACAGCTTTTGGTACGTGGCGGGCTCGAAGGACAACTGGCGAGAAATAACAATCGTGAACTTGAGTTCAATGGCAATCTTTCGCTGGAAGAAGTTATGGTTGATACACTTTTTTCCTCGGATGAAATTACGGGCAGCATCACAGTTCTTTTACTGGATGAACCGGAGATTGAATCGAGTATTGAAATGATGGGTCCTGTCGTGTATAATCAGGAAATTCAGGATTTTTCAATGTCTGGCACGGCCCGGATAACCGAAGAGGAAACATCAGGAAACGTGGGTTTTCAGCTGATAAATGGAGAAGAGGGACGTTTAACACAAACAGGTGAGTATAGCTATACTCGTGAGCGAATTCAGCTTATTACGAATACGTTGGAATTCGAAACACCAGAGCGTACGCTCAGCTTAAATGAATCTTTCGGCATTCGTTTCAAAGAAAACACTTTCTCAGTTGACACACTCAGAGTTCAAACACAAGACGAGTATGCTTATCTTGAATTGTGGGCTCCCCATATCGACAGTCTGTCGCAAAGCGCAGGCCTAAATGCGAAGAATTTGAACATAGGTGTGCTACAGCGAACGCTAATGGGGGAAGAGATGGTCGATGGATATCTTTCAGCATATGTTCAATTCAATAACTCACCGGATTCTTTGGATCTCACTTCTACCGGGATGCTATCATCCATTCGCTATGAAAATGGGGTGATGGATTCCCTTCGATTTTCTGGAGACATTCAACAAGAGTGGCTGGATCTTTCACTTGAGGGATGGCATGATGAGTCTGAGCTGTTAAAGGGCAGTGCACGCGTGCCATTCTTGCCGGGTGACCCGCTCACGTTTGACGATCAATTCTTCGATCGTGAAGTTGAGGGCGAATTTCGTGTGAACCGTACACAAGCCGACTACTGGCTCTCGTTTATGCCGGGTGATTTGGTTGAGCAGACATCAGGAGATATTACATTTCAGGGTGAAATGAGCGGCAAGGCCGGGCTTCCGGAGTTTGAGGGGGAGCTGAAATTTAGAGATGGGCGTCTTTCAGGTGTTCCGGTCGATTCGGTGATTGTAGATTTGATCTACGATCATGAAGAGGCAAATTTCGGTCTTGCCGGTACACTAACATCCCGACGAGAACGCGTTCTTGATTTCAGTTCCAGTATTCCATTCAAATTAGATTTAAGAAAAGCTGAAGTGGTGCTGCCGTCTGATGATGACAGCCTGCAGGTGAACCTGCAAACCCGGAATCTGAATCTTGCGATCGTCAATGATTTTGTGGACCGAACGATGGTACGGCAAATAGCAGGCCGTATAAATGGTGATTTAGTAGTTTCGGGTACATTAGAGGATCTCCAGCCTAATGGATCACTTGCACTGACTAACGGTTCAATGCGAGTAGTACCGGCCGGAATTCAGCTGGAAAATGTTGGGGGGCAGTTTGTGTTTACTCCCGATGAAGTGGCTATTCGTCAGTTCAGTATGAAAAGTGGACCGGGCCGAATCAGAGCCTCGGGAACTGTAGAAATTGAAAATCTGCAACCAGGTAATATTGATATAACAGTTCGCGGAACACAGTTCCAGGCGGCCAACACTCAGGAATATAATGCCATAGTAGATCTGAGTTCGAGCATCTCGGGTACAATCGATGAGCCGGCTTTACAAGGTGATCTCACGTTTCTGAATGGATTCGTATTTCTGCAGAATTTTGGCGAGCGAGCCGTTGAGGATGTAAGGCTGGAAGGAGAGGAAGACATAGAATCAGTGGATTTTTACGAAAAAATGGACATTGATGTAAATGTCGAATTTACCCGTGACTTTTTCATCCGGAACCAACAGTACCTCGATCTGGAGATCGAACTCGATGGCCAGGTAGACCTTTTGAAACAGCCAGCCGGAGATCTGCAAATGTTTGGTCAGCTGGAGGGCGTGCAAGGGTATGCCCGTCCGCTAGGCAAAAACTTTGTGCTCGAAACAGCCACTGTCACATTTTCTGGCCAGGTAGAAAATCCGGCGCTTAACGTACGTACCGTGTATGAGCCGCCACAGGTTCGTACCGATGTGAGAATCTTTTACATTATTGAGGGGACCGCTCAGGATCCGGAATTCAGGTTCGACAGTGAGCCTCAAATGGAGTTGCAGGATATTTTCAGCTATACAGTATTCGGTAAACCATTCTATGAACTTGATTCATGGGAACAGGCTGTGGCAGGAAGCGGAGGCGGAACCAGTGCAACGGACGTGGCACTCGATGTGCTGCTGGACCGTGTGGAGTTGTTGGCCTCTCAGCGCCTGGGAATTGATGTAGTCCAAATAGATAATTCGAGAACCAGTTCTGATAGCAACACGTCTATTTTAACCGGCTGGTATCTCAACCGCAAAACATTTTTTGCCTTGGTTAATGAGATCAGCACAAACCCTAAAACGCTGTTCATTCTTGAATACCTGTTGCGTGAAAACCTGGAGCTGATTATTACCCAGGGCGATGACAGCCGCCAGGGCGTTGACCTGCGCTGGAAACTGGATTATTGAGGTGGTTGATTTGTTGATTAGAGAATCAGAAAATTTGCAATATAAGAGTACTCAATAGTCCATCTACCATCTACCATCAGCACCTCTCACGCCCTGTCTGCAAAAAACAGCACTACTCACATGGATCGCCCCAGTCAGGTCTTGGCAGCGTCCATCTGTCAGCTCCCAGGTCAAAATCCATTGGCTTTTCCGGAAGTTCTTCAACACACCATCCTGAGAGATCCTGGTTGAAGGACTCCGCCCCAGAAAACATAAAAGGCATGTTCGTAACATTTGAAGTATTCCAGTCACTGAGCGGGTGATTGAAGGTTTCTGCTTTAAAAAACATGCCCTGCATAGTTGTTACGGCTCCTGTGTCCCAACTGCCCAATGGCTGATTGAATGAAACTGCATTAAAAAACATGCCTCCCATTGTTGTCACGGCCCCGGTATCCCAGCTGTCAATTGGTTGGTCGAAGGATTCAGCCCCAGAAAATATACCACTCATATTTGTTACGTTCTCTGTGTTCCAGTCGCCAATTGGCTGGTTGAATGAGTTAGCCCCGGAAAACATGCCGCTCATATTGTTCACGCTTTCTGTATTCCAATTGCTTATTGACTGATTGAATGTCGTTGCGTTAGAAAACATGAGCCCCATATTAGTCACAGCCTCCGTGTTCCAGCTCCCAATAGGCTGGTTGAATGAGTTTGCACCCGAAAACATACCGAACAAATTGGTTACGTTCTCTATGTTCCAGTTGCCAATTGGTTGATTGAAGGAATTTGCAAGAGAGAACATACTTCCCATGTTGGTCACGTTCCCTGTATCCCAATTGCTGATATCTTGATTAAAAGCCCCTGCATTGTTGAACAGATCTGACATGTCGGTTACAGACGTTGTGCAGAGCGTTGTCATATCTGCATTCTCATTCCGCCGGGTTCGCAATAGATCGTTTTCCACTGCTTCGAATTTAACGTGATCAACATATCCAATATCACCAGGGGCTGCATCAGGACAGACAATGGTAATATCGTTTTCTGCCAGTGAGAACGCACAGGATGCACCCCAGTATGGCCCTGGCAGCGTCCAGTTTTCAGCTCCAAGGTCAAATCCCATAGGCTTTTCTGAGATAGCTTCGACACACCATTCTGAGAGATCCTGGTTGAATGCATCCGCTCCTGAAAACATAGTAAACATATTGGTGACGTTTCCGGTATCCCAATTCCCGATATCCTGGTTGAATGCATCTGCACCCGTAAACATGCCGTATAAAGTGGTAACGTTTTTGGTATCCCAGCTGCCGATATCCTGGTTAAAAGCTGTTTGACCGGCAAACATGTTTTTCATTGTAGTGACATTTCCGGTATCCCAGCCGCTGATATCCTGATTAAAGGCTGTAGATGGTTCATCTCTTAAGAAGAGTTCGGACATATCGGTCACAAGAGTTGTGCACAGCGTTGTGAGATCTGCATCTTCATCCCTTCGGGTTCTCAGAAGATCGTTGTCAACCGCCTCATATGTCACTCCGTCAACCTGGCCTTTGTCGCCAAGAGACGCACCTGTACAAACGATTGTAATTTCATTTTCAGCCCGATTGAACAGTTCACTTTTGTCAGCTTCAGGACTTGTTGAGTTGGAACATGATATCGTAAACAATGTTGCAGCTAAAAGTGATACTGCAATGATAAATGTTTTTGGCATGTGCTTTGAATTCGTTGATGAATAATCGGCAACAAGTAGCTTATTCATTGATAAGCCTTATCTCTTGATCTCCATACTAACATAATGTTTTTTTTCTAAAAGACACGGATGAAGGAAAGGTATTAAAAATAGATAGGGTGTCAGGGCATCCCATAATCCATCTACCATCTACCATCTACCATCTACCATCTACCAAAGTCTATCTACAATCTACAATCCACCATCCACCATCTACTAAATTCAAACCCAGGGCGACTGATCTGCTGCCTGAGCAATCTTAGCCGTATCAATCGCAATTACGAGCTCTTCGTTGGTGGGAATCACAAATACATCGGTTTTGGATGAATCGGTGCTTATTTTCTGTACGGTTCCTCTTTCGGCATTATTATTTTTTTCTTCATCCACTTCAATGCCCAGATAGTCCATTCCGGCCAGTGACTGCTGTCGTATGAGTGGTGAATTTTCACCGATACCAGCCGTAAATATGATGGCATCACAGCCGTTCATCGTAGCAATATAGGATCCGACATACTGCTTGATTTTATAGCAAAACAGGTCGATCGCCTGCTGGCACCGCCGGTCGCCGTTATCAGCCTCTTCAATCAGGTCACGCATGTCACTCGCGTAGCCACTCACACCCAGCAGGCCACTGTGGCGGTTCAGCAGCGCATGAACATTTGCCAGGGTCAGCTCTTCTTTTTCGATCAGGTAAAACAGGATTGACGGGTCAATATCCCCGCTCCGGGTTCCCATCACAAGTCCGGAGAGCGGTGTGAATCCCATGGAAGTATCAACCGACTTTCCGCCGTCTACGGCAGCAATGGACGCGCCATTTCCAAGATGGCATGTAATAACTTTTGTGTCCTGGGCTTTCTCTCCTGTCTCTTTGTAATACTGTCGGCTCACGTAGTAATGAGAGGTTCCGTGGAACCCATACTTACGGATTTTGTAGCGCCTGTAGAGCCGGTTTGGGATCCCATAGATAAATGCCTTATTCGGCAGGGAGTGATGAAATGCGGTATCAAATACAGCCACGTGTGGAATGTCAGGCAAGTTCTTTTGTGCAGCCTGAATTCCCCTGAGGTTGGGTGGATTGTGGAGTGGTGCCAGGTCAAATGCCTGCTCAATAGCAGAGGTTACGTCTTCATCAATGAGGACAGAATCTTTAAACATCTCTCCCCCATGAACAACCCGGTGGCCCACAGCTTTGATGTCTGATGGCGACTCAATGATCTGGTTTTCAGTATCCAGAAGATAGTTCATGACCTCCTGCAGAGCTTCACTGTGATTGGCAATTGTACGGGTGCTTTTTGTATGGCGCTGCCCCTCAGGCTCATGTTTAATAATGGAGGTGACTGCACCGATTCGCTCAATTAAGCCTTTACAAAGATTTCTTTCGTCAGACGTGTCAATCAGGTTATATTTGACGGAAGAGCTTCCGCAGTTTATGACGAGTACGAGCATTGGTTTGTTAGTTTAGGATTGATGATGGCGTCGCTCAAAGAATCCGGAACATACATACCTTTTGTAATAAAGGTGTGAAGACAGTAATTAATTCATTTAACACATGAAAATCCGAACGCTGATTATAATCTATTTAGTGGCACTGGCTACCGGGGCTGTGTATAAATACGTCCTTTTTCTAATCCAACCGGAAACATTTACTCATATAAACAGCGCTATATTGGAATTGACAATTGTGTCTGCTATTGTGACGGCTGGTGTTGCAATATTTTATATGTTCAGGCGGAAGCGTATGATGGAAGACGAAAATTGATAGCTGTCTTCAAGTTTGAAAATATGTAGTCAGGAAGTACGGAGGAAGGGAATAATCGTATTCTCAAGGAAGTTGAAAATGCGTCGCTGATATTGACGGGATCCGGTGCTGCTTTCTATATCAGAAGTAATGCTTATTACGGAATCTAACTGTGGCAATATCATGATATACTGCCCGCCATTACCCCAGGCAAATATTACATTCTGCCCGGCTATTTGTCGCTGCCACCACATGTATCCATAATCGTAGTCGTTATAATTACTGCTGGTGTAAATGTTTGTTGATTCACGTATCCAGGATGCCGGCACCAGTTGCTGGCCGTTATAGACACCATTATTAAGAACAAGCTCACCTATCTTAAGAAGAGAAAGCGGACTCAGGGCCAGATTATTGCCACCCATATAGAATCCCTGCGGATCGCGGTCCCATCCGCCAACACGAATGTTCATAGGGCCAAAAAGGTGTTCGTTGGCAAATGCCCGCGTACTCATACCCGTTGCACGGGTAAGTATAACCGATAGCAGATGCGACGTGCCGGTGCTATAGACCATGCGGCCACCGGGTTCTTCTTCAAAAGGCTGATCCAGCGCATAAGTAGCCCAGTTATCACTGAGTACCCATCGTCCATAATTTTGAAAACTTGTTGTTTCAAGTCCGCTCCGCATGGAGAGCAGATTTCTGATGGTGATGGATTCTTTTTTGGGATCTGGGTTATCATCAAAATAGTCCGGGAAAAACTCTCCAATTGTTTGATCGACTCCTTCCAGGTGCCCTTTCTCGATTGCAATTCCAACCAGCAGTGACAACACACTTTTGGACGCTGATTTGATATTGGTTGTAGTGTTACGGTCTGTGCCATTTTGATACTCCTCGTAAAGAAGTGTTCCGTTTTTCTCTACCATGAGGCTTTGGGCAGTACCGATGTCAAAAATGCGGGAAAGATCACTTTTGTCAATATCCGGACTTTGAGCCATAGATATGGATACAAGAGCAAAAAGCAGTATCAAACAATTAATAACTTGTTTCATTGAGTCGTTAGCTTGTCGGAGTATTCAACGTTAAAAGGAGAGATAAGAGATAAAACGTTCCAAAATACCGTCAGGCAGCTAGTCGACAATAGTGAAAAAACGAACGTCACGTTACATGTGGAATTCTTTTTCAGCCGGTTTATTAATAACGGAACCATCAAACAAATGGATTTGCCTGTGCGAAAAGCCGGCATCATGAGGAGAGTGGGTTACCATTATAATGGTGGTACCTTGTTGGTTTAGCTCTGTTAGTAAATGCATCACTTCGTCCCCCCGGTCGGAGTCCAGATTTCCGGTAGGTTCATCGGCAAGAATCAGGCTCACATCCGCCACGACTGCCCGGGCGATAGCAACTCTCTGTTGCTGGCCGCCTGAAAGTTGCTGCGGGAAATGATTGCGTCTAGGCATCATACTCATTCGGTCAAGTGCATCTTCCACTTTCTTTTTCCGGATGTTTTGCGAGAGACCGAGATACATCAATGGCAGCTCAATGTTTTCAAAGACCGTTAATTCATCAATCAGGTTAAAACTTTGAAATACAAACCCGATATTACCTTTTCGTAGAGCGGCTCTTTCGCGTTCATTGAACCCGGTGGTGTCGGTACCGTTGAAAAAATATTCGCCTGATGTTGGCTCGTCGAGCAATCCAAGCAGATTCATAAGAGTTGACTTACCACAGCCAGAAGGTCCCATTACGGCTACAAACTCTCCTTTTTCAATCTCTATATTGATACCGTTTAACGCAGTAGTTTCAATTTCTTCGGTGCGATATAACTTTTGTAAATTGCGTGTGCGTATCATAGATGCCTGATTTGTAGATGCTTATTTACGTATGTTATTCAGAATTTTCATAGGCCGCTGAAGTGAAACCGAATGAATTATCTAACTTAACAATGAGAATGGACAGATATTATATTTGTCCGGTGTTATACTTTTATAAAAATAGACATAGTATTTCAGTTTGAATGACATTGTCACAGACTGCTTGAAGGTATCTCATTCGAGAACGAGCACATCCGAATCGCTGAATGAAGTGTAACCGGAAACGATAACCCTGTCGCCTGTACTTAGGCCTTCAAGAACTTCAAAATATTGTGTATTTCCTCGTCCCAGCCGAATAGGCTGCTTGTAGGCCCGGTTTCCTGTTTCGTCAATTTTGTAAATCCAGCTACCGCCGGTCTCCTGGAAAAATCCGCCACGGGCCAATAACATCGCTTCTGTTTGATCACCAAGCTCGAGTCGGACACGTACGGTTTGACCACGACGAATGCCTTCAGGGTTGTCTCCGGTAAAGTCCATATCTACCTGGAAGCTTCCATCCTGTATCACCGGATAGATTCGTGAAATGACCAGATCATAGCGATTACCATCAAATGGAAAGCTGCCTTTAAGCCCGACACCAACACGTGACAGATAAAATTCATCGATGTTAACCCGTACTTTGTAGCCATCTGCCTGGTCTATCTGTCCTAACCGCTCTCCCTGGTTAATACTTTGTCCCTGATTTAGTTCAACTGTAGCAAGCTGTCCTCCAATCGGTGCCGTTACCACAAGATTATCGAGAATTTGCTGTACACCCTCCAGGCTTCTCCACATCCGTTCTTCAGAATTGTCGAGCTGAGTGAGCTGTGTTTGCAGTTGGAGAGAGTCTTTTTGGTACGACTCATAATTGATTTGGAAGCGGCGCTGCTGAAAACGGTAGGCTTGCCGGGTTTCTTCATATTCCTGCAGAGAGATCAGGTCTTGGCTGTAAAGGGAACTGTCTCGTTCAAACCGGGGTCGCAGCAGATCCAGCTGGGTTTCAGCACTGGCAAGATCCTCCCTGAGACGAAGGTTATTTTGCTCGAGGTTCAGCCGTGAATTTCTAACATTATTTATTTGATCATAAAGGCCTGCCTCCTGCTGAAGTACATCGAGCTGCAGGTTCGAATTTGAAAGTGTCAGTAGCGTATCACCGGCAGAAACAGTCTCACCTGACTGTACAAAAACGTCTTGTACAACTCCCCCTTCCACTGCATCAAGAATAGTCGTTTGCAAAGGCTGAATAACACCGCTTACCTCGATGTATTCCTGGAAAGAATCGCGGACCACTTCACGAATCATTACCTGGTCACGGTTCACAGTTTCAGTAGACCTTGTATCAAGCCCGTAAAATGTGAACAGAAAAAAGGCGATAGCAAACAACACCAATACGATCCCGGCAATGGCCCACTTGCTTAATCCCTTTTTCTCAATTTTTTTGTCCATCCCCATAATTTAGAACATCTAAAGATTTTTGTTATTCACGTCTCAGGCTTTCAACCGGACTGGTAAGTGACGCATGTACGGAAAACGAGCTGATGGCAAACAGGCTGATCAAAATGGATACCAAAATGCTTGAAACAAATGTAATTAATAAATAAACGGGCAGGTTGATTGAATAGGGAAATTCCTGGAATCCGATCGTTGCCAATAAATATACGATGGGTAATGCAATCAGATGCGCCACAACAATCAGCTTCACATAGTCTTTGCTGAGCAGGTAAAAAATTTGTGTTGCAGTCGCACCCATCGCTTTGCGGACACCAATCTCACGTGTTCGTTTACTGATGGAATATGACGCAAGACCTAGCAGCCCAAGGCAGCCAATGCCGAGTGCAAGAACTGTAAATATCCCCATCAGAGAGCTGAACTGCTGTTCCTGTTCATACATTTCATCGATTTTGCTGTCGAGGAAAAAATAGTCAAAGGGATGCATCGGGTCAATATCATCCCAGACGCTTTGAATATGAACCAATGCATCTTCTGTGTTGGCTCCGGAGAGGCGAATTTTAAAATAATCTATGTTTGACACAAATTGTTGTTCTGATTCAGGCAGATCAAGTATCAAAGGCTCGAGATTATAGCGAAGGTGTGCGAAGTGAAAGTTCTCTGTTACTCCAACAACGTTTGCGGTTTTTTCGGCAACACGAAACGTACGCCCAATCGCATCCTCAGGCGAGCCCCAGTCCATAGAGTCTACCATGGCTCGGTTAATCAATATCGCTTGCTCCGGGTCTGTTGAAAAGTCATCAGAAAAATCCCGTCCGGCGATCAGCTTAATATCCATCGTTTCAAGAAAATCTTTTGTAACAAACAGTTTAGCAATCGAATATGCTTCTTGTTCACCATAGCCCTCCGGTGCGATTTGATACGTAAAGTAAGTATCAGAACCGAGTACTGTTTTTGAACCGGAGACCTGAGAGATACCGGAGTTGGCCAATACGCGTTCCTTAAATTCATCAAAATACCAAACGGTATAGCTCATAGCCGTCGGCACCACAATAACCTGCTCTTGGTTGAATCCCATGTCTTTCTTCTGCATATGCTGATATTGCAAATATGCCAGCGAAGAACCGACAATTAAAATAGCGGTAATTGAAAACTGAAAAACGACGAGCGACTTTCGAAGTTTTCCTCCTTTCTGACCCGCCGTAAATGTGCCTTTAACCGAGTCAATTGGGTTGTAGCTGGATAAAAAGATGGCAGGATAGAAACCGGCCAGAAGTGTGATAGCTAATATAAGCAAGCCGGTTACAGCAAGAATAGTACCACTGCTGAATAAAGAAATATAAATCTCTTTGCCTGTAAAAAGGTTAAAATATGGCATTGCATATACAACAATGATTGCACAAATGCCGACCGCCAGAAGGGTGTATATGAGTGATTCAAATAGAAACTGGCCGGTAAGCTGTGAGCGGTCGGCTCCCATCGTTTTTCTGAGCCCAACTTCTTTTGAACGTGTGAGTGCTCGTGCAGTAGAAAGGTTTATGTAGTTAATGCAGGCTATAACCAGAATAAGTAGCCCAACTGCCGAGAATATGAGAATATAGAGAAAGCTCCCGGTAGGTCCGATCTCATTATCAGCATTTGAATGGATGTAAATATCTGTCAGCGGCTGAACTAACAATTGAATCTCTTCATTTTCTCCGTAGAAAGATTCATAATAAGTCTCAGGAAAGGAAGAAAGCTGTGCTTCAAGCTGTTGTTGGTCTGTACCCGGCTCGGTAAGAACATATGTCCAGTTAGGTGTCCATAGCCAGCGGCCCGTAATCTGGTCATAATTTCTCCAGACATTGCTGAGCGACTCGAAAGAGGCCAGCAGGTCAGCTTGAAAATGACTTTGTCGTGGCATGGCTTCCATTACACCCGTCACATTTAACAGCATCATTCCCTCATACACAAGTTGCTTTCCAATGGGGTCTTCCTCACCAAAATATCGCTCTGCAATGCCAGGAGTAATAACCACGCTATTGGGTTCCGAGAGCACTGTGGCAGGATCGCCTCTCACGAGAGGAATATCGAAAATGTTAAATATCGAGGGATCACTGAAGAAAAAATTCTCTTCTCTGAAAAAGACATCCTCATCACGGTTGCCGATTGATATATTTGACGCTTCCATATCAAAGAGGCGGGCAGATTCTTTTACATATCCTCCCAGATCACTTAAGATGGCTTCTTTTAAAGGAAAAGGAGTACTTGCCGAGTGGGTTTCTTCGCCTTCGTAAGTAATTGTCTGAGTAATCCTGTAAATATCTTCTTTCTGCTGGTGATGCTGATCGTAACCCAACTCATCCCATACGTATATGCTAATAAAAACGAAACAGGCAATACCAATGGCAAGACCGGACAGATTAATAACCGTGTAAATCGGCTTTCTTTTCGCAGTTCTATACAGAATCAAAAAGTAACTGTTAAGCATAAATCAGTGTTAGCTTAGAGAAACAGTGAATTTATCAGACACATTTGATGAATAGAGTTAGAGTAGGAAAAAGAGAGTTCCTATGCCACATTGTTACAGAATTAAGTAACATTAAGATTATTTAATTTAAGATAAAAATCTATTTAGCCGAGTGAGACGGTTAATAAGGGTTTTTGGGCAAATGGCAGGGTTTATTTTAAATAAAAGTACTTTCTAAGATGTCGCATCTACTTGTATATTTGGCCCAAACCAAAGTTATCTATGAAACAACAGTCAATAATTGTATCAGCACTTATTACGACCCATCTGCCTGACACTCACCTGATCTCGCTCCTGGAGTCATTATTGAATATGACTTATGAAGGGCTCGAGATAATCATTATTAATGATGCAGCATCTGACGATTTGAGAGCCAATATTCAGGAAATGGTACGGGCATGCGACAACGATTTTGTTTTTTTACTTGATCACGATCACCCTGTTGGACGAGGGAGTAGTTTAAATGAAGCACTTAATCAGGCAAGGGGTAAGTTTGTGTGGGCACCTGAGCGGGCCGATAGATTCAATGAAGGTCTTTTTATCGACGCTTTCAGAAGATTTAAATCTGATCCGGCTGCCCTCTGGGTGATGGATTACAACCTGCCAAATGGCTCCATATCATGGATTGAAGATGCCAGTGAAGGAAAATTGCCCGACGACAGTTGCTTTGTATGGAACCGGCATGTGTTAAAAGGGCGATCTTTTTTCTTTAATCCTTTTATGACTCATCTCCACGGAGCTGAGATGGCGCTTAGGGTTTACCATAAACACGTCTGGCACCGTACAGACCCATTTTTTGTGATTGACCAATCTCAGTTTTTGTCTCCGGCGGGAAGTAATATGGGAGAATTTATGCGATCTCTTCATCGGTCAGAGCAGGATAACGGTAAGAAAATTGAAATTTTGAATCATCTGCAACAAGCAGGCGAAGAATCTGACTCCCCTGCAGAAAGTGGCAGCTTGCTAACACAATGCAGAGAGTTGCTTGCACAGGATGATGCAAAAAATACGCTCCGGCTAATCAACATTTTTCTGAAAAATGAGCCGGATCATTATGAAGCGACCCAAATTAAAATCTCAGCTTTGGAAAGATTAAGGCGACATGTTGAAGCCTCTGAACTGAAACATGATCTGAGAAAATTGAGTCAGGCTGATGCAGGATATTCAACAAAAGTAAGGAGTGATGATGAGCCCGAGACTCTTGAACCCGATCCGGTTAAGCATGAAGACCGGCCTGTTGAAATAAAATACTCAATTGTGATACCTACAACGGGTGTAGGTAAATACCAGCTTGAGCGCTGCCTGAATTCATTATCCGGTGCCGTCTCTTCATCAGAGACAGAACTTATTATCATTGATAACGCCAGCATAGATGATACGTTTGATTATCTTGAACAGCTGAAGGAAAGAAATTTTTTAAACATTAGAGTTATCACGAATTCGAGCAATTCGGGATTTGGAAAATCGGTAAACCAGGGAATTGAAGCGGCTGTTGGCGAATTTGTACTCGTCCTTCATAATGACGTCGAAGTATACACCTCAATTATTTCTGGACTCATGGAAGGTTTTGAGGCAGATCCTGATATTGCAATTGTGGCTCCTGTGCTAGATAAAACAGCTCATGCGGCCCAGGAGTTGGAATCTGATTTCGACGCACCAGATGATAAAGATGATTCCATTATACTTACAGATTCTGTGGATAGCTGCTGTTTTATGGTAAAACGCGATAATCCAGCCAGAATGGATGTGTCGTATGGTCTGGCATATTTTGACATTGAGGACTATTGCAACCAGGTTCTGGATCTTGGTAGTCAGATCGCTGTTTCTACAGAGGCAAAAGCAATTCACCATCAAGGTGCCACAACAACGTCAATGGGGCTTCGTCAAATGCCTCAGAGAAAATGGGCAAATAGGGCAAAACTGCACGATAAATGGGAAGAGAAACCTGAATATGAAATACCAAATCAGGGATCAATTGCTGATCGTTTCGAACGTCTTGAACCGCCGGTGGATCCATCAAACCCGCCTGAAGAGTGGAAAGATGTCGTTACAGAGTTCCTGACTGATGAGGTGCGTACTCAAATACTTCGCAGCAAACTCTCAAAACGAGAATTGCTGGTGATTGTGCCGACACTTCTGATGGCTGACTGTCGTGAGCTTCTGAGAACGCTCGAGGATCGGCTGGACGATATGGACTTACCGCCTTCAATGCTGCTTCTTTTTGTAAACTACTATTTCGAAAAGAATATTTATTCTCGCTGCCGACACTATCTTGATATGGCCGGTGACACTCACCCGGCATTCGATCTGTTCCGTCTCAGAATACAGGTTGCAGATAAGGAGACTGAAAGAGCATCAAAACTTTTAGCTAAGCTAATTGATAAATATCCGGCAAGTCCTGATTTATTTGCTCTTGCGGCTCGGCTGTATGATCAGGCCGGAGATCGTGACGAGGCAAATTCCTTTGCAGCAATGGCTAATCAACTGGACCCGGTCCGGAACCCACCGGAAGAATCTGCTTTTGAAGTAAAGTTTTGATACTAAAACGAAGGGTAGAATTGAAAAAAGCTGCCGTGGAATCGGGTGTTAAGTGAGGTTTTCCGTGTTAGTTAACTACCGTTTGGTCTCAACCAGGGCAAGCAGTTCTTTAAGATCAGCCACTTTCTGCTCCTGATGATTCTTAGCGTAACTATGCATCAGGTTTCGGATGCAGCGAGCAAGAATTTCTGACTCTTTAGCTCTTTCCAAATGCTCAGCTCTGGGTTCAATGCCATTCTTTTTGAGGAAGTAATAGCACTGATCATAAGTGACAATGGTGCCGCCATCAAAGGGGTCCACAAGAATGTTTTGATTGTGCGTCTGGTATACGAGCATAAAATGTATTGGCATATTTGCGCCGTAAAATGGCAGGTTCAGACGACGCGCGATGCTCATAACTACAACGCTGAGCATAATAGGAAGGCCTTTTCTTCGATCAATGACCCGGTCTAAAAATGCATTCTCCGGGTCATGGTAGTTTTTGGAGTCGCCCCTGAACCGTAATTCACGAAAAACAAAGTGAAGCAGTATCCTCATTTTTTCATTCAATGAAGGAGTATATGCAATATCACTACCAATTTGCCGCGCAAGGTCATCCAACTTGTCTCTGTACTCAGAAGCTCTGAGTGTGGGATTTCCGAACCGAGCAAGTATAAAAAGTGCCTCTTCAAGAGATCTGCGACCGGAAACACCGCTGTCAATCAGACCGGTAAAGTCCTCTAAAAGCGAACCATAAGTAATATTGTGAATAATCTCATTGATGTTCTGACGTTCGCTATCCTTTACGGATTCACTTTTATACTGATCCAATAACGGCACAGCCCGCTCACCCAATTCCTGAAACCTGTTTTGAACCCCGTTTTGAACTTCCGGGTCAGGATCATCGAGCAAATATATAAGAGATTCTATTTCAGCTTTGTTTGTCATGATAGATGTAACATCATCGTAGGTATTAATATTCCATATAATTTCGTTATCGACCAAATAGATACATTAATAAGATCATTTTTAAATGAATGAAAACTTAAAGAAAACATATAGTTTTAGCTTTCATTGCTTTAGAGGTTTTATGCCACTATTTAGATCCGCAATCCAATTTATAATGGTGTGGTATAACACGTATATTGTGTGGCCACGAACAATTGACTAATACATATCACATGCAGATTAAAATTCCATCAGAAACAGAACGGCTGAGAAAAGTGATCGTTCATACGCCAGGCCACGAAGTGTCGCTGGTGAATCCTGAAATAAAAAATGATTTACTATTTGATGATATCATTTTTGAAGAAGATGCCCGTGAAGAACACCTCGACATGCTTGATCTGTTCAGGGCTGCGATGCCTGAAGATGGTGAAATACTTGAAATAATGGATTTGGCTCGAGAGTGCCTCCAGGAAGAGACTATCAGGCGAGAGTTTGTGAATACGCTTGTAGAAGAGCTCCCTTACGAAAATTTGTCTGTTGTGCGAAACGATATGTATGAGCTGTCGGCCGACAAACTCCTTAAGTTTGTAGTTGAGGGCTCTGTCTCTGAATCAAGCCACTTTACGCTTCATCCTGCCCCAAATCTGCTATTCACACGTGATTTGGCAGCTGTCGTTAACGATACTGTGATACTTTCAAAAGCAGCGAAACGCGCCCGTGCCCGGGAATCTTTATTAATGGAGCTTATTCTAAAAAACAGTGACGTCTTCAGTGATGTGAAAGAACGAATCATTTACACTGACAAGACCCAGTCTATTGAAGGAGGTGACGTATTGGTAGCATCTGAAAAAGTAGTTCTGATTGGGATGAGCCAAAGAACGTCTTTTAGCGGGCTTATGGGGGTCGCCAGCCAGCTTTTATCCGGAAACGTAGAGCATGTGCTTGCGGTTGATATTCCAAAGAAACGTTCGTCGATGCATCTTGACACTATATTCACATTCTCAGATGTGAACGAATGTGTGGTATTTCCTCCTGCCATCGAGGAGCAAAAGGATAATGTGGTCGAGCTATTCAAGAGTGGTGATAATATTGCTACAAAGCAGCATTCAAACCTGAAAAATGCACTCGAGCAACTTCTTGAGACCGAGTTCACATTTATACGATGTGGTGGAGAGGACAGAACCACACAATTTCGGGAGCAGTGGACAGACGGGGCAAACGTATTTGCTCTTGCACCAGGTGTGATTGTCGGCTACGAAAGAAATACAAAAACATTTGAAGCATTATCTGAACACGGATATAAATTAATGAATCAATTTGATTTCGTGGAGGAGTATTCAGACAAGCATTTCGATCACAATGAATCAGGAAAAATTGCGATCAGTTTCCAGGGGCATGAACTTTGCCGCGGTCGAGGCGGTGCCCGATGTATGACGCTCCCGATTCTTAGAAATTAATCATTTAGACGATAAAATTGCCTTACCCACATTCCGACATTCCCGATACTGAAGTTGAAACCCGGAAAGAACCTTTACAGCAACAGCCTGTAAACAAACTAACCTGGATTGAAATAGTTAAGCATACTGCACTGTTTGTAGCTACGTTTGTTTGTGTTACATTCTTTGGAATTTTTTTCGTAGGGCAAAGCGCAGGGGCTGAAGGCTATTTGGACATGTGGCCTCAGGGTGCTCTCTTTGCAGCATTACTGCTTGGATTTTTAGCCACGCATGAGTTTGGCCACTACTTTGCCGCTGTATATCATAGAGTACGCGTATCCTTGCCTTACTTTATACCAGTGCCGGTGGGCCTTGGCACACTGGGTGCTGTCATCCGGATAAAAGAACAGATTCATAGTACTAAAAAGTTGTTTGATGTAGGTATATCCGGACCTATTGCTGGGTTTGTTGTCTCATTGGGTATACTTTTATACGGATTCGCTACGCTTCCAGATCCGTCCTTCATTGAGAATTTTGGTGGACATGAGGCCGTATTAGAGCAAATTCAGCAAACGGGTACATTCCCCGATGAAGCCCCCGAAACCCCCGAGGGCGTGGGCTCAATAATAATTGGGAATACTTTGCTCTATAGTTTTATGGCAAGCTTTTTTGAGAATGTCCCGCCCATGTATGAAATGTTTCATTATCCGTTTCTATTTGCGGGATGGCTGGGACTGTTTTTTACGGCACTGAATTTAATGCCAATTGGTCAGCTTGATGGGGGGCATATTCTGTACTCACTAATCGGTTTCAAGAAACACCAGCAGGCTGCACGCATCTGTTTCGGCGGACTTACTCTGCTTGCAGGTATTGAAGCGATCCCTTTTCTGTATATTCAGTTAACAGAATGGTTGCCCGGTTACGCATTTATATCTACCATTCTCTGGGCAGGTGTGCTCTTCTTTCTAATGCGGAAAGCTTTTCAAAACTCTTATGAATGGATTGCCCCACTCTGGGCGTTATCACTTATGGGATCTGTTGGTTATCTTTATTTTTGGGGCGAGGGTCTGGAGGAAGCCGGCTCACTGATTTGGGTTGTCTGGTGCTTTTTTCTCGTCTATTTTGTGAAAATAGAGCATCCGCCTGTTATATATGAACAGGAATTAAGCCCGGGACGCCGAACTCTTGGATGGATCAGCATGGTTGTGTTCATCTTATGCATTAGTCCATCACCGATAAGTGTATTGAATTAAGTTTAACTAAAGATTTATTTTTTGAGAATTATGATGATGAAAAGACACGCTATTTACCTGTTTGCATTGTGCCTGGCACTTATTTCATGTGCTGATGAGGCCGCCGAACGAAATCTTGATATGCCGCTTGAAGACAGGGTCAACCTCCTGATTGAACAAAATGAGTATGAAACTGCCCTTGAGGTACTTTCTGAATCAGACATGAGTGATCCGAATGTGGCCCGGCTGAAGGAAAAAGTACACCTCAATTATGGCCTTCACAGCATGAATACATTCGATCAGACCGAAATGAGAACCCGGATGAACAATGCACTGTCTCAGTTTACGGAAGTGCTGCGAATTAACCCTGATAACTCGATGGCAAGAGAGTACATCCAACAAATTTTAGATATATACGCGACAATTCCTGACAGAAGCCCCGAGGAAGACGTGATGGAAGGACTTCGTGACGTTGGGTTTGATCAATAAAGAGGACTATTTTGGCTAAAGACTCAGAGAAAAAAAAGAATCCGCCACCAAAAATTCAAAACCGTAAAGCTCGTCACGACTATCATATCGATGAAACATTCGAGGCGGGTGTTGCACTGAAGGGAACCGAGGTTAAATCGATCCGGGCCGGTAAAGCGAGCCTGAACGAGGCGTTTGCCTACCTTCAAAATGGTGAAGTATGGCTCAAGAATATGTATGTGAAGCCATATGAGTTTGGCACCTATAATAATCACGATGAACGGCGTGACAGAAAGCTATTGCTCAAGCGCTCTGAGATAAGGGAGATAGATAAATATATCAACCAAAAAGGGATGGCGCTAATCCCGCTAAAGCTCTACTTCAAACGTGGATATGCTAAAATATTAATGGGGCTTGGCCGCGGTAAGAAGAGTTATGACAAGCGTGAAGACATTAAAGAGAAAGATGCACGGCGTGAACTTGATCGTAAGATTAAGGGATCATACACAGTAAACTTATAAGCCCGCTTAAGATCACTTAAATAAAAAAAGCCATCCCCGGAAGAGGATGGCTTTTGAGATTTAGAAAAGTGATTTAACTATTGACCTTCATTGCCAGACGTAGAATCCTGAAGTGCAGTCTGAAGCCGTGTCATTAGCTGCTGATCCTGCTGTGCACCCATCATAATGGCCTGATAGCGCTGCATGTCCATGCCGTTTTCTTCAATTTTCTGAACCATTTCTTCTTGTGCTTTCATCTGGAGGTCGGTCAAATCCGGTTGAATTTCCTGAATTTGCTCTCGCTCTTCATCTGTAATTTCAATCTGCTGTGCCATTTGCGGATTTTGCATGGCTTGCATAAGCTGCTGAAATCTCTCGATCGAAATATTTTTATCCTGGATAACTTGCTGCATATCTGATTGCAGCTTCACTTGGATAGGCTCAAGTTCTGAAATAGTTTCAACAAATTTATTCAGTTCTTCTTCGCTTACGTCTTCTGAAGTAGGCACATCCGGCATTTGTTGCTGCCCCATACCTTGTGCTAATGCTGATGATACTGCGAATATTGCTCCAATAAGCAGGAGGGTGGCTGTTTTAAAAATCTTCATTAAATAAGTTTTTTATTTGGATTGTCGGTTTAAAAACCTTGTAAGAGTGATAATATTGTCTCTTATGTATATTGTAACAAAATCAGCCTTTTATGTTCCAATATCAAACTGCAGACTATTAGTATTGGTGATAATAAAGATAGATGTTTCCTGTAAGCCGAATTCTGTATCCCGCTAAAACGGGATGGCAGCCATTTATCTGGCCTCTGCATCGCTGCAGAGATCTAAGCGTTCCACCCGACTGTATTGTGACGAACGGCACACAATCTGCGTGAACTTGCACCCCATGAGGTTTGCCATGCGTCTGACATCGCTGCCAAACCGGTGAGCTCTTACCTCACCTTTTCACCGTTACCCACGCCGATGGCGTGGGCAGTCTGTTTTCTGTGGCACTGGCTGTCACACCGGCCTTAAAGCCGGCGTCCCTTCCTGTTAGGAAGCATGGTGTTCGTTGGTGTTCGGACTTTCCTCCCCCCCGATAAGTCGGGGGAGCGGCTGCCCGGAAACATCTATTTAAAATCTACTATTTTATCAGTTTGAGTAGCACCTGATGAGAACAAACAGGTAAGTTAAAAGATAAGGAATGATTTCCTTAAAGTTCTGCACCACGTCGATTAAGTGCTCAATCAGACGTTAAGCTGCTTTTTGGCTTCAACAAAAAAGGATGGGTCTACAACAATTCGACCGCTATTTTCGTCAATGATTATTTTATTTTTTCGACGAACTTCAACTTGAGCCTGGGGTGGCAGGGCCATACCCAAAGCAGCACCTTTTTCCATCGCAACTACGGCAATACCGTTAGCCAGTCCGTCTCGCAGCCTGTTATAGCTTCGGACGTAACGCTTATCCAGCTCTTCTTCGAGTTCTTCCCTTTTTTTAAGGAGTTTACTCTCTTCACTTTCAGTACTTTCTATAACCTTATCAAGGTTCTCTTTTTTCTCTTCGTAGAGGGTTTGAATATCGTCAAGTTTGTTTTGATTAAGCTCAAGTTCACCCTCAAGTTCCTCCATCCGTTTTTCTATTTCCTCAATGCGCTTGGTCGCATTTTCTACATACTGCTTCTGTGCCTCAATTTCTTTTGTAAGTGCGTCATATTCGCGATTATTGCGAACGGTCAGCTGCTGCTCCTCATATTTTTCATTCTTTGCTTTAGCAGTTTCAATACCCAGCTCAAGATCTTTTTTCTCCCCTATCAGGCTCTTTTTTTCTTCTTCCAGCTTATTAATACGGGCTTCATGTCGTTTGATATCAGTCTCAATATCTAATACTTCCTCAGGCAAATCGCCGCGAAGCTGGCGTATTTCATCGATTCGGCTGTCAATATATTGTAGGTTAGCGAGTTGTTGAAGGACCTCTTGCATGGGAGTACGTGCTATTTAAATGGATTTATTATTGAATTTTGTAACGTAGACTTTCATAGGATTGGTGACCTGCTCTGTTGCATCAACTTCGAGTTGTTCAAATGCTTCAGAGAGTTCTTTGCGGATTGCTTCCACAACCGGGAATTCACTTTCATAGTGGCCAGCATCAATGAGAAGGAAATTATCTTTCTCAGTAAAATATTCATGATACTTAATGTCTGCTGTCACAAATGCATCTGCACCGGCAGACATTGCTTTATCTTTAAGTGAAATTCCGGCACCTCCGCACACAGCAACACGTTTGATTCGATTAGACTGACCGGAATATCGAACGGCGTCAACATCCAGGGCACGACAGACAAGATGTAGAAACTCATCCATTGCTATACCTTCATCGGGGTATTTCCCTAATACACCCATTCCAAAATTGTCGGAAGGCGATTCCATGTCGGATATTTGAAATGTACCGGACTTTAAAAGACCCTCTTTGTTAAGGGCATTTTTCAATTGGTCTACATTGTGGCTATCAATCGTTGCTTCAAAACACTTCAAATCGTTTTTACGGCCATCGACGCTGTAAAAATAGGCTTCCTCAGCAGAGTAATAGTTTAATAGCTTCAGGACAGCTTCTGAATCCTCAAATTCGGTCGTCAGTGAAATCTTTTTGCTGATAGGGTATCCTTTGTCCAGAAACTGAAGATTATCAAGCCCCAGATTATTGGCAAGTATGAATGAGACACCGTCAAGTGCAGCATCAAGATTGGTGTGGGCTGAAAGAAGTGCAATATTGTTTCGAATCAGCTTATAAATAATCCGCCCCTGTTCATCTGAAGGGTTGATGCTGGAAATTTTTTTGAAAATAAGTGGATGGTGAGAAACTATTAGCTCACACTTTTTTTCCAGAGCTTCATTAACCACGGCTTCGGTAACATCAAGGCAAACCAGGACGCGCGATACAGATGCAGCGGAATCTCCAACCAGGAGCCCAACATTGTCGTAGCTTAACTTCAGTTCCGGAGGGGCCCACTGATGCATGAAATTGGTGATGTGCCGGACCTGGGTATTCATCAAGTATATCCTCCTCTAAAACCCGGATGAGCTGGGTATTGAAGCTGCCAGGAAAAAGCTCCCGCAAATATCGTTTGTAGAATGAATTGCTGATTTATCATATGAATTTTCACAGACCAAAAAATACGATTATTTTTCTACCATTAAAAACCTTTTTAGCCGTAAATTTAACTGTTCGGGAAGTTAATGGAATGTTTTGGCCTTTATTCATTTTCAGGCTGTAAATAAAAGAATAAAACAAGATAACGGATGGATATAAAAGAACGGCTTGACAGTGTGAAATCACGAATTGAATCAGCTTGCGATGCATGCGGACGGTCGGCAGACGAAATTACACTTGTGGCTGTAAGCAAGACAAAGCCTGTTGATGATATATTGAAAGTTCGTGAAGCCTCGCAGCTTCATTTTGGGGAAAACCGTGCAAAGGAGCTCCAGGATAAAATGGAGCAGATTGAGGATGAAGAGATCCTTTGGCATTTTATTGGTAATTTGCAGACCAATAAAATTAAATATATGGTTGAAAGGGTTAACTGGATCGACTCAATTCACAAGAAGAAAGCTTTGAAAGAAGTCGAGAAACGTGCATCCCGTATCGGGCGGCATATTAATGTGCTCATACAGGTGAATATTAGTGATGAAGATCAAAAAAGCGGATGTGACCCTGAAAAGCTTGAAGGGATGCTGAAATACGGCCAGGATCTTGAATACACACATATCCGGGGCCTTATGGGCATGGCAACGTATACAGATGATAAGGATGTGGTTCGCAAAGAGTTTAGACTGCTTAAAAAACTCAGGGACGACCATATGCACCTAAACGGGGGTTCCGTTGATCTTGAACACATATCGATGGGTATGACCAACGACCTGGAAGTAGCCATCGCAGAAGGGTCGACGATGGTCAGGGTTGGTACTGCCATATTCGGTGAGCGCAACTATAATTGATTTCATTCGTTAAATAAGATGCGATTTTCCCTAAAATTTATATCTTAAAAGAAAAGTATTATGTCTGCATGGATATGGGTTTTGATTCCTTTGGTAGCCATCATCGGGGGATACATCATCGATTATCAAAAAAACAAGCTTAAGTGGCAGAACCAAACAAATAGTAATGAAGCTGAGCTTAAAGATTTAAAAGAGTTGACCAATCAACTTAAATCACGAATTGAAAACCTTGAGGTGATTGCGGCTGAAGAGCCCGAGGAGTTTGCATCAGGCGGCCAGAGTTCTTACAGTTCAATAGAAGTTGACGACCGTGAAACACAGCGTGAAAAAAATCAGAATAAAGTTGAAAATATTGCAAAGAGAAAATCAAAATCATAGGTGATTTATTATGCCAGAAGAATTTTTTATTGTAGCGGTAATTTTTGGGAGTATCGTTTCGATTGTGTTTTTGGGAATCGTAGGCGGACTTATCAAAACCTGGATCAAAAGTAAAAACAGTCCCGAAGATATCACAAAGAACAAGGAGTTCCTGTCTGCATTGCGGGACTTTAAAGAAAAAACAGAGCGCCGTATTTCAAATCTTGAGGAAATCGTAGTTGAGGAAGAAAATCAGCTTAAGAGCAGTAATCGTTCGACACAGAAAAGAATCGAAAATAAGGGGGAACACTCCCGCGCTGTAGAAATAGAATTGGATGACAATGAAAGATCTGAAAAATCTGAATCTTCTGGTTCCGGTAACCTCCGTAACATGCTCAATCAATAACAGAAAATAAACTAAGTTTAAATCTTTTCACCCGACGCCTTTATGAAACTCACAGCACTCGAGATTAAGCAGCAGCAGTTTGAAAAATCGTTGAGGGGATATGACATTTCTGAAGTTAATGCCTATCTCAATCTTGTTGCAAATGAATGGGAACATATGGTTGGGAAGATGAAAGAAATGGAAGCCCAGCTTGATAAAATGGACGAAAAGCTGAGGCACTACGAGCGGGTTGAAGAAGCACTTCATGAAACTCTCCAAACGGCCAAAGATTCTGCTGAACAAAAACTGGATGGTGCAAAGAAAGAGTCCCGAAATATTATTGAGAAAGCCGAGATAGAAGCAGATTCAATCGTAAGGGAATCGAACCAAAGACGGCAGCAAATACGGCAAAGTATCATGAGGCTTTTAGACAGAAGGGAAGAAATAATTGGCGGTATGAAATCATACCTCGATATGGCACAGGAATCCCTTCAGCATTTCTCAAGGGATGACACGTCACTGTTCTCACTTCCCAAAGAAGATCAAGACAATACAGGTGATAAAAAAGATAATAGCCGAAAGGAATCTGCGGCTTCAAAAAAACGTTCTCGAGAGGCAAAAGAACAGCCGGTTCCGCCGGGTGCTGAAAGCCTTGATGACATACTAAATGATATAGATTAATAGAATATAAGCTGCGTTCAATGAGCATAGAATCTGTCGCCACCTTTCGAAAGAAACGATCAGAAGCCCTCCAATTTATACAAGAATCAACAGACCTCAGGCCTAACTATATGCTAATTCTGGGTACAGGCCTGGGGCAGCTAGCTGAGGAAATGGATGTCCAGACGGAGATAAGTTATGATAAAATACCTCACTTTCCTGTCTCAACCGTAGAGAGCCATGCAGGCAAGCTTCTGTTTGGGATGCTTGGCGGAAAAGAGGTAGTAGCCATGCAGGGACGTTTCCACTATTATGAAGGCTATAATATGCAGCAAATTGTGTTTCCGCTGCGTGTTCTCAAAGCTAATGGTGCCGATACGCTTTTCGTTAGTAACGCATGTGGAGGAATGAATCCAAATTATAGAGCGGGTGAAATTATGTTGATCCGCGATCATATTAATATGCTTGGTGATAATCCTTTGATGGGGCCAAACGATGATGAATTAGGCCCAAGATTTCCAGACATGAGTGAACCCTACAGTGAACGGCTGATGGATATTGCAAAAAATGTAGCCCTGGAGTGCAATTTGCAAATGCACCAGGGAGTATATGTAGCTCTAAGCGGACCCATGCTTGAAACCAAGTCGGAATACAGATTTTTAAGACTTATTGGTGCTGATGTAGTAGGTATGAGTACGGTTCCAGAAGTAATTGCGGCCATACATATGGGAATGGAGGTATTAGGAATTTCTGCAATTACTGACGAATGCTTCCCGGATTCGTTAAAGCCAACTAATATTGAAGAAATTTTAGAAGCTGCTGCCATATCAGAACCCAAAATGACCCGGGTTATAGTAGATGTGCTTAAGAAACTATAATACTGATAGCTGTTTTTACAATCTAAAATGTAGTAATTTCAAATTAAGACAATTCTAAAAATCATTAGCACATCAAAGGTATGAGCTTTGACAACTTCGATCGGGATCCTATTTGGAATGAACACCAGTGGGAGTCTCACTTAAACGAAATAGAAAAACGCAGCGAACAGCTTCGTAAATTCATCACGTCTGATCCAAATGAGGATGTTCCGCGGTGGATTAGTTTGCTGAGAGAAAGTTTTGATGAGATGGATGCTGTAGAAGCTTACATTGAAGAAGAGCTGCTATTCGATGAGGCCTACTTTCCGGAAGATGAAGATGACTGGGAAGATGAAGACGATGATGAGTTTGACGACGAACTTTTTTTCCGTGATGAACTTCCGCCTTTTCTTGAAACCGATGACGAAGACGATTTTGACTACGGTGAAGACTGGAAAGAGTTAAGTGACGATTTTACCAATTCAGATTATGGATCAATTGAAAACCTTGAGGTTTACAGGGAGTCAATTGAGCTTGCGGTTGATGTTCTGAAGTGGGGTGAATCAATTCCTGCCCACATGATGAACCCACAGGTACATGAATTTGTGAGTAATATTCTGAAAATTGGTGCAAAACTGGCAGGTGGCTACTCATTCGGTTTTGAAAAAGATGTGCTTGGCGGAAATATCGCCTATACAAAAAAAGCACTTCATAGCTCAAATGAAGCTCTAATAAAGCTCCAGTTTTTGAAAGGATCCCACAGATTTGATGGGGATGAGTATTTTGATTTCCATGAACGTCTGTTCGAAATAAGAAACGATATCGGCATTTACGTTCAAGAGCTAAGGGACCAATTCAGATTTGGATTGGATTAAACCCCGATTATTTTTACTGGCAGTAATTTGAAAATGCGGAAGCAGATGATTTTAAATCTGCTCCCGCATTTTTTGTTTTTGGCATGTTAATACTGATATTGGGTCATCGTAAGAAGTCGGTAATAATCGGATGATGCTGAATTATGACTCAACTCATAGATAAATTGTTTGATGAGTTGAGATAAAGGTGCTCGGCTACATGTCTTCCCAAATCATAACTTTTTGCTCGCCATTTGAATTTATTGAGCCTCTGAACATGCCGGGGGTATTCATTTTCATAACGATATTTCCGTTGCTGTCTACGGCAATAAATCCGGCTTCGTTTGGCTGTAAGCGTTCCTCAAGTACAAAGTCAACGGCACCCTCAAGGTCATAGCCACCAAACTCAACCAGGTTTGCAATCGTATTAGCCGAAACCTGCTGCATAATCTTTTCTCCCCAGCCGGTAGCTGATACTGCGGCCACATGATTGGCAAAAGTTCCTGACCCGATAATTGGCACATCACCCACGCGCCCAAATTGTTTGTTTGTCATGCCGCCTGTGGAAGTTGCTGCCGCAAGATTTCCGTCCATATCAAGTGCCACAGCTCCAACAGTTCCAAATTTTTCATCAATCCACCATTCGCGATTAAGCGGGGAATCTTCAGGTACAAGATTCATGGATTGTCCTTGAGCTCGCTGCCATGCTTCGTATCGGTTTTGAGTGAAAAAGTAGTCATTTTCGACTCTTTCAACATCAGTTTGATCAGCATATTGCTCGGCTCCCTGTCCCGAAAAGAATATGTGTCGTGATTCCTCCATAACTATACGCGCCAGTGAGATTGGGTTTTTGATGGTGGTGACACCCGTTATTGCACCAGCTTCCATTGTACTCCCATCCATGATGGCTGCATCCAGTTCGTTTATACCCTCTGAAGTAAACACAGCTCCTTTGCCTGCGTTGAAAAGAGGATTGTTTTCAAGATTCATAACCACCTGTTCAACAGCATCCAGAGCGGACCCTCCATCACGGAGAACAAGCTCTCCAACTCTTACAGCTGCTTCCAAACCGTCGTAATACTGCTGGCGAATAGAATCTGGAAGATCTTTTGAAATGGTACCGGCTCCCCCATGAAGTGCAATAGACCATTCAACTGAGGCCTCATCAGGTGATTGTGCCGTTTCAGCACAACCGCTTAAGTAAAGTAATCCAAAAACAAGAAGAGTGATTATCAGATAGTGAGATTTGTTCAAAAATATCATAGATGTGAGGTTTTGAAAGTTGATCAGGAAAATGCTAATGTAAGTGAGAAAAGAAGAAAATAAAAAACCCGGCTGTTTAACGACCGGGTTTTGATGTTTTAAATTGTAATATTTACTACGTTCAAAAAATCGGAATCACGATTCTTTTTTGCCGGGTTTCTCGGGCCTGAACGATTCCAGGAACTCCATTGGGAACGGTACAAATGTAAAGGTAGCATTCTCTTCACTAATCTCGTTCATGGTTTGCAGGTATCTGAGCTGAAGCGCTGTTGGTGTTTTTTCAATCATTTCACCCGCTTCAACAAGCTTTGCAGCTGCCTCAAATTCACCCTGGGCATTAATAACTTTCGCACGTCTGTCGCGCTCACTTTCAGCTTGGCGAGCCATCGCCCGCTTCATAGTCTCAGGGAGAATTACGTCCCGAACTTCAACAGTTACGACTTTTATTCCCCACGGATCTGTCTGCCGGTCGATTATGTCCTGGATTTTTTTGTTGATCTTCTCACGTTCAGACAATAGTTCATCAAGCTCAAACTGCCCAAGCACACTTCGCAGTGTCGTCTGAGCAATCATAGAAGTTGCGCCGATATAGCGCTCAACCTGGATGACTGCTTTTTCAGCATCGACAACACGGAAAAATGTAATAGCATCAACATTAACGGTTACGTTGTCTTTAGTGATTACTTCCTGTTTGTCTACATTGATAGTAAGCACCCGAAGATCGACGCGCTCAACTTTATCAATAAACGGTATCAAAATAATAAGTCCCGGCCCTTTAGTAGACTGAAATTTACCAAGACGAAAAATTACACCCCGTTCATACTCACGGAGAATTTTAAACATCTGCGGCAGAAATACCGCAAGAAAAATTACAATTGTAATTAGCCAGATAATCATGTTGGATAGTGCGCCTGCGTCACCCATTGGATGGTTCCTCGTTTTCGGTTTGTTTGGATTTTGATCTTACAAAAACTTTAAGTCCTTCAAATCTTACAATGATACATTTTTCACCTTCATTCAGTATTTCATCGCTTTCGGCCCGCCAATATTCTCCATTGTGAAAAATGCGTCCTGCAATTTCAGGAGTGATGCGGTCCGTTACTTCGGCTTCACGGCCTACCTCTGATTCAATTCCTGAATGAAAACCTGAGAATTGTGCTTTGATGCCGGACGTAACGATCCATGCAAAGAATAGTACCGTGACAATAGTTGCGGGAACAAGCCAGTAATAACTCAATTGCATCTCCTCCGGTAAGTCTTGAAATAACATTAATGCACCCAGAAAAAAGGATACGGCTCCGCCGGCAATCAAAAGGCCAAATGCCGGTGTAAATGCTTCTGCCACAAACAATATAATTGCTAGTCCAATCAACAAAAAGCCGGCTATGTTTACCGGCATTGCCGCTACACCATATAATAACAAAATTAACGCAATCACACCTGCCATACCGGGCACCAGGGCTCCGGGATTCGATACCTCTCCAATGATACCATATATTGCAACAAGAGTCAGAATGAGCATTACTTCAGGGCGCAAGAGGAAACTAAAAAATGTCTCTGCTAAATTAGGCTCGATCCGGTTTTGGGATGCATTTTCAGTTTGAAGTATTCTTCCTTCAACCTCCATACCGTCTATTTGTGAAAGTAAATCATCCAGATTATCTGCTATCAGATCTATTACATTAATATCTACAGCTTCAGCAGATGTAATAGAATCTCCGTCGCGTACTGCAGATCGAGCCCATTCAGTATTCCGGCCTCTCCGTTCGGCGATAGTTTCTATATAGCTTTCGGAAAAATTGAAGATTTTTTTCTGCGATACCGAATCCATTTCTCCACCCCCCATCGATACAGGGGAAGCGGCTCCGATATTCGTAGCCGGTGCCATGGCAGCAATATGAGCTGCAAGAGTAATGAACGTCCCCGCGCTACCTGCATTTGCACCTTCAGGAGATACATAAACTGCGACAGGATGGGAAGAACCAAGCAGCTCCTGCACAATCTCCTGTGTTGACGACAACAATCCACCGGGAGTATCCAGTTCTATTACCAGCAGTTGATCCCCCCGGTCAACGGATGCTTTCAGCCCCCTTTGTATGTATTGGGTCGTTGTGGGTCCGATTGTGCCGGATACGGAAATAATACTGACACTTCCTGATGGTGAGGAATTAACAGGTACTTGATCAGTGGTGTCCTGGATGACAAATGCAGTACCGACTATAAACAAGACAGCCGCTAATAAAAATCGATATCGTTTCATGAGTCACATTGATTAAACTTGCTACAGCTGATACTATTGTAAATAAGACAATATGGGCATCGCCGGTTGACACATTAATATGGGGAATATTTATGTATATGTGATTAACATTCTAAACCTGCCTAACGTTTGAGTTAAACACCTTTGTTTTAAACAGCTATTGAAGACGGATTTCTTAAAAAAAAGAACAAAAAAATAAGATTTGGATTTTAAATAAAATTACAAGAGTTTAATTGTATGAATTTTGAAAACCACAGCACACCAGGTTTTTCTTTCCGCCGTCGCCGCCGCTCAGGCGTGTGATATAGCTGTGTCTCCAAACACTTTCACAACGCCTGCTTAATAATCATTAAGCAGGCGTTTTTTTTTGCCATCCATTTTCTATCAAAATTCAACGCTAACATAAGGCAACCTTCATGTCGCATTTTCTAACAATTTCAGATTACGAACCTGAACAGATCCAGTTTCTGCTGGACTACAGCACTGAGCTCCATCAAATGCCCGGTGGTGAGTTAACGGGAAAAAATATCGCATTTGTTTTCGAGAAACCATCACTAAGAACTAAAGTAGGCACTGAAGCAGCAATCAACCACCTCGGTGGAAATGTCATACATATTGATGCAGATATTCTGTTAAGCAGTGGCAAGGCAATCCCTTTTACGAGCCGTGAGTCACTCAAAGATGCAATGAAAAATGTATCACTGTGGTGTGATGCGCTTTTTGCAAGAGTTTATTCCCATCAGACTTTGAAAAATATGGCTGAATATAGCTCTATTCCAATTATTAATGCTCTTTGTGATAAGCATCATCCCATGCAGGCTCTTGCAGATTTATATACGCTTCAACAAAATTTTGGAATCAATAAAGAGCTAAAAGTCGCATTTACAGGCGATTCTAATAACGTGGCATTTTCGCTAACAGAGATTCTCTTAAAGTTTGGCCATACCGTTCACTTTTCCGGTCCGGAAATCTATAGCTGGTCCGATGATCAGCTTAGGTATTTTGCACTTTTGTCGGTACAGTATAATGGCACGTTCACTGTGTTTGATGATCCTGCTGAAGCAGTTTCACATACTGATGCGGTGTACACAGACACGTTTATATCGATGGGTGAAGAGCATCTGTATGACGAAAAAATCAAACACTTTAAGCCTTATCAGGTCAATATAGAGCTTTTTTCTAAAGCTAATCCGAACGCGGGTTTTATGCACTGCCTGCCGGCTCACCGGGGTGTAGAGGTTACAGATGAGGTAATCGATCACGAAAGGTCGTGGGTCTACCAACAGGCTGAAAACCGTATGATTGTATCCAAAGGTGTATTTGCAGGACTGCTTTCAGATGAATTGACCAGCCTTGAAATATCATCTGATAAAATAACCGCTGTTTCCTGATTCATTATAAACCTGATTAAAAATTTCTACGCTCTTACAAGAATCTTATAACTCACATAACTATGAAAAACGAAACGACATATAAAAAAGTAGCATCACATGAAGCAGAAAAGGGATCTTTTAACACATGTCTGCTTCTCTATTCAGGCGGGCTCGATACCAGCATGATGCTAAAATGGATACAGGAAGAATACGATTGCGATGTGATCGCACTCACGGTAAATATTGGACAGACAGCAGATAATCTAGATGCCATTAAGCAGAAGGCACTTATGCTGGGTGCCAGGGATGCCATTGTGTATGATGCAAAAGAGGAATTTGCCGAGCTCTGCGCTGAAGCCGTGAAAGCAAACGCCGATTATCAGGGTGGGTATGCACTAGGTTGTCCGCTCGGCCGAGTGATGATCTCAAAGCTAGCAGTACAGTTTGCGGCTGAATTTGGCTGTGAAGTTGTGGCGCATGGATGTACAGGTAAGGGTAATGATCAAGTTCGGTTTGAAAGCTATATCACAACATTAAATCCGGAACTTAAAACAATTGCTCCTGTACGGGAGTGGAGTATGGGCCGGGATGAGCAGATTGCTTATGCCAAACAAAACGGTATTCCTGTTGAACAGACCAGTAAAAGTCCCTATTCATACGACGAAAACATGTGGGCAAATACAGGTGAAGGAGGTGAAATTGAGAACCCCGAACTTGTTCCGCCTCTGGAAAATATACTCAAGTGGGCAAATACTCCTGAGAAGGCACCTGACGATGCAGAGCAGATTAAGATTGGTTTTGAGAATGGCGAGCCGGTGTCACTGAATGGTATCAACTATGATAAAAAAGACCTGATTTTACTGCTTAATGATATTGGAGGAAAGCACGCAGTGGGCGTATTTCATCTGATTGAAGACAGGATTGTAGGCCTGAAAGTTCGGGGCGTTTACGAAAATCCTGCAGCTACGCTGTTAATAAAGGCTCATAAAAATCTAGAGCAGCTGGTGTCAACAAGAGAGGAGAACGAACTGAAAGGATTTATGGATCAGAAGTGGGCATATCTTATTTATGGAGCAAAATATTTTGAGCCTGTGATGGATAATATCCGAGCGTTCATTAACGAACAAAACAAAAAAGTGACGGGTGAGGTTACAGTTAAACTATATAAAGGAAATTGTGATGTGGTAGCACTCTCGTCACCCTATTCTCTATTTGATGAAAATCTTGCTACTTTTAATAAGTCCGCTGCATTTAATCAAAACGCATCCGCCGGATTTATTGAACTTTGGAATCTTCCACAAAAAACGGCCTATCAGCTGAAAAAGGTAGCTAAGAGAGAAGTGGTTAAGTAGGTTTTAAGTAAAAAGTAAAAAGTGAAAAGTGAAAAGTGAAAAGTGAAAAGTGAATGGTGAGAATTCTGAAAAATTCACTTCTCATTATTTTAAAATCCGTGATTAAAATTAAACTAATGGTCTGTATCAATGCCTAAACTTTGGCAAAATAAATCAGCAGAAACTCAGTCTGACATCCACAAAAAAGTCGAGGCTTTTACGGTTGGGAACGACTATTTGCTTGATCAACAGCTTGTTCCCTACGATGTAAAAGCATCAAAAGTACACGCAGCTGCTTTGGCAAAAGCGGGCATATTAACCAATTCTGAACTTCAGAAACTGACAGGTGCCCTTGCAGATGTTCAATCGACTTGGGAGAAAGGGGAGTTTGAGATTACTGTTCAGGATGAGGACATGCACACAGCTATCGAGAATTATTTGGTAGATATGCTAGGTGATCTGGGAAAAAAGATACATACAGGCCGTTCCCGTAACGATCAGGTACTCACAGCAATACGGCTTTACGAAAAAGAAGCACTCAATAATGTCCTGACATCAGTGAAAAAGTGTACCGATTTACTTATCAGGTTTGGGCAGGCCGGTGAAGACGTACCCTTGCCGGGATTCACCCATACACGGAAAGCAATGCTGAGCAGCGTGGCGCTTTGGGCCGGTGGATTTGCCGAAATGCTGAAAATACAGTCCGAGGCGTCTTCAGGAGTAGAATCGCTGATAAACCGGTCACCACTCGGATCTGCTGCAGGTTTTGGAACCACTATTGATATTGACCGGGACTTTGAGGCAAATGAACTTGATTTCTCAAAACCTTTGATCTGTTCGACTACATCACAGTTAAGTCGTGGCTGGGTGGAGCTGCAGTTTGTTCAATATTTATGTGCGCTGACAGCTGTACTAAACCGATTAGCTACTGATGTTATTCAGTATTCAAACGAATCGAATCGGT